>JAEEGL010724420.1_pt1 | contig 20775 bp, 12 predicted proteins | sample 9134231 | NCBI WGS metagenome assembly JAEEGL01 (sample SAMN16246548, study PRJNA631951) | gut metagenome | biome: gut microbiome; feature: rumen; material: fiber-attached | host: Bos | place: Iran: Karaj | collected 2018-10
CTCCCCTTGTCAGGGGAGGTGTCATTTTGCCTTTGCAAAATGACGGAGGGGTAGTCAATTTGCAGTATTATCAACCTTTACTACCCCTCAGTCAGCCTTCGGCTGACAGCTCCCCTGACAAGGGGAGCTTGGAAGGTTAAGTGATTTTAATCTTCCCGACAAACTCAAATTTACATATTAAAAAGCGGTTCGCCTGTGCGAACCGCTTTCGTTTTGTTTATAATCAGCTTCTCAGCTGTACGCCGATTTCGGCGAGTGCCTTGACCGCCTTCTTGACGGCTGAGTCAGCGTCCTCGTCGGTAAGCGTTCTCTCGGGTGAACGAAGGCTGAGGCTGAACGCCACGCTCTTCATACCGAGGCCTACCTGAGCGCCCTCATAGACGTCAAAGAGCTCGATGCTTTCAAGATTCTTACCGATTGCCGAGGAGATGAGCTTCTCGAGCTTCATAACCGGAATATCCTTCTCGCAGACGAACGCAAGGTCTCTCGTAGTTGCGGGGAATTTCGGCAGCGGCTTATAAACCTTTTCAGCGCCTCTGTTGTTAAAGAGAACGTCGAACTTAATCTCCGCTACGTAGCAGCGTGTGCCGATTTCGTAGTTGTCCCTTACCTTCGGGTGAATTTCGCCCAGCAGCGCAAGCTGTTCGCCGTTTACGGTGATAACCGCCGTTCTGCCGGGGTGGAAGGTCGGGTTGTCGGTCACTCTGTCGATATCGTAATTATCAATACCTGCGGCTTCAAGCACCTTCTCGACTATGCCCTTTAAGTTGAAATAGTCGTACTGTTCGCCGTAGAGACCGAGCATAATTACGTTGGGTTCGTCGGGCAGTTCTTCGGTGCCGTTTGACTTGTAAACGGGCGAAATCTCGTAGAGCGCCGCCGAAGCGTTGCGGTTGTTGTAGTTACGCGAAAGTATGCCGAGCATTGAGCCGATTGCGGTCGTCCTCATAACCGAGGTATCCTCGCCTAAGGGATTGAGAATCTTCACGCAGTTGCGAAGCTCGGAATCCGCAGGCAGATTAAGCTTGTCGTATTCCTTCGGACTTATGAAGGTATATGTGCATATCTCGGAAAGTCCCTGAGCGATAAGCACGGAATTGAGCTTGTTTTCAAGCATCTGCTCGTCGGTATATCTGCCGTCGGCAACGCCGTGAAGCTCTCTGTCGGGAATTTTGTTGTAGCCGTAGAAACGCGCGATTTCCTCGGAGATATCGGCCTGATGCTCAATATCGTTTCTGAACGACGGAGCGGTGATAACGCCGTTTTCAACCTTGAAATCAATCTTTTCAAGTATCGCCTTCTGCTCGTCGGCGGAAAGGTCGATACCGATGAAATTGTTAACCCATTCGGGCATAAACGGAAGCGTAACGGGCGTCTTGTCCGAATAGTCGCAGTCAACAACGCCGCTTACTATATCGCCCGCGTCGAGCATTTCAACGAGCTGTAAAGCGCGCGTCAGCGAGCGAAGGCAGCCCGTAGCGTCAAGCTCTTTCTCATATCTTGACGAGGCCTCGGTTCTCATACCAAGAGCCTTCGCGGTACGTCTTACCGAAACGCCGTTGAACATAGCCGACTCGAAAACAATTGTGGTCGTGTCATCCATGATACCCGAATACTCGCCGCCCATAACGCCGGCAACGGCAACGGGCTTGTTCGCGTCGGCGATAACGAGCATATTCTCGTTAAGCTCTCTCTCAACACCGTCGAGTGTTGTAATCTTTTCACCGTTTTCGGCGCGTCTTACGATAACGCTGTTGCCGTCAAGATAACGAAGGTCGAAGGCGTGCATCGGCTGACCGAATTCAAGCATAACGAAATTCGTGATATCAACGATATTGTTGATAGGTCTTACACCGCACGCGCGCAGTCTCTCACGAAGCCAGCGCGGAGAAGGCTTGATTCTTACATTTTCAACGACCGCGCCCGCATAACGGTAGCAGAGCGTCGGCTCCTTGATTTCAACAGTCAGTATGGAATTAACGTCGCCGTGCGTTTGATGAACCTCAGGAACGGGAACCTCAAGCTCACCGCCGAAGGTTGCCGCCGCCTCGCGCGCAAGACCGATAACCGAAAGGCAGTCGGCGCGGTTTGACGTGATTTCAAACTCGGTAACAACGTCGTCGAGGCCGATTGCCTCGTGAATATCCTTGCCGAGAGTTCTGTCGCAGTCCTCGCCGAGCACGAAAATTCCGTCCTCTATTGCATAGGGGAAATCGTGAACGGTAAGTCCCAGTTCGCCTAAAGAGCAGAGCATACCGCAGCTCTCAACGCCGCGAAGCTTGCCCTTTTTGATATGGTGGCCGCCCGCAACGTAGGAATTGTCCATCGCAACGGGAACAACGTCGCCCGCCTTAAGATTCTGCGCGCCCGTAACTATCTGAATATTTTCGGGGCCGCCGACGTTAATCTGACAAATCCAGAGGTGGTCGGAGTCGGGATGTCTTTCGAGTGATTCAACTCTGCCGACTATGACGTTTTTAATGTCTGCGCCCTCAGTTTCAAAGGACTCAACCTTAGAGCCGGAGAGTGTCATACCGTCGGCGAATTCCTGATCGCTGACGTTGAGTTTAACGTAATCCGATAACCATTTCTTTGATAAATTCATCTCGACACCTCCTTAAAACTGACCTAAGAAGCGCATATCGTTTTCGAACAACAGGCGCATATCGTCAATGTTGAAACGGAACATTGTAAGTCTTTCAAGACCTATTCCGAAGGCGTAACCCGAATACTTCTCGGGGTCAACGCCGCCGTTTTTAAGTACCTTCGGGTGTACCATACCGCCGCCGAGTATCTCAACCCAGCCCTCGCCCTTGCACATCGGGCAGCCCTTGCCGCCGCACTTGAAGCAGGTTACGTCAACCTCGCACGAAGGCTCGGTGAACGGGAAGTGGTGAGGACGGAAACGCAGCTGAGTCTGGTCGCCGTAAAGGCGCTTGGCAAACTGCATAAGATTGCCCTTAAGGTCGCCCATGGTGATACCCTCGTCAACAACGAGGCCTTCAATCTGATGGAAATACGGTGAGTGCGTCGCATCAACCGCGTCCGAACGGTAAACACGGCCCGGCGCGATAATTCTTATCGGCGCGGACTGCTTCTCCATAACTCTTATCTGTACGGGAGAGGTCTGCGTTCTCAGAAGCATCTTTTCGGTGATATAGAAGGTGTCCTGAGTGTCTCTTGCGGGATGGTCGGGTGGAAGATTGAGCGCCTCAAAGTTGTAGTAATCCCACTCAACCTCGGGGCCAGTGGCAATCTGGAAGCCCATACCTATAAATATGTCCTTTACCTCGTCAAGCACTATCGAGAGCGGATGCTTATGACCGATGTCCGACGTCTTGCCCGGAAGCGTAACGTCAACGGTCTCCATCTTAAGCTTCATCTCCTGCTCAACAGCCTTTAAGGCAGCCTTTCTCTGAGCGAGAAGCTCCTCAATGCTCTGTCTTACCTCATTTGCGAGCTGGCCCATCTGCGGTCTTTCCTCGGCGGAAAGAGTGCCCATCTGCTTTAAGATAGCGGTGAGCTCGCCCTTTTTACCGAGAACCTGTACTCTGAAATTTTCAAGCTCTTCAATGTTCTGAAGCTCGTTAAGTTCCGTCAGAGCGCGCTCGCGGATTTTGTTAAGCTGTTCCTTCAAATAACTCAAATCCTTTCGAATAGATTAAGGCACGAGCTAATGAGTCAAAATCGGTTTTCGTTAGCTTGTAGCCTTTTTGTTTTATTAAAATGCACAGAACACACTTAAGTTTCTGCGTTTATTTCTTTTGTGAATCGCTATAAGAAAACTGCCTTGCACTGAAAATGCAGATACTTTAAGATGAGATTTGGTGGCTTGAGATTGCAGCTTTGCTGACGCAAAGCAAAATCGAAAACGCCAAAGATCGCTTAAATAGCGCATTTTCAGCGATTGAGATTCGTTAGCTCGCGCCTCAAACAAAAAAGCTCCGTCCAAAAGGGACGAAGCTTAAAAAAGCCGCGTTATACCACCCGATTGAAAAGGAACTGTCATTCCCCTGCCGGTAACGGCGGCAACCGTTGCGACCTACTGCTGTTTCAATCGCACCGCTCAAAAGCGAAAATTCAACCGTCTGCCGTATTAAGCGCGCTCTCAGCCAGCGACGCGCCCTCTCTTGAATACTCACGCAGAAAATCTACTTAACTTTATCTCAGCGTTTTTGGGATTTTGTTCTGTTCGATAAAATAGTATAACATATATTTCGGATTTTGCAAGAGTTATTTTTCACTCCCGATCCGTCGGTAGATTTGAGTTTATCGGGGTAATCAAATCGTAGGGGCGACCATAGGTCGCCCGTAGTTTACATATTATTTGACGGGCGGGCAATGCCCGCCCCTACGGATTACACCCCTATAAACTCCGATTTATAACTCATAACTCATAACTCATAACTTGCGAAGCAATCATAACTCATAACTCAAAAAAACGCCCTTTCGGGCGTTTTTGTTTATTCGTCTTTGCCGCAGCAGTGCTTGTACTTTTTACCCGAACCGCACGGACACGGGTCGTTTCTGCCGATTTTCTTGCCCTTTCTTACGGGCTGCTTTTTCTCGGAGCCGTCGCCGCCTGCGCCGCTCATGTCGGTAATCTTTGCCTGCTGCTCGCGCTTGATTTCCTCGTTGGTCTTAAGCTGAACGGTCAGTATGCCCTGAACCGTACCCTCGCAGATAGCCGCGCTCATCTCGTCGAACATATCGTAGCTCTCGATTCTGAAAGCTACAACGGGGTCCTGCTGACCGTAGGAACGAAGGTAGATACCGCCCTTTAATTCCTCCATCTCGTCGATGTGGTCCATCCAGCGGCGGTCGACGTTCATCAGCAGTATCTTCTGCTCAAGCTCTTCCATAACCTCGGGGCCGTACTTTTCCTTCTGAGCGTCGAATTTCTTCATAGCGCAGTCAAGGAACAGCTCCTTGAAGTCCTCTGCGTCCTCGATGCCGTCGTGGCTCTTGCCGTCAAGCACCCAGCTGAGTTTGGCGAGCATACCCTTGGTATTCCACTCAGCCTTGGGAAGCGCGGACGGGCAGTAGAAGTCAACCTGCTCGGTGAAGTAATCGTTTATCATCTTGACCATAGTCGAGTCAAGGTCGACGCCGTCAAGCACCTGATTACGCTGACCGTAGATAACCTCTCTCTGCTTGTTCATAACGTCGTCGAAGTTAAGAACCTGACGTCTGGTTGCGAAGTTGTTGCCCTCAACCTTCTTCTGCGCGGACTCGATAAGATTCGTGAGAAGTCCGGTTTCTATCGGCGTGTCCTCGTCAACGGCTGAGAAGCGGTCGAGTATCATATAGAAACGGTCACCCGCAAAAAGTCTTAAAAGCTCGTCCTCGGCTGAGAGGAAGAATTTGCTTCGACCGGGGTCGCCCTGACGGCCCGAACGGCCTCTCAACTGATTGTCAATACGTCTTGACTCGTGGCGCTCGGTACCGATTATGTAAAGACCGCCTGCCTCGCGTACTCTGTCGGCCTCGTCCTTTATTTCGTCGGTATGCTGCTTTTCAAGCTCGCGGAACACACGGCGCGCCTCGAGAATTTCCTCGTCGTCGGTTTCGGCAAAGCCGCGCGCCTCGTTAATCATTTCCTCTGAGAATTCCTTCTTTCTCATATCGGAAATTGCCATGAATTCGGGGTTGCCGCCTAAGATAATATCGGTGCCTCGTCCCGCCATATTCGTAGCTATCGTAACCGCGCCGTACTTACCCGCCTGAGCGATAATCTCGGCTTCCTTGTCGTGATACTTGGCGTTTAAGACTTCGTGCTTTATGCCGCGTTTTTTGAGGGCTTTCGAAAGCTCCTCACTCTTTTCGATACTGATAGTACCGACGAGCACGGGCTGGCCCTTGGCGTTTGATTCAAGTATCTGTTCGATAATGGCGTTGAACTTGCCGCGCTCGGTCTTATAGAGCACGTCGTCCTCGTCAACTCTTATCATCGGTTTGTTGGTCGGTATGGAAACTACGTCGAGCGAGTATATCTCCTGGAATTCCTGACTCTCGGTCATGGCGGTACCAGTCATACCCGACAGCTTGTCGTAAAGTCTGAAATAATTCTGGAAGGTAATCGTGGCGAGCGTCTTGGACTCTCTTTCGACCTTGACGCCTTCCTTGGCCTCGATCGCCTGATGCAGACCGTCGGAATAACGTCTGCCGAGCATAATACGGCCCGTGAACTCGTCAACGATAAGCACCTGACCGTCCTTGACAACATAGTCAACGTCGCGCTTCATAACGCCGTGAGCGCGTATAGCCTGGTCGATATGGTGCTGAATTGTAATGTTCTCGGCGTCCATAAGGTTTTCGAGGTTAAAGAACTTCTCCGCCTTCTCAACGCCCGATTTGGTAAGAGTCGAGCTCTTAGCCTTTTCGTCGACTACATAGTCGCCGTCGGCGTCAACAATATCCTCGGCGTTCTGCTTGTCGTCAAGCTCGGTGACGGTGATTTTCTTAAGCGAGCGCGCAAACATATCCGCAACCTTATACAAATCGGTTGACTTGTCGCCCATACCCGAAATGATAAGCGGTGTTCTCGCCTCGTCGATAAGAATCGAGTCAACCTCGTCGACAATTGCGAACGAATGGCCGCGCTGAACTCTGTCGGAGGCGTAGGTAACCATATTATCACGCAGATAGTCGAAGCCCATCTCGTTGTTCGTGCCGTAGGTTATGTCGGCGGCATAGGCCTCGCGGCGTTCCTCGTTGTCTAGACCGTGAACGATAAGACCTACCGACAGACCTAAGAAGCGGTAGAGCTTGCCCATCCACTCGGAGTCGCGGCGCGCAAGGTAGTCGTTGACGGTAACGATATGCACGCCCTTGCCCGCAAGCGCATTGAGGTATGCGGGGAGCGTAGCGACGAGGGTTTTGCCCTCGCCCGTTTTCATCTCGGCAATTCTGCCCTGATGAAGTATGATACCGCCTATAATCTGTACGGGGAAGTGCTTCATGTTCAGCACTCTCCACGAAGCCTCGCGGCAGGTTGCGAACGCCTCGGGCAGGATGTCGTCGAGCGTTTCGCCGTTTGCAAGTCTCTGCTTAAACTCCTCGGTCTTGGCCTTGAGCTGTTCGTCAGTGAGCTTTTCGTACTCGCTTTCAAGGTCGAGTACCTTCTGCTGCAAAGGTCTTACGCGCTTGACCTCCTTTGAGGAATAGTCGCCGAAAATTTTGGTAAATAAGGACATTTTCTTAAATTCCTTTCGTCAGTTGTCGCTGTCTTGTTTTTCCTCGGGAAGCGTCGGAGTGTCCGCGCCGTCCGCGATTTCGGGCTTGGGCGTTTCTCCGCCGTCAGCCTCGCTGACAGCGTTGTCGATAATCTCCTTAAGCTTCTGCTCCTGCTCGGGCTTTTCCTCCTCAATTTCGGGAAGCTCGCCGCCCTGCATGAGAGTTTCAAATTCCTCGCCCGTGATTTTCTCACGCTTGACGAGTTCCTTTGCGACCTTGTGAAGCTGGTCGATATGCTCTCTGAGTATGCTCTCGGTACGCTTGTAGGCGTTGAGCACTATCTCCTCGATTTCCGCGTCGATTGAGGCGGCAACGCTCTCGGAGTAGTTGCGCATGTGGTTGTAATCCCTGCCGATGAATACCTCGTCATTTTCGGTGCCGAAGTTAATCGGGCCGAGCTTCTCGCTCATACCGTACTTGGTAACCATCTTACGGGCAATATCCGTAGCTCTCTCAATATCGTTCGAGGCGCCCGTTGAAATGTCGTCGAATATAATCTTTTCGGCAACACGTCCGCCGAGAAGTCCGACGATATCGTCAAGCATTCTCGACTTCATGAGGTGCATTTCGTCCTTTTCGGGCTGATACATCGTAAATCCGCCCGCCATACCTCTGGGTACAATCGAGATGTGCGTAACGGGGTCCTTATGCTCAAGATAATACGAGGAAACGGCATGTCCCGCCTCGTGATAGGCGGTGATTTCCTTGTCGCGCTGAGAAACCTTGTGCGACTTCTTCTCGGTGCCGACCACGACCTTCATCGTAGCCTCCTCGATTTCCTTCATTGTGATTGCCTTGAGCTTTCTGCGTGCGGCAAGCAGCGCCGCTTCGTTAAGCAGGTTTTCAAGGTCGGCGCCCGTAAAGCCTACGGTAGCGCCCGCAATATTCTTAAGCACAACGTCGGGGCCCAGCGGCTTCTTCTTGGCGTGAACCTTGAGTATTTCCTCCCTGCCCTTGACGTCGGGATAGTTTACGGTAATCTGTCTGTCAAATCTGCCCGGTCGCAGCAGCGCGGGGTCGAGTATGTCGGGACGGTTCGTGGCCGCCATAACTATTACGCCCTCGTTCTCACCGAAGCCGTCCATCTCAACGAGCATCTGGTTAAGCGTCTGCTCACGTTCGTCGTGGCCGCCGCCCATACCTGCGCCGCGGTGTCTGCCGACAGCGTCAATTTCGTCAATGAATATTATTGACGGCGCGCTCTTCTTGGCTTCGCCGAACAAATCGCGTACTCTCGACGCGCCGACACCGACGTACATCTCAACGAAATCGGAGCCCGAAATCGAGAAGAACGGCACGTCAGCCTCGCCCGCAACAGCCTTTGCCAGCAATGTTTTACCCGTTCCGGGAGGGCCTACGAGCAGCACGCCCTTGGGAATTCTCGCGCCCAGCGCGGTAAACTGCTTGGGATCCTTGAGAAATTCCACTATTTCCTCTAAGTCAGCCTTCTCCTCGTCAGCGCCTGCGACGTCGGCGAAGGTCTTTTTATTCTTGTTGTCCTCGTTCTTTTTGAAGCGCGCCTTGCCGAAGGACATCGTGCGGTTGTTCTCGGACTGAACGGTCTGGTTCATCTTGCGGAACATTATTGTCATTACAACCGTCAGCAGCACGACAATCGCAAGCGTCGGCAGCAGGCTTACCCACCACGAGTTTGCCGAACCCGATTCGTAATCAATCTTGATCTGACTGTCGGGATTCTGCTTGTTGAACTTAACTACGTCGTCGTGCACGTCCTCAAGGAAAAGGGTGACGTTGGGAACGGTGTATTTATACACAGTGTCGCCGTCGCGCAGCTTATAGCGAAGCACGCCGCTTGACAGGTTCAGGTCGTAGCTTGCAACCTTGTTCTCCTCAAAGAGATTGAGTATCTGGTAATACTCGGTTTTCGCCTGAGTTTTACCGCCCATTGTCGAGTAATACGCTATGCAGACAATAAATGCAAGCGGAATTACAACGTAGGGTATCAGCGCTTTCCAGTTAATCTTCTTCAATGCTTTGTCTCCTTATTTCTCGTAAACTGACGGTTTGAGCACTCCGACAAACGGCAGATTTCTGTACTTCTCCGCATAGTCAAGTCCGTAGCCGACAACGAACGCGTCGGGGATGACCGCGCCGACGTAATCCGCCTTAAGGTCGACGACTCTGCGGTCGGGTTTATCTAAAAGCGTGCAGATTTTTATGCTTTCGGGATTTCTGCGCGCGAGTATGTCCTTTAAGTAGCTTAGGGTTCTGCCCGAGTCGAGTATGTCCTCAACTATAAGCAGATTTGAACCGTCGATAACGTTTGTATCGAGGTCCTTTATAATTTTGACTACGCCCGTTGAGCGTGTTTCGTTGCCGTAGGACGAAACGGACATAAAGTCGATATAGCAGGGTATCGTGATAGCTCTCATAAGGTCGCCCATAAATACGACCGAGCCCTTGAGCACGCTGACTAAAATCAGCTCCTTGCCCTCGTAGTCGCGGCTTATTTTCTCGCCGAGCTCCTCCACGATTTTTTTGAGCTTATCCTGAGTGATAAGTACTCTCTCAATGTCATTTTCCATCATATACATAGTTTTATCTCCCCTCACCAAGAGTAATTAATAACATTTTTTCACTGTCCGCGTCAGCCGAGAACTTTTTATTTACTCCGAAGCCTTCAACCCATACGGCGCAGCCGCCGCTGTCAAGTACGGCTACGGTATTGCGCTTCGACGTCTCGATACCCGCCTCGTTAAAGAGTTTTTTGAGTGTTTTTGTGACGCCCCGCTTTTTAAGTGTTATCGCGTCGCCCTCGCTTCTCGAACGAAGCTTCAGGCTGTCAGCTATCTTATCACAGTCGATAAGATTTTCCGCTAACGCTTTATTAAGATTTTGTAAATCTTTTTTGCCGATTATGCTGATATGCGCCTCGCCGTAAGGATATTTAACGCTGCAGTTTTCTTTTTTGAACTCAACCGAAAATGCCGCGGCGCAGTCCTCAAACGGCTTTATTACGCCGTTTCGCTTTACAAGTCTTAAAGCGCCCGCAGTCTGAAGCGCTTCGCCGTTTTGTGAAAACCCAAGAAAATCCTCAACGTGCTTTGATAGCACGTCGGCGTCGGTCAGGCTTTCAAGATATTTCTTGGCAACCCGCCCCTTAACAGAAGCGTTGAGCTGTGAAAACTTTTCTGCATCAAGCTCAACGTCCTTCACGCAATCCGCAAACGCTCCGTCGGCAAGACTGTCAAGAAACGCCGCGTCGTCACGCGCGCCCTCGCAGAACGCCGCCATAGCGCCGACCGCGTCGGGATTAATCTCAGTCAATACGGGAAGCACGAGATTGCGGATTTTGTTGCGCGCGTAACCGTTTTCAAGGTTGGTGCTGTCGGTAACGTAGGTAAGTCCCGTTTCCTTAAGATACGCCTCAATCTCGCTTCTCGGGGTGTCAATAAGCGGTCTTATCACGTTGTCGCGGACGGGTAAAATCGAGCCCGCGCCCTTGAGCGCAGTACCGCGCGTCAGATTGAAAATCAGCGTTTCGGCAACGTCGTTCATATTGTGAGCGACGGCAATTTTACCGTTTTCGCCGCAAAGCGAGTTGAAGAACTCATATCTCACGCGCCTGCCGCATTCCTCAAGGCCCTCGCCGCTCTGCTTTGCAAGCGCGGGGATGTCGGCGTGTAAGACCTCACAGTGCACACCGAGCTTTTCGCAAAGCTCTGTACAGAATTCCTCGTCGCGCTTTGCCTCGCCGCCGCGTATGCCGTGGTTGACGTGCGCCGCCGTGACGGTAAGTGAATATTTCTCTCTTAAAGAGCATAAAAGCGATAAAAGGCAGACCGAATCCGCGCCGCCCGAAAGTCCGACGACAACCCTGTCGCCGTGTGAGAGCATAGCGTAGCGTTCAACTGCCGAAATTGCGCTCTCAGGCATCATCTCTGTACTTCTCCAAAGTTGAAAACAGTGTAAATTCGCTTGTCCAGTTAAGGTCAACGTCGCCGATGGAACCGTGTCTGTTCTTGACTACAAGGACCTGAGCCTCATTGTCGTTATTCACCTCGACGGGAACGTTGGCGTCGTTCTTGGCGTCCTTCTCGTAATAATTGGGACGGTAAAGCATCATAACTATATCGGCGTCCTGCTCAATTGAGCCCGATTCACGAAGGTCGGACAGCTGAGGACGGTGCGCCTTACCTCTCTGGTCGGTCGAACGGTTAAGCTGCGAGCATACGATTACGGGAATATGAAGATCCTTCGCCATAAGCTTGAGGTCTCTCGTGATTTCGGAAATCTCCTGAACGCGGTTGCCCTCATATTTTGCGGAGCCTTTCATAAGCTGTAAATAGTCGATGATAACGGCGTCAACGTTTTTCATACGTCTTACTCTCGCCTTCATAAGCGGAACCGTAATCGTTGAAGTATCGTCAAAATAAAGCTCGATATTGCTCAGCGCCGAAGCCGCCTGAGCTATTCTGTCCCACTCGTTGGACTCGATAAGTCCGGTTCTGAACTTCGAGCTCTCAACTCTCGCTTCGGTTGCAAGCACTCTCTGGGCAAGCTGTTCCTTCGGCATTTCCAGCGAGAAGAAAACTACCTTTCTGCCCGCTACCGCCATATTGCGCGCAACGTTTAAGGCGAAGCTCGTTTTACCCATGGCGGGACGCGCGCCGATAAGCACAAGGTCGGACTTGTTGAAGCCCGTGGTATATCTGTCGAGCATAGAGAAGCCCGAGGGAATACCGAGGTACTTCTCTCTGTCGGGTGAATTCTTGCGTCTTAAATCCTCATAGACCTCATTGATAATTATATCGCTGAGTTTAGCGGGGCCGTTCGACTCCCTGCCCTGTCTGATGTCGAAGATTCTCTGCTCTGCGCTGTCGAGGATTTTGTCGGCGCTGTTTACCTGCGAAAACGCCTCGTCCTCGATTTCCTTTGCAGTATTTATAAGTGAGCGCAGAACATAGTTCTCCCTGACTATCCTGGCGTATGCCATAACGTTGGCGGTTGAAGGCACGGCAGCTGCAAGCTGGGCGAGATAATTCTTGCCGCCTGCGTCGTCGTAAACGCCGTCGCTCTTTAACTGTTCAAGCACGATAAGAGCGTCGTACTTCTGGCCGAGGGAGTCGAGATTTACGATGGTTTTGAATATTTCTCTGTGCTGGGGAATGTAGAAGCAGTCGCTCTTCAGCTCCTCAACCACGTTGAGAAGGCAGTCGGGATTTATCAGAAGACAGCCGAGCACAGCCTGCTCCGCTTCGAGCGAATAGGGCTCGTTCTGATTGTCAAAAATATTTCTTTCCATAATTATTCTCCTACCTCAACGCTTAAGGTTGCGGTAATGTTGGGATAAAGCTTGATTTCAGCGGTATATGTTCCGAAATTCTTGATATCGTCAACAACAATCTTTCTCTTGTCAATATCAATGGAGAGCTGCTGCTTTATCGCGGCTGAAATATCCTTCGAGGTTACCGAGCCGAAAAGCTTGCCGTTCTGCCCCGCCTTCGCGGTGAGCTTAACGGTTTTGCCGTCGAGCTTCTTTTTGTTTTCGTTTGCGGTGGCTACCTCAACGTCAATCTTATGCTGCTTGGAAGCCTCCTGATTCTTGTACTCGGTCATTGCCTGAGCGTTTGCCTGGACGGCAAGTCCCTTCGGGAAAAGAAAGTTTCTCGCGTAACCGTCGGAAACCGTTACCTTCTCGCCCGATTTGCCTAAGCTCTTTACGTCCTGTTTAAGTATAACTTCCATATCCTTACCTCCGTTTATTTGGGTTGATTGTCCTCTAAGTATTCGTCTATCTTCTTTTCGAGCAGTTTTCTCGCCTCGTCTATGTCAACGTCCTCAATCTGACACGCCGCCATCGTCTGATGTCCGCCGCCGCCGAATTCCTCCATAATTACCTGAACGTTGACGTTACCCAGCGAGCGCGCCGATATGTTCACGGTGTCGCCCGTCTTGAACAGTACGAACGAAGCGTCAACCTCGTTGATTGTCAGCAGCTCGTCCGCCGCCTGCGACGACACGAGACGTATGTCCCTGGTGTCGATATCCGCCACGGCGATAGCGCAGTTTGAATGCTCATAAGCCGAAAGCACTATCTGACCGCGAAGCTTCTGGTTTTCAAGCGAGTTGTTGAAGAACTGCTTGACCGTTACGGTGTCCGCGCCTACCGAGCGCAGATATGCCGCCGCCTCAAAGGTGCGCGTGCTCGTCCTTAAAACGAAGTTCTTCGTGTCGAGCGTGATACCCGCGAGAAGCGCGTTTGCAACCGCCTTTGTCGGCTTGACGCGCGGTGTGTACTGCATAAGCTCGGTTACCATTTCGCTCGCCGACGAGGCCTTCGGCTCGTGGTAGAAAATAACGGCGTTCTGAATGTAGTCAACCGTCTTGCGGTGATGGTCAATAACTATGACTGACTTTGCCTTTTCGTAAACCTTGCGGCTCTCAACGAAATCAGCGCGAAGCGTATCGACTATTATAAGCAGCGTTCTCTCGTTAATCATGTGCTCCGCAAATTCGGGGAGTATGAGCACGCCGTCCATATTATTCTCTTTAAGATGCTCGATAAGCGGTGTCGCGAGGCTCGTCTTGGGATTGATGACTATTCTCGCGTCCGTACCGCAGTCCTGGCTGATTTTCAGCACGCCGACCGCCGCGCCCAGTGCGTCGAGGTCGGAGAACTTGTGGCCCATGATAAGCACGTTCTCGGCGTTGGTGATAAGCTCGGCTATTGCCGAAGCCATAACTCTTGAACGTACCTTCGTGCGCTTTTCAACGCCCGTCGAAACGCCGCCGATGAATTTATAGGTGTCGTCGGGATTCTTGAGCGCTACCTGGTCGCCGCCGCGTCCCAATGCCATATCAAGCGCCTGATTTGCGGAAACCTCGGCGTCGTTGATAGTCTCGCCGCGTCCCGTTCCTATCGAGAGCGTAAGTCCGACGACCTTATCGTCGTAGGTGTATGAACGCACCTTTTCGAGTACGGAGAACTTGTCCTCCAGCATCTTGGTAAGCTCGCCCTCGGTTACCAGACTTATGAATCTGCCGTTGCCCAGCTTACGGAAAACGCCGTTGAACGACGAGAACCAGCCCTCGGTTATTCTCTCGACGTCGGTTACTATTTCAGCCGCCTCGCTCTCACGGTAGGAGTGATAAATCTCCTCAAGCGAGTCTATGGCGATAAGCGACATAACGGGCTTGGAAAGCTCATATTTTACCTGAGCGCTTTTGAGCTGAGTGTCGTCAACGAAGTACAGCGCATACGCACGCGAGCCCGAAAACTCAATGCGCGAGAAATACACCGTGTACTGTCTGCCCTGAAATTCCGTGTCGAAAACGGGCTCGGACGAAATATCGACAAGGCTTCTTCCGCCCGTAAACTCGGTTATTCTGTCGCTTGCAACCTGAGAGTTGGCAAGCACGTAATTGCGGAACAGCACGTTGTACCAGAGCACTCTGTCCGTACTGTCAAAAATAACTATCGGCAGCGGGAAATCGTTGAGATTTCCGTTGTCTGAAGCCGTCATATTCTTGTTAAGCTCGGTTACCGCTCTTTTTGTGCGCCGAAAGGCGTTGCGAAGGCTCACAACCTCCAGAACGGTCAGCACAAGCATTACCGCAAGCTCGCACGCGGCAACCTTCCAGTTAAAGTAAAAGGTTATGCCGCATACAACAAGCGCAAGAACGGTAATCGCAAAAAATACGGGATATGTTTTTATCAACTGTCGCAGCTTCAAAAAATCACACCTCCATTATTATCGGCAGAACGACGGGACTTCTCCGCGTCTGCTCATAGATAAAGCGTGAGACCGCGTCGCGCAGTCTGTTTTTAAGCACGAGATAATCCGTCACGTTCTCGTACATACAGTCCGCAAGAACGTTCTCGCAGATACGTCTTGTCTTTTCGAGGAATTCCTCGGACTCCTTGACGTAAACGAAGCCTCTCGTGATAACGTCGGGACCCGAAACGACCGTGCAGGTCTCGGTTTCGTAGGCGGCGGCAATAATAACTATGCCCTCCTCGGCAAGCTTCGTTCTGTCGCGAAGCACAACCGAGCCTACGTCACCGACGCCCGAACCGTCAACGAATACCATACCCGACTGAACCTCGCCGACCGTCTTAATATGACTTTGTGTCAGCTCGACAACCCTGCCGTTGTCCGCGATTATGACGTTCTGCGGCTCAATGCCCATTGAATAGGCAAGTCCCGCGTGCTTGCGCAGGTGCTTCTGCTCGCCGTGAACGGGTATGAAATACTTCGGCTTTGTCAGGCTCATCATAATCTTGAGTTCTTCCTGACAGGCGTGGCCCGAAACGTGAACCTCATACATTCTCTCATATACAACCTCTGCCCCGAGCTTGAGGAGTTCGTCGACTACCCTGCCGACCATACGCTCGTTGCCGGGTATGGGCGTGGCGGAAATGATAACGAAATCGTTGGGTCCGATGTCAATCTTTCGGTGCTCGGAAAATGCCATTCTGTAAAGCGCCGACATCGGCTCGCCCTGCGAGCCCGTAGTGATGACGACTATTTTATCGTCGGGGTAACGCTTGACCGAATCAATGCCGATAAGCGTGTCGTCGGGAATATTTATATAGCCCAATTCCGCCGCGATTGACACGACGTTTTCAAGGCTTCGTCCCGAGAGCGCAACCTTACGCGAAAGCTTGTGCGCCTCGTTGATAATCTGCTGCACTCTGTGAATATTCGACGCGAAGGTCGCGACTATCAGCCGCTTACCCTCGGCCCTTGCGAAAAGCCGTTCAAAGCTCTCGCCGACCTTGCTCTCGGACTCGGTGAAGCCGGGCTTCTCGGCGTTGGTCGAATCGGACAGAAGGCACAGCACGCCCTGAGTGCCCAGTTCGGAAAGCCGCGCCATATCTATTACTCCGCCGTCGATAGGCGTAGTGTCAATCTTGAAGTCGCCCGTCTGAACTATCACGCCTGCAGGTGATTTTATCGCCAGCGCAACCGCGTCGGGTATAGAGTGGTTGACGTGAATAAGCTCGACCTCGAAGCAGCCTAAGTTGACCTTGTCGCCGGGATTGACGACGTTGAGCTTCGCCCTGTCAAGCAGTCCGTGCTCCTTAAGCTTGCCCTCGATAAGACCGATTGTCAGTCTGGTCGAATAGACGGGAATATTCATTTCCTTGAGCAGATACGCAAGTCCGCCGATATGGTCCTCGTGACCGTGAGTGATGAAAATGCCCTTGATTTTGTCGGCATTCTCCACGGCATAGCTGAAATCGGGAATAACCAGATCAACGCCGAGCATATCGGGATCGGGGAACGCAAGTCCGCAGTCAACGAGTATCATATCGCCCGCGCACTCGTAAAGCGTCATATTCTTGCCGACCTCGTTAAGTCCGCCCAGGAACGTGATTTTAATCGGGACCTCGGGCTTCGGCTTTCTGTCGGTGCGGTTGTTTCTGCGCTGAGTGTTTGGCTTCTTGCCCGTCTGCTTTGACTTGTTCGCTTTCTTACCCGTCTGCTTTGTCTTATTGACGGGATTTGAAGGCTTGTTCGGATTCTTATAGCTGCGCTTGCGCTCGGCAGTCTTGTTTGCCGGCGCTTTCTGACTTTTATTTACAGTCTTGTCATTTTTTACCTGTCTTTTCTTGGCAGGCGCCCTTTTCTCAGCCTTTGAAGGCTTGGGCTGATTGTTTTTTGCCATCTGTTTTCTCCAAAAATTTTATGTAAAATCAATGCTGAAAAATAATTATACTTATAAGTTATAATATAATACTCTTAAATGTCCGATATGTCAACAGATTTCTTGTCGCAAAAGAGACGTTAAAAAGACAGTTATGAGTTATGATTGCCTGCGGCAAGTTATGAGTTATGAGTTTTTGGTTACGAATAAAAAACCCGAAACTTTTCGCAAAGCGAAAATCATAACTCTTAACTCATAACTTTTTGCGAAGCGAAAATCATAACTCAATAAGCTTCTCTATTTCCGAGCAAAGCTCCTTTGACGTCTCGTAGTCAGCCGCCTCGCTGAGGATTTTCAGGTTTCTGCCCGAGCGCGACGGAGTCAGCAGCACCCTGCCCTTATCAAAGGTTACGGCTATGCCCTCTCTTGTGTCGCCGCAAATCTGTTTAGATAATTTTTGTCTTAAATCCGAAGCCGATATATTAATCGGGATTTTACGCCTTGAAACGTAAAAATCGGGCAGCGCATCCGACAGACTTTTTAGGCTTTTCCCCGTCGCGCACATAATTCCGAGCAGGCGCACCGCCATTAAAAGCGCGTCTCTCATAAACGGATTGGCGCGTGATTTTTCGCGCGAAACGCCGTCAGTGCCGTCAAACGGGGTATGATAATAACGGTAGAGCCGTCTGCCGTTTGCATCAGAAATATCGTCATAGATTTTAGGCGAGTCGAAGCTGACGGAAACGTCGCGTCCGCACGCCGTCTCCCAGTGAATTATTATCGCCGCAATTCTGTCGTGCGAAACCCAACCGCACTCTCTCGAAAACGCCGACAGCAGCGTGCCGTAAGCGTTGATTTTAAGCGTGATTTCACTGCCCGTACGGCAGCCGAGCTGATAGAGACAGTCCTCTAAAACCGAAGTGATTTTAGGGTTCGGACACTTGACGATGCACGACAGCTCTGACAGCTCGTTTTCGGTCTGGCGAAGTATCTCGCGGCGGTACATGGCCGCCACGCCCGACATATCGGAAACGTCGCGCAAATCGCCGTCCGCGGCAAAAACAAAATCGCGCTTTTCAATGCGCTTTTCAAGCTCGTTTATAAACGAAGCGGACGGCGGCAGACCGTTTTCGCCGCGCAGAACTATGCTCACCCTGCCGTCGCGGCTGTGCACGAACAGTCCGCTCTCAAGCGAGCAGAAGCGCATATAAAATTCAAGCTGTGAATAAAAGCCCTCGCCGAAGCTCCACACGCGGCTGCCCTGCGAAACCATTGCGCCCGAAATGCAGGCGGCAACCGCCTTCGATAAAACATCGGAATCGGTTAAAACACCCGTCTTTCTGCCGACAGTCATACTGGCAAGCGCCTGACCGATAAGCGCGGCGTCGCGCGAGTCGAAGCCGTCGCCGAAAATCCCGCCGAAGCTGTCGGAGTCGCTGAGCATAAGTTTGTTTTTTCGGGTTACGGTGTTTTCTGCTTCTTCTTTTACGTTCACACGGTAGCCGAAAACGGCTTTTCCGCGTTCAATGCAGAGCTTCAGAAATTCGTCGGGAAAGCCTGTTTTGCCGTTTTCGGGAAAGCTGTCGAGAAGCTCGGGATTTATTATATAAACCCTGCCGTCAAATCCGTATAAATCCGAACTAAAAAACGGCATTTCTTCTGTAAAGGCTTTCGCCTTGTCAAACTCGTCAAACTCAATAATACCGCGGCTTTGCGGGCTTCCAGAATTCAGACAGACAACAGTTACGTCAGCATTTCGCAAAAGATGAAAACGCATCATTTCAGACAAGTCAAAATCAAGAAATCCGCCCCTTGAAACGGCAAAAAACGGCGCGATAATATGCCTTGCCGCCGCCTTCAGCTCACCAACATTTACGGCGTTTATAACCGCCTTCATTTTCATACCCCCGGAAATTTAGTCAACCTTATTATTGACCGCGTGCTTAAAAATAATCTTTTTGTTGAGAAAGTGTGAAAAGAGTGGTAAAATTAATATGATATTTTTTTACGGAGTGAAAATATGAAACCGACAGTTGAAATATTTACCGACGGCGCGTGCTCGGGCAATCCCGGTCCCGGCGGCTGGGGAACGGTGCTTCGCTATAACGGTATTGAAAAGGAGCTTTCGGGCGGCGAGGCGCAGACGACCAACAACCGCATGGAGCTGACCGCCGTTATCGAGGGCCTTAAAGCGTTAAAAAAGCCGTGCAAGGTCATACTGACCACCGACTCGAAGTACGTCTGCGACGCGATAAACGAGGGCTGGGTTTACAAGTGGAAGCTCAACGGCTGGATGCGCAACAAAAAAGAGCCCGCCTTAAATCCCGACCTCTGGGAAGAGCTGCTTACACTCTTAGGTGAGCACGAGGTTGAATTTTGCTGGGTAAAGGGCCACGCGGGACACCCTGAAAACGAGCGCTGCGACGCGCTTGCGGTTGAACAGACCAAAAAGTTTTCTCAGGTTTAAGCCAAAAGTATTGCAAACAGACAGTATATTATGTTATTATAATTGTTAATGTATTTAGTCCTTTATTCTATTACGGGATGTGATTTTTTTGCTTGACAATCAGTCCGTCGGCACGGCGGCTCTCAACGAAGAGGATTTTGAAAAGGAAGTCGAGCAGGAGGTCGAAAAGCTCTCTACGGGCAATCGGCGCTATTTAAGACCGCGTGAAATCGTGGCGTTCCTGCTTACCACCTTCGGTCAGAAGAACCTCGCTCAGTTCGTCGATGCGAACAGACAGTTCTTTATGATAAGCTTCCTCGGAATAACGGGTAAGGCGTACGGCATCATAGTTGCGCTCGAATCGCTTTACGACGCTCTTGACGACTCGCTGTCGGGTCTTATTATCGACCGTACGAGAACGCGCTGGGGCAGACTGCGCCCGTATATGATAATCACCGTTCCCGTATGGGGCATTGCGGCGCTGATGCTTTTCTCGGCTCCGGATTTCGGTTCGGGCACCGCGGGCACGATAGTATGGGCGGTTGCGGCGATTTTCCTTTACAATCTCGGTATGTCGTATTTCGGAGCTTGGAACATACTGCTTTACAACATCACTCCTAACATCAAAGAACGCGACAGCCTGATTGCAACGTCGAAGTTCTTCGAGCTTTTCGGTATGTGGCTTCCCTCGCTGCTTCCCGTAGTGCTCAGAATACTCAAGGGCAAGGTCGGTATGCAGAGCATTTATTCGGGCTTTGCGATTTCCATGGTTGCGGTTGCCGCAGTAACTGCAATTTACGGCTTCTTCGCCATGCGCGAAAGAGTTCCGCTTGCCTCACGCGAGCAGATGCAGGAAATCGGAATTATCGAGTCCTTCAAGAACGCCGTCAAGAACAAGCCGATGCTTATTTCGGTTATCGCAAACTTCTTCGGCTCGTTCAAATCCGTAGGCGGCGCAACGGAAAGCTTCTTTTGGTATCACAACACGGGCGACCTTTTCCACGCAACTATTGCGGGACTTTTCACGGGTATCCCGAATTATATAATCACTCCCCTCACGCCCAAGCTCATCAGAAGATTCGGCGCGAGGAACACCTCGATAGGCGCGGGTGTGTTCGGCGGCGTTGCCTATACGCTTATGTTCATCATCGGCTATCAGCCCTTCGGTGCAGAGGGCGTCAAGTGGCAGGGCACGAACCTTGTGCTCAACCTCACCTATCTTACAATTATGCTTACAATCTGCGGACTGCCGAACTGTATCTTAAGAGTCTGCGCCGCAGTTCTGCAGGGCGACGTTTACGACTACTCAGAATGGAAATACGGCGTGCGTAACGAAGCCCTTGTTCAGACCATCACGAACTACTTCGGTAAGCTTTCAAACGCAGTTACGGGCCTGCTTTCGGGACTTGTAATCACGCTTGTCGGCTACGTTGCGCACAAGGACGCGCTGGGCAATATCATTCAGGAAACAAGCCCGA
>JAEEGL016606833.1_pt1 | contig 20775 bp, 14 predicted proteins | sample 9134231 | NCBI WGS metagenome assembly JAEEGL01 (sample SAMN16246548, study PRJNA631951) | gut metagenome | biome: gut microbiome; feature: rumen; material: fiber-attached | host: Bos | place: Iran: Karaj | collected 2018-10
CACTACTTCGCCTGGGCGCACAAGGCCGGCGGCTTCCGGGTCTTCGCGATCGCCGAGGAGCCGGGGACGTAGAGTTCGCACCCCGCAAAGGCCCCGCCCGGAACGCAGGCGGCCGTTGCCGGCGACACGGATCTCGCGCTCGCCGTCGATACGTGGGGCGGCGCGGCCGGCTACGCGGACGCCACGGCGCCCGCGACGACGTTCCTCGCGGACAACCACCGCACGCTGCGCTGCACGTGGAAGGCCGCCACGCCTCCCGATCCATCCGATCCGACCGCTCCGAAGCAGTCCGTCACCTTCGACGGCAACGGCGGCTCGCCCGCCACGCAGAACACGGAATACCTCGTCGGCGGCAAGTACGACCCGCTGCCGGCCGACCCGACGCTCGCGGACCGCGTTTTCGGCGGATGGTTCACGCTGCCGGAGGGCGGCACGAAGATCTCCGCCAACACGACGGTCTCGGCGGCGGACGCGCGGACGTTCTACGCGCACTGGCGTGCCTTCCAGACCGTGACGTTCGAACCGAACGGCGGAACATGCGGCACGGCCAGCGACACCTATGAGGTCGGCCTGACCTACGGAACGCTGCCGGCCCCGGTCCGGACGGGCTGGCGCTTCATCGGATGGTTCGACGCAGCCGATGGCGGAACGAAGGTGACGGTCAACCTCGAGGTGACTGCGGCGGCGACGCGCACGCTCTACGCGCACTGGGAGGCCAACCAGTACAAGGTGGGGCTCAAACGGATCAACGGTTCCGGCGGGACGACGGAGGTCACGGCGACCTTCGGCTCGCCAATGCCCGCGATCGACGAGCTCCCGTGGTGGAACGGCCACACCTTCGACGGCTACTGGAGCGAGCGGGACGGCGGCGGGACGCAATACTACCGGGGCGACGGTTCGAGCGTCCGGACATGGGACATCGCGGCGACCACGAACCTCTACGGGAGCTGGAAGGCGAACCAATACACGCTGACGCTCGACCGGCAGGAAGGTACCGGCGGATCGGCGACCGTAACGGCGACCTACGGGGCGGCGCTGCCCGCCATCACACCGCCAACGCGCACCGGCCACACCTTTGGTGGATACTACGCCTCCCCGAACGGCAACGGCGCGCAATACTACCACGCGGACGGCACGTGCGTCCAGTGGTGGTATAACACGACCGACATGACGCTCTACGCGTTTTGGACGAAGGTCCTCTACTACGTGACGCTCGACAAACAGAACGGCTCTGGCGGAACGTCGTCCGTCGGCGCGTACTACAACGGCGCGCTGCCGTCCATCACGCCCCCGACGCGCACCGGCTACACCTTCGGCGGCTACTTCACGGCGGCGAACGGCGGCGGCACGCAGTACTACAGCGCGGCCGGCGACCCACTCCTGAACTGGACCCAGGCCTCCAACGGGAAGCTCTACGCGAAATGGACGTCGAACGGCGGGGGCGACCCCAACCCGCCGAACCCCGACCCGCCCTCGCCCGACCCGCCGGCTCCCAACCCGCCGGCCGTGACAACCTACACGGTGAACTTCAACGCGAACGGCGGCACGGGCGCGATGGCCGCGCAGGCCATTGCGGCCGGCGCGACGGCGGCGCTCCGCGCCAACGCCTTCACGAGGTCGAGCTATGTCTTCATCGGCTGGTCCACGACGGCGACGGGCCCCGTCGCCTACGCGGACGGCGCGTCCGTGAAGAACCTTGCCGCAGCGGGCGGGAGCGTGACGCTCTACGCAAAGTGGGCGAAGAAGACCTACAAGGTGAAGTTCATAGCCAACGGCGGAAAGTTGCCGCCGGGCAAGAAGATGGCCGTCCAGAAGATGACCTACGGCAAGGCTAAGCGGCTCACGGCAAACAAGTTCAAACGCGACGGATTTGTCTTCAAGGGCTGGGCGAAGAGCAAGAAGCTCGCCAAAAAGGGCAAGGTCGCCTACAAGAACAAGAAGAAGGTCAAGAATCTCGTCACCACCGGCAAGACCGTCAAGCTCTACGCCGTTTGGAAAAAGAAGTAACGATGTTCGCGACATCCGCTGGAACTGCCAGAGGGTGCGTCGACAAAAGAAAAACGAGATGAAGCCCGCACCTATTTCCCCAGCGAAGGTCGTCGACCTTCGCTGCGAGTTCGCCGTCAACCCGCTTGGCATCGGCGAAACCCAGCCGCGTCTCTCCTGGCGAATGGAGGACGACCGCAACGCAGCCCGACAGACGGCGTACCGGCTTGTTGCCGCCAGCACCCTGAAGAAGCTGGACGCGCATCCCGACCTCTGGGACACCGGCCGGGTGGAAGGCGGACAGTGCCTCGACATCGTCTATTCGGGCAAGCCCCTCAAGTCGCGCTCGCGCGTCTTCTGGAAGGTCCGCATCGCCGACGCCGACGGGGCGGAGACCGACTGGAGCGCGCCCGCGTCCTTCGAGCTCGGGCTTCTCGGCGAAAAGGACTGGACGGCCGGCTGGATCGGCCGCAAAGTCGAGGCCGATGGCTACCTCCAGCCTTCGCCGTTCCTCCGCAAGGCCTTCCGCCTCGCTTCCGAACCTGTCTCCGCGCGGCTCTACGCGACCGCGCTTGGCCTCTTCGAGATGCGTCTCAACGGCGCGAAGGTCGGCGGCGACTTCCTGACTCCCGGCTGGACGCTCTACCAAAAGCGCGTCCAGTCCCTGTCATACGACGTGACTTCACTGCTCCGCAAGGGTCCGAACGTGCTGGGCGGCATCCTTGGCACGGGCTGGTACACCGGCGCGATAACCCGGAACCGCGCAGGGCGGCAAGCAGCTCGCCCTGCGCGCCCAGCTCGAGGTCGTCTGCGCCGACGGCTCCAAGGTCGTCGTCGCGACCGACCCGTCATGGAAAACCGCCTTCGGGCCGATCCTCTCCTCCGACATCTACCACGGCGAAAACTACGACGCCACGCGCGAGATGGACGGCTGGGACGCCCCGGGCTACCGCGACGCCGGCTGGGCAAAGGCCATCGAAGTGGCTCCGCCCCGCATCTCCGTCGACCCCGCCCGCTCGCTGCCGATCCGCGCACAGGAGGAACTCGCCCCCATTGCCCGCACCGAGCCGCGCCTCGGGGAGTTCATCTACGACTTCGGCCAGAACATGGTTGGTATGATTCGCGTCACGCTACGCGCACCGCGCGGGACGCACGTTTGCCTGCGCTTCGGCGAAATGCTCAACAAGGACGGCACCCTCTACACCGAGAACCTCCGTTCCGCGAAGGCCACCGACTACTATGTCTGCCGCGGCGGCGGCTCTCCCGAGACCTACATGCCGCGCTTTACCTTCCATGGCTTCCGCTATGCGGAAATCTCCGGACTCAAAAAGGCGCCGGAGGTGAATAACGTCGCGGGCGTCGTGCTCCACTCCGAAATGGAGCAGACCGGCTGGTTCACCTGCTCGAACCCCCTTGTCAACCAGCTCCAGTCCAACATCTCCTGGGGCCAGCGCGGCAACTACCTCGACGTGCCGAACGACTGCCCGCAGCGCGACGAGCGGCTGGGGTGGACCGGCGACGCGCAGGTCTTCATCCGCACTGCGGCCTTCAACCGCAACGTCGCCGGCTTCTTCACCAAGTGGTGCCTCGACCTCGAGGACTCCCAGTCGCCCGGCGGCGCCTTCCCTTCCTTCGCCCCGAACGTCTGCGCCAGGGCGAACGAGCCGGTCGTCGAGGACGACTTTGTCGGCGGCGCGTCGGCCTGGGCCGACGCCGGCGTCGTCTGCCCCTGGAACGAGTACCTCTGCTACGGCGACAGGCGCCTCCTCGAGCGCCGCTACGCCGGCATGCTGAAATGGATCGGCTGGCAGAAGGAGAGGAGCGCCGACGGCATCCTCGACCGCGCCCGCTACGGCGACTGGCTCGCCCTCGACGTCTGGTCGCTTTCGCCCCGCTACGACCTCCAGCTCACCTCGCGCCCGCTTCTCTCCACCGCCTGCTTCGCGCGCACGACGGCCATCGTGGAGAAGGCGGCAAAGGTCCTCGGCAAAGAGGGCGACGCCCGCCGCCTCTCCCGCCTTCTGGCACGCATCAAGGCCGCCTTCAACCGCGAGTTCGTCACGCCGGCCGGACGCCTTGTCTCCGATACGCAGACGGCCTACCTGCTTGCGCTGGCGTTCGACCTGCTCCCGGCAGGCCTTCGCGACAAGGCGATGACGCACCTCGCCCGCAAGCTCGCCGAGCACAAGGACCACCTTTCGACGGGCTTCGTCGGCACGCCGCTTATCTGCCCGGTCCTCTCGCGCTTCGGCCGCACCGACCTCGCCTACAAGGTCCTTCTCCAGAAGACCTACCCCGGATGGCTCTTCTCCGTCCTGCAGGGGGCCACGACGATGTGGGAGCGCTGGAACAGCTACACGATTCAGGCCGGCTTCGGCGACGCCTCGATGAACTCCTTCAACCACTACGGCTACGGGGCGATCGGCGAATGGCTCTACGCAACCGTCGCCGGCATCGAGCTTGACGAGAACGACCCCGCCTTCCACCATGTCGTGATCCGGCCCTGCCCGCCGCCGGCGATCCGCCTCTCGGCCCCGCCCGAGGACACGGTGACTTGGGCCGAAGGCCGCCTTATGACGCGCTATGGCCTCGTCATGTCGCGCTGGGAGGCCACGCCCGACGGACGCCTGGTCTTCTCGTTCACCGTCCCGCCAAACACAACCGCCACGGTCTGCCTGCCAGGGCTCGAACCCTACGACGTCCCTGCCGGCTCATACACGGTCGAGGAGTAATCTCCGGAGGCAACACAGGGGGCGCCTGCTCGTGCCATTCGGTCGGAAACCGAGTCCTCTGGGATGTCGGCTATAGGTTGGCGATGCCTTCGGCCGTAAGCCGCGAGACGGCGCCGCGTATGAAGAGCGACCGGTTATGCGCCCTGACATTGCGTATGGTGATGTCCGCGACGTCTTCCGGTCGCGCCTGGGGCGTGGCGTAGGCGTGGGTGTCGCCCAGGTTCACGCCAGCCTCGCCATAGCCGGCAAGATAGGTCTTGCCATCGGCCGTGTCCAGAACGTCTTCCACGAGAATGCGGCTAAGACGCGCACCGCCCTGCGCCAGAAGACGCACCAGGGAGCAGCAGGATGAAGAATGGACGCCGCGAACGACTATGTCGCGGATTTCGTAGGGCGTCCCTTCCGGGAGAAATGTCTTCTCAAGCCTTCCGGGCAAACAGGTGAGGGCCACGGTGTCGTCCTCCGTGAAGCCGGTGATGTCCTCGATCACGATGTCGTGGCAGCCGGCGCGGAGATCGACGCCGTCGGCGTTCTTGATGCGGATTTCGCCGTAGGCGGCACGCCGTATGAAGTCGAGCACCGTGCCGTCCTCCGTGACGGACGTGTGGTCGGCAAGGAAGTCGAGGTGGCGGATGCTCCCTTCCGAGCATCCGACGAAGTTCGCGGCCCACCACCGCTGGTTGACGATGCGGAGGCCCTCGACGCGGAAGCGGCGGACGTTGGTGAAGAGGATGGTGTTGTTCACCCATATCGGAGGGCGTCCATCCCTGCCGGCATTCTTTTCGCCAAGGCCGTTGTATTCGCCGCCGTCAAGCGTGGCGGGGGTGCCGTCGGCGCCGGGACGCCCGATAATGGCGACGTCCTCCACGCCGTCAGCGCGAAAGAGGTTGCAAAAAGTTCCCGGGGCCTGCGTCAGATGTGCGCCGACAAGTTCAAGCGTGAAGCCGGAGGGAAGCCAGACCGTCTCGGAAATGGTGTGCGCGCCCGTGACGACGAGGCGCCGCGGCAGTTCGGAGCAGTCGGCGCCGACTTGCCGGGCGAAGCGCAGAAGCGAGGGCGGCAGGGCGCCGTGGTCTATGTTTTTGTTGTTACTGTCCATGGCAGGCTCCTCTTTTTTCGGTGCCGCCAGAAAGGAAAACCGGCACCGGAACAGGAAGAATTATAGCACATGGGTCTTGGTTCGTCAGACGGAAAAGACATCGCTAATTTGCCGTCGCGAGAAGGGGTGTCTGCTTGAAAGAATGCTTCTTTTCCGATATACTTGACTGCGTTCAACCGCCGAGGACAGAGGCGGGCAGCAAGGAAGGGCCTCTCCGATGAAAAAAAGCAAACGTGCCGCAGAAATCGCCGAATATGCCGAAAAGGCAGAGCCGGAGCTTCTCGACTTCATCCGCCGGCTGGCGCCGATTCCCGCGCCGTCCGGAAAGGAGGACCGGCGCGTCGCCTTTCTCGTTGACGCCTTTGCGCAGTTCGGCTTCCAGGGGGTCTTCGTCGATGACGCGAAGAACGTGATCTTCCCCTACCGCGTCGAGACGGACAAGGACGTCACCGTGCTGATGGCCCACACCGATGTCGTCTTTCCCGATGAAACGCCCCTGCCGTATTCGGAAGACGACGATGTGATTCGGTGCCCGGGCATTGGCGACGACACGGCGCGCCTTGCCCTGAACATCTTCGCCATGCGGTGGCTCGTCGCGCAGGGCCTCGCGCCGGAGGGAGGAATCGTCTTCGTCGCGAACTCCTGCGAGGAGGGGCTGGGCAACCTCAAGGGATCCCGCGCCATCTGCGAAAGATACGCCGGGCGGATACGGGCCTTCGTCTCAAATGACGACAACACGGGCCATGCCGTGAACCGTGCCGTCGGTTCGGTTCGCCGTCGGGTTGTCGTCGAAACCGCCGGCGGCCACTCCTGGGCAAACTTCGGCGCGAAGAACGCCATCGCGGTGGCGGCCGGACTCATCCATGCGTTCTACCAAGTCAAGCCCCCGCGCGTCGCTGGCGAGCGGACGACCTACAACGTCGGACTGGTTTCGGGCGGGACGAGCGTCAACACGATTGCGCAGCGAGCGGAGTTTCTCTACGAGGTTCGTTCCACGGATCCCGATTGCCTGACGGCCCTGGACCGGACGTTCCGCGGCATCCTCGCACGAAGCGAGGGGCCGGAGGTCTCCCTCTCTGTCTCGACGGTGGGCGAGCGGCCCTGCGGGCGCCCCCGCGACGCGGCGGCCCAATGGGCGCTGGAAAAAATGGCCGCGCGGGCGCTCCGTGAGACGCTGGGGCTGAAAATGTCTTTCTGCGCCGGTTCGACCGACGCCAACATCCCCCTCTCGCAGGGAATTCCCGCCCTGACGATCGGCTCCGGCCTCTCGCACGGGGCGCACACCCGCGGCGAATGGCTTGAAAAGGCCAGCCTCGTCCCCGCGCTCAAGTTCCTCTGCGCCTTCTACGCACTTTTTTAGCTATGCAAAAACAGAAACGTCGACCGACGAACTGGGGGGGCTAGTAGAAACCGATGTTAGCGAAGGTTGCCCAACGGGAGTTCGGGATCGGCGAAAAGGGCCGATCCTTCGTTGAACCCAAGGGAAAGTGAAAGCGCCTGTAGTCCCCTTGCCGCAGGGATGGCCTCGGCCGCGCGACGAATGTATCTCACCATGCTGTTCTCGTCTTCAGTCGCTATTCCAAGGGCCTTGATTTGACAAGCATTTGCAATTATCTTGATGTCGTCTTTTAGCGCTGGGCGGGAAGTGTTCTCAATCGTCACGGCAAGTCGTGCCCGTTCTATCTCGCCGGCAATCACCGCAGACTGTGGATCAAATGGTAGCAAGTGCATTTTGTTTAGCACATATGGGGGAACTCCCCGCTCTCGGGCAAGGTATTCAGCATAGCATACCGTTGGGAGAAAAATGGGAATGCCGTTCTCAAGCCAGAAGCCGAAGTATTGCCGAGCAATGCCGTGGTTGTTTCGGATCGTGCTGCACAGCGTGATGAGGAAACTGGTGTCGAGGCAAACGCCTTTGCGGGAATCGTCAGGCATCGTCGCCTCTCATTCTGCGGACTTCTGCAACAGGGTCATCTACATCGTCCCATGCAGAGGGGCCAGAGACTGCTTTGTCAAAAGCATCGCCATCAAACGGTTTGGACGGGAGGGAAAGACTTGTCAGACGAATGTCTTGCCACTCCCCTGTTCTGAGGTTTACCCGGTAGGAGACATGTGCCAGGACTTTTTTGTAGAGGAGATTGTCCTCAAGTCCGGCCAGATAGTTTCTCGCCGAGTCGGCCATGATAACCTTGCCATTTTCCAGTTCCAGATGGGCGTTCGCCTTAACCTTTCCGCCGATGTCCACGACTGTTGCCATGACATACGACTCCGAGTCCACAATGGGGTCAGAGGTGGGCGGTGGCTTGACATCGCGTTTCGTCAAGTCAAATGCGGAGACATGTGCCGCCTCCGAGGCGAGTTCAATTACGGTGGCGCCATTTTCCATGAGTTCGCGTTTGAGATCCTGAACAGCCTCGATGCGGCCAGCGTCATTCACGTTTTCAAGTTTTCCGCAAGAAATCGCCTCAAAATCGGAATAGTATCCTGACTGCTGGAGGGTCGCGGCCAGAGCCGCTGCAACTGTCGCCTTAATAACCAACGACCCGTTTTCAAACGAATAGGAAAGAGACGATTCGACTAGGGACTTTGTTTTTTGGCTCGACTTTGAGCCAGCGACGAAATCGGGTATGTCACGAAGAGCGGATTTCAGCACAGCGGATGGAACGAAGGATGGTGAAAACGACACACCATCCCTCGTTCCTTCGCTATGAAGCTCCAGCACTTCGATCATCTGCATCTTGAAAAATCTCCCAAAAACATTTCAACTATACCAAAAAGGCAAAGACTCTGCAACAAACTTTGCGCTTTGCACTCCGATGGTGTAGAATAGAGCCCCTAACTTCTCAGCACCGACAGCTTCGGCACAGTCTACACTACACAGCGCAAACCATTGGCATTCGCGTCGCGATGAAAACCACTGCCGCACAGATTGCAAGGCCCGGAAGCACAGAAGCCGACGGTCGTCCTTTGTCACATGGTCCCGCTGGCAGGCTCTATCTTGCGGCGGTGGCAGAGGCGGCCATGGCGGCGGGAGCCGTCTGCGTTGGCCTTCCGTCGCTGTCTTTCCTTGCGCCGGTCGTCGCGACAGCCATGCTGCTGCCCGCCCTGCGCATGCGTCTCCTCTCTTCCGGCGGCGCGACGGCTTCATTCGTTCCCGATCCGCTTTCGCCGCAGTTTGCGGATCTCGCCACCGCGCTGGTGAAATGCGCAGAAAAGGCGGCCGCCGGCGAAGGCGACTCCTCCTTGCTGCTCGCCCCGCTCTTCTGCGACGGGGGCTTCATCCCGTATGAAATCACCGTGCGGCCCGGCAACGGCGCCGTTGTCGTCACATGCGGTGAAAAGACATGCCGCCGCTCCACCGACGCGCCGTTGCGCCCGCGCTGCCAGCTGCCGGTCCGCGTTTCCCTGCAGCCGACGCTGCTGGAGGTGCGCGGCGTCTCCGGCGAGGCGGTGCTGCGGACGCCCCAGCCGCTCGTTCGGCTGCATCCGGGGCGACCACGCCACATCTCCGCCGCCGGCCTGGCCTATCGGTTCTACCTCGTCGCGCTCTTCGCCCTGTGCCTTGCCTGCGGACGGACGCTCGAGACGGAGGGAGCGCCCCTTGTGGCTTTTGCCTTCCTGCCCGCACTGCTGGTGCGTGCCGCCGCCTTTCGCGCCCGCGTTTTCGCCTTCCTGCGGAACCAACTCTGGTTTGCGCGGCGGCTTGTCGTCCGCTTTTGCCCAAACAAGCGCCGCGAATAGCTGATTTCCCAACCCAAAAAACACCCCCTCTTGACAAAACACCCGCGTCTGTGCAAAAATATTAGGCCCAACGCAAACAATGGGTTCGCACCAAAGGAGAATTCCGTCATGAAGCCCTTGATTTCGGTTCTGGTTCTGGCGTCCCTCTTTCTCGCCGGCACGGCGTCTGCCGCCGCGAAGACCTACTATGTCTCAACGAACGGCCTCCACGAGGTCAACGGCGTCGTCTGGGGAACCTACACGACATCGGACGGCGTGGACCACGACGCCTACACGAACCTCCAGCAGGTCATCAGCGCAGCGGCCAACGGGAGCACCATCTGGGTCGAGGACGGCTTCACGGTGTCGGAAGGCTCGACGTTCTACCGCGGCAAGGAGAGCTCCGGCGGCAACGATACCCGCATTGTCTCCGACGTCTGGAACAGCCAGCTAACCATCCGAAGCCGTTCCGGCGACTGGCGCACGGGCGCGGAAATCCGCGGCGACGCCATCACGCGGTGCTTCGGCGGCCAGAGCGACACCCTGATCGGCTTCCGCTTTGTCTCCGGCACGACGACCAACGGCGCCGGCGCCGGGGCGCTGGTGAGCCAGTACGGCGGCACGTTCCAGAACTGCCTCTTTGCGGACTGCTCAGCCGCTTCAGGCGGCGGCGGCATCGGGCGAACGGGTCCCACGAGCGTTCTCACCATAGAGAACTGCGTCTTCACCAACTGCGTCGCCAGAAACGGCAGCGGCGGCGGCGTCAACGGCGGCAACCGTTCCGCCAAATGCCGCGACTGCCTCTTTGTGGACAACCGCGCCAACGGTTCTCTCTGGAACAACGGAAGCGGCGGCGGCCTCTACGGGGATGCGGCTTCGGCCTCGAACTGCGTCTTCGTATCCTGCCACGCCTACAACAAGGAGCAGATCGCCCACGCCTCCCGCCAGAACGGCGATGGCGGCGGGGGCTGCGCCCTGTCGTCGGTCATGGACTGCGTCTTCTCGAACTGCACCGCCACGTCGGGCGGCGGCGCGCTGGCGCGCTGCGTCGGCGGGAAGAACGTCACCATTGTCAATTGCCAGGCCGGACGCGGCGGAGGCGGCATCCGAAGCGGGAAGTGGATTGGCGGGGCGATCGTGGGGTGCATCGATACGAACACGACCGCCTCTACCACCACGAACGGCGGCGGCGCCAACGAAGGTGCCGTCCTTACGGACTTCCTCCTCTCCGGAAACCGCGCCATCCGCTATGGCGGCGGCGCCAACGGCTGCACGCTCACGAACTGCGTCGTCGTCTTCAACGTGGCCTCGAATGCCAGCGCCTCCTCATCGGCGTCCATCGCCGGCGGCGGCATCTACGGCGGCCGCGCAGTCGGCTGCGTCATCGCGAACAACATCGCCTGCGGACCTGAAGGCAAGAAAGGGACGCAATACTTCGGCAACGGCGGCGGCAGCTGCGGCACGGCCCTTGTCAGATGCCTCGTCACGAACAACATCGCGTGGTACATGGGCGGCGGGGCCTACGGCGGGTCGGCCGTCAACTGCCTCGTCTCCGACAACGAGTCCTTCGCGCAAGGCGGCGGCTTCGCCACCACCACGCCGATCGTCAACACCCTCGTCGCCCGCAACACGGCCACGTCCCAGTCCGGCGTCTATGTTGCCGACAAGGCCACGTCCGTGCTGGTCAACACGACCGTGACGGCCAACGAGAACACTGTCGCCGACAAAAGCGCCGTCATCCGGGCGTGCATCACCAACTGCGTCGTCTGGGGCAACACCGGGACGGGCACCCTGCAGACATCGACCCTCAGCCGCCCCGCGTACTCCTGCTTTCCCGATGCCGACGGATCGAACGGCACGACATCCTCCGACCCCCGGCTGGCCGACGTCGATGGCAAGACCTTCGTCGCGACATCGCCGCGCTGCAGGGGCGACGGCATTGTCCTCCCCTGGATGCTGAACACGAACGACGTTCGCTCCCTTGACTGGTACGGGGCGCCCCGCTCCTACCGGGACCGCGCCGACATGGGCTGGGTCTCCGTCAAACCCACCTACTTCATTCTCTCCGTCCAGTGACGGCTACTGGCATAGTTTGTGCTACTCAAAGCGCTGCGTGGATCGTATTGCCCGCCACAGCCTGAAGCGGCTTTCAGGGAGCGGGCGCGGCGAGCGCGTTCCAATCCGTTTAGAAGGAGGACGGCTGCAATGGCCAGACACCCCCAACAGCAATTCAAGACTTCCACATTCCGCCAAATGCGCCGGCTGGTCGCATGCGGAACCGCCGTCGTGGCCGGCGCCCTCGCCGCACTTGGGGACGGCGGCGCCGCAGCGCGCGGGAATGCGAACCTCGTCTTCGGCGTCGTAAGCGACGTGCACGTCCGTGACGCATACCCGGATTACCTTGAGAATGCCTTCGTTTTCTTCCGCGACACCGGCGTTGACGCCGTCATGCTCTGCGGCGACATCGCCAACAGCGGCAAGACGAGCGAGCTTTGCAGGGCTGGCGCGGCGTGGGACGCGGCCTTCCCCGGTGGCAAGGCGCCGGACGGCCGCCCTGTCGAGAAGGTCTTCGTCATGGGGAACCACGACTTCTTCGGCAACGGGCCGGACATCATCCGCCGCGACACCGACAAGGCCTGGCGGGCGGCCTTCCACGAGGAATGGGCGCCGGTTTACGCGAAGACCGTGAAGGGCTATGCGTTCATCGGGGCGCACTGGGGGCATGAGAGGAATGTCGCGGCCTTCGTCAAGGAAAACGCCGAGTCGCTCGGCCTCCGGAACGGCCGCCCGTTCTTCTACGTCCAGCACCCCTATCCGAAGAACACCCTCTACCATCCGCGCCGCTGGGGCGACGACCGGGGCGCCGTGGACGCTGCGTTCGGCAGCTACTCCAATGCCGTCGTCTTCTCCGGCCATACGCACGAACCGCTCACCAACGAGCGCGCCATCTGGCAGGGCGCGTTCACGGCAATCGGCGCCGCCTCCCTCTTCTACATTCACTCCGATTCCAACTGCGAAAACGGGTCCGGCAGAAAGTCCGGCCCGATTCCGCAGATGAAAAGCCTGCCCTTCCAACTGGGCAAGCCCTGCCTCGTCGTGCGCGTCTACGACGACAGAATCGTCTGCGAACGCTGGGATGTCGCCCACAACGAGAAGTTCGGCCCGGACCGCGTCATCCCGCTTGACGGTTCGCGTCCGTACGCCTTCGAGCCGCGCGCGGCGGCTGTCATCCCCCCGGAATTCCCCGAGGGCGCAGGCGTGTCGCTCTCCGAGGCCGTAGGCCCTAACAGGAACGGCCAGAAGACCCGGCAGCTCACGCTGTCGTTCCCCGCCGCGCCGCCCAGCAAGACGTCCCGCGTGCATCACTACGAAATCAGGGCCCTTGCCGACCGCGACGGAAACGAAACCGCCGTCCTGACCAACCGCGTCTTCTCGGAGGCGTTCTTCCTGGCGCCGGGGCGTGAACCGGCAACCGGACGGTGCGTAATCGCCGTTTCCGCCCTGCCCGAAGACACGGAGGTTCGCTTCGCCGTACGGCCAGTGGAAAACTTCGGGAAGCGCGGGGAGGCCATTGTCTCCAAGCCCTGGCGAAACCCGTCCCAGTCCGCCGAAAAATAGTATTGCGATGAACGGCCGTAGAATTCTCGCGCTATTGGCGACGCCCGCCCTTGTCGCGTTTGGCGCATTGCTCGCCAGCGGTGCGGAGACCGTCAACGTCGACGACCTCCTACCCGACGCCAACCTTTCAGGCGCCGACAAGGCCATGCCGGCCTTCGACGACATGCCCAAGCCAAAGGGCAACGAGGACATCTACTACTGGAGTTCCAAGCCGCGGCCGAAAAAGTACCCGCCGCCGCGCACGGTCACGCCGCGCCTCTTCGCCCGGATCGTCTTCGACAAGCGCCACCCCGTCGAGGGCGGCGTCGCCTTCTCGTGGCACAACTACGGCACCCATTTCTACCGCGCCGCGACCCTCGTCCTCGACGCCGAGGGCGTTCATCCGCTCGTGGACTATCCGGGCTTCGGGCTGGACGGCGGCGTGCCGCTGGCGCCCGGGGGGACGTCCCTCTGGACGGAAGTCACCGACCACTTTCCCTACGGCTACACGGCCATCTTCATGGCCAAGGCCTGCGACGCCGACGGCCGCGACCTGCGCAAAGGGCAGGTCGCGCGCTTCACGGTCGAGTTCTCGCGCAACGGCAAGGACGTCATCGGGTCGATATCGAACGGCGGCGGCCCGCTGGCCGTCGGCCTCGTCTCCATCGCGCGCGGAACCGTCGAAAGCGACGTGCAGCTCAGCGAGGACGACCTCGCCCGCGCCCGCGAGGCCGGAGACGCGCCCACCCGGCGGCCGCGCCGCTTCCTGGTCGCGTTTGGCCATTCGATCAGCCCGAGCGCCATGTCGCCGCAGGCCTTCTCAAACGAGGTCGAGGTCATGCGACTCATCGGGGCCAACTCCTACAAGGACGTTGTCGACGGCATCCTGGACCCCGACGGATCCCACGAGCCGGACATCCTCTTCCGGGGCAGCGTGGGGTGGTCCCACATGTTCAACCGCTACAAGGGCCACATCTGCACCCCCGACTACGTCGGCATCACGAACCAGCTGCTCACCATCGTCAAGTCGCAGGGCCACCGCCTCGCCAGGGGCAGCCGGCTGATCTGCAACACCGCCGACGAGCCCTACTACGGCATCACCTCCCTGACCAACTGCGAGGCGCGCGGGAAGACCTGCTCCGAGCGCTTCCGCGAAGAATACGGCCACGACTTCGTCTTCGACCCGGCCCAGGACGTCGACGGCTACCTCGACACCGTCGCCTACCGCGACAAGATCGTCAACGACTTCTACAAGGCCATGACCGACGCCGCCCGGGCGCTGCACACCAACATTCTCACGGCGGCCAACATCGGCACCGACATCGTCTTCTCCGGCAACGCCGGGGAGTCCGGCACCAGCCCCTTCTCGATGGCCGACGCCGGCGCCCTTGGGATCGGACAGACAGAGGACTGGAGCAACCTCCAGCGGACGCGGCAGTTCTGCTCCTACATCTGCGACGTCTACCGCTCCGCCTACGGCAGGAACGGGAGGCTCTTCGAAATCCTCTGCGTGATGGCGTCGCCGCCCGAGACCGGGGCGAAGGCCTTCGCCGAGGTCGGCCACGGGTCCGCCACCATGGACTTCTTCCACTACGGGCCGCACTGGCTCTGCGGCGACAACTGCAACCGCACGAAGGGCCTCGTCCCCGCCATTCGCCACTTCTGCAACGCCGTCGCCGGCGCCGAGGACGCCCTCGTTGGCGCGCAGGTCGCGAAGGGCGACGCCGCGCTCCTCTTCTCGGAGTCGTGCGACCGCCTCCAGATCGTGCCGGGCTGGAAGCGCGACTGGATCGAGCACTCCCCCTACGGCAAGGACCGCATGTCGGCGAGCCTGATGCTCACGCACTGCGGCGTCCGCACCGACGTCCTCGACGAGAAGGACATGGCAACCCGCCTCGCCGGCTACAAGGTCCTCTTCGCGACCGACCGCAACATCCGGCGCGACGCCGCCGAGGCGCTGGCCGCCTGGATGCGGAAGGGCGGCGTAGTGGTGCGGACGCGCGGCGCGCTCGTCGCCGACGAGCGCGACATGCCGCTGCCCGAAAAGCTTCTCGAAGGAGCCGGGCGCATCGTCGAGCTCGACTTCTCCCCGTGGCTCGACTACGTGAAGGACGCGCCCCAGGCGGACAAGTGCTACTCGCACCGCGCCTTCGACGGCGCCGTGCGGGACAAAATGGCCAAGGCCGCCCGTGAGGCGGGGGTCGTCCGCCGCCTCTACACCGACGAGCCCCTCGTCGAGGCGTCGCTCCTCGAGAACGGCGGCCGCGCCGTCGTCGCCCTCTCGAACTGGAGCACCAACGCGGCCCCGCGCGTGACGGTGACGCTCGATCCCGCGCCGCCCGTCTCGACCGTTCGCGCCGCCTCCGGCGCGGACGTGAAGTGGAGCCGCGAAGGCGACCGGATCACGGCCGAGGCCACCATCGGCTGGGGCGACTTCCTCGTTCTCGAATAACACCGACATCGGAAAAGCAAACCATGACACATGACGTCCTCGTTGAGTTCTGGAAGGTCTTCTCGGCGCATGCCCTGAAGTTTTTCTTCCTCTATACGCCCTTCTTCGCCCTCTCGATGTTCCTCTGCATCACCGAGCAAAACACCGAGGCCGAGCGACGCCGGCTCTCGGGGAGGATCATGCGCGCGGCCTTCGTCATCAGCGTGATTCTGCTCTTCCTCGGCCAGTCCATCTTCTCCGTCTTCGGCATCACGCTCAACGCCTTCCGGGCCGGCGTGGGGGTCATCCTGCTCCTCTCCGGCATCGGCCTCGTGAAGGGGCGCGCCGTTGACGCGCAGCCCAATCCTGACGACGACATCGCGATTGTCCCGATGGCCATACCCGTCGTCGTCGGCCCCGCCACCATCGGCACGGTGCTCGTCCTGGGGACCGAGCTCGAGACTGTCGTCGCGAAAGTCGCCTGCGTCCTGTCGATTGCCGCCGCCAGCACCACGCTCTGGGCGATGCTTTACCTCTCCACCGCCCTTGAGCGCCGCTTCGGCCGGCGCATCTTCGAAATACTGAGCAAGATCACCGGCCTTGTGCTTTCCTCGCTGGCGGCCCAGCTCATCCTGAGCGGCATCGCGGGCTTCTTCGACCGCTGACGCCGGAGGCCTACAGGAGAATCCTCACGCCGGCGACGGTCTTGACGCCTTCGTGGAAGCGGTGGTGTTCCGCCCGGCTCGCGAAGTGGACCGAGGCCTCGTAGGTTACATACTTCCCGCCGGAGGAAGACCTGCCGCGCACAAAGGGCGCGCGGACGTCGAAGCCGGCGGCGGCCGCGGCAAGGGCGGCCTCGTCGATGGCGGCGGCGTCGCAGATCGCCTTGAAGTGGTGGGTGGCCGGATAGACTTCCGCCTCCTCGGGCGGCCGAGTGAAGTCCACGCCGCCCATCGCTACTTCTCCATCCGGATTGTCGCGGAGCGCGTATGGGCGTCAAGGCCCTCGATGGCGCCGAAGGCCTTGATCACGGGCATGGCGTCGGCGAGGTCGGCCTGGGTGTATTCGATGATCGAGGTGCGGCGGCGGAAGTCCTCGACCGTCAGGCCGGAGAACTTCGCGGCGGCGCCGCCCGTCGGCAGCACGTGGCTGGGGCCGGCGGCGAAGTCGCCGGCGGGTTCGGGTGACCAGGGGCCGACGAATATCGCGCCGGCGGCCTTGATGCGCGGAAGGAGACGCCGCGGCTTCGCGACCAGGAGCTCGAGATGCTCGGGGGCGAAGGCGCTGGCGAGGTCGGCCGCCTCTTCCAGAGTCGGCGTGACGACGATCAGGAGACCGCCCGCCTCGATGGTCGGCGCCATGCGCCCGATGCGCGTGCAGGACTGGAGCTGGCGCAAGACCTCGGCGTCGACGGCACGGGCCAGCGCCTCGCTGTCGGTGACGAGCAGGGCCTTCTCCTTGCCGGTGCCGTGCTCGATCTGCGAGAGCAGGTCGGCCGCCACCCAGGCGGGGTTGGCGGCGGCGTCGGCGACGACGCAGATCTCGCTCGGCCCAGCGACCTGGTCGAGGGAGACGGTTCCGTAGACGAGCCTCTTGGCCGCCGTGACGAAGGCGCCGCCGGGGCCGACGATCTTCTGCACCGGACGGACGGTCTTCGTGCCGTAGGCGAGCAGTCCGATCCCCTGGATGCCGCCGACGCGGTAGATCTCCGTCGCGCCGGCGACGGCGAGGGCGTAGACGAGCACGGGGTTGACGGAACCGTCCTTCGCGCAGGGCGTCGCGGCGACGATCTCCTTCACGCCCGCCACCTGCGCCAGCGTCGCGGTCATGACCGAGGTCGAGGCGAGGGGGGCCGTGCCGCCGGGAATGTAGACGCCGACGCGGTCGAGCGGCAGGAAGCGCTCGCCGAGCGTTCCGCCGTGTGGAGTCTTGATTGACCAGTCGGGGCGCATGCCGGCCTTCGCGAAGGCGGCGACGCGCCGGTGGGCCTCCTTGACGTTGCGCTTGACGGCGGCGGGGACGGCCTTCGCGGCGGCGGCGACCTCGTCTTCGGTGAGGCGAATCGTCTTCGTGGTGAGGGCGACGCCGTCGATGCGCTTCACCGCCGCGATCACGGCGGCGTCGCCGCGGGCGCGGATGTCGGCGAGGATTTCGGCGGCCACTTGCTCGGCCTTAGGATCGAAGGCGGGACGCGACAGGAATTCCTGGACCTTCTTCGTCGGCTTCGCGGCCGACCAGGTTGCGATTCGGGGGCTTGTCATCTTGGAATCTACTGGACAGAGAAGACGGTGGGGAAGCCGGCGCGGATCGACACGTCGTCGATGGCCAGCGCCTGAGCGCTGCCGGAATTGGCGTCGTTGGCGTAGTAGAACCAGCCAAAGTACATGACGGCGCCGGGGGCGAGGGCGTGCTTCAGCGAGGAGCGGACGGCGACGGGTTCGGGTATCGACACGCTGTAAACGGAGTTGGAGGGGTCGGCCTCGGTCGCGAGGAGGAAGGCCTCGCCGGCGGCAGTCCAATGCTCGCCGTCGTCGGAGAGGCGCAGCTCCACGGTCTTGGCGTTGCCGGACTTGTACTTTTCGACGGAGTAGGCCACGCGGAAGCTGTTGATGGCGGCGGGGCCGACGTTCTGCACCGGGACCATCAGGGCGCAGGTGCGGTAGCCGGTGCCCGACGACAGGAACCCCGGCGCGCGGTCGGCGGCGGCGGCGCGCGGCCCGTCGCCGAAGTTGTAGAGGCCGGCGGTCGTGGTGGAGCCGCCGATGCCGCCGTACTGCGTCGTCGCAAGGGCGGCGGTTGCGTAGTCGAGGATGATCGCGCCGTCAACGGTGATCCGGTTGTAGAGCGAACCCGTGCCAGCCAGGCGCCAAGGGACGGGGAGCGCGGCCGTCTGCGAGCCGCCGAGCGAGTCGAAGTCCTCGCGAATGGTCTTCCCGTTGCAGACGGGAAGGTAGTTGGCGACCACCGGCGGCGGCTCGTCCTCGCCGTAGTCCGTGATGCGGATGTCATCGACGTTGACGCGCACGAGACTCGTGCATTCGATGCGGAGGCGGACGTTGCCCGAGACGTTGACATCGGCGAAGGCCACTTCGCGGAACGTGGTCGTGACGGCGATGTCGTCGGAGACCCAGGCCGTCCAGGTCGTGCCGCCGTTCTTCGAGAGCATCAGGCGCACGGTCGCGTCCCTCTGCGTGTCGCCCTTGTGGATGCCGAGCCACAGCGAGACGGCGCCGGCGCCGCGCGCCTTGTCGGCGGTCATTTCAAGATAGCCCTCGCCTGCGCGGAAGCGGACGGCCTTCGCCCCGACGACGTTGTCGTTGGCGTCGGAGCCAACCACGCAGTTGGTGCCCTCCCAGCCCGAGAAGTCGGTGCCGTTGAAGGTGGTCGTGGCGTACTGCGCCTTCGTGGCGTTGTCGAAGGACTCGAAGGGGCGCTCCGAAACGGAGACCGAGATGGTCTCCGACGCCACGGTCTGGCCCGCCAAGATGAGCGAGACGGTGAACGTGACGGACGGGAGCGCCGCGTCGCCCGCTGTCGGGACGTAGTGGAAGACGGCGTTGGTGACGCCGTAGGCGCCGGTGACGCCGGCCGAGGCCGAGATGTTGGTCGTGACGTCGGCGCCGACGATGGTCAGCGGCACGGCGAGGTGCTCGCCCACGTAGGCCCTCTGGTCCGCGACGGGGTCGATGGAGGGTTCGATCTCGCCGACGGCCTCGGACGTACCGGTCAGCGTGACGGAGTTCTTGAAGTAGAACGTGCCGCTGGTTGAGCTGGCGTTCCAGGCGACGAGGCGGAGGCAGACGGCGGAACCTGCGGCCAGGTCGCCAAGGCCGGAGAGGTTGAGCGAGAAGGACTTGTTCTTGGAGGACTCGGTGAAGATGAAGGCGTCGAGCTGGGAGAAGGTCGTGCCGCCGTCCGTCGAGCACATCCACGCCATGTTCGTGGGACCGGAGCCGGAGCGGTAGAGCGTGTAGTCGAGGGCATCGGGCGTGGCGGCGTAGCCGGTCGCGACGGCGAAGTCGATTTGGTAGTAGTTGCCGTCCGCGATGGCGTCGTCTCGCGTCGTCGCCTCGTGGAAACTCGTTCCGCCGTAGCCGGCCGCCGTGCCGAGCGTGACGCCGCTTCCCGACGAGACCGTCGCCGAGGCCAGCGCAGCGTCTTTTGGGGATGCGTCCTGAACAGGCGTCGTCTTCGCGTTGTTCGGAAAAGCCCACGTCGCCAGCGTGTCGGCGAGTGCGCCGGTTGCCGCGAAAGTCGTTGCCAGGGCAAAGAGCGACAAAGAGGCGAAAGCCGCAAAAGAGCGGTCGCCTCGAGGGGAAAATCGCTTCATAGGGGAACCTCCGTTGAGGATGCGTTTCATGAAAAGTATCACAATAAATATTGCAAATCACGGCATAAATGTCAAGTGGAATTGTGCGCGGGGTGGGCTCGTTGCGCGCCTGAGGGGCCGGCCCCGTCGCGGACGTCACCGCCGCTGCCGTCTACGCCAGCAGGTCGTTTGCCCGTCTTTTCGCCATAGCGTCCGCCTGGCGCCGTTGTGCTATACTTGTTGCATGGAAAAGGCGGCCGCCGACATCAACACATTCGAGAATTTGCGCAGGAATGGCTACGCATGAGCCGCCGTCGCGAACACATCCGCCATTGTGACATCCACGAAACCATGAAAACGATAACCGAACCCTCTCGCACGATCCCGGTCGCGTCCGAAGTGGACGTCCTCGTCGTCGGTGGCGGACCCGCCGGAGTCGGCGCGGCGCTTGCCGCCGCCCGCGCCGGCGCCAAGACCCTTGTCATCGAGGAAGGCAACTGCCTTGGCGGCATGGCGACCGCCGGCATGATGTCGCACTGGTCGGGCTCAAACGCGTCCCCCGTCGCCAACGAGGTCTTCAACGCCATGCGCGCAAACGGCTCGCTGCCGCAGGGCTGGACGGAAGACCGCCCCTGCTGCATAAGCCACGAGGCGCAGAAGCGCGCCCTCCAGGACCTGGTCCTGGGCGCCGGCGCGGAAATCCAGTTCCACACCTTCTGCGCCGACACCATCATGGAAGGCAATCGCGTCGCCGGGGTTATAACCGAAAGCAAGTCGGGCCGCGAGGCGATCCTCGCAAAGGTCGTCGTTGACGCCACCGGGGACGGCGACGTGGCCTACCGGGCCGGCGCGGAGTTCCAGCTCGGCCGCGAGGGAGACGGCGTCATGCAGCCGGTGACGC
>JAEEGL010267279.1_pt1 | contig 20772 bp, 13 predicted proteins | sample 9134231 | NCBI WGS metagenome assembly JAEEGL01 (sample SAMN16246548, study PRJNA631951) | gut metagenome | biome: gut microbiome; feature: rumen; material: fiber-attached | host: Bos | place: Iran: Karaj | collected 2018-10
CTTTCACAGCATAAAGTGATGGAAGAAGGGCCGGATGATCAGATCTGGATCTATAATTCGGCAAGCGGAAATCTTCTCTACACATACGAACTGCTGTCGGAAGAGGATTTTGAATTCTTCAAAAAGCTTCCCAACACTTTTACATATACTGTGCCGGATCATCCTTCCATCAGATGCTGTCACGGATCGCCTGTAAGTTCAAGGGAACTCATTCAGCTTGACAGCGACAGGGCGCGTTTCTGGCTTGATGAGATAGATGAGAGTTATCTGCTTTGTGCGCACACTCATTTTCCCGGAGAGTATATCCATCACGGGAAGCATTATTATAATTCCGGCTGCGTGGGGATCTCCATCGGGGACCCGGGATACGCCCAGTGCATGATACTGCATGATGTACTCGAGGGTGACAAATACAGCTGGAAGCCGGAATTTCTGCGCATTCCGTATGATAATCAAAAGGTTGTAAGAGATATTATTTCATGCGGGCTTTTGGAAAAGGCACACTGGTTTATAAACAGTAATATACAGATCCTTTTAACAGGCATCGACAACTCGGCGGACATGGTCGAGCTGGCCGTCAGGCTGTCAAAAGAGGCGGGGGAAAAAGAAGTCTGGCCGCACATAAAAGAAAAGTATTTCGAAGAGGCGGCAAAGGAGCTTGGAGTGCCCGATTACAGTAATGAAAAAGTTTTTCAAAATAAGGGATAATTATTCTTGACCGAACCCCTCTGATCGTGAATAATAAAACTACAGGTACATTCAGAACTTCCTTACAGGGAAAACAAGTTCATCCAGAGATGATCAAAACAATTAAAGAGAGGAAACAACATGGAAGAAATCAGAAGACCGGATGATATGGTCCGTATCTCAACACCCGAGCAGGCAGATGCTTTTATAGCGGAGCAGGTTAAGCTTATACAGGAGCAGGTGGGTGACAAAAAGGTTCTGCTCGCACTTTCGGGAGGAGTTGACTCCTCTGTAGTGGCAGCTCTTTTGATAAAGGCTATCGGTGCGCAGCTTACCTGCGTGCATGTTAACCATGGTCTCCTTCGAAAGGGAGAGCCCGAGCAGGTTATCGAAGTGTTCAGAAATCAGATGAAAGCAAACCTCGTGTATGTGGATGCGACCGACCGTTTTCTTGATAAGCTTGCAGGCGTGACCGATCCCGAGACAAAGCGTAAGATAATAGGCGGCGAGTTCATCGAAGTGTTTGCGGAAGAGGCAAGAAAGCTTGACGGGATCGAATTTCTGGCGCAGGGAACCATCTGGCCGGATATCCTTGAGAGCGAGAAAGGTATCAAAGCTCATCACAATGCAGGCGGCCTTCCCGAGGATATGAATTTTGAGCTGGTGGAGCCCGTGAAAATCCTCTTCAAGGACGAAGTGCGTGTTGTGGGCAAGCAGCTTGGTCTTCCCGACAACATGGTATTCCGTCAGCCCTTCCCCGGCCCCGGGCTCGGTGTAAGATGCCCCGGCGCCATCACCAGAGACCGTCTTGAAGCGGTGCGCGAATCGGATGCGATCCTTCGCGAAGAATTTGAAAAGAACGGCCTTGCCGGAAAAGTATGGCAGTATTTCACAGTTGTTCCGGATTTCAAATCCACCGGAATAAGAGACGGAAAGAGAACTTTCGAGTGGGCAGTTATCATTCGCGCAGTCAATACCAAGGATGCCATGTCCGCAACAGTCGAGAATATACCCTTCGAGTTGATGTCACATCTTGTGGAGCGTATCACATCGGAGGTTCCGGGAGTGAACAGGGTGCTCTATGATTTTACACCCAAGCCCAGTGGAACCATAGAATTCGAATAAGGCATGACCGGGTATCATGTATATCGAATGATCGGAAAATAAAAAGCAATGACCCGGAAAACGGCCCACACGGTCGTTTTCGGGGTCTTTTTGTAACAATAGATAATGATGGAAGCAGAAGTAGCAGAAGAAAAAGTAAGCACCAAAAAAAAGACAAAGATCATGCCCGTTGTCGGCAGGATATTCCTTCACGGCACATGGGGGTTCATTCAGAGTACCGCAGGTTTTATCCTCTTTCTCAGATACATAAAGTGCCCTCATCATTTTTATAACGGAGTGATAAGGACTGCATGGCCGGGGAATGGGGGAATATCTCTCGGGATGTTTATTTTTACTCCCGCGGAGCCTTCCTCTGCGGAGTCTTCCTCTCCGGGCGGTGCCGCCGGAAAGAAGAAAAGGGCTGTGAGAAACAGAGAGAACGAGGATGCAGAAACCACGAGACGGTGGGAGTACTGCGACGAGGTGGCGGTGCACGAATTCGGTCACACCTTCCAGTCACTGATCCTAGGCCCCTTCTATCTGCTGGTCGTGGGAATACCTTCCTTTGTGTGGGCAAATCTTCCTCCCATCACTAAACTAAGGAGCAGAAAAAACATGCCATACACCTGGCTGTTCTGCGAAAAGTGGGCATCCCTGTGGGGTGAGAAGATCACTAAGGAGAGAGCTATCAGGTAAAAAAGTTGATCGAGATAAGAGAAACAAGGTAAGAGAATCAAGGTAAGAGAGTACGGTCAGATAATAGAAAGCGATAAGACAGGAAAAACATATGAGCTCTGAGCATATTTTAAAATATAATACTCCTGCCACGGATTTTAACGAGGCCCTTCCCGTTGGAAACGGAAGAATAGGCGGCATGATCTATGGCGGAACAGATAAGGAACTGATCAATCTTAACGAGGATTCTGTCTGGTCGGGAGGGCTGCGAAACAGAGTCAATCCGGATTCCAAAGAGGGACTTGAGGAAGTAAGAAAGCTTCTTTTTGACGGAAAGATCCCCGAGGCAGAGAAAACGGCCATGGATAAAATGGCCGGCGTAAGCCCCAATTCGAGGCATTACATGCCACTTGGGGATCTTAGCATTGATTTTGCATATCATTCGACCCCGGGGCGTGGCGAAAATGTGCTTCCCGCGGTAGGTACGGCAGCAGGAGCAGAGGCGGCTGATGACGGCATTCTGCGCGATTATGTCAGAAAGCTCGATATAAGCGAGGCGGTAGCATCCGTCGAATACAGCATCGGGAATGTTATTTACACGAGGGAGTATTTTGTATCCGCCCCGGACAATGCGCTTATAATGCACATAGCAGCATCGAAAAAAGGAAACGTAACATTCGATGCCGAGATCGGCGGACGTGATGATTATTATGATGATAACAGGCCGGTCTGCGCATCGGATGGTAACGAAAAAACCGGTACAGCATCCAAAAATATGATCCTCTTTAACGGCGGAACGGGATCTGAGGATGGGATCTTTTTTGCTGCAGTGCTGGCAGGAAGCGTTAAGGGTGGCAGTATAAGAACGGTGGGCGGAAAGATACGAGTGGAAAATGCCGATGAGGCGACGCTTATATTAACCGCAAGGACGAGCTTCTACGAAAACAAGGCCGCATCCGATAATGGTGCATTCCACAATAAAAGCTGCGATACCGACGCGATAAATGACGCCAATAAGGCTCTGGAAAAGGAATATGAAGAATTAAAAAATACACATATTTCGGATTACAAAAAGCTCTACGAAAGAGTGGAACTTGTACTTGACGATAACAGCGCCGGGGCGTCTGACCTGCCCACAAATGAGAGACTGAAAAGAATGTCGGACGGAAGCGGAGAGACCGCTGACAATAAGCTTATGGAGCTGTATTTTAACTTCGGAAGGTATCTTATGATATCCGGAAGCCGCCCGGGGACGCAGCCTCTTAACCTCCAGGGCATCTGGAACAAAGATATGTGGCCCGCTTGGGGAAGCAAGTTCACCGTTAATATCAATGCAGAAATGAACTACTGGCCTGCTGAAAAATGTAATCTTTCGGAGTGTCATCTCCCGCTTTTTGATCTGCTCGAGAGGGTCAGAAATAACGGCAGGAAAACTGCGGTAGAGATGTATGGGATAAACAAGGGCTATGTGTGCCATCATAATACCGATATCTGGGGTGACTGTGCACCGCAGGATAAGTGGATCCCGGCAACCATATGGCCAATGGGAGGAGCGTGGCTTGCGCTCCATGTGTTTGAGCATTACGAGTATACGGGAGATATTGATTTCCTCAGGGAAAAGTATCATCTCATTAAAGAAGCTGCGGAGTTCTTTACAGAATTTCTTATAGAGGACAAAAAGGGGCGTCTTGTGACCTGCCCTTCCGTTTCGCCGGAAAACACTTACATGACTAAGGAAGGTGAAAAGGGATGCATGTGCATCGGTCCCTCAATGGATTCGCAGATACTGAGGGTGCTCTTTGATGATGTGATAAAGAGCGCAGAGATCCTCGGAACCGACCGGGAATTGGCAGAGCAGCTAAAAGAGATCAAGTCGAGACTTCCCAAGCCGGAGATAGGGAAATACGGACAGATAAAAGAATGGGCGGAGGATTATGATGAAGTTGAGATAGGGCACAGGCATATTTCACAGCTTTTTGCGCTTCACCCCGCTGATCTTATCACACCGGCTCACACTCCGGAGCTGGCGAAAGCCGCCCGGGCCACTCTCGACAGAAGGCTCTCACACGGAGGCGGACACACCGGCTGGAGCAGAGCCTGGATAGCTAATATGTGGGCAAGGCTTTATGACGGTGAGAAAGTTTACGACAACCTGGTAAGGCTCCTGGGCAATTCCACCAATCCCAACATGTTCGATAATCATCCTCCTTTCCAGATAGACGGTAATTTCGGCGGAACAGCCGCTATTGCGGAAGCACTTCTGCAGTGCACGGGAGGTGAGATCATACTGCTCCCCGCGCTCCCGAAACAGTGGAAGGACGGAAGCATAGAGGGGCTTCGCGCAAAGGGCGGCTGCACCCTGAACATCAGCTGGAAAGACGGTAAACTCACGCGGGCGGAGCTCATTTCCGACTTCGGCGGGAATTATTCCGTAAGGTATGGCGAAAAGGTTTACGACATTATAGCCAAAAAGGGAAAGATTGAGGTTATAGTATAGTAAATTCCATTAAGGTCTGATATAATAAAATTTCAGAGAACTACAAGAATAGACTGAAAGTTTTCAGGGATCTCCAAGGGGCAAAGATCCCGGGATTTAAAATAAGGCATAAGGTCATGAAAGGAACAGTAAGATGTTAAAACAGGTATCTATCTACGCGGAGAATAAGAAAGGAAAAATGCTCGAGATAACGGGTATCCTTGCAGAGGAAGGGATCAATATCCTCGGCTCGGTAACCAACGACTCCGCTGAATACGGAATTGTGAGAATGATTGTGAGCGATCCCGTCAAGGCTCTTGATAAGCTCAAGGAAAAAGGGATCATCTGCAAGCTCACCGATGTAATAGGGGTTGAGATCACCGATGAAGTAGGTAATCTCCACAGGCTTCTTGAAGCACTTCAGAATGCCAATATCAATGTTAATTATCTTTATCTTTCTTTTAACAGAGAATCCGGCTGCCCGATAATGATCATGCATACGGATGATGCAAAGGAAGTTGAAAACAGCTTAAGGAGCAAAGGTTTTTCGCTTTGCTGACGGAAAGGCCGGGGTATGGGTACAAAGATCGATCTGTCGGGCGAATGGGGATTCAGGCTCGATGAAGAAAAAAGGGGAATAGAGGAGCATTTTGAAAAGGCTGATCTGTGGGATGTAATAACTCTTCCGGGGTCTACTGCGTATGCCCAAAAAGGTGAGCCCAACAGAGCAAGAGAGACCTATTTCCTTACAGAAGTATATAAATTTGAGGGCTATGCTTGGTATAAGAAAACTGTGCGCTTTCCTTTTAAGAAAAAAACCGATCTTAAAGGAAAGCATTTTTATCTCACATTGGAGAGGACCAGGATATCCACGGTGTGGGTGGACGGAAAAGAGGTCGGAACCCAAAACAGCTTTATAGCAAAGCATGTTTACGACCTTACGGGATACATAGACAGCGTCACTCCCGAGATCACCGTCATGGTGTCCAATGTGGATTATCCGGCACCGGGCGGACATATGACAAGCCCCGATACGCAGACCAACTGGAACGGAATACTTGGTGAGATATCCCTCGAAATATGCGAAGAGGCACGGATCGAATATGCAAATGTAACCTGCGATCATGCGGGTAGGAAGGCGATCATAAACGCCGGCATCGAGGGCTTTGTAAAGGGAAAGTACAAGATCTCGGTTTCGGGAGATCTGTGCATCCTAAAGAAAAAGTATCTTGAGGCGGATGCGGATATCGATGACTGGGAGGAGCGTGCCGTATCACAGCAGGCCATGCCTACGGATGAAAAGATCCTGGAAGCCTATCTCGATATAGAAAAGGGTGCGCTGAGAAAGACCACAAGATCTGCTGATCTCGTAAAGGGAAAGAATCAGATAACCTTAGAAGTAAAGCTTCCTGACGACGTTAAGGAATGGGACGAGGAAGAGCCTTATGTATACAGGCTGCTTCTTTCCGTGACGGATGAAGATAAAAACACCGTCTCGGAAAGGACCTTATGGTTCGGGTTCAGAGAGTTCAGAGCCGAAGAGGATCATTTTTCGATAAACGGAAGGAAGACTTTCCTTCGCGGAAGACATCAGGGTATGCTCTTTCCTCTTTCCGGCTTTGCACCCATGAATGTGACAGGGTGGCTCAAGGACTTTAAGATCGCCAAAGACTGGGGCATAAATCATGAGAGATGCCACACCTGCACACCCCCGGAGGCGGCATTTATTGCCGCGGATCTGCTGGGCATCTACTTCGAGCCCGAGATACCTTTCTGGGGAACCTGGCATGCGAGTGATGAAAAGAAATACTCCGAAGTAAAAGAGGCACAGGAATTCCTGAGGGAGGAAGGCTTCAATATCCTGAGAGAGTACGCAGGCCATCCCTCCTTCGTGATGATGTCTATGGGAAATGAACTCTGGGGAAGCCCGCAGTCCATCAACGATCTGATCGGCGGATATAAGGAGGTAAGGCCGGATATTCTGTATACACAGGGATCCAACAATTTCCAGTGGACTCCCTGCGTGCTGCCGAATGATGATTTCTTCGTCGGTGTGCGTTTTTCCACACAGCGCCAGCTCAGAGGATCCTACGCTCAGTGCGATGCCCCCTTGGGCCCCATACAGAAATACAAGCCCGCCACCGACTGGAATTACGACAGAGCCATCAGACCGGAGAAAAGAAAAACGGTTTCTGCTCCCACAGGCGGCGGAACAAAAGAAATACAATACGGTACGGGGGTTGTTAAGGTAAGCCTTGCTGAAAGTGCAGGGGAGATAATACCGCACATACCTGTAGTCTCCCATGAGATAGGGCAGTACTTCATATACCCCGATTACGAGGAGATAGTAAACTATACCGGTGTGTGCCAGCCGAGAAACCTTCAGGTGTTCCAGGAAAGACTCGAAGATATGGGTCTCTCCGGCCGGGAGACGGGGTATTTCAAATCCTCCGGCGCACTTGCCATACAATGCTACAAAAACGAGCTGGAGGCCGCTTTCAGAAGCAGGTATATGGCGGGATTCCAGATGCTGGATCTGCAGGATTATTCCGGTCAGGGAACCGCGTTAGTGGGACCGCTCAATGCACTTATGCAGAATAAAGGCCTTGTGGCTCCCGAAGTGTGGAGGCAGTTTTGCAGTGGCGCGGTGGTAATGGCAGAATTTGCGGATTACGTGCTCACCAACGGAATGACATTTAAGTTTAATGTCAAATTCGCATATTACGAAAAGAAAAACATAGACAGGATAAAGCTTATAGTAAGGCTCGAGGAGACAGAGACCGGCGAGGTTGCGCTGGAGGAGGAAAAGAGCATTAAGCTTTTCTCCGCATCAGGCAGGAACGGTGCCGACTTCGATCCCGGGCGGGGACTCTTTGACCTGGGAAGCTTCGAGGCCGCTATTCCCGACATTTCCGATATGCAGAAGTTTGAACTGAGCCTTGAAGTCAGATACGGAAAAGAAAGGATAACCGAGAATTATTACTACTTATGGTCCTATGAAGAGGCTGAAAAGGTAAGGAGCAAGACGGATCTGTACGTGGCTGACGAGGATGCGGACAGGGAAGTAAGCTTTGAAGTAACGGAGTCCGGCAATGTGGCTATAACCACCGATATGATAGAGACGGACGCGGCTGTAGAATCGGGTAAGACGGTGCTGTTTTACCTCTCACCTTCGGAAAACAGAAGCCTTCCGGGCGCATACTGCACCGACTTCTGGAATTATCCCATGTTCAAGGGTATTTCGGAATCCATGGGCAAGCCGATACCGGTGGGTACACTGGGGCTTCTTATCGACAATGAGCATCCGGCCCTTGCTAAATTTAAATGTGAGAAGTACACGACACCTCAGTGGTATGAGATAGTCGAAAGGAGCCGCACAAGCCTGCTTAACTGGCTTGGGTTCAGACCGATCGTTACCGTCATTGACAATTGCGAGGCTAACGATAATCTGGGACTGATCTATGAAATGATCATTACAGACGGACCGAAAGGCCCCTGCCATGTGCTTGTTTGTACCAGTCCTCTCAGAAAGCTTGCAAAGGAGGGCAATGCTCCCGCCGCCGCTCTTGAAAAGAGCCTTCTTGAATATCTCGAAGGCGAGCCGGTGGAGGGCATATTAAAGACACACATCAATCAGCTCAGAAGACTGACCTACTAGGGCGGGATCTGCCGCCACGGAGGAAGATCCATGAAACAGTATAGTATTGACAAGAAGCTCTTACATGTGTTGGAAAACGGTTGTATACCCTATGCGATCTACAGATTTTTTGACAGCCGGGTGGAAGTGCTTGCGGTGTCTGACGGATTCTGCGATCTGTTTAAGGTGGACAGAGAGTCGGCATACGATATACTCAACAATCATATATATGACAAGGATCATCCCGAAGATGTTGCGCGCCTTGGAAATGCTACTTTGAGATTTGCAACTCAGGGGGGTGATTTTGATGTAACGTACAGGTCTATGATCTCGGACAGTTACAGGATAATACATGCAAGAGGCAAGCATGTATATGATGAAAGCGGCGAGAGACTCGCGATCATCTGGTATGCCGATGAAGGACCCTATGTAGATGATACCAAGGAACTGTTTGATCAGGCAATAGAGCATGCCATGTCCGTTTCTGCGCAGGTATCCGGGGGAGATTTCGACGGGCTGACAGGGCTTCCGAGCATAAGCTATTTCTTTAAACTTGCGGAGAGTGCCAGGGAAAGGCTGAGGGAAGAAGGCGAAGATCCTGTCCTTCTGTATTTCGATTTTAACGACATGAAGAATTACAATATGAAGTTTGGTTTCAGTGAGGGAGACCGGCTCATAATCGGCATGTCAAAGATACTTGTAAATTATTTTTCAAATCAAAACTGCTGCCGCTTCGGCGGAGATCATTTTGGAGTAGTGACTATTGCTGCAAGACTGGAGGAGACGCTGCTCTCCATATTTGAAGAGGCCTCCAGGCTTAACGGCGGACGGTCCCTGCCCCTGAGAGTCGGGATATATAAGAACAGCATGGGCAATGTTACCGCGGGAGTGGCATGTGACCGCGCCAAGATTGCCTGTGATGAAAAGAGAAATGTCATTACATCCTGCTTCAATTATTTCTCGGATAAGCTGCTCAAATCCGAAAGGATGCGTCATTATGTCATTGACAATCTTGACAAGGCGATAAGGGAAAAATGGCTGCAGGTGTACTACCAGCCCATCGTCCGTTCCACAAACGGAAAAGTGTGCGATGAGGAAGCTTTGATCAGGTGGATAGATCCTGTAAGGGGATTTATGTCCCCGGCGGATTTTGTACCTGTACTGGAAGAGGCAAAGATCATTTATAAGCTCGATCTTTATGTGCTCGAAAGGATACTGGAAAAGATCAGGTCATTTACCGAAAAGGGGCTGGATGTTGTTCCCTGCTCTTTGAACGTGTCAAGATCCGACTTTGAAGTGTGCGATATCGTGGAGGAAATAAGAAAGCGCGTCGACGAGGCGGGCGTGGACCACGAAAAGCTCACTATCGAGATCACAGAAAGTGGGATCGGGGTGGATGTTGAGTATATCCGTAATCAGGCCGAGCTTATGACAAGTATGGGATTTAAAGTCTGGATGGACGATTACGGAAGCGGGTATTCATCTCCGGAGATACTCCAGACGATCCCTTTTCACACTATAAAGCTTGATATGCAGTTTATGCGCCAGTTTGACAGGACACCCAAGAGCAAAGTAGTTATCAGTGAGATCATTAATATGATGCTGAATCTCGGCTTTGAGATCATTGTTGAGGGTGTTGAGACAGCGGAGCAGAGAGATTTCCTTTGTGAAGTGGGAGCAACAAAGCTGCAGGGATACTATTTCTCAAAGCCGCTGCCTCTGGATGAAGTAGTGCAGCGCTACGAAAGAGGCGGCCACATTGGCTTTGAGAATCCGGAAGAGAGCGATTATTATACTGCCATCGGAAAGATCAATATGTACGATATCTCTCTGGCGTCGGTTGAAGAAAAGTCAAGCGATGATCACTATACCATACCTATGGCTATCTTTGAGGTTGATGAAGACAGCGCCGAAGTGATAAGGAGCAATCACGGATTCGCAAATGTGATGAAAGAATGCTACGGTGTGATGGCCGATCAGGATGAAGAAACTGTGATCACACGCGGTATCAGCCGGAACGTATCCGATTTTCTGAATTCACTTTTAAGATGTGCAAGAAGCGGTTATCAGTTCATAGAAGATAAGATAACGGAAGACGGATCCACAATGCACATTCTGTTCCGCAAGCTTGCCGATAACCCGGTGACCGGAAAGGGAGCCGTGGCAGCCATCATGCTGGAAAAGAGGAAAGAAAGACCCGGCAGTGCGGATATCACCTACGGAAAGATCGCACTTGCTCTTTCGGCGGATTATGTGTATCTGTTCTATGTCGATCTTGATACGGAGGATTTCATCGAATATAAGCCTGATGCAGCCAACCAGAATATCGTGGTGGAAAGACGGGGAACCGATTTTTTTGAAGCCGCCAGAAAGGATGCCTATTATATCCTGCATAAGGACGACAGGGAGGGCTTCATCAACACATTCTCCCGTGAGATAGTGCTGGAATCCATCAAGAAATACGGAAGTTTTACCTACAGCTACCGATTGCTGGTAAACGATAAACCTCTGAGTGTCAACCTTAAGGCAACCACCATCGGAGGAGGGGATAACAACATAATCATAGGTGTGAACCATCACGATACACACGATCGGCAGAAGGAAGAATAATTAAGCTCCGGGGCCGGCAAAGGCATCTCCATGAATGAAGCAGAGTCAAAACAGATTCTTGAGATATCACATAAGATAATAAGTGCGGCGCATGCAAAGATCCTGCTCTCACTGCGCTTCTTGGAGATCGCCATGGGCAATCTCACATGGGAGCCTGTATTTGGGAGCGGGAGATATGCCTGCGACGGAAAGAAGATCTTTTTTGACCCGGAAAGGCTTATATCGGATTATAAGCGTGACCGGGAATTCGCAGTGGATCTCTATCTTCACGAGATCTTTCATATGGTGTTCCACCACGGGTTTGAGTACGGCAAAAAGGATAAAAAAAGCTGGGATCTGGCCGCTGATATCGCAGTATGGACAGTTATGTCCGAGCTTGATACATTCCGTGAACGCACCGATGAAGACGCGGAAAGGCTGTTAAAACTGAAGACCTTAAGAAAAAGATGTCCGCAGCTGTCTGCGCAGAAACTCTACAGGCTCTTTCTGTCAGAACCCCCATCCTTCGACGAAGAAGCAAAACTGAAAAGACTCTTTTGTGCGGATTCTCACGAATTGTGGGAACAACCCGAAAAGATCGAGATCTCTCTGGAGCAGTGGAAAAAGATAACCGAGAGAGTAAAAGCGGATCTAAAAAGCTTTTCAAGGAATAAAGCAGGGGGAGAGAGCCTTGATCTGGAGCTTGCTGATGCCACAAGGCAAAAGACCGATTACGGAAAGTTTCTCAGGCAGTTCATGACAAGCGGTGAAGCGATACACATAAATGATGAGGAATTTGATTATGTGTATTACAATTACGGTCTGGAAACATACGGAAACATGCCTCTTATAGAGCCGCTTGAATATAAGGATGTAAACAGGATAAACGAATTCGTCATCGCTCTCGATACATCCGCTTCCTGTAAGGGAAAAGTTGTGCAGGACTTCCTGCAAAAGACCGTAGGCATTATGAGGAGCGAGGATTCGTTTTTTAAAAAGATAAATGTACACATCATCCAGTGCGACGATCAGGTGCGGAGCGATACAAAGATAACCTGCGAGGAAGACTTTGATGACTTTTTGAAAAACGGCAAGCTCACGGGATTCGGTTCAACGGACTTCAGGCCTGTTTTTGAATATGTGGATAAGCTCCGGGACGACGGAGAACTAAGGCATATAAAAGGGCTTATATATTTCACCGACGGCTATGGTGTCTACCCGGGAAGCATGCCTGATTATGATGTTGCATTTGTGTTCCTTTCGGAGGATGACAGAGCGCCCTCGGTTCCGCCGTGGGCAGCAAAGCTCGTGCTTGGCGAAAACGATACGATGTAAAAACAGAACCGGGTCTTAAAAAAGCGCAGCAGCGCCTAAAAGGCGTATTACAGGAGATAAGATTTGAACATAAAAGATGCCAAGAAGTACATAGAAGATACAGTGAGGCTATATCTTAAGAAGGATGAATTCGGAGAATATAGGATACCTATAGTAAGGCAACGCCCGGTGTTCCTGCTGGGAGCGCCCGGAATCGGAAAGACGGCGATCATGGAGCAGATCGCTCAGGAGCTGGGGATCGCCCTGGTTTCGTATTCCATGACCCATCACACCAGACAGTCCGCCCTCGGACTTCCCTTTATTGAAAAGAAAACTTATGCGGGGGAGGAGTATTCCGTTTCGGAATATACAATGAGCGAGATAATCGCCTCCGTATATGAAACGATGGAAAGCAGCGGTATCCGTGAAGGAATACTCTTTCTGGATGAGATAAACTGCGTCTCCGAGACTCTTGCGCCTTCCATGCTTCAGTTCCTGCAGTACAAAGTATTCGGCAGGCACAGCGTTCCGGAAGGGTGGGTCATCGTGACAGCGGGGAATCCGCCCGAATACAATAAATCCGTCAGGGAATTTGATGTGGTCACATTGGACAGGCTTAAGATACTTAACGTGGATGCGGATTACGGCGCCTGGAAAAAGTATGCGAGAACCCGCGGCATTCACGGCGCAATAACAAGCTATCTGGAGCTGAACAAGGACGACTTTTATGTGATGGAGACAGGGGCGGCAGGTAAGAGCTATGTCACCGCCCGCGGCTGGGAGGATCTTTCCCAGATACTTCTTCTGTACGAGGAAGAGGGCCTGAAACCCACAGAGGAACTGGTGGGGCAGTACCTGAGAAACGACAGGGTCGTAAGGGAATTCACTGCTTATTATGACCTGTATAACAAATACAAAAATGATTATGATGCTGCGCAGATCATGGCCGGAGATTACAGCGAGAGCACAGTATCGAAGGCAAAGGAAGCCGCCTTTGACGAAAGGCTTTCTCTCATGGGGCTCCTTGTATCTGAGATACTGTCCGAAATGGCCGGCGTGAACAGAAAGGCAGATATGCTGAAAAGCATTTTCCCCGCTTTGAAGGCTATGAAGAGCGGTATTTCTGGTGAGCAGAATGCGCCAGGCGCGGATGCTCCGGGGGTAGCGGAAAAGAGCAAGTCATCCCCGGAACAGATGCTCGTTATGCTGTCGGACGCTAGAAGGAAAAAGACGGAAAGCTTAAAGGCAGCAGGCGCATTATCCGATGATGAAAAGAAGATGTCAAAGCTTGCGATGCTTTTTTATGACGATTGTAAAAACGCCATCGGAAAAGCAAAGGCTGAAAATGTGGGAAGCTCCTTTACAGATGAAGAAGCATTTGAGGTGATAAGGGGCTGCTTTAATGCCAAAAAGGCGGAGCTTGAGGAAGAAGTGAGCGCTCTTCAGGCAGGGCTTCACAATGCTTTTGAATTTACCGGCAGCGCCTACGGAGACGGAAATGAGCTTCTCATCCTTCTGACCGAGCTTACTGTAAGCGAGACCGGAACAAGATTCCTCTCGGAATTCGGAAGCGAGGATTATAACAGGCTCAGCTCCGAAATGATGATGACGGACAAGAATGATGAGATCATGAAGCAGATAGAGGAGCTGAATCTGTAAGAATTCACATCCGGTTTGCTCACGATCATTACGCTATATTTTGAATTTATTATTTCATGACGACCACCACCACTTCTATAGCACAATACTTTTATGAAAGCGCACTTGAAAAGCTCGCGATTCTTGAGAAAAGCGGGCTTTTTTCGGTGCGGATAACGCTGGTGGCAACGTGTCTTTTTGCTGCATTTATCATTGCCATATGTATCCTGAAAAAGAAACCGGGACTATTGTGGTTTATACCTACATCAGTGTTTGCACTGGGAATTTATATCTGTATGCTTCTGGCTTCTGATTTTGGGACGATCGCATTTGAGCCGACAGAGCCGCCGACTGCGAAAATGGAGCAGGCGCTTATAAGAGACTATTCTTTTCCGGATATTCCGGGCAAAACGGAGCAGCTCTACGCGGATGCGCTGGAAAGAAGCTACTCATACGAGCTGATCGGAAGCTATCATCTTGATAAGACTCATGCGATTCAGACTGTGAGGCTTAAATATCTGGATCTGTATTCCCTTATTCCGGATATTTCATCGGTGCTAAGGAGCGACCTTGAAACGCTGGTCGAAACCGCCAAAAAACAGGATGTCTACAACAAAGATGAAAGCTTCAGGGAGGACGTTCTTGACGAGCTTTATCACTCTTCCGTTAAGACCGTTCTGGAACATTATGAAGATTATATAACAGGTTTTGAAACCGTTCTTGAGGCTGATTATCACGACGGGGAATGGTTTCTTTTGCCTAACGACTCCCTTTCAAAAGCTTTTTCGGGCGGTGTGCCTGCAGGGGATTCCTTTTTTAATAACGCAAAGGGAGAAGCTCTGAGCGGCCTTACATATATTCCGAAGCTTTACACCATAGCCGAGGATGCGGATGTTGCGCCTGCGCCTAATCAGGAAAAGTTTGGTCTTACGCAGGAGGCCGGGGATATTATAGCGCTTATCGAGAGTAATCCGAGGCTTACGGAGGGGAAGGAGCCCTTTTTCAGCACGGACTGCGACTTTTTCGGGGATGGGTTCCATTATTACAGCGACGATACGATACTTGCTTTCACATGGAAGGAAATGCACGGAGGCCATTCATGCACCTTTGCGGAGGTGTATATCGCGGATCCATCGCAGTTTAGAAGAAAGCTTTCTGCCGATACCTACGGCTCTCCGATCCAGAAGCTGGGATCGACCCTTGCGGATGAGGCCAACGCAGTGGTGGCTATGAATGGGGATTTTTACAAATTCAGAAACATCGGTGTTACCGTTTATAAGCGTGAGCTTTACCGCTTTAATCCGGCGGGGCTTGAGCTGTGTCATATAGACGGAAAGGGAGATCTGATCTTTACATATTCGGATGAGCTTAATGATAAAGAGACGACAGAGGCTTTTATCAGGGATAATGATATCCTGTTTACCCTTGCCTTCGGACCGGTGCTTGTAGATAACGGAGAGCCACATGAATTCAGGCGAAGCTACCCCCTTGGACAGGTGACCGAAAAGTATTCCCGCTCTGTGATAGCGCAGAGAGATTCCTGCCATTACCTGCTGATGACGCTTAACCACGGAAACGGGGGCTCCACCGCCACTCTTTCGGAAACTCAGGACATCCTTGTGAACAAGGGTGCATATAAGGCCTATGAACTGGACGGCGGTCAGACCGCAGAGATAATAATGAACGGCCGGATACTAAATCATATCGACTGGGGAACTGAACGCACTGTCAGCGATATCCTGTATTTTGCCACAGCACTTCCGGAGGATGAAAACTACTGATGGAACCCGTTGCGATCATTTTTCATAATATCCAGATATACTGGAGCCATATCATCGCAGTGCTGACGGCAGCAGTGTGGTTCTTTTCCGTTCTTGCCTTTGCCTCTGCCGCAAAGATAAGGACAGGGGCGGTCGTTTTGCTCCCGGTGCTTGCCGGAGCTTTGTCGTTTGTCCTCTCAAGGCTGCTTTACTGGTATACGGCTGCAGAGAGCTATGCGGATATCAAAACCGCACTTACGGATCCGGATCCCTTTGCCTTTAATGTGACGGGGGTCATAGCCGGCGGGGCACTGGCTGCTCTTTTTATCAGGATAATACGTCTGGAGAAAAGACTGCCTGCACTGTTTGATGCTCTGGCTGTTCCGGCGGCTGCGGGCATAGGGCTGCACAGTCTGGTTTTCTTTTTCGGAGAGGGATTTAAGGGAAATATGATGATCACGGATCCTGCCGTGACAGGAAGCGTGTTCGCAACGGCTCTTACAGACTCCCGTGGTAATATCACTTACCGGTTTTCGTCGTTTTTTGTATGCTTTTTGTGCATGATCCTTGTAGCTGTTATCACCTCTTTGATCTTTTTTATCAGGAAGGAAAAAGACGGAACGGCAGCAGGTGTGTTTCTGCTCTTATACAGTTCGTCTCAGTTTATCATTGACAGCACCAGATATGATTCCGGGTATTTTTCCTTTAACGGATTCGTGAGCATTATCCAGATCTTTTCGGGAGTATGTATTCTCGGTATCACGATTTATTATTTTATCTGTGGTATAATGAGAAAGATTCACCGCGTGGGAATGACCGTGCTCTTTATCCTGCAGATACTTGCGATGGGAGCTGCAGGATACCTTGAGTATCTGGTTCAAAGGCACGGCGACAGAGCATCCGGAATATATCTTTACATGACGGCGGCCTGCGTGCTTATGGTGATATTGCCCTGCGTAATGGGCGCCTTTTCGCGAAAGAAGCCGGGAAATACAAAGGAATCACAAAACGGGACGTAATGTATGATCAGGGAAAAAGTATGATCAGAGAAACAGAAACTGCCGGCGGCGTGCTTGGAATAAGCCAGGCAAAAGCGGATCCTGCCGAGGCCACGGGTGTTAAAATAGAATATTACAGGGGAAAAGATGTGAGCGTGACGGTCCCCGGGCAGATAGAGGGAAAACCGGTTACCGGGATAGGAAAAAAAGCTTTTCTCGGGGCCAAGACACTTACCCGTATCGAGCTTCCGGGTTCGATAAGATCCATAGGTGACTGGGCCTTTGCTTCCTGTTCCGCGCTGAGGGAGCTTATCATTCCCAAAAGAGAGATGACGCTGGGAAGCGGCCTTTTTAAAGACTGCGAAAAGCTTGAGAGAATAGTTTTTATCGAGAAGGATGAAGACGGGGAGTCAAAGGAGGATACACATCAGGCGGATGCGCCGGACGGAGATGTTTCGTATCTCCTTGCGCTTGCGGTTTCAAAGATGGATGCTCCTTATCTGTTTGATACGCAAAAGGCGGGAAGCGAAGACTGGATAGCCCATTTTGATTCTCTGATACTTCAGATCCTCGAAAAGGACGATACCGACGGCTTTTCAAAGATGCTTCTTTGCGGGGAGGAGGATTATGTCGGTGATGAGAGTAACCTTGATACATTCATCCTCATGAAGAAAAAGGAAAAGGTCAGGATACTTCTTGCAAGGCTCCTTCATCCCTACGGGCTTTCCGAGAGAAACCGGGAGATCTGCTCGAAATATCTCTCCGAGAATATGTCCTCCGTGACATGGCCTCTTGTGCTGGATGAACACGGAGATGAGAAAGAATACTTTGATATACTGATAGATACGGGATGTATCACTGACAGTAATATCACGGGGCTGATCGACAGCATGGGCGAAAGAAACACGCAGATGAAGGGCTATCTGATACGCCACAAGGGGGAATCCTCCGCAGGCGGCTTTCTGAATACCCTGGAACTATAATACTATATAAGGAGGCATTAAATGCTGCAGGACATTTTGCAAAAGGAAAAGGAACTGTTTGAAGACGGTGTTCAGACCGTTCTTCGCGGTCAGGAAAACCGCAACAGAAGAGTAGTGATACTGAAAGGAAATATCGTTCAGAATTCGAGGAGCGAATCCAGAGGAATAAATGCGCGCGTCGGAAAAGACGGGCTTTTCGGATTTGCATCCATCGCCGAATACAGCGAGGAAGCCGCGAGAAAGGTGCTTAAGGCGGCATCTGAAAACGCCGCGCTTCTTGCTCATCATTCCGAAAATAAGGGAATAGTGCTTCCCCCTTCATACGGCAGCGGAGTGATCCCGACAAACAGAGATATCGTGGATGCGGATCAGAAAAAGATCATCGATGCCTGCCGAACCATCGATGCTTATGTGGAGAAAAAGTACCCCGATCTTGAAAGCAGGACAGTGGTTTATACCGAGGATTCCCAGGACAGGATAATCTATTCCTCCGATGCATATTCGGGACACCTCACCACTCCAAGATGCTACATCTATGTGATGATGAGTGCCAAGACAAAAGAGGGAGCTCCCGTGGAGCTTTTTAAGGCCCTCGGCGGATACGGCTGCTTTGAGGACAATTTTGCAGATTTAGAGCAGTATTATCCCGAAATAGATCAGCTTTACAAGAAGGTTATGGACAAAAAAGAGGGAGTGTATGCCGAGGCCGGATACAAGACAGTCGTGCTGGGAGGCATGATGGGCGGAATGCTGGCCCACGAGGCAGTCGGACACACTGTTGAGGCAGATCTTGTTATGGGCGGCAGCGTGGCAGGTCCCAATCTCGGAAAGAGAGTGGCATCGGATCTTGTAACCATGATCGACTTTGCACATACATATAACGGAGAAACCGCACCCCTTCCCGTATATCTTGATGATGAGGGAACAAAGGCAGTTGATGCGGAGCTTATCAGGGACGGAATCCTTACCGGCTATATGAACAGCCGCGAGACTGCTGAGAAATACAAGATGAAACCCGCCGGAAATGCCCGCGGATGGACATTCAGCGATGAGCCCCTGATCAGAATGAGAAACACCTGTATCCTCCCGGGAAAGAACACCGTGGAAGAGCTGATCGAATCGGTTGACGACGGATACTATCTCATCGATTCGGGCAACGGACAGGCAGACCTTACAGGTGAGTTTATGTTCGGCGTAACCTGCGGATATGAGATAAAGAACGGAAAACTGGGCCGTGCGCTTCTCGACACAACAGTTACGGGAGTCGCATTTGAAATGCTGAAGACAGTGGATATGGTTTCGGATAAAGTAGAGTGGTCATCAAGCGGATTCTGCGGAAAGAAACAGCCCATGGCAGTCGGAATGGGAGGCCCCCATATGCGCTGCAAGATCATGATCGGAGGAAGATAAGATGAGCGAGATAAGAGAAATAGCGGATCTGTTTGATGGGATCCTTAAGGATAAAAAGCTGGAAAAGTATACATACACACTTGTAAAATCCGAAAAGCAGGAGCTCAATGTGGAAAACGATGAGTTCAAACTTATGAGGACCGTCTTCAACAATTATGCCTCCATCAAAGTGTTTAAGGACAATAAGATGGGAAATGCAAGCGGAAACGATCTGAGCGAAGAGGCTCTGAAAAAGCTTGCGGATGACGGCGTGAGCGCAGCGGAATCCTCCCCCGAAGACCCCTGTCACGATTTTGCACCGGATCAGGGAAAAGATGTGTTCCGTCAGGGGATTTATGAGCCCGACATGGACAGATTCATAGAGAGGATAAAGGAATTTCTGGCAGCGGTTAAGAAAGAATATCCGCAGGTAAAGGTGATGCAGGCCATCGGCTCCTACGACAGAAATAACTGGATATCCAGAAATACCAACGGAACCGAATTTGAGGCCTTTACCGGAGAATACAGTTTCTATGCGGGAGTGTGTGCAAGTGACGGAGAAGCCACAACCGGAATCGATGGAGCGGGATTCACAGCCAAGAATCTGGATACTCCCTTCATAGAGCTTGGTGAGATGCGCAGATGCCTTGACAGTATAAGTAAGAGCATTCATCCCGAAAGCCTTGAAGGCAAATTTGATGGAACCGTGATACTCACACCCGGCTGCGCCGAGAATTTCCTGTATATGGTCATAGGAAACTATATCAGCGACGGCGTGGTAATAGACGGCACATCCATGTGGCTTGACAAGGTGGGTGAACAGGTGGCAAGCGACAAGCTGACAGTGGCGCTTAAGCCTTATGATGAAAGAATAGTTATGGGCGAGAGAGGAACTCAGGACGGATTCAGGGCAGAGGATGTTACGCTCATCGAAAAGGGCGTGCTTAAGACCCACCGCCTGGGACTTTATGCTTCAAATAAGACGGGACGCCCCGTTGTCAAGAATACGGGCGGAGCAATGGTCGTTGAACCGGGTGACAAGAGCATTGACGAGATCATAGCATCCGTTGACAAAGGCCTTTTGATGAGCGGATTCTCGGGTGGTCAGCCGGGAGCAAACGGAGAATTCTCAGGCGTGGCAAAGAACAGCTTCCTTATAGAAAAAGGAAAGATAAAAGGTGCTGTCACCGAGACCATGGTAAACGGTAATCTCGGCGAAGTGGTCAAAAATATCCGTGCGATATCAAAGGAGCTTACCTGCAGCGGAGACAGCGTTATGCCTTATATTGCGGTGGACGGTATCATCGTTTCCGGAAAGTAGTATCAGGGCGGAAATTGTGCTTTCGGACAAAAAGCTCAAAAAATGTGAAAAACCGCTGAAATCTGCTTGACAACAGACTTGCATTATTGTAAAATCCTTGAATGTGCGACGATTTAGGATAAACGCAGGCTCCCAACCCGCGCCCCGAAGATCTTAGCCCCTCTCATCAGATAGGAGACGGCCCGGACATCCGCTTTTATC
>JAEEGL010597081.1_pt1 | contig 20772 bp, 14 predicted proteins | sample 9134231 | NCBI WGS metagenome assembly JAEEGL01 (sample SAMN16246548, study PRJNA631951) | gut metagenome | biome: gut microbiome; feature: rumen; material: fiber-attached | host: Bos | place: Iran: Karaj | collected 2018-10
CTTCAGGGAGGAAAAGAATTTCCTTGCCTCCAGTATGCTCAGGTCGCTGACCTGCGGCAGGCTTTTTCCGCCGACCGTCACCGCCCGGGCCTCCGGCTTCAGGCGCCGGCCGCCGCAGTCGGGGCAAACCTCCTCCGCCATGTATTCCTCATAGGCCTGCTTCATGCCTTCGCTCCCGGTTTCCCGGTAGCGCCTCTCCAGGGTGGGGATCACGCCCTCAAAGGCGGTGGAATACCGGGCCGTGCCTCTCGCGCTTTCATACTCAATGGTCAGCTTTTCGCTGCCTGTTCCGTACAGAATGGCATGCATGCCCTCATCGCTGATCTTCTCCACCGGGGTATCCAGATCAAAGCCGTACTTTTTCCCCATGGCAGTCAGATACTGCGCCGCGATCCCGTCGCTGTCCGAGGTATTGAAGCCCATGACGTTCAGGGCACCCTCCCGCAGGGACAGCCTTTCGTCCGGGAAAATCGCCTCCTGGCTGATCTTCATCAGATAGCCCAGGCCGTCGCAGGTCGGGCACGCGCCGTACGGGCTGTTGAAGGAGAACATCCGCGGCGTCAGCTCCTCGATGGAAATGCCGCAGTCCGGACAGGCATAGTTCATACTGAACAGCTCTTCTCCGTCCTCCATCCGGTTGATAATGACCAGCCCGGCGCTCTGGACGGTCGCTGTCTCGATGTCATCCGCCAGCCGCTGCCTGAATTCCTTTGTGTCCCGGAGGATCAGCCGATCCACAACGACCTCCACCGTATGCTTCAGTTTTTTATTCAGCGCGGGAGTGTCGTCCAGCTCATACATGGCGCCGTCGATCCTGACCCGGACAAAGCCGCTTTTGGCCGCCTTCTCCAGAATATCCCGATGCTCACCTTTCCTGCTCCTGACCACCGGGGAAAGCACCTGCAGGCGTGTTCCCTCCGGGTGGCGCATGACCGCGTCCACCATTTCATCCACGGTCTGTTTCCGGATCTCCCTGCCGCAGTTCGGGCAGTGCGGGACGCCGACGCGGGCCCACAGCAGGCGGAGATAGTCGTGTATTTCCGTCACCGTCCCGACGGTGGACCGCGGATTCCGTCCCGTGGTCTTCTGGTCAATGGAGATCGCCGGGCTCAGGCCGTCAATGGAATCCAGATCCGGTTTGTCCATCTGTCCCAGGAACTGACGCGCGTAGCTGGACAGGCTTTCCACATAGCGGCGCTGGCCTTCCGCATAAATCGTGTCAAAGGCCAGCGAGCTTTTTCCGCTGCCGGACAGGCCCGTCATCACCGTCAGCTTGTCCCGCGGAATATCTACGCTTACGTTTTTCAGATTATGCTCCCGTGCTCCGCGAACCCGGATCATATCATTCATTCCGTTTCTCCTCCGGTTTTATTCCACCAGCCGCAGCGCCGGCACCGCATTGAGATCCAGTCCGGCCGTTTCCCCGTTCATCAGCCGGTAATACGCCGCGCTGCCGATCATCGCCCCGTTATCCGTGCACAGATCCAGCCGCGGCATGTACAGCGGCACGTCCAGCTTTTCACACATCGCGGTCATCTGCCTGCGCAGCTCCCGGTTCGCGCTGACGCCGCCGGCCATCGCCATGGCCGGTCTTTCTCCGTTTTCCTTCCGGTTCCGGAGAAGCTGTTCCGCCTTTTCCGTCAGCTGGCTGCAGACCGCTTCCCGGAAGCTGGCTGCCAGATCCGCTTTGCGCAGCGTCTCACCACGCTGCTCCATCCCGTGCACCGCATTGAGAAACGCTGTTTTGACCCCGCTGAAGGAATAATCATACGGACCTTCGACCTTGGGCTTCGGCAGAACCAGATAATGAGGATCCCCCTCTTCCGCCAGCGCGTCGATCCGCGGACCCCCGGGATAAGGAAGCCCCAGGACCCGCGCCGCCTTGTCAAAGGCTTCGCCGGCGGCATCGTCCACCGTCTGGCCCAGCAGGCGGTAAACGCCATAATCCCGAACCTCCACCAGATGGCTGTGGCCCCCGCTGACCACAAGGCACAGGAACGGCGGTTTCAGCTCCGGGTGAGTCAGGAAATTGGCGCTGACATGTCCTTCGATATGATTCACCGCCACCAGGGGCTTCCCCGCGGCATAGGCAAGGCCCTTCATACAGTTGACGCCGGTCAGCAGCGCGCCCACAAGCCCCGGCCCGTAAGTCACTGCCAGCGCGTCCGTTTCCTGCAGGGTCATTCCCGCAGCCTTCAGGGCTTCATCCACCACGCGGTCGCACGCTTCCATATGCGCCCGGCTCGCGATCTCCGGCACTACACCGCCGTACAGCTCATGCAGATCGATCTGGCTGAAAACGACATTGGACAGAATATTCCTTCCGTCCTCGATCACGGCTGCCGCTGTTTCGTCACAGCTCGTTTCCAGGGACAGGATCCGTATATGTTCCTTTTTTTTCAGCGCCTCCGCCTGAAGCGCCGAGGCTTCCGAATATCTCATTTCTTTTTTCCTTTCAGCGCCTCTGCCGCGATATAAAGCAGCAGGACCCACACGGCAGCGGCTATGCCGCCCCGGATGCCCATGCGCACAAAAAGCTGCTCCGGCATCAGCCGGATCAGCAGATCCGTCCGCGGATTCAGCAGCCACAGATCGTTGCGGAATGCCACTCTGTGAAAGGTGACAAACAGACCGTCAAAATCCGCGCAAGCCCACACCGCCAGCGCCAGAACCATTCCGGCCGTCACCCGGATGCTTCGCAGCGCCCCCGCGGAAAAGGCTTTCCTGCCGGCGTCGCCTTCCTTCCGGAAAACGGCCGCTTCCCGGGCAAGCAGGCCCACGGCCAGAACAAGGCTGATCCCGCACAGAAGCCGGTCCAGCCGGATCAGTCCGCGGCAGTCCGCCATATGCTCCGCCTCGTAATCATGAAAAGCGGAAACCGTCTCCCCGCCGTTTCCGACCAGTTCCATCTGAAAGCGCTCCGTTCTGTCCGTCAGATAGCCTGTGATCAGCGCGGCTGCCGCCGCGTATTCCGTCTCGGGCAGCCCCGTTTTCTCCGGCGGGGCAAAGCGCCTCAGGCCGTCCTCCATGCCGCCCCCGTCCCCGGCTAAACACAGGATGATGCCTGTCACGCCGAACACGATGAGCGCAAGGACCGCAGCGCCCCCTCTCAGGGCGCTGCGGCGAAGCATGCTCTTATTCATCACTGCATCTTCAGGTAAGCCGTCACAAAGCCTTCCAGATTGCCGTCCATCACGTCGTCAATGTTCCCGCTTTCATAATTGGTGCGGTGATCCTTGACCATCGTATACGGCTGGAAAACATAGCTGCGGATCTGGCTGCCCCATTCGATCTTTTTCATCTCACCCTTGATATCCGCCATCTGCTGCTCCTTTTCGCGTTCCTTGAGCTCCAGCAGCTTGGCCTTCAGCATTTTCAGACAGGTGGCGCGGTTCTGCACCTGGTCCCGCTCCGTCTGGCAGGCGACAACGATGCCTGTGGGATAATGGGTCATCCGGACGGCGGAGGACGTCTTGTTGACGTTCTGTCCGCCCGCCCCGCTGGAATGATAAGTGTCCACCCGGACATCCTTCATGTCGATCTCGATCTCGGCGTTGTCGTCCTCCAGCATGGGCGCCACGTCCAGCGACGAAAAGCTGGTATGCCTCCGCGCGTTGGAATCGAAGGGACTGATGCGCACCAGCCTGTGCACACCCTTCTCTCCGCGCAGATATCCGTAGGCATGATCCCCGCTGACCTCGAAGGTCACGCTCTTGATACCGGCCTCGTCTCCGTCCAGCAGATCCAGCAGCTTGACCTCAAAGCCCATCTTCTCACAATAGCGCGTATACATCCTGTACAGCATCTGCGTCCAGTCCTGCGCTTCCGTTCCGCCGGCCCCGGCATGCAGGGAGAGAACGGCATCGTTGTCGTCATAGTCGCCTCGCATCAGCGTTTCCAGTTCCAGCGCGTCCGCCTTTTCCTTCAGGCTTTTCAGCTCCTCGCCGACCTCTGTCACCATGTCCTCATCGTTTTCTTCCTTCGCGAGCTCCATCATGGTTTCGATGTCGTCCGCTGAGGAAAGCAGGGAGTGATAGTGCTCCAGCTTGTTTTTCAGGTGGCCCAGCTTCTGGTTGACGTGCGTGCTGTGCTCCGTATCGTTCCAGAATTCCGGCTGGTTCATTTCCTCGGTCAGCTCATCGATCTGCTCCTGCATATGGTCCACATGCAGGGCTTCTCCCGCCGCCAGAATGCTTTTTTTGATCGCGGCAATGTCCTGGGCATACTGCTCCAGTTCGATCATGTTGATTTCCTCCTCTTTCTCGGAAAGTCGTTTCAGTTCATCCGGTCGGAAATGTCAACACTCCGTTACAAAAATCCCCCGCAGTAAAACATACTCCCTCACTCCGCGCCGCCATCAGCCCTGCCGTGGCAGTTTTTGTATTTCTTTCCGCTTCCGCAGGGACACGGATCGTTCCGGCCCACCTTCTGGGACGGCTTGACGCGGCGCGGCTGCTGCGGCGCGTCGCCGGCCAGGCGTGCCTGTGTCGGTTTCGCGACCTGTACGCGCTCGGGCGTCGCCTGCACCTTCAGCTGATAGACGCGGCGCACCGTATCCTCCCGGATCAGGTGATTCAGCTCCTCAAACATGTGTCCGGCTTCGATCTGGTATTCCGTTACCGGATTCTTGCCGCTGTATGCCCGGAAGCCGATGCCGTCTCTCAGCTGATCCATGGCGTCGATATGATCCATCCAGCGGATATCCACGCTGCGCAGGAGCATCACCCGTTCCACCTCGCGCATATCCACCTGAAGCTCCGCCATCTGCTTTTCCCGTTCCTCATAGAAGACGCGGGCATCCTTCTTCAGCGCTTCGATAAAGCCGTCCCGGTTTTCCGCCTCAGCCATGGGCCGAAGCTCCTCCAGCTTCCCGTGATGAACGCACAGGTTTTCCAGATAATTGGCCGCCTGCTGCCATTCCCACTCTCCGGCGTCCTCGCCGTTCATCCACCTGCCGGCCGCAAAGTCGATCACGTGGTCCGCCATGCGCAGGATGCTGTCCCGGACGTTCTCGCCCATCAGCACCCGGCGGCGCTGCCCGTAGATCACCTCACGCTGGCGGTTCATGACGTTGTCATATTCCAGAACGTGCTTGCGGGTCTCGAAGTTGCGTCCCTCGATCCGCTTCTGCGCGCTTTCGATCTGCTTGGTCAGCAATCCGGCAGTCAGCGGCTCGTCATCCTTCAGGCCCAGACGGTCCACCATGGTGCCGATCCGCTCCGAGCCGAACAGGCGCATCAGATCGTCCTCAAGAGAGATAAAGAACTGTGTGGAGCCGGGATCTCCCTGCCGGGCAGCGCGCCCGCGCAGCTGATTGTCGATCCGGCGGCTCTCATGCCTTTCCGTGCCGATAATGTGCAGCCCGCCGACCTCCAGCACACGCTCGCGCTCCCTGTCCGTTTCCTGTTTGAACTGCCGGTACAGCTCATTGTAGCGGGCGCGCGCTTCCAGCACCTCCTGCGGCACGTCCTCATTGTGGCCGGTAGCCGCCTCGATGATCTCCTCATCCACGCCCTCCTGCCGCATGGCTTTCCGGGCCAGATATTCGGGATTGCCGCCCAGCAGGATATCCGTTCCGCGCCCGGCCATGTTCGTAGCGATGGTCACGGCTCCGTAGCGGCCGGCCTGCGCGACGATCTCCGCCTCCCGCGCATGGTTTTTGGCATTCAGCACCTCATGCTCGATGCCCCTGCGACGCAGCATGTCGCTCAGCATTTCGCTGACTTCCACGCTGATCGTGCCGACCAGCAGCGGCTGCCCGGTGGCGTGATGCTCTTCAATGGATGCCACGACCGCGTTGAACTTGGCGTTTTTGTTTTTGTACACCACGTCCTGCAGATCTTTACGGATATTCGTTTTGTTGGTCGGGATCTCCACCACGTCCAGCGCGTAGATCCCCTGGAATTCCTCTTCCTCTGTCTTTGCCGTACCGGTCATGCCGGACAGCTTTTTATACATGCGGAAATAGTTCTGGAAGGTAATGGTTGCCAGCGTTTTGCTTTCCCGCTGGACCTTGACGTGCTCCTTGGCTTCGATCGCCTGATGCAGGCCTTCCGAATACCGGCGGCCGATCATCAGCCGGCCGGTGAATTCATCCACGATGATGACCTGATTGTCCTTGACCACGTAGTCCACGTCGCGCTTCATCAGCGTATTGGCTCGCAGCGCGCAGGAAACATGATGGTTCAGCTCGCTGTTTTCCGGATCGTTCAGGTTGTCGATCCCGAAGGCTGTTTCCACCTTGCGGGCGCCCTCGTCCGTCAGGGTCACGGCCTTTTTCTTTTCCTCCACCTCGTAGTGGATCTCCGGCTTCATTGTGCGGACGACCGCATCCACCTTGTCGTAGAGCTCCGTGCTCTTTTCTCCCTGGCCGGAGATGATCAGCGGCGTACGCGCCTCATCGATCAGGATGGAGTCCACCTCGTCCACGATGGCAAAAGCATGTCCCCGCTGCACCAGGTTGCTCTGCCGGTTGACCATGTTGTCACGCAGATAGTCAAAGCCCAGCTCGTTGTTCGTTCCGTAGGTAATGTCACAGGCATATGCCGCGCGGCGGTCCTCGCTCTCCATATCGTGTACGATCAGGCCCACGCTCAGCCCCAGGAAGCGATGGACCTTGCCCATCCATTCACTGTCACGGCGCGCCAGGTAATCGTTCACCGTCACGATGTGCACGCCCTCGCCTCTCAGCGCGTTCAGGTACGCCGGCATGGTAGCCACCAGCGTCTTGCCTTCACCGGTCTTCATCTCGGCGATCCGGCCCTGATGCAGCACGATTCCGCCTTCCACCTGGACCCGGTAAGGACGCATGCCGATCACCCGGTCCGCCGCTTCCCGTACCGCCGCAAAGGCTTCCGGCAGGATATCGTCTTCCGTTTCACCTTTCGCCAGGCGGTCGCGGAATTCATCCGTCTTCGCCCGGAGCTGTGCGTCTGTCAGTCCGCGGTACTCCTCTTCGAGCGCCATCACCGCGTCCGTGGGCTTCTGCAGTTTTTTCAGCTGGGTATCGTTTCCGTTCCCAAGCATTTTTTTCAGAAAATCAAGCATCTGTTTCTCCTTGCCTTCCCGATCGATTCCGTCATTAAGATGCGTATATCGGGACAGTTTAGTATATCACTTTGTCTTCCCTGCCGCAACGGATCATTTCAAAGCACTTCCCGGCTGCTCCTTTTCCCCTTTCCGGGAGCGGTTGTCCTTCCGGCTGAAACATGCTATGATAGAATTGTTGAGATATGGGTATTGTTCCGAGGGAGGTTCCTCTTTATGACCTTGGGTAGTGTCATTCTGATGCTGGTTTATCTTCTGGGCGCGCTCGGGATCTTCATGTTCGGTATGAAGGTGCTGGGTGAAGGCCTTGAAAAAACGGCGGGCAACAAGCTGAAGATCCTTCTTCAGGCCATGACCCGCAACCGCTTCCTGTCCATGCTGTGCGGTATCCTGATCACCGTGCTGGTCCAGTCCTCCACCGCCACCACCGTCATGGTCGTCGGCTTTGTCAACGCGGATATGCTCAGCCTGATCCAGGCCATAGGCGTTATCATGGGCGCCAACATCGGCACCACCGTGACCCCGCTGCTGCTTTCCCTGGAGGGCGTCAACTTCGGCATGCTGTTTGCCTTTTTCGGGCTTGTCCTGTCCAGCTTTCCGAAAAAAAAGAAACAGTTCCGCATCGTCCGTGAATTCGGGCCGATCGTCATGGGCATCGGCCTCCTGTTCATCGGCATGAAGGGCATGAGCGACGCCATGGTCCCCATGCGTGAATGGGAAGGCTTCAAAACCGCGATCCAGAGCATTTCCAATCCGATCCTCGGCGTATTGATCGGCGCCGTCATCTGCATTGTGCTGAATTCCTCCGCCGCAAGCGTCGGTCTCCTGCAGGCTCTGGCCGGGCAGGGCCTGATCCCTCTTTCCACAGCCATTTACATCCTGTTCGGCCAGAACATCGGGACCTGCCTGACTTCCCTGATCGCCGGCAGCGGCACAAGCACCGCGGCGCGCAGGACCTCCATCGTTCACCTGCTGTTCAACACGATCGGCACGGTCCTGTTCGTAACAGCCGCGAGCCTTGTCCCCTTTGCGGACTGGATCCGCATGGCCATTCCGGGGGACGATCCCGGTACGCTGAAGCTGCAGATCGCGCTGGTCCACATCGTCTTCAATATCGTGACCACCCTGGTCCTTTTCCCCGCGGCGCGCCTGCTGGAAAAACTGGCCTGCTTCCTGCGGCCCGAAAAAGCGACAGAGAACAGCGAAATGCGGCTGCGTTACTTTGACAGGCGCCTGCTGAACACGCCGCCCATCGCCGTGGCGCAGATCAAGCGCGAAGTAGAGCGCATGGGTGATATGGCGCTGAAAAACTATAACGCCGCTTTTTCCTGCTTTGAAAGCTGGGACGATATCACCGCCGATGAGGTCAACGCCACCGAAGACGTTCTGGACTATCTGAACCGGGAAATCGCCGACAAGCTGTCGGATATCAACGGCCTGGACCTCTCGGATGAAGACTCCCATCTGGTCGGCAGGCTTTTCCATGTGATCAATGACATGGAGCGCGTCGGCGATCATGCCGAAAACATTCTGGATGCGGCCCGTCTCAAGCAGGACGGTGACGTCAAATTCACCCCGAAGGTTCTCGGAGAACTCCAGGATATGTACGGCAAAGTCAACTCACAGCTGGAAAAGGCGCTGGATCTCTTCCACGATCAGAAAGCCGATCCGGAGATCCTTTCCGACGTGGAGGAAGCGGAGGCGGAGATCGACACGCTCACGGAGACGCTCCGGAACCATCACGTGGACCGCCTGAAAAACAAGAAATGCTCTGCCCGCAACGGGATGATCTATCTGGACATGCTGACCAATCTGGAAAGGATCGGCGACCACGCCGAAAATATCGCGACCGCTTTCAGCCGCACCTCCGATCAGGCCGTCCTTCCCGCCTGAGCCGGGATCAGGACGCAGATACGGCAGCGCCCCGTCCATCAGGACGGGGCGCTGTTATTTGATCGGTTTGTTTGTCTTCAGGATTTCAGCCTGCGGCGGTGAACAGCCTCACTGACGCTCTGCGCTGTTTCCGCTGCGGCTTCCGCTGTTTCCGCCGCGCTTTCAGCGGCTTTGCCCGCGGCTTCGGCCGCTTCTTCCGCCGGAGCCTCTTCCGCAAGCTTGCCCGAATCCTTTTCCTTGTACAGGCGCCGGAGTGTTTCCGCCATCAATTCGCTGTCCTGCGCGGTGTTTTCCGGTTCCTCTTCAGGCTCGGCTTCTTTCTTTTCACTGACGCTGTTGTCCGTGATCTCGCTGCGCTTCTTTCCCTTCGGCGCGCTGCTGTAATCGCGGTAGTTCGCTCCGTCCAGATGATCCATCGCCTTGTTGGACTGGCTCTTCTTCACGCCGCGGCGGATAAAGCCGATCAGGAGCAGGACGAACAGCAGCCCGGCAATGCCGGCAAGGATCCATTTGGCCTGATTGGCGATCGGCTCCGCCTGATCCAGCCACTGCGGGATCTTGTTTTCCTCAGGCAGATCCTCATAAGACTGCGGGACTTTCGCGTATTTGGGTGCCTTCGGGGTCGCGATCGGGACCTCTGTCGGTACAGCGGTCGGCTTTGAAACATCGATCCTGAGCGTATTGCTGTTGAAGGATACCGTCTGTCCCAGCTCGTCCCTGCAGGACGCGGTGAACTGATAGGTCCCGGCCATGCTGACGGCCATCTCCCGGGTGAAGCTGACGCTTCCGCCCGCAGGGATGCTTTCGATCGTATTGATCGCCGTATCCACAGCCTTGACCGTAATGTTCTTGACTTCCACCGCGCTGTTATTGTTGACCTGAATGGTAAAGCGCACAGTTCCGAGTTCCTTGTAGACCGTGTCCCTGTCTGCTGCGGCTTCCACGCTCAGCATAACCTGCTTCTTCGGGTCCGTGGCGATAATGCTGACCCTTCCCGTCGCTGTTTCCACCGTGTTGCCGGCAGCGTCCTCACCCGTCACGGACAGCTGGATATCCTGTGTTTCCTTGACGATAATCTCCTTTGTATCGGTCCAGGTCTCTCCCGCTTTGACCGTCACGCCTTCAAACAGCGTTCCGAGCTTGGCGTCCTCCAGCTTCACATTGATGAAATCCACATTGCCGGAATTCTTCAGCTTGGCGGTCAGCTTGACGGGATCGCCGGGCGCCCCGCCCTTCTTGTCGGCTGTCAGCGTCGCGCTCAGCTTGACGTCCTTATATTTGATCGTCTCGGCTTCCGTTTTCTGGGTATAGGTTTTGCCGGATGCCTTATAGCTGATCGTGGCATTGCTGGTCAGGTCCTTGGTGCCCATCTTCGCCGTGAAGACGTACTGCGCCTTGCCTTCCGCGGGAATGCTGTCGATGGTGCCGGATTTATTGGAAATGGAACTGTTTTCCTTGATGGTCACGTTGGAGACGTCCACAGGCCCCACGTTCTCGATCACATAGACAACGCTGATCTCCTGATCCTTCTGGGCGGTCGGCGGAGTGATCGTGCGGGTCACGGAGAGCTTCGGATCCCCGCCGGTATACACGATCCGGACGGAGAAGGTCTTGCTCTTCGCCTTCAGTTCTCCGTTTTCGTCATAGAAGGGATACCTGATTTTGAAGGAAACCTTTCCGACATCCAGCTCGTTCTGCGTCACTGTCCAGCTGCCGGTCCAGTTCTTGTCGCTTCCTACCGTCAGGGTCGGAGCGCCGAACTCCTCTACCTGTTTCCCGCTCGGATAATACAGCGTCACGGGACCGGGCATATCTCCTTCGCCTACGTTCATCACCGTGATGGAAACATTGATGGTCGTCGGCGCGGAAAACTTCTTTGAGCTCAGCTCCATGGAGACCTTGAGCGGATCGTCCGCCGCAAGGGCTGCTGTGGCGCAGAGCAGTACGATAGCCAGTGCAAGCACCAGCGCTGAAATCAGATACTTTCTGTTCATGTCGCATCGGGATCCTGTCAGATCCCTTCCCCCTTCCTTGAATGCAGGAGATCGACTCCAGTTCCGTATATGCAAATATACGACATCGATAGTATTGTATAAGGAAAGCATCCTCATGTCAAGCAATTTCGCGCTTTCCGGGGCCGGAGCAACCCGTTTTTCCCTGTTTTCAGGGCATTTGTCCCTGCCACAAAATACAAGAAAGGAACACGCTTCGCCTTTACGCAGGCTGTACGCGCGTGTATAATAGGCCCCGCGGAGCATTTCTGCCCCGGCAACCTTAATATTGTAAGGAGGATATGCATTTATGAAGAAACTGATTGCTCTTGTGCTGGCGCTTTGTCTGACTGCCGGCCTGTTTGCCGTCGCCGCTGCCGATGAGCCCATTACTTTGAAGATCGCTCATATCGGCCCCCAGACCGGTGCTGCTGCCGTATACGGAACCGCCACCTACCGCGGCGCGCAGATCGCTGCCGATGAGATCACGGCCGCCGATGGCCCGTATGATATTGTGATCATCAACGAGGATGATACCCACGATGCCGAAACGGCCGTGAACGCTTACAACGACGCCATGGACAACGACGCCCAGATGATCGTCGGCACCACGACCACCTCTCCCTGCATTGCCGTCGGTGCTCTGGCCTATGAAGAGCGTGTTTTCATGCTGACGCCCTCCGCCTCCTCCACCGACGTCACCAAGGATAAGGACAACGTATACCAGGTCTGCTTCACCGATCCCGCCCAGGGAGCCGCTTCCGCTCAGTACATTGCGGACAAGAAGCTCGCCACGAAGGTCGCCGTGATCTACAACAACGCGGATGCCTATTCCACCGGCATTTATCAGACCTTTGCGGACAAAGCGGCCGAACTGGGGCTGGATATCGTCTCCAAAACCACTTTCACCGATGACACCACCGACTTTACCGTGCAGGTTGCGGATGCGCAGAACGCCGGCGCCGAGCTGGTTTTCCTGCCCATCTACTATACGCCCGCTTCCATGATCCTGCAGACGGCTAACGCCAACCAGTACAAGCCCATCTTCTTCGGCGTGGACGGTATGGACGGCATCCTCTCCATCGAAGGCTTTGACACCTCTCTGGCTGAGGGCGTCATGCTCCTGACCCCCTTCTCCGCCGACGCGCAGGATGAGAAGACCGTCAAGTTCGTGGAAACCTATCAGAACCTCTACGGCGAGATCCCGAACCAGTTTGCGGCGGACGGTTATGATGCCGTTTACGCGCTGGCTGCCGCTGCCGAAGCGGCCGGTGTACAGGAAGGCGCCAAGGCGGAAGACATCTGCGACGCGTTGATCGCCGCCATGCAGACAATTGAAATTTCCGGCCTGACCGGTACCATGACCTGGTCTTCCAACGGTGAAGTCACCAAGACTCCTACTGCCGTCGTCATCGAAAACGGCGTCTACGTCGGCTTCGGCAACTGAGAACCTTTCCTGCCCCGCATCGGTTTCTGTTTTGAGAAACAGTGGGCATCTGAGTCCGCTCCCGGTTTTCCGGGAGCGGACTCGCTCTTGTTTTTACTTCATTCTCTGACGGGAGGTCGCAGCAGCCTATGATATTCTTGTCCAACCTCGTCAACGGGATCAGCCTCGGCAGTATTTATGCCATTATCGCTTTGGGCTATACAATGGTGTACGGAATTGCCAAGATGCTGAACTTCGCTCACGGCGACGTCATCATGATCGGCGCCTACATCGCGTTCTGCGCGCTGCAGTACTGGAATGTTCCGCCGCTTCTTGCCCTGCTGATCGCCATGGCTTTCTGTACCCTGCTGGGCATCACCATCGAGGGACTGGCTTACCGTCCTCTCCGTCAGGCAACGTCTCTGGCCGTACTGATCACAGCGATCGGCATGAGTTATCTGCTGCAGAATCTGGCGCTCCTGATCTGGGGAGCGAATCCCAAGAACTTCCCTTCTTCCATGATCCAGATTCCCGCCATTTCCCTTTTTGGCGAACAGCTCCGGATCAGCGGAGTCACTCTGGTGACGATCCTGGCCAATATCGTGATCATGATCCTGCTCACCTCCTTTACCATGCATACAAAGCTGGGCAAGGCGATGCGCTGTGTTTCCGAAGACCGCGGCGCCGCGGAACTCATGGGCATCAATGTCAACCGAACCATTTCCGCGACCTTTGCCATCGGATCCGCGCTGGCCGCCATTGCCGGTATTCTGCTGTGCTCCGCCTATCCCACGCTGATGCCGACCACAGGCTCCATGCCCGGCATCAAAGCCTTTACCGCGGCCGTTTTCGGCGGGATCGGATCCATTCCGGGCGCCATGCTCGGCGGCGTCCTGCTGGGTGTGATCGAGATCCTCGGAAAGGCATATATTTCCACAGAGCTTGGCGATGCAATCGTCTTTGCCGTGCTGATTATCGTTCTGCTGGTCAAGCCCACCGGACTGCTGGGCAAACCGCAGCGCGAGAAAGTGTGAGGTGACAGTATGAATTCAAAGAAGCGCAAGCTGATATATAATGCCGTCACCTTCGGCATCGTGATCCTGGCTTTCCTGCTCTGCAACATTTTCTATTCGGATATGTCCCGTTCCCTGCGGGGCCAGTTGATTCCGATCTGCTGCTGGATCGTGATGGCAGTCAGCCTGAATCTGGTCATCGGCATCTCCGGAGAGCTTTCCCTCGGTCACGCCGGTTTCATGAGCATCGGCGCCTTCTCGGGAATCGTCGTCTCCGGCTGGCTTCTGAACGGGTTTCAAATGGAGAACGGGATCCTCCGTCTGATCATCTCTATCGCAGCCGGTGCGGTTATTGCCGGAATCGCCGGCGTGCTGATAGGCATTCCCGTCCTGCGACTGCGCGGCGACTATCTGGCAATTGTCACGCTGGCTTTCGGTGAGATCATCCGCAATGTCCTGAACTGCGTTTACGTCTCGGCGGACGGCGCCTCCCTGAACTTCGGCTTTATTGACCCAAATCTGCCGGGCACCCTGCTGCTCAACGGCCCCAACGGCGCGGTCGGCGTCAAGAAAATCGCCACCTTTACCACCGGCTTCATTCTGATCATCATTACCCTGATCGTAGTGCTGAATCTGATCAACAGCCGCACGGGCCGCGCCATCATGGCTACCCGGGACAACCGGATCGCCGCCGAATCCGTCGGGATCAACGTCACCAAATACAAGATGATCGCCTTTGTCACCTCCGCCGCCCTTGCCGGTATGGCAGGCGCGCTGTACGGGCTGAACTATTCCACGCTGGTTCCGGCCAAATTCAAGTTTGACCAGTCCATCAATGTGCTGGTTTTCGTTGTGCTGGGCGGCATCGGCAATACACTCGGTTCCATCATCTCCGCCACGGTGCTGACCATTCTGCCGGAGCTGCTGCGCAGTTTCTCCAACTACCGGATGCTGATCTATGCCGTACTGCTGATCCTGATGATGCTTCTGACCAACACGCCCGCAGCCAAAGCCTTCTTTATCAATCTCCAGGGGCATTGGAAAAAGAAAGCCCTCCGAAAATCCATTGAAGCCGAACAGGGGAAAGGGGGAACGCAGTCATGACCGTCCGCATTCCAAAGAGAAATCAGAATACCAAAATGGTTCCCGTCCCCTCTGAAAGCATCATTCCCGAGCGCGACCTCGGGAAACTGCCTGTGCTTGAATGCAAGCACCTAGGAATCGACTTCGGCGGTCTGACCGCCGTGGAGGATTTCAACCTCACCATCGGCAAAACGGAAATCGCCGGCCTGATCGGACCGAACGGCGCCGGCAAGACCACCGTTTTCAACCTGCTGACCAAGGTCTACGAACCCACCCGCGGCACGGTCATGATCAACGGGATCGATACCCACGGCATGGATATCGTTCAGGCCAGCAAGCTGGGCATTGCCCGCACCTTCCAGAATATCCGCCTGTTCTCCAAAATGTCCGTGGAGGACAACGTCCGGATCGGCCTGCACAACCAGATCAAATACAACATGTTCAGCGGCATTCTCCGCCTCCCTTCCTACTGGAAGCGGGAAAAGCAGCAGCACGAAAAAGCGCTGGAGCTTCTTTCCATCTTCGGCATGCAGGATATGGCGGACATGCAGGCGGGGTCCCTGCCGTACGGCGCGCAGCGCCGGTTGGAGATCGTCCGCGCCCTGGCCACCAACCCCAGCCTGCTGCTGCTGGATGAGCCGGCCGCCGGCATGAATCCCCACGAGACCCAGGAGCTGATGGACAATATCATCAAGATCCGGGACCAGTTCCAGATCGCCGTGCTGCTGATCGAGCACGACATGAATCTGGTCATGGGGATCTGCGAGGGCATCTGTGTACTGAACTACGGAAAGATCATCGCAAAGGGCACCGCTGAGGACATCCAGTCCAACCCGGTCGTCATTGAAGCCTATCTGGGCAAGCAGAAGGAGGCACAGGCATGAGCATGCTGGAGATCAAAGACATCCATGTCTACTACGGCGCCATTCACGCGCTCAAGGGGGTCTCCTTCGAGGTCAACGAGCATGAGATCGTAACGCTGATCGGCGCCAACGGCGCCGGGAAGTCCACCACGCTGAACACCGTCGTTGGCCTTCTGAAGCCCCGGAGCGGCCAGATCCTTTTTGAAGGAAAAAACATCAACAGTATCCCCGCCAATAAAATGGTTTCCCTCGGTATGGCGCTCTGCCCGGAAGGCCGCCGGATCTTCCAGCAGATGACCGTAAAAGAAAACCTGGAAATGGGCGGATTCACCCGGAGCCCCTCCGAGATCGCTCCCTCCGTGGAAGAGATGTTCACCCGCTTCCCCCGCCTGAAAGAAAGGGAAAAGCAGATCGCCGGCACGCTGTCCGGCGGCGAGCAGCAGATGCTGGCCATGGCCCGGGCTCTGATGAGCAAGCCCAAGCTGATGATGCTGGATGAGCCCTCAATGGGCCTGGCGCCGATCCTGGTGGAGCAGATCTTTGACATCATCCGGGAGCTTCATGAAGCCGGCACCACCATCCTGCTGGTCGAGCAGAACGCGCAGATGGCGCTTTCCGTTGCCGACCGCGCCTACGTTCTCGAAACCGGCAGGATCTCCATGTCCGGCGATGCCAAAGAGCTTCTGGAAAACGACAACGTCCGGAAAGCCTATCTGGGAAACTGACAGAAAACGCCAATGAAAAAGAGACGGTCCGTACGACCGTCTCTTTTCTTTCGTCCTTTTCTCAGTATCCCCGCAGGAATTCCTCCAGGCAAAGGTTCGCGTCCCGCATGGCCTGCGCGATCTCCCTTCCCACATACCGGTAATGCCAGGCCTCCGCCAGGAATCCCGTGATCTCCTCCTTGTCCGCCGCGTAGCGGAGGATGAATCCGTAGTCCCAGCAGTTTTTCGCCATCCACCGGTACTGGTCTGTACCGGCAAACCATTTCTCCGGTACTGTGATATCAAAGCAGGTACCCAGATGGTGCTCGCTGGTTCCCGGCAGCGCCACGGTTTTCCGGGCTGCCGACAGCGCGTCCGCCTCGCTCAGGTCATTTTCCTGCCGATAGGCTGCTGCCTGCGCCTCCAGCTCCGCCTGCTGCTGCTCCGGCGTCCTGTAGGCGCTGCTGATCTGCCAGGGAAAGATCCCTTCCTCCCTGGCCGCGGTCAGCATCCGGATCAGGGCGTCCGCCGCTTCCTTTTCCGCGTAGGTATCCGGATTCTTGACCGTCGCCACGGCCGGATCGCAGTAATCGTTGAGCAGGACCAGGGCCAAAGGCTGATAGTTCTCCGGCAGGGGGCAGGACCTGTTCACCAGCAGCGGCAGCCCGCGTGGGTCCTCATAGGGTTTTCCCTCCGCCTTCAGCGCGGACAGCGGCGGCGGCGTCACGGTCGGCGCGGCTGTCACAGCAGTACCGCCAAGAAGCGCCGTCCAGGTCTGCTTCCCGGCGATCCCGTCCGCGTCCAGCCCGTTCTGCCTCTGGAAGGACAGCAGCGCCCGGAGCGTGTCCCGGTTGAAAACCTCCCCTTCTCCTCCGTAGCCGAGCGTATTCAGCCCCCTGTTCAGCTCCCCGGCAGCTTCCCCGCTGTCCCCGAGACGGAGCACGGGATAATCCTCCGTCGCGGCTGCCGGCAGCGGCTTGGTCTGAGGCCGCAGGCAGACAGCCAGCACGGCCATTCCGATCACCAGTACCGCAGCCGCGGTTCCGATAAAGATTCTTTTCTTCATTTTTCTCACATTATACGTCCCGGGCCCCGTCACCGGCGTCGCCCGGGTTCAGAGCCTCTTCCATCATGATCTGCTCCACGGCTTCTTCGACCTCCGGCGCGGTACGCGCTGCAGGCCTTGCTCTTCCGGCCGTTCTTTCCGCCTGCGCCCGCAGCGTCCGCGGCAGCCGGACCGCTTTTTTCTTCCCGAGCTTTTCCCGGATAAAGCCCTGCGTATCATCCCAGGTAAACGGCGTGCACTGCGCCGCCAGCCTGAGCCACCACGACGGCGCATAGAAGAGCACCGTGCACTTTTCCGGCCAGAGCTGGACTCTGGCAACTTCCTTCCAGGCGATGCTCCTCTCCTCCAGCTTCAGTACCTTCGTCCTCCCGTTCTCTTCCGTCCGGTTCAGCAGTGAGGGGGATTTCATCCTCATGATCAGCTTCAGGGCGGTCGGCTCCGGCAGATACCGGGTCACATGTATGCCGCGGTTATCCACGGCAAAATCCATCAGATCCCTGCCCTGCAAAAGAAGGATCAGGAATACAAGGGCCACCGCCCCGGCCAGCAGGATCAGCAGCGTCAGCGGAAAGCTTCCGGCAAAAAGCCTTTCCAGCGCTTCCGTTCCGCCGGAAAGCCCCTCCAGGAGCAGTACCAGAAGCAGCACCGCCAGCGCTGCGGGCAGCAGCAGCCGCATGACCGCGTTCCAGCACATCCAGTCCTTTACGGGCTGCCTTTCAATGCACCAGACCGTGTGCGCCGCTGTCCTCCCGAGCTTTGTTCCGCAGTACGGGCAGATCTCTCCGGGGTCCACCTCGCGTCCGCATTTTTTGCAGTATGCCGTCAGCGCCATTCCTTTCCCCCGTTTCTTTCTCAGAGATTTTCCCCGTTCGCGCGGATGACCTCCGCGTACCAGCGGGCGCTGTCCTTGGGCGTGCGCTTCCCGGTCGCGTAATCCACGTACACCAGGCCGAAGCGTTCGCTGTAACCCTTCGCCCACTCAAAATTATCCAGGAAGCTCCAGTAGAAATATCCCCGGATATCCGCTCCGTCGTCTCCCGCCCGCCGCAGCTCCCGAAGATAGCGCTGCACATAGTCCGTCCGGTTCGGGTCATGCACCTGCCCGTCCAGGGAAACAGCGTCATGGCAGGACATTCCGTTCTCGGAGATCAGGAAGGGAAGCCGGTAGCGCTCCCACAGGAAATACGGTCCCCAGTACAGAGCCCGGGGCGTGATCGGCCAGTTGGCCGCCGTCCTCGGATGCCCGGCCGGATACGGAACCCGCTCGTATCCCTCCGCGTTGTCCGCCGCGCGGATCTGCACTCCTTCGTAGATATTCTGCGTATAAAAATCAATCTTCTGCCCGATTAGCGGCATATCCTTTTCCCAGCCTGACGGAAGATACCGGCCGAAGGCCTTCAGCCCGTCCTCCGGATACCGGCCGAACACCGCCGCGTCGCTGTACCACGCGACCGAGAAAGCCGGGCTTTCCCCGCCGGTCGCGAAATACGCCCTCCGGGCTGCCGCCACATCCGCCGGATCGCTTTCGTCCAGCGGGATCGACGGCCCGCCGCACGGAGCGAAGCCGATGTTTGCCCCGGGAACCTTCTCCCGCAGCACCTGGCACGCTCTCCCGTGGCTCTTCAGCAGATGATGGATCGCCTCGACCTGCTCCCGTACCCCCAGCTTCAGCCCGGGCGCATGGACTCCCTGCCACAGCCCCAGTCCGATGATGCACTGCGGCTCATTGATCGTCATAAAGTCCCTGACCCGGTCTCCGAAGCGGTCCGCAATGATTCCCGTATATTCCGCAAACCATTCCGGCATCTCCGGATTCAGCCAGCCGCCCCGGCGCTGCAGCGCTGCCGGCAGGTCCCAATGGTAAAGCGTCATCCACGGCCGGATCCCGTTCTCCAGCAGGCAGTCGATCAGCTCGCTGTAAAACCGGACGCCTTCCTCGTTCACCTTGCCGGTCCCCTCCGGCAGAATGCGCGTCCAGGCCACGGAAAACCGATAATTCCGGATGCCGTGTGCCGTCATCAGCGCCACATCCTCCCGGAAGCGGTGGTAGTGATCGCAGGCAGCCCTTCCGTCACTCCGGTCACTGATTTTTCCCGGCTGCTCACAGAACTCGTCCCAGATGCTCGGGCTCTTTCCGCCCTGGTTCCAGCCACCTTCGATCTGATACGCTGCCGTAGCCGTCCCCCAGATAAAATCCTTCCGAAATCCCATACGCTTTCTCCCTGTTCCGTTCGTTTCATTATAGCGGGCCGGCCCGGCCGGATCAAGCCTCGCCCTTATTCCGCCCTCTGAACGGTATCATAGACGCTCCTGGCCCGCGGGTGATCCGCCGTACCCCGCAGAATCGCGATCCTTCTTTCCCCCGGGTCCATGTCAAAATCGTTGTCCTCCAGGAGCAGGTCCGGATCCTCGCTGCTCAGTTCCACCGCCTTCGCGTAAGCCTTCGCACGGACGATCAGCTCATTGCCCTCCCGCCGGACTCTCAGCTCCGGATCGGCAAAGGCAAAGTGCTTCGGCGCGCAGAACAGGACCGTTCCGGCGGAAACCGTCCTCCCGTCCTGCAGAAAAGCGTAGCTGAAATAGCTTCCGGTGATCTCCGCCTCCGGAAAGGTCAGATCCTCCAGCCAGAGAGATGTCTGTGCCGGAACGGTCACCGCTTCCGCGCCCTCTCTCTGCTTGCTTCCGTCCGCACGGCGCAGGCTCCATCTTACCTCACCGCGGACCTCCAGGAGCGTTTCGTTGCTGAGACAAAGACGCGCGCCGCATTCGACCGGTTCCGGATGAAACTCGTTGATATGCGGGTTCTGATCCGTTTCCCCCCGCTCCTCCGCAGACAGCAGTATCGGCGAAAAGAAACGCTTCGCCGCATAATGCAGCGCCTTCCACCGGCCGAAATAATCAACGGAGGACCAGGACGCCACCGGCCAGCAGTCATTCAGCTGCCAGATGACGGTCCCTTTGCAGTATTCCCTGTCCCGGCGCCAATGCTCCACGCCGCAGCGGATCGCGTCCGCCTGCAGCAGCTGGGAACAGTAAAGCAGGGAATCAAAATCCTTCGGGTATTGGTAGGTCTGGGAAAGATAGTTCAGGATCTTTCCGTTGGCCGATTTGTTCCGCTGATGCTTCTCCATCACACGGGAAAAGATGTTCCGGTCCCCGGGCAGCGTAAAGCTTTTCACCGTCTCCAAACAGGGAAAGGACTGGAACCCGAACTCACTGACATAGCGGAAGCGGTGCTTCCGGTATTCGGTGAAGGGCTTCTCCCCGTGCCACACATCCCAGTAATGAACGTCCCCGCGGCCCGGATCCTGCGGATCGTCAAAGCTGCCGCCGGAGGACGGGGAGCTCGGCCAGTAGAACACCTGCGGCGCCAGCTCCTTTGTCAGCTTCGGAAGGATATATTCAAACATTTTGATATAGTCTGCGTGGTGGCTCGGCCGCGACTGCGTTCTGTCCGCATGTCCCTTCCGGAACTCGTCCGCGATCATTCCGTAATGGAAGCCCTCCATTTCGTTGTTTCCGCACAGAAGGGCCAGGGAAGCATGGTGGCGGATACGCCGGATATTGTCCGCCGCCTCCGCGATGATGCTTTTCTCAAATTCCTCCGTCAGATCGTAATAGGCGCAGGCAAACATGAAATCCTGCCAGACCAGCAGCCCGAGCTCATCGCAGATGTCATAGAAGAA
>JAEEGL011356899.1_pt1 | contig 20772 bp, 13 predicted proteins | sample 9134231 | NCBI WGS metagenome assembly JAEEGL01 (sample SAMN16246548, study PRJNA631951) | gut metagenome | biome: gut microbiome; feature: rumen; material: fiber-attached | host: Bos | place: Iran: Karaj | collected 2018-10
CGCCGATCAGACAGTTTATCAGATATGTCTTGATGAGCATATCCCATTTAAGATAACCGAACTGTCCTTTGAAAACTGGAAAAAAGCCGCGGTGTTTATCTGCTCCACACAATTAGCGGCCGATACATTGACGCCTGAATACCGCAAATATCTGATTGGCCAAAAATTCCAGTTTCTCTTCATGGAAAGTGATGAAACGGATTCACAGGATCCAAAATACAATGTAGCTGCACCTATCGCAAAAGAGCTGAAGATATCCGTTGGCACCGTGCTGAAATATAACTCCTACGCGCTTGCCATCAATGATCTTTTTGATGTGAATCCGGAATGTGCACAGCGAATTCTCCTTCGGAAAATACGGGTATCTCACGAGAATGTGGTTGAATTATCGCGACTTATGCCGGAAGAAAAGAAATCCATCGCCCAGGTAATTGTCGCGGATAATGTTGACAAAATAACCCTCTCCTATATCCGGAGCGAGGCTAAATGGAGCCACGTGAAAACGCAAGCTCCCGTCAGCCGCCGTGAACGGAAGGAAATAAAAATGCGGAGACAGGCTGGCATCCAATGCATGCCGTTATATAATCCGGACGCTGAAGTAAACAGTCTCTGTATGACAATGGAATCATGGATTTCCTCACTACAAAGGGTCAGGAATTCTGAAAATTTTCCGCGAATAACTGATAAGGCAAGTTTGCAATTCATGAAAAAACTGTCGTTTCTCGAACATACAATAAATGATCTCCAGGATTCCCTGGTGGAAAGGAAAGATTATGATTGACGCATATAAAGATTTCATCCCGAATGTTCATTTTGAACTCATCCCCATCAAGGATCTTGTCTCGAATCAGGAATATCAGAGAAACATCTCCATGATTCATGTTAACAAAGCCGTTGCGGATTTTGATCTGAATCAGATAAATCCCGTAAAAGTAAGCCGAAGGAATGGCGTAAATTATGTCTTTAACGGGCAGCACACCGCAGAAATTGTAGCGACAGCCTCCGGCAGCCGAGAAACACCCGTTTGGTGCATGGTTTACGATGATCTCGAATATGCTGAAGAGGCCGATATCTTTGCGAACCAAATGAAAAATGTCAAGCCGCTCTCTCCTCTTGAAATTTTCAAAGCCAACTGTGAAGCTGGAAACGATACGGAGCTACAGATAAAAGGGCTGGTTGAATCCTATGAACTCCATGTCGCTCCCTCCAGCGTTCCGAACAGCATCGTTGCCGTCGGTGCCTTGGAATCCATTTATATCAAGTACGGCTACGCAATGCTTGACAGGGTAATCGGACTGATTGTAATGACTTGGGAGGGTGAGCCCAAATCTTTTTCCGGCAACATCATGAACGGAATCGCCCGGTTGCTCTATGCGTACGGCGACAACATTAAAGACGAGATTTTCAAGGAAAAACTCGGTGAAGTATCCATAAAAGAAATTGTAAAAACCGCAAGAGAACGCCGCGCTGGATCCCTTGGATACGCAGAAGCAATGCTTATCTTCTACAACAAAAAGCTCAAAAACCAGCTCCCATGGCAGCCTCTATTCACCAACAAGATAGATTCCAAAGCCAAGAAAAAGAGTGCTGCTTCTTCACAAGAAAAGGACGGCCATCAGGAAGCCATCCCTAATCAACCGTCCTTAGGTGAACAAAGCAATGTCGATTTGATTCAATCTCCTATACCATGACATGTTTTGTAATCGCCAATTACTCGGAAGTCAAAAGTATATTAAAAGGGAATTGAAAAGAATCATCCTATAACTGTCCTCAATTCCTGCATACTTTCTTCAATTCTTTCAAGGTCAACGAAGTACAATCGTACAACAGTATTATCTCCGCTATCAAAAGCAATTGGAGTGTGTCCTCTCATAGCTTGATTTTCCGGGTACAGAAGCCATATCTCTGAAGTGTCATACTTCTTTGAATAGGCATACATCTGATACATATCATCTTGTGAGATTCCGTAGTTTTTCCGTTCATTATCTATCAAATTTTTCCACTTGGTGTCAAGGATAATCTTCCTTCCGGCCTTCTCAATAACGATGTCCGGTCGAAGTGCAAATTGCTTTCGCGGTTCTTCAAAAAGATAATATCCATGATCCTGGCATGAAACATTCCATCCGTGCGGAGCAAATACTTTTCGTAGCTTTTTCGCTACATAGCTTTCATACACAGATTCCATAGGAAACAAAAGTGCTCTTGATGTTGTGGATCCCGAAAACGTAGTAAAACTTTCATTCATCAGGAATACTCTAGACCATTTCATAAGGTTTTCATAATCCTTTGTATTCCTGTTAATTATAACTTTTGCAAAATCCTTTTCATATGCCGTTGAGGACTCAACCACTTCAAAAGGCACAAGCAACTGCCGAATCTCCTTGGCATTCTCGGCACTGGTCGTTAGTTTTTGTAACTTTTCCAACGTCGCCTTAACAAGGCGGTTTTCCGGTCTGTTCAAATGAAATTCTTCAAAACCAACATAGAAACGTTCTCTATGAGCCAGATTAGCCTTCAGATGCTGTCCTACCAAAAGTTTTCCCTTGAAAAAACTAAGATTAGCTTCCTGTTCCACATAAGAAGATCTTAATCCATGCTTAATTAGCTGTCTGGCCTCTTGAACATACATGTTGATAAAAATCTCATATAAGTTCATCTGATCAACTTTGAGCGTGGCATCATTAAACACTTTACTTGGAAAATCTTTCATGCAACGAAGCATTTTAAGAAACACGCGTTTTGTTGCTTCATTGCCAATATCATTTTCGGTATGAAAATCAATTTTGGGCAAGACCTGTATCTGAAAACCATTATTCATCTGAATAAGGCCCACGTAATTGTTAAATGAGATAACATCTCCAATACCGCGTCGAAATCCAATACGCATGAAATCCAAGGCGTCAGAATTATCCTCTGCGCCCGCATACTCTCGAATAAATGTCTCCAGGTTATCAAAATCCTTTTCGGAAATACATGTGAATCTATCAACACCTGAATACTCTTTATTACAGATAATCGAGTCGTATTCTTTTATTTCGACTGGTCTGTTCACTCTAGTTCTCTGCCTTTCGCTCCTCTGTTATCTCTATGTAACTCTGAAGTCTAGAAAATGCTTCTTTCTGTATCTCGTAGGTCTTTTCATGTAAATCCAACTGCGGATTCTTCTTAAACAAAAGGCTTTCGTTTACCCTTTTGTCTAAAACGAATTTGAAATCATCCCTGCTCTTATCATTATCCCCAAGGACAAGCTGTATTTTTTCATAATCTTCGTAGAAATACTCTTGTAAAAGCGGCACAACATTATTTCTAAAGATATCTGACAGGCATTCAATGCTATTATCATTTCTCAAGCGAGTAAAGAAAGCATGTCCGATTGTATGCTCACGATCATAAAGATACTCAATCCTGTTATTGATGGTTCTTAACATCTCGGCTACATCAAGCGTGTCTCCATCATCCGATACCATTATGCCTTCCAGAACATCGGCATCTGGCATCATCTCAACAAAAGCGAACCTTCTTCTTAATGCTGTATCCATGAGTGCTATCGATCTATCAGCAGTATTCATCGTGCCTAAGATGAAAACGTTAGATGGAACACTGAATGTGTCGCCAGAATATGGCAAAATTGCACTGGCCTCTTCCTGCTTTCCCGCACGCTTAGTGTCCTCAATGAGTGTAATCAACTCTCCGAATATCTTTGATATATTGCCACGATTAATCTCATCTATAATAAACACATGCGGTTGTTCATTTTTGCTGTCTTCATCTATCAGTTTCTGGAGATCATGTACCTTCATCCAGCTCTTTGAAACTGCAAAGTTAGAAATGCACTTTCCGCGGTTTATTTCCCGGCAATCTTTGTTTATTCCCGTTACCTTCCAATCAACTCTTTTCTGGAAATGAAATACACCATCATCTATTTTTGTGATCTCATCATCTAAAACGATACCGATTGCATTGATAGAATAATTTCGTCCTAATACCACCCAATCACCAGCTGACATCCTTTGAATGAGGTCGCATTGTCTCATCCGATCATCCAGGTTTTCGACTTTAATAACACCTTCGGAATACAATTTGTCCTCATAATCAGGTGACACATCTTTATCACCAGCTCGGTTTCTATAAACCCAAACCGTACTGGTGTAAGTGGTATTCTCTATCGGGATCTCACATGCTTTTTCACAGAACACCTTGAATATACCAGGCTCAATCTTATAGCCCACTTCTGATGTATCAGCATCAATTATGGGTTTAATTCCTTCGATAAACTCTTCATACCCGTAAGACTGATGGAATGTCGTAAAAGCAATCTTGCCCGAGAGCTTATAAGCGTCAAATCGCTTTTTGACGGAAGAATAGTCCGTTTCCGCCTCCTCTTGAATATCTTTTAGACTCTTTTTTTCTACAATAGCGACAGCATATAGAACCGTTTTATAGGTTTTGCCCGTTCCGGGCGGTCCATACAGAATTGTATTCAAATCAAAGTCAATCGTTTTTTTCACAACTTCAAGCTCCTTAAAAAATCCTGCTTCATCAAGTGCCGCAACTGCCTCAGCAAGCGGCTGCCGCAATCGCCAAACAAATACTCCATCTTCACCTTTTCTGGTTTTTCTCCCAATAAATAGCACAGCCCAGAAACCGCCACCTTCTTCAGCGGATTTATAGAGCGAACACTTCACTGCATCTGATATCCATCTGCCCACATTTTTTGCATTCGCATTATAGTGAAATGCCGTATTACCATATCTAGCAGATATTTGAGTGCAAGTCGCTTCCCCTCCCATTTTGTATAAATAGTAAATTGTATCCAGATACGGCTTCTTAACGACATTTTCATTCTGTAATAATTCAACGTACTGTTCGTAACTTATATTCGGATTATATTCCTCGAGACTGGGATAGTACTCTTCTCGATATGCGTCGACTTTGCTTGCCCATTGATCTAAAATGCGATAGTTTTTAAATGGAAGATAAGTGTCTCTGAATTCTTTAATCTTTCGGCAGTTTTCAACATATGTGTCAATACTTGCAGGTCGATTTAGCTTTACACCGAGCATTCCGAAGAAACTCTTTGCATCACCGTAAGCTCCATTTATAACGGGAAACGTATAGGGTTTAAGGCAATGTAAAACAAAGGATGCCGAGGCAGCAGCCATTCCCTTAAACTCTCTATTCAGAACCCTTTCCACTCTGTTATAGATTTGTACATCATCCTGGCTGTCTATTATATCGACAAGCATCTCGATAAATTGTTGAACGGACATAGGTGTTGTCTTGTTCTGAAAGGAATAGAACCCTGTTCCAAACATGCCTATTGAAGGTCTATTTCCTTCCATATTGGCATATTTGCCATGACAAGCATTATCCCAAACTTGATCTATAATAGATGCGACCTTAGCTTTTTCCTCTTCAGAAAGATGGCTTTTATGAACATATTCTTTTTTCTTTTCTACATTTAATCTCCATGTCCCTATAGCCATTGCATATATAGCATTTAAATCAAGGTAATCACATGCAGAATAATCCGACAGGCCAGCATATGCGGTCACAATCACCTTCACAAGTTCATAACTGCCATCATGTTCATCTGGATTCATTTCAGACAATGCTTGCAAGTCTCGCAATAATTTGTCATCCATCATACCTGATACCCCTCCGCTTAATCTTTTACAAGTTGTCCACACTCCGGACATCTTGTAGCTTTCAAATATTCATGTCCACATCTTCCACAAATATAGTGAGTATTGCCCTCACTAGTTTCGATTATATCTTTAGGCGGAAGAGGAGTGTTTATTCCGCCGGATTCTTTCCATGCCCCAAAGTCCGGATTAGCGACCGTGGCAAGTCTCATCAAGTCAAGTGATAGTTGAACCCCCAAAGCCAACACTTCATTGGGGTCTTCTGCATAAATGTTTAATTCCCAGTACCGATCTTTCGGCCTATCTTTTGAATAATGTACACTCGTACTAAGTGCTTCAAGATTATCTCCCAAAAGCTTACATAATGCTATTGCAACACGTTTCTTAAGGAAGTACACCTTGAATAGGTCTCTCTTTAACCCAGGATATAAAACATGAAAAAAAACATCTCTTTCAGCAGTAAATTCTTTCTCTCGCCTCATAGCACCATAAGAGGAATTATAAAACTCTTCATCGGAAAGCACTTCGAAAAGCCCCTGCTTTTCTCGAAGTGTACAAACCATTTTATTCATTACAGCAATCCAGTCCTTTTTTGCCATGTTTACTAGTCATCCTTTCATTTTATAATGTTGCAATACAGAATGATTGTTCGCTTAAGAACAATAAGCACACCCTTTCCTCTGTAATACGAAAACACTTAATCGTTTTATTGGATACACCAGTTTAAGCTACACAATAAAAAACGCAATGGCTTTTTCTTTTTGCTTTTTTGTGGCGAATTTAATTCGGCTGGGTTTGGTTATTTCTTTCCGCCCCGGAATGGCTGATTCAGCTCGCCATAAACAGTAAAATATTGCATCCCATTAAACTATCAGCAGTCAATTTCAATCAACCTCTTAGCAATATCCAAGATTTCTTCAAGTGCCTTCTTGTTTTTTTCGACGAAGTACTTTTTTACTGCGTTTTTTAACTGTATGTTGTACTCATCCACATTTTTCCCCATTCCGGCAAATTTCAGAATATAATTGTATGCTTCTTCTGAAATTGGACGGATGGATGATTGCCAAGAAGGATTCACGCTTTTTCTAATAGTATCATAACCAAGTTGTTCAACATATCCGCCATTTGGCAGATAGATTGGGACTTTGCGCTTGAATACTTTTGTGTCAACCAACTGAGCATAATAGTTTTCACCATCAATACTGGAAATACTTCCAACTTTTCCCATACCGAAGTAATACCGCTGTGATTTGTCATATCGGTTTCCTTGGTAGTAAATAAACGTGTCTCCTGGTTTAATCTGATTTCGATACCGTTTAGGGTAATGGTAAACGCTGAACGCTTCATCGCCATCATAAATTGATTGTGTATCAATTTTTTGCGAGAGAATAATAATCATACTGCCACCTTAAGTCCCAATGTTTTAAAACCTTGGTTTATAATCCTTTCAAATCACTGAAAAAGCCAATTTCAGGAGATGATAATGTACCCACAACAACGCCCCTGTCTAAAAGACGATTTCCGGTTTCACAGCAGGTTTCCGGCAATAGTGCACAATTGTGACATGCTGATAGGTTTAATGACTCAGGTCCTTGTCCTTTAGATTGGATACAAACCGGATCCGAAGTACACCATGCTGCATTTCTTATGGCATTTACGATAGTGTCCTCCAATCGACCTTTTTCCCCCTGACGAACGAGCCCACCTAAAGACCCTTCTGAATCGCCAGATGCCGTATAAATCAACACTCCAAACATATCTAGAGTATTCCCGACCTTTTCACAATAGATTCTTTCTCGTATAGACGAACTTCCATAGCCACAATCAAAGCTAAGCTGGTTGATGATCAGATGAGCAAAAGTATGAATCAACACATACTCCGGGTTTAAATCTCCCTGTTCATTTATTCCAAGTTTTGACCTATGTAAGGACTGATTAAGAAGCCCTATTCTATCTTGTATATCAGACCGCTGACTCCATTGCTTAAGAGTTGCACTATTAAATCTGAAAAAGATTCCTTCACCGAAAACCTCAATAGCAGGTAACCAATCTTCACTATTTCCCAAACGCAAATCCTTTTTCCTTTCTGAAAGTGGCTTCTGACTTGGCTCAAGACGTGAAAAGCCAACAAAAGCACGAGTTTCTCGAAGCTTTGGGACTAGAGATATGCTTTCAAAAAATTGATGGATTATCGAATCATATTCATCTATTGAATGATTTATCGAATGAAAATCCATGTTATCGCTACCGCTGGATTTGCACAGGACTTTATACTCCTGAAAACGATACTCATCTTCAGAAGTATTTTCGTTGGTCTCGTCATTATGGTTCAGATTATTTGCTCTTTCTACAAAGGCTTGGTACAACTCATCTGCATTCACGCCCTCAGTTTTAGCAATCATTTCAATAAAATCACGATTGAGTTGTCCATTAGTTCTTTGAGAATTAATGGTATCAAACCACTTGTTTAAAATCCCCAAGATCTTTCGTTTTGTTGCGACATCATCCACGGGTATAGAAATGGAACTCCTCGTATCTGCGAACCACACATTAGTCGCACCCCGAAGAACAACTTTGAGGTTTTCCACCTCTGCAGGACACATTTCCTCGCCAGTCAACCCCAACCAAGGTTTAGTTCCTTTACAACGATAATCTATTCGAGCCAACGCTCCTTTTTGAGTTGCCCCAGCAAGTGATCGACTCGCCCCGCATGTGCATTGATAAAAAACTCCCGTCAGATTGGCCGACGCTCCACCTGTACTTCTTCTGATAATACAGGAGTTTGGATTATAAACATGTCCACTTCCATGATGTACCCACTCTGCTACAGGAAAATCATCTATGTGTCCTTCAGGACATACAACGATAAATCTTTCTGGAATCATCTTTCTACGAAACTTTCCTTTTCCTGAGCATTTCCTGCCTTCTGTCCATTGGATGGCATCACACAATGGCTGTGTTTCATAGTAAGTCGCTTTTTTCATCTGCCCACAAAAGGGGCAATAATACCAAGTCGGGAAACGAACTGCCGGAATTCTAAGATTGCTATTTGCTGGGTCAGCATTGTTTTCCCTAAAATCCGGCGGCCAACGCAATTCACTTACACCCAACCTTTTTGTCAAACGATTGTCTTTAATAATAAATTGCTTTGAGTCATTGTATTGCCATGCATCAAGACCAGCTATCATTAGCGATTCATCATTAGGGAAGGGAACAATAGCTCCGACACCCCAGGGTCCAATCAATGCGCTTCTGCGCATAGGTCGTTTTGAAAAAGCCATTTTTCAATCCTCCTTGGCAGCATATTCACGAAGCATTAGTTCTGCCTCGCAGGCGGCGTCAACACTTCTCATCGAGGTAGGTGTTGGAAATCCTCTTTCACTCCAAGCTTCGTTAGGATGGTCACCTGCTCCATACATTAGTGGTACATCGTCCTTAAATGACCAATCCCGGTTCCGATCCGGTTCCCATAAGGCCGGGTTCCAAGCTCTCCATTCGGCAAGTCGTTCTTGGAAGAGACTCATCGCTTCGTCTTCTTCTGCCGGATCAACATCCGATATTCTCTCTCGTATTACCCTCTCAACATAATCAACCATGCTTTGGGGAGGGATGTGAGGCTTTCCACTGTTGTAATCATCATCGTTTTCCAACCTCATTAATCCAATCATAATCGCATGAAGCGCCCGTTCTCTTACAGGAGCAGAAAAGGGAGTCACACTGGTAGGTTCAACACTGCAATAGAGTTTAGAGTGGTATTCCAGAAAGTGCTCATAATGTGATTTGTCTCTCGGACGCCCTGGTCTGTACAGGACAAAAACAATCCCTGGCGCATTTCCTGCATCTCGACCGACACGCGAGGTTGCCTGGATATATTCAGAAGTTGTTTTAGGCTGCCCCGCCACCGTCATTAAGCCCAGCCTTTGGACATCAAGACCGACGGAGATCATATTTGTTGCCAAACAAATGTCTATCGGATATTCGTCAGAATGCAAATCATGGAAATCCTCGCCAGAATATTTGGTATTCAAGCTCGCGAGGCTTGCAGTAACCTTGTCCCCTGAAATACGGCTGGTCAATTCTTCATCCCGATAAATATACCGTCTTCGCTTATTGTATTCCTGTTCATATACTTTTTGATAATGGCGGCGCTTATACATAACATCTAGATGCTGTTCTATATCAGCTCTTATCCACGTTCTTGCTTGACCCAGTTCACGAATACTATTAAAATATCCAATGTTTGTCCAATATGGATCTCTGAGACCTTCAGATATAACATTCAGTTCTTTTGTCGCATACAAAAGTGCTGCAAACATTCGAATGGTGGTCGTTGCATCCGAGGAAGATCCCGTTGCCAAAACCCCTACATACTCTCGTCCATTTAGTTTTGCATTTTCGATGGCGAAGAAAGAATCTCTATAACTTAGTCCGGATGGCGGAAACTGAAATACTTGGTCTGACGAACATCCATATAATGCGCGACATTGTTCTTTTGCACGACTAATCGTAGCCGTGGACGCAATTATTTTGGGGGAAATCACTTTGCCATCAATTTCCATGTTGCACAATTCGTGTATCATGGTTTCGTAATGACCAACCATAGAACCTAAAGGGCCTGAAATAAGATGCAATTCATCTTGAATAATCAAATCAGGTGAAGTCATCTTTTTCCCGTTATGAAATCCAAAGAGTTTCTGTGCTAATGGCCGAAACGGGAGCATCGCAAATTTATCCACTGTTCCTAGCAAAAGTGTGGGCGTGGCTTCATATATGGCCTCGTCTACAACATACAATGGAAGTGGATACGATTGTTTGGAAAAAGAACAGTCCTCATTGGAACACCTGAAGATAATGCTCTTTTTTTTATGTTCGCCAATTCTCTTAGAATAACCTTTGATTTCTTTAAGGCCACTTGACTTCTGTACTACTCCCATCTGTGCACCGCACCATGGGCATTTCAAAATAACGAAAGGATTTTCATCGGTTTTCCCATTACACAGTTTATCGTATTTGGTAACTGCGTCAGACATCATATTGGGAGTTGTCGAAGCTCCAACCCATAAACCAATTGTTATACGCGATGAACCAAATAAATCTTCATGCTCCTTTCTCAACAAATCACAGGCACATATCATAGCGGATGCACGTTCATATTGCTGCGCGGTAAGCAGTCTTAACGTATATCTCATAAGGATAGCAGTTCCGGAATCATCCTTATTCATCAGTCTACGAATAAAGATTGTATATGCAGACAATCCAAGATAGGCTTCCGTTTTTCCACCACCAGTAGGAAACCAAATCAGGTCAACGATGCCACGCTCATCACAATCTTTTACAGCCATTGATTTCAGGTTAATAAGAATAAATGCCAGCTGAAACGGTCGCCATCTCCCATATTTATTCTTATCTCCAAACCATGTTTCCCTGTCATATGGATTGGGTAATGTTTCAAGCTTATTCTCAAGGTATAACTCATCATCCTGATTGCTTCCCCATCTCTGCAAAGGAAGATTGTAGTGCAACTGTTGCATAATCATGGCAAGATTCATATACTGAAACGCCGTTCGGACTTTTTCATCGTTCTCTAGTAAGGTTATTCCTTCACGCATTCGCAATAGACACTTCTTACAGTTACTGATATGTCTTTCTGCAGTATTTGAAAAATCTTTTTTTGAATACTCCTTGTCTAGACTTTTTGCTTCAGCCTCTCGTACATCAATCCACTTTTCGTATTTATCACATAGAACAGTTAGTTCATTTAATCCTGAAGTAAAATCTGACCCTGGACCATATTTCAGCATTTCAAGCGTGACCCCATCGATTGAGGTGGGGACTATTGGCTTTACTTCATATGAAGGGAAAATAGATGATTCTATCCAGGAAACCTTTTCATTATTATCTTCCCATTCAGCAGCACATCCATGTCCAATGGCATAATTTCTCACATCTCTATAAAGCAGTTGGTTAGACAAGTAATCCTCGTCTTGTGTGCTCACTCTTTGCGTATCAGGCAGCGGGCAAAACCCCTTATTGGATTTTATCCGAAAATGGACTTGAAAATAGCAATCATCATCCCTAAAAGATGTCGGACGAACAGTTGAGTTTTCAAGTGTGAATGTGTAAATAGTACATTGGTCTTTTCTATATCGATAGGTAATATCAAACTTCAACGCAGTATCTCCGACGGATATGCTTTTGATACCGTCTCCCGGCTTAGGCAACAGCACCGGTTCGTTGTTGTTATTCCAAGAAATGGCTGTTCTCGGATATTGTGAAACGACCTTGTTCGTTTTGGGATCAACAGAAGACAATGTCGTATATCTCCCGGCACTGACCTCAACATAAATAGAGTTTTCTTCATTAAGGCCTGCCGTGATACTGATTGCAGATTGTCTATATGCATTTGATCTATTAATCAATTCTTCTGCATCTTCAAGATATTCACTGGTCACCCGAATACTATCATCTTGTTCAATCGTTTCAGATTCTTCTTCCTCAAACAAGCTTTCGTCCATCTCGTTTTCTTTGATTGAAGACGTTTCCTCTTCTAATACGTCTTGAGGGAACAGGATTCCAGCAATATAGCGAGTCCTAGGCGGATCACTACTGAGAATCTCCTCCCCATTGCTCTGTTTATATCCTGGCCAGTCGATTGGATCTGGTCCGATGAATTCTTGTTTCACTAGTTTAAGCAATTGATTTCTTCGATCATCTTCCATTGTTCAATCTCCTTTGGAAAAACAGTGCTGTCCGCTCTTTCATAGCCGTCTCAGTTTCCAATACATACAATGCAAATCTTGCCCTGCTCAACCCCACATATAATAATCTCTCGTCTTTGTAATCACTAATATCTGTCAAAATAATAACTGAACTCTCCAATCCCTTAAAGGAATGAATAGTCGCAAACCTTATTTGGGTTGAACCAGCTACATCATAATTCTCGACAGTTATATTCTGAAGTCTTTCAACCACCGACTCCTCTTTCCTTCTAGGCGAAAGAATAACAATATCGCTCCTATGAATTCCCTTCTCGATAAGAGAGCAAATGACATCAACCAATTTCTCTGTTTGGTCTTCTATATTAGCATATGTGATATGCTCAACAGCTGGAGCATCAAGCGAATCATCATATGCCGAATTTTCTGGAATTCCAAGAATATTATGTATATCTATACAGATTTTCTTGGTGTTTCGACAGTTTTTATTGAGCCTGTAAAGTGCGTAAAAAGCTCTGTTTTGGAGACGATTCAGGTATTCTTCTTCGGATTGTTTCTCATTATAGATTGCCTGCATAGAGAAATCTCCGAACATAGTCCAATGTCCCCTAGCAAGTCCACCTTTCAAACTCATATCTATCACATCTAGATACTCATCTTCAAGTATATCTTGGGCTTCATCAATAATAATTCTGTCATATCGTTCTGTCCCAGCGGAAATAGCATTTAAAACCATTAATGGTAGTGTTTTTCTGAAATATGTGTCTAACGATTCCGCATTGGGTTCTTCGGGATTAATTCCTTTTGCAACCAATACATGAAGCATGTACTTATGAAATGTTCCAACATATTTTGGTCGACAATCCTCTGGATAATCTAAAAAATTGCTTTCTAGCCACTCTCCAAGCATCCGATTGAAACAGAAAAAAGCCACTTTTTCCCCCATAGAGACGCTTCTCTTTACAGTCTCAATTGCCAGCAGTGTTTTCCCTGTTCCGGCTGTTCCCCTAATCAAAGCTCGTTTATTGTCTTCCAATTGTTCAACACATAAGGACTGTTCTTGGGTCAACGTAACAAAAGTCTCTTCTGAATACTTCTGCTTTATACGTAACGGCACTGCTTGATCAAAATCTCCGCGTAACAGACTCGAAAGATAACTAACATCTTCGGCCGACGGTAACACCCAGTCTTTTTCGTTGTATCCAAGCCTTATTCTTGTGTTAATCGCTCCTTCTGCAATACGCCTTATAAAGCCAACCACATCTTTCCCGTCATTACAATCAAAGACCTGCCATGAAGCCTCATCAACACCAACCGAACCATACTCTATGTCTGGAAACATGACCCCGATTCCAAAGACAATTTTTTTTAAATGACTGTGCGTATTATCAAGAAGATTATCAATTGATTCTCTAATGCTATAGATACCTTCCCAAGCTTGGTCAAATGGTCCACGTGTCTTTTCATTATAATCTCCGTATCGATTGATAAACCGCCATTTTCCTAGCGTGCGCTGGACTCGACCACCCTTCACTTCTATGGCAAAAACGCCATAGTTCGGAGCAAGGACAAGAAAATCTGTTTCACCATGAATGACCCTCTGATGAGTTACAATACCCAAAGAATGCAGCACCACCCAGTCGTCTGTCCCTGTAGCATTTTTAAACCAAGTAAAGATGTTTTTCTCTGCATTGCTCTTTATTTCTGGAGAAAGCACATTTGGTATCATTATAGCCATCTTTAAAACCTCACTCTTCGATTAATCGATTTGTATCACCAACGTTTATTGATACTTCTGGGCTAATGTCAATAATCTTCAACACCTTTACTATTCCTATGCCATCAACTTCTATACTAATGGGTTCCCAAAAATTAAAAGGATCTATTTCGCCATATTTTTTTAATTCCTCTCCTAGCGTTAATCGTAACTGCTCCGACAGTTTTCTTCCCGCAAGCACGTGTGCACTTTTCACCTTTTGCGCAGCGTTATACACAACATCAACCATTTCTCTCAGTGTTTCATTATCCGTTACCTCAGCAATAATCTCTATATCCTCCCTTGATTGAGGAGCTATCAGGTCTTCATCCGAAATCCAATGCCTTAATGTAGAAGATTCTTTTGTACAACCAGCAGCTTTCATTCGTTTATAGAGCTCATCCTCTGAACAAAACAGCAATTCGATATTTAATGCTTCTCGCCATTTTGAAGCGGTTTCGCGCAATTTCTCCTCTCCACTGTTTCGAAGAGCAGTATCAGCCAATTCTCGTATAATGTCTCTGTCTGCCTCTCTAATAACGATAAAGTCCCCTTGTTTTAGTTCTTCCGGAATCTTTAGCGAAATCTTATTTGAACGTCCCGTAATGATGTCTGTCGCAGAAATCACCTTATGTCCTGTTCGATAAAAGGATAAATAACCCCCTACAAAGCTAACAGGGATTGCACGAACATCATCTTTTGTAGTACCTGAATGGACATATTGCTTAAGTCTGTTTTCATGAAGAATCAGTTCAATTTCGCCAAGTTCATCTTCAGAATCAACACTTTGCAATTGCGATACAACAAAATCGTCTGTGGCAATAGGCCTATCCTTTGTTGAGAAAGAGGTTTCGATAATTCTCTTGTTTTCTGAACTATTTAATACTCTTGCCCATTTGTGAGAATCATGCGATTGCCATCGGCTCTCATAATCGTAAAGAAGGACATAGTATTTGCTTGTCACAAATCCATAAAGTATCTTGCGCATTATAGCCCGCTTAAGCCAACCGCACACTATTGTACCGCTTAATCCCTCTTGTGTAAGAGTATGGTATTCAGAAGGAAGAGTTACTATCAACTTTGCATCTCCTGCATGCTGAAGGTTCCATCTATACCAATACTCTTGTATCTCTGTCTTAGGTGCTCTTTCAGGGACAACTAGAACAAATTGTTTTCCACTGTTTTCATGTAAAAAACTCTTTAGTTGCGATATTTTTGCAAACGGAAACCCATCAGTATAAATATTTCGAAGGTTATTAATTACATCGTGGTAGTCGGACGAGCTGCTTTCATCCAAAAAAATAGTTTCTTTGTTTAAAAGTGACTCACATTCATCCAATGTTCTATTCGCAAGTTCATTTATCATATTCGAGAACGGAATAGTCGTTCTCATCGCATTGAAGGTCAGATTATTGAGCTTTTCAAACAATTTGATCATGTTACCAGATTGTTCAGGAGTTTCATTCCTATGAGACGAAAGAAGTTTCATAGCATGACAGATTTCATCTCCTTCTGCTTTTATGTATTCAATGTCATGCTCTGAGCAGTTTTTCACCTTTCGATCAGAAGCAGTAATAGGGTTGTCATATAACTGATGTATTAAGGTATCATTATTCCATCTCCAAACATGGAACTTTCTTGAAACAAGCGGCTCCAGCTCAAAAGAATTAGCCATATCAGTTATACATACAACCGGTATTTTCCTGCTCAACAGCTCATCTAAGGCATCAATCTGAGAACTTAGCATATTGCCATTAGACACATCTACAACAACCAATAGCGCTGGATTCTCATTGAGGGCACTATTCAATGAGTAAAAATCAGACGTCAAAACTATTGCCGGAATACCGTACATTTGTCCAGGACTAACATTTGTCAGTTTTCCTTCATAATTTGCTTGGGCAATATAAAGTAACTCCTGCACTTTTTTATCTGCGATTCTGCAATTGTTAAGCTGCTCTTTCGGACCTGCAATTGAAGAAACGACATACACTGATTTGTCTAAATGTGTCTTTATCTCTGCTGTATGCTTGATTATCGAATCATCACGAAGAAAATCTGATACAGACTCCAAAGCTTTTTTCCTAGCTTCTGCATACTGTTTATATTTACTTAACTTTCTATTTGTTGTGACCTTTTGAAAATTGGGCAAAGCTTCTATCGGAACACTACTCTTGTTCAAATCAGAACACTTTACCATTAAGCACAGTGAATTATCCCTTTCTTCAAGGCCCAAATACTCTACTATTGCATTTCCTATTTTTAACTTTTCACCAATACTGAATCCTGTAGGATCATAAGTACTGCTGATTTTTCCCGTTGAGATACTATGGAGTACTTCTATCAATACAAACGTAAGAAATGACTGCTCTCTTTCAGGGAAGACAAACACATTAAACGGACCAAGTTTTTCGTTCATTCTATCGAGCATAGCAATACTGGCCTTAACAATAAGTGGAATCTCTCTATAAACATGGCCATTATCAAATGATATTTCTATACTATCAAGCCCTTTATAGGTAGAGAGTAACTCTGTTAAGTATTCTTCCCATTTCATCCTATGCCCTCCTCATCTATTGTCCAGAAAAGCCCTTTCCTTCCGCTTCCTGCAACGCTCCAATGGCGTTTTGGGCTTGCTTTATACTAGGTGTTTTTCCTCTCCCGACAAGCGTTCCTACTGTAAAGAGCATGCTTCTTAGCCATGGCTGGAAGTTACCAGTTTCTTTTGCCCACTTCGAAAGAGCAAACCATTTCTCGGCAGGAATGTTAGCCACCGTATCTATCGTTTCCTGCTCTTTTTCCGACAACGATTCAATGCTATTTGTTGGAGCAAACTTCGTTTGAGAATATGAAACTTCCACCAATTCTTCTTGCAGCTCGTCACCGATTTCGTATGTTAAGTTTTTAATGTCCTCCCAGCACTTCTCCTTCTTACACCACTCGCTCACATTTGCACCGCCAGGCGGTTCTATTATATAATCATGCACTAGTTGAGAGACCCGAACAATTTCCTTCTCTATTGCAGAAGAGAGTGCCTGTTCCTTCCAGATTTTTCCCAAATTAATACGTTGAGCAGTCTTATAAGATATTAGTGCTAGGGTGTAAGTAACAATGTTAGCCCTATATCCCCCGTATTGTTGTTGCGACACAAGTTTTTCAGTTCTACGAAACAAAATAGCTTTGGCGATTAGATTCTGATAATACTTTTCGTCAGGCATCAATGTCTTTCTCTCATTCAATCTAAGAGTAAACCTACGAAAATTCTTTTGAGCTCCTTCACTGACATAGAAAGGCAATTGGTCCCATGTATTCTCATACTTCGCCAAATCAGTCTTTGTGAACACCGGATGTGTTTCCTTAAATTGTTTTCTACGCAAGGTCGTGGTTTCTCTTGCTAACATATCTGCATATTGCCCTCGTGCTCTTTCATAGAACCAATTCATGGGCTTCATGCCATTAGCAGCCGGTGCCCAAATAGTACGTGACAATTCTTCAACCCTACGATGATATGGATCGTTTGCTGAAAAATCTGCGACTTGAATTTTATTTTGTGTATTAGCAAACGCAGATATCCGCGGCACTATTTCATCCATACTTTCAATTGAAGAAATAACTGACAACTTCATTTGAACATATACTTTGCTCAAATCAGCGTCAATTTTTTTATCTCTTTTTGCATTGAATATGGACGCTGTAGTTTGCCCCCCATTAACAATTTGCATATCACGGATCTTTTTAATTGAGGGTTTACCATTTTCATCCCTTACGATTTCAACACTTTCAGCTGTCACAGAAATTCCGTTGTTATACGCCAAAAACATTTCCGGTTCGTCACGCAGTGTATCTCTGATTCCTTTATTAACCGATCCTTTTACTTGCAAAAAAGACCTGACATTCTTTTCCAAAAGCCTATCTCTATATTTTTCATACAAGGATGCCAACAACGTGCCGCTGATTATTGCTAAATAGACACTGTATTTTTCACTCGCAGTATTCTCTATACATGGAATTGTTAAACCATATTCATCCGCAAAATCTATTTCAATGGTTTCTCTCATTTTCCCGGATGTAACGCATCTGTATAGTCTGTCAATATCCCAAACACTAAACGATATTTCCGCATTTCCGAGAGTGATATTCTTTAAGGGAATAGGCTTTACTAAGCCATTTGTAAGCGCGCAAACATGTACCGCCTTAATTCTGGTCTTCTCTTGGTTTACAGTGATTGCAAATTCGTATGTATCACTATCCTTCTCAAAGGCAGCATACAAATCATTGATGGCTTTCTGGTATAATTGAATAGCTCTTTTAATTGCAGTATCGATCTCGGATTGTGCCACTGATCTCGGAACTACAGCATCTGAATAAATGGATACAAAGATATCAAGAGAAGAATAGTCTTCCGCAAGTGCATATGCATTTAATTGCAGTCCATAACTTCTAAACGGACACATTATCGGACTATCGACTTCCCCCGCTTCTTCTAGATACTCCAGCATAATTGACGTAAGGAAATCATCCTTATTCCAACCACTGGTTTCCATTTCAGATGCCATATCGACTTCTTCCATAAAACTGTTATAGAAGCGTTCAAGTGTAAGATCAGCCATTAGTACTTCCTTTCTAAAATTGGTTTTTCAATGCCTTGGCAATTCTTTGTGCAAGCATTGGTGGAACAGCGTTTCCTATTTGCAGAAAAGCAGCGGTGCGAGATCCTTCGAAAAAGTAATTATCTGGGAATGACTGAATTCTAGCTGCTTCACGTACACTTATTGACCGAGCTTGAAAAAAATCCGGGTGAATATAATAGTGCCCATCTTTTGAAATATGCGCCACCATAGTTTGTGATGCTGGCAGCTCCTTGGCAACAACCTTAAACCGATCCAAAAAACTTGAACGGTTATTATGCGTGATTAGGCCATCCGGTAAATCTGTATATTTCAGACGTTGTCCTCCATTATTCCATGCCTCAATAGCCAAGCGGTAAATCTCGCGATCTCTTTCATTATGGGGTCGGGCAATATGCCAGGTCAAAACATCCTCTGAACTTCGAATGCCTTTTTCAAGGATATATCCACGCGGGGAATTAGTATATTCAACTGATTCCTCGCCTGGCGCGATTGGGCAAAGATCATATAAGATTTCTTCAATCGTATATAAACGAGGTTCCTCTTGCAATTTCGGATATGAATGATTTGTTCCTTTACGCCAACCTATAAGAATAATTCTTTTTCGATATTGAAGCACCCCATAATCACTCGCATTTAAAACATGGTATTCTAATTCGTATCCCAACCTATGAAATCCTTCAATAATACTTTTAATATATCTTCCATCTCCAGCAGAGAGTAGGCCAGGAACATTTTCAAAGACAAACATTTCCGGCTGATACCTCTCAATTGCCAAAAGATAAAGCTTGTAGAGGGTGTTTCGGGGATCTTTAGCCATATCCTTTCTTGCTCTTCCGATAGTAGAATATGCTTGGCATGGCGGTCCTCCAAGTATTAAATCGACACGATTAGCCCTCTTGTATTTCATCGCTTTATCGATACTCTGAAAAACTTCTGGCATAGTATCTACGCTCATTGTTTTGCAAATTACTGCGTCCAGTATTTGTCTTGGAACTGAAGCATATAGCTCATCTCTAGAAATTTTATGAAGCAAATAATCTTTATACTTTATCTCTTCTTTTCTACGCTTTAGATAGTAATAACACTCCCTAGTGCGCAAGGTATCACATGCGTCTATATTCATCTCAACATGCGCAAGCGGTTTAAATCCAGCAGATGCAAAACCTTCTGACAGCCCACCAGCGCCGGCAAACAAATCCAAATATGTGATTGTACGTCCATTCTTGCCGCCAAGCGAATCATTATCACATTTGTCTATCTTTTCCATATGTCCTCCGATCATTTCACCATAATGGACTTATCAGCATACGCATCCAACCCGTTTTTTATCGAAGAACAGTGATAATCATATTAATTCCGCGAACATAAAAGGGCATTCACCCTCATGCTACTACCATTGTATTATCACTGCTGTCCTTTATTCTGGACTTTTCTCGCATCCGCTGGTTTTTTTGCATTTTTCGGGATCAACCATACCCCACTTTTCTGAACTGCTCCAGTAATACGCCCTGTAGCACAGAGAACCGTAACGCGGCGCTGACTAATGTTCCATTTAGCTGCCGTCTCTTTAGTTGTCAAATAATCCATTTGAACCTCCTATAGATATCTTTTTGCGCAAACCACACTGATAAATCACATTATAATTTTATTCGTTTTGTGGAATAATCGCAACCGTTTTTATGATATTTCAATATACTGTTTCCACAATTATCAGACGATCAGAAGTCTTATTCTGTAAACGACAGATTATCTTACATTTCTACACATAAAAAGGAGCCGTTTGCCCGACATCCCCATTCTTCAAATCCTAAGTTCTTCTTTTTTGATGGTCTCAGTGTCGTCCCAGACGCTGCAAATCGTTCCAGAATCCGCTGTGTTGTTCTGGAGCCGATGTGATAGCGTGCCTGGATGACATCGAAAGGACATTCGTTTTGGCGCATCTGAATGACGCCGATGATAGTGTTGTAGTCTTGCATGCTTCCATGCCTCCTTTCGTAGTTTTTGTTTGACTACGAAAGAAACTA
>JAEEGL012394693.1_pt1 | contig 20772 bp, 12 predicted proteins | sample 9134231 | NCBI WGS metagenome assembly JAEEGL01 (sample SAMN16246548, study PRJNA631951) | gut metagenome | biome: gut microbiome; feature: rumen; material: fiber-attached | host: Bos | place: Iran: Karaj | collected 2018-10
CGTCGCCTGAAAAAGATTCATCGTATGCGGAATTTGCATATCAAACACGGCTCTTTCCTGGGCTTGAAAATAGGTTGAAATGGGAACGGTAATAATCGACATGGCCTCTTCTGAGGTGACGCCGTAATCCCCCTTGCCCGTCGCTCCGACTCCGGCGACTTTCATCGTATATTCTTCCCCGGCGGCGTTTCGAGCGGCTTCTTCCTCTGCGGCTTTCGCCTCTTCTTCCTCTATTTGCGCTTTGACTTCTTCAGAAACCGTCGGCGGTTCAACAGATTGATCGCAACCGGCGACAAATAAAACGCTTACACAAACGAACGCGCCAAAAACACTCGTTTTTCTCATCGCATAATCTCCCATTTTAACTCAAATAACTGTTTCTCTTTTAAATCTTAAAAATTGATCGGCTCTAGTATCAGTGGAAAGCGTCCGAATAGTTTCAACACTCTAATTGTATCTTAGGCAAGAACGATTTCATCAGGTCGGAAGGAAAATATCAAAAGAAACAACAAAAATTAACGGTTACGATTGAATTCGTATAAGAAAATACCCACGGAGACGCCAAGATTCAAAGAATCGACGTCCGCCCTCATTGGAATCGTTATTTTGCGATCGCATGCCGATACTTGCTCTCGCGTTAGCCCCGTATATTCGTTTCCAAAAACAAACGCGGCAAACTTGTTTTCAAAACCCTGTTTAAATTCATAGATAGAAACTGAATCGGCGTCAAGCGTCGTAGCAAAAAAAGGAACGCGCCACCGTTTGCGAACTTCCTCAATCTCTCCTAATAAATTCTTCGCCCGGTATATGCGCGTCTGTAATACGCCCCCCATTGAAACTCGAAGAGCGCGACGCGAAAAGGGATCGCAGCAACTCTCCCCCAGTACGACGGCTTCCGCGCCTAAGGCGGCCGCGCAACGAAACGCCAAACCAAGGTTGTCGGCCTTTGTCGCGTCGGGAAGAACAACCCATGCGCGTCTGCCGTCTGTTGAGACGCCGCTTTGAAAAAAGGAGTCCATTCCTTCAACTAACGTCGGAAGATCCGCTCGCTGCCCCAGAGCTAAAACACCCTGATGAAATTCAAAGCCGAGCAGTCTGTTCGCGGCAACGCGTTCGTCAACGTAATATATGGGGACAGAGTCCGGAACAAGCGAAAGGCAAGCGCCAAAGCCGGACTCTTTATGAGTCGTCAAAACAGAAGATATTTTGTAAGGAGAACGCAAAAGGCGTTCCACGACAAGAGCGCCCTCGGCGATAAAAATCGACTCGCCGCGCAACGTTCGTTCGCGAAGATTCCAATAAGGGCGCAGACGAGGATCGTCGAGATCGTCTATCGTTATCACGCGACGCTTAAAAAAAGCGTCGTCCGAACAAAAATCAGCGCTCATATAATTCGTTTATCGCTTCGTAAAATACGGGCTAATGGGCGCAACGCTACTGTGACACCACCAATTCGCGCTTGAGTTCGTCGGCCTTTTGGAAGTCTTCGTTTGCCCCGTCAAAATCGTTCATCATTTGTTTCGCCAAACCGCGAAAATGATACGCCGCCGCGCATAAGGGATCGGTCTTAATCGTCGCGTCGCACAACGCCAACGTCTTTTGCGGAGCCTTTCTACGAAGCCACGCGCTGGAACAGTAAGCTCTTACTACGCTTGATCTGGGATCGAGCAAATAAGACGTCTCAAAATCAGATTCAGCGTCAGATTCGCGCCCCAACATCAACTTGGCAACGCCTCGATTATTAAAAGCTTCGGCATAAATAGACTCGCCGCCATGTTCAATAAGGAAATCGCAGTCGCTTTCCGCTTCTTCAAAAAGCTGCGCTTCAATTTCGACGGCGCTACGCATAAGCCGAACCTGATCCGGACAATCTCCCGCCTCAATCTTTTGGGACAACTCGTCGAGAGCCTCGTCCAACCGTTTTTGGGTCCGGAGAACGTCGATGCGTTCCAGAAAAATAGAGGTCTGCCCAGGCTCAAGTCGCTCAACCGCGTCGAGCGCTTCTAACGCCTCGTCAAGTCGTTCCGCTCTTCGTAGAGCCAGGCTGTAGCCATACCAGATTCTGGCGTCTCGCGGAGAGATTTTCAGAGCTTTGAAAAACGATTCGACGGCGGATTGATAGTCGCCGATTCTAAGCTTTTTCGACGCCCGCCAACATAAAACCTTCGGGATCAGGAAGAAATAACCAAAAAAGAAGAGCAAAACGACAACGGTCGCCAAAAGCAACACAACATTCAAATTGCCGGAAAATAACGAGTCCGAAAGCAACATTACCCTAAACCGATTCCATTCGTCAAAGATTACGAGACGTCGTATGACGTCGAAACGTCCATTCTCGCCGGCGTCCACGCCAACGGCAAAAATACCGTCAAATATGGATAGAGTTTAACAAAAATAACGCTTATTAAAAGTCAAAAGCTCCAATTTGAATAAAAATAATTAAAAAGGACCGTCGTCAAGTCGATAAAGCCAAGGAATTGACTAAGTATAAGAAACGACTGGAACGGTCGGCGCCAAACGCCTGTTGCACACTTTATTGACGACAAATCGGAAAGCCAAATATGTCAAACGATCCTCGTGACGCGGAAATTGCCGAACTTAAAGAACGAATTCGCCGTCTGGAAGACTCGTTAGCAGCGACACAATCTCTCACGGCGGTCGGCGAACTTGCGGGAACAACAGCTCACGAATTCAACAACATTTTGACGTTAACGATTAATTACGCCAAAATGGGGTTGCGAAGGCGCGACGACGAAACTCGTGAAAAAGCGTTTAATAAGATTCTTGACGCTTCTAACCGGGCGGCGAAAATAGTCGGCGTCATTCTGGGAATGGCCAGAAATCGAAAACCAGGCCGAGAACCGATCGACCTCGTCAGCCTCGTCGAAGACGTGTTGTTGCTTTTAGAACGCGAACTGACGAAGTACCGAATAACAATTGAAAGAAAATTTGAAGAGATTAAACCGGTACTGGCAAACGCAAATCAAATTCAACAGGTGCTGGTCAATTTACTGGTCAACGCTCGACAAGCGTCCCCAAACGGCGGACGTCTAATCATAAAAATAAGGCCGTGCGAAGAATCGCCGCAACATGTGGAAATAGTGATTCGCGATTTTGGCGTCGGTATTCCCAAGGAAAAGTTGCCGCGGATCTTTGACGCTTTCTATTCGACCAAACAAGGCCCCGACGAAACAGGCAAAGGCGGCTCTGGGCTCGGGCTTTCGCTGTGTAAGAGAATTATTGAAGAACATTCAGGAAAAATCAGGGTTGAAAGTACCGTCAACAAGGGAACCGCTTTTATCATTCGTCTCCCAGTCGCACAGGAAGAAGACGAAAAAGAATCATAAACTCCCGCGCTTGCGAACGACTTCTACCGGACGCGCACCTTCTCATAGAATAATGAGCTCCGGACAAGTCAAAAAAGTAAAAAATTTTTGAGAACGCTTTGAAAAAAGAGATAAAGAGATTATACTAGTAGGGAGCGGCGCGTTTGGAAGGAACAAATACGCAAGCGGACAAAGATTTGTTCCAAGTTGGTTTTCGCGTCAAACCGTCATTTCTGGAGAATACGCCAAAGCGAGGCTCTTTGAGCGAGAGCCTGTTTTCAAACGTGTCTCTCCTACGCCTGAGGCGGTGTTTCGACGTTGTTTTTGTCCGTTTTGAAACGAAGGCGACGTCGTCAGTGAGTTTTGTGCCTTACTAAGAAACTAGGAATAAGCGATGTCCAAAGTATTATGCCTTTTCTCAACTGCTGTTTCGGCGCTTTTGTTACTTGTTTTCTTGCTTGACATAGCCGCCGGCGTGCCCTTTAAAAAGGCAAACACTTTGATGGATATAATCTTCATTGTTTGTTCCGCTGGAATCATCGCGTTAAGTATTCTCTGTTTTCGCAAGTTAAAATAGAAAAGTCAGAACAATCCAGCGACACGCTCTTATAGCCGTTTCTTCGTACGACGGCTAATCAGAAAACAGAAAGAGGAAAGAGTTTCTCCGCCATTATTGCGACCAGGAAAAATGTCGCTGCGAGAAAAGCGAACGCCGGGCGTGCACCTGCACTAGCCGTTTGGTGGCGTTGGCTTACGCTAATGGTTGACCATCCGGGCAAAAATTTATGGAGAAACTCCTCCAACTCTCATTATAATTGATCTCGCGTGGAATTCAACGTCTAAAATTAGTTTCTCTAGACATTTTTATTCAGTCTTTACCAATTATAACGAATGTTCCAATAGCAAATTGGGGATAAAAACAGGCCGGGAGCGCCAACCTTTTTTTAAAAAAACTCTTAAAATACGCGCGGATTTATCGGTTTCAGAGTATAATAGAGACGCGCGGGCTGTTGTCGCCTAATCGAAGAATCGGGTGAATCGCCGCTCCGTAGAAAAGGCCGCCAAGGCTTTTTCTTATTCCCCTCCCAATCATTCGGAATCGTCAAAGGTTTCCTAACGCGTCGCGTTAAATTAAATAAATCATGAACAAATCAAAATATGAACTGGTAACTTCGATCGATCAGGCTCCGTCGGCAACCATAACTCAACGGGTCGAATCGCAATCGGAAGTTCCCGACCTTCTGCGTCAATTGATCCTTGCGCAAACGAGACAGAACGAGTTGTTGCAAGAAATTGCGAATCAATTGACGGCTTCACAGCGGCAGCGAAATCTCGAACTGGCCCAGTGGAAGCGCGCTAATCCTGTTCTTGCCAATTCATGTAGAATGGCGGCAGAGTGTCTTGGAAAACTCCAAACGGATTTCCTGACGTCCTTGGCATACGACGTCGACGACAATTTTGAAGATCTGCAAGGCAACGAATACTTGCTCAACGAGTTTTTCGAAAAATACGGTCCCCGAATAGTACATTTGAATACTATTTTGCAGACGTTGACGGTTCTTGGCAACGCGCCCGACGTTACTAATTCCGTCTCGAACAACTGACAGTCGTACGAGTTTGGTCAAACTCGTCCTTTGTCCTAACGCCCTTTTTCGTCCAACGCTACAATGTGTGGCGTTGGACGCTTTTTAACGGGTTGTCCGGTCTCCTTCCGTCTTTTTTCGTTATTTACGAATATATTAGACGGTCGTCAAAAAATTTCAACGTACAAACGAGGTGTCTCAATTGGGTAGTTCATTCGCACTAGCGCCGTTTTGGTCTTTGCACAAAGTTTTGACGAGGCCTCGCATTTTGTCATCGCTGTGCTGGCTCTTTTGCCTTTCTTTATTCCTGCCTGTCGCGAAAGCGGAGGATCAAAATCCTAATAAAGAAACGCCCGTTCTATCCGCAAAGAAAATCAGCGACGACGAAATCAGAGTTTTTGTCGACGACGCCTTTTTCGCAGCGTACCGTTCCGACTATAAAGGCACGCCCATTGTTTGGCCTATTTGCGGAATAGATCAAACGCTGGCAACTCGCGCCTGGCCGATGATCGACGACGTAGACGTCGACGCGGAGCAAGATCCCGAGATGAAAACGATTTACCAAAACGCCGTCGTTTCTGAGCGCGGCGGGGTCAAGGATCATCCGCATCACCGTTCGCTCTGGTTTAACCATGGAAACGTTTTAGGCGGGGATTTCTGGGGAGGGACGCCTTCTGTCATCAAACAATCCCGACTCTTAAATCTCCAGTGCGACGGTGATACAGTTCGCGTTCAAACAGAGAATTATTGGCATAACGACAAATTAAACAGGGACGTTTGTCGAGACGTTCGCGACGTCGTTTTTGGAGTTCTTTTTATCGGAGATAAATTGGTTCGATATCTGGACTTTTCCGTCGAAGTTTTCGCTTTGGAGGACGGGGTGGTTTTCGGGGACACCAAAGAGGGTTCTTTTGGTATACGCGTGCCCAGTCCAACGGCGATGACGTCGAAAAAAATCGATCCCCAATGGGGCGGATCTATTCTTAACGATCAGGGAGACGAAGGCGGCGCCACATGGGGGAAACGCTCCAAGTGGGTAAATTACGTAGGCCCGGCCGAGCGTTTTCTTACGGGAAAGGAACTGGAACAAGAATATGCCAAAGACGCAAGCGCAAAAGATTTTCCGTTAACCCAAATGGGAATCGCAGTGCTTAGCGGGCCGTCAAGTCTGGGCCAGCCAGCCTGGCGACACGTTAGAGACTATGGACTTTTTGCCAGCAATCCTTTTGGACAACGGGATTTTGAACCTAACAATCCGGATGCAAACGGCGAAAGAAAACTTAACAAAGGCGATTCGATGACTTTTAATTTCCGCGTTTTGTTCCATAGCGGCAATTTGACGCCGGATGAACTGAACCAAGCCTATCAGAATTACGTCAAATAAACCGGCGTGTCGCCGAAAGTTTTTAAACGATCCCCTGTAGCCATATCCAGGGGAAAGTCGAACCCTTTGCAAAAGCCGACAGGGACAGTCGCCAGCGTCGGCTTTTGTTGTTGACAGGGCTTCTTACAACATTTGTCGTTCCCTTTTGGAAAAAAAGAGCATATGGATTCTCAAAAATTCAGAACTCAATGTCCGTTTTGTTCAGAAATCTATCAGTTAGACAGATCGCTGATAGGGAGAATCGTCGCTTGTAGTAAATGTCGCAAGTCGTTCCGTCTTGAAGAAACGTTCGCCGAACAAAATCAGGTTCCATCCTCCCGTCAAGACGAAACAGATCAGCCTGTCAACGCGGCCCGTCCTGAGGGGAAAATCAACGCAGATTTCAACGACTCCGTTTCCCTTGAAATGATTGAGGAATTTGCTCGTCGTTTTCCAGATCCTCCTAAGGGCGTTTGGCAAGTCGGCGACACGTTGTTGGACGGCATGTGTCAAGTTTTACCCCTTACCCCGGAGAAACTCTATGCCGAAGGCGGCGTAGGAGTCGTTCAACGCGTTCGTCGAAAAGACTGGAACGTCGACCTTATTATCAAGAGTCCTAAACCGGGAGTCGTCCTGACGGAATCAGGAAAGGAAAGTTTTGAGCGGGAATGTCAAACCTGGATTGAATTGGGGTTGCACGCTAACATCGTTTCCTGTTATTTCGTACGACGAATCGACGGAATACCAAGGCTTTTTGCCGAACTGGCGCCAGACGGAACGTTAAACGACTGGATATCTGACAAACGCATTTATTCAGGTTCTAAAGAAGAGGCTCTGGCACGGATTATCGACGCGTCTATTCAGTTTGCCTGGGGACTGGAACACGCGCATCAACAGGGACTTCTCCACCTGGACGTCAAGCCGAGCAACGTCATGATATCCGGCACGACGGTCAAAGTTACCGACTTTGGTCTCTCAAAATTCGCAGCTCCCAGCGAAACTTCCGAGATTTCGACTTCTTTCTGCGAAGGGATGACTCCGTCGTACTGCTCGCCGGAACAGTTTCAAGCGTTTCAAATCTATCGAGAACGTCGTCAAAGCGGCAATTCGTCCAAACAAGGTTTTGCGACGATTCCCATGACCAAACAATCTGATATTTGGTCATGGGCCATCTCGGTTTTAGCGATGTTTCACGGACGTTCTCCTTGCAAAAAAGGAGGTCAAACAGCCGCAAAAGTATTCGATCTCTTTCTACAAGCGCCTCCCTCCCCCACAAGACCGATAATTCCCGTCGGCATGGTTGATCTTCTGCGTTGGTGTTTCAAGGAGAATCCCGCCGATCGCCCGGCTTCTATGCAATACGTCGCCGACGAGTTGGTCAGAATATACGAGGAAACGACGGGAAACAAATACTGTCGACGTCAACCGAAAAACGCCGCGTTAACCGCCGAGAGTTTTTCAAATCGAGCGATATCGTTACTCGACCTTGGAAAAACGCACGAAGCGCTTGAACTCCTGCAACGCGCCGACGAAGCGTCGCCCAACCATCCCCAAATCAAATTCAATTATGTCCTGGCTTTGTGGCGAGCGGGATTGTTGCGCGACGAACAGGCGGTTCAAAAAATCAACGATCTTACCCAAAATAGCTCTGCGGATCCGTCAGCCTTCTACGTTTTCGGACTGACGCATCTTGAGCGCGGAAAATTGCAGGAAAGCGTCGTCGCGTTCAATCATGCTCTTGAACTTGATCCGAGTAGAAAAGACGTCCGACATTCCCTGGAGGAGATCAAACAATTACTTCCGTTCGATTCGTTGTGTCTTACGCAACACGTTTTGAATCGGGGAGACGACGACAAGCTCCCTTCGCTGTTTGTCGACGAATCAGGCGAATTCATGATTGTTGAATTCATCGACCGAAGGATCGCCCTATTAAAAATTCAGTCGGGTCAAACGCTTGCAACGTTTCTAAGCAAGAAGAACGCTGGGAACAACAACGCCGGCGGTCGCAACTATTTGGCGATTAGCGAAGATTATAAATGGAATCTTGAATCGACAAGTCCAACGGAAATTCTCGTATCGACGGTCGCTCATACAAAAAAATCTGTTCCGAAAGCCAGTTATCGATTCCACCTCGTAGATTGGGGGCAATTTAGCCCCAGCTCCGTGACCGCAGGCGCTTCTCCCAATTCCCAAACAATGAAAATCGTTCCGGATGAAAACGGCATCAGCGTGCTTTCGGAGCAAACTTCTCTATCCCAATTTGACGCGGTGGAAGAAGAGCAACTTCTGACTGCTTACGCCGTCGCGCCGAACGGAAAATGGCTTGTTACAGGAGGCGACGAATCGCTCATTCGCGTGTGGAACGTCCCTCAAAAACGTTGCATGCGAACGTTTCACGCGGCAGGCGGCGTTGTCGAAGCGCTTTGGTTCGATCCAAAAGCGCGAATAATCGTCTCTTTGGCAAAACGTAACATCTGCCAAATCTGGCGCGTCACGCTACTTTGCAACCATCCAAAAAAATTACGCGCGCCTCATTTGCTTTGCTTGATCAACTCTTCGGAAGAACTTCAAGAGCGACAAGCGCAGATGGATAGCTTTTATAAAAACGCTAAAGAGGCGGCGGAACAAAAAGACAATTCAAAACTCCTTCAAGCCTACCGGGCAGCGAAAGAAATTCAGGGGTGGCAAGCGGAACGCAATAAATTTGAAAACCTTCTGGAAAGGAGAATTCCCCGCGCCAATCTGGAAGACGCCGTTCAGGCGTTCCAAATTCACGCGCATGAAAGCGACGTTTCCACTCTCGCCTTAGCGTGGGACGCCTCGTTTCTCGTTTCTGCTGGAAAAGACCGAGCTATCCGCTTGTGGACGGACCCGTCCTGTCAAGGCGAAGAACTGACTAAACGTCGCCAAGGCCTCGTTCAACGCCCTCAGAATTGGAAACAAACGTTAGAATTAAACTACCATTACGATTGGGTTCGCTCGATCGCTTTGTCTCCTAATAATCGTTTTTTGGCGTCTGGCGGTTGGGATCATCGAGTCGTTCTATGGGATATTGCCAAGGGGACTCGATTATTTACGCTTCCCGAACAGGTTAAAAATCTCACCAAACTTGGTTTTGCGCCTGACGGAAGGACGATCGCGACGGCGACTGCAAACGGGGCCGTTGCGTTTTGGGATCTTGCCACGGCTCAAATCCTTATTCGACTTGACGTTGGCTCGGGATATACGCGCGCGCTCTCTTTTAGTAGAGACGGACGTTTTTTTGTTACGGCGACCGACGATTCCATTGTTCGTTTCTGGAACGGCAGAAGTACGTTGCCATGGAAAGAAATAGGCGGATTCCAGGCAAATATCCTTACGCTCGACCTCTCGTACGACGGATCCCGATTGGTTGTTGGATGCGACAACGGCAAAATCTACGACGTCGATCTTCGCGATCCAAATTTGAAATCGCGAAGAATTCTATCGGGACACTTGGGGGCTATTAATGTGGTAAAGCTGTTTTCTGACGGAAAATGGCTTGCTTCTTCAGGCAAGGACAAAACTATTCGCGTTTGGGATTTACAGAAAGGGGAAGAAGTCCGCAAAATAGCCAGCGCCGACGACGAATTCTGCGACTTAGCCGTTGATTTTTCAGGATTGACGCTCGTCGCCGGCTCCACGGCAGGTTCTATAAGAAGTTGGAATTTACTGTGGGACTACAATTTACACGCGCCGCGTTCTCGCGACGAACTTCTAACGGCTCTCGCTCCCTTGTGCGATTACTACGCGTTTAACAACAAATTGCGTTCTTCCTCGACGCCCCCCAATAAATACTATGGAACCAACGCAAAGGAACTCATAAAGAGTTGTTCCGATTCCGGCAAGTTAACTCCTAAAATTGCACAAAAGATTTATTTAGAGGCAAAATACAGAGGTTTTTGCGACGTTTCTTTTGAGGAGACAAGCCAACTGATCGCCCATATTTGGAATCAAAACAGAGAATGAACTCGCTTATGGGTTAAACGCTAAGCAAAAGCCAAGAAAACCTTTAACGACTATTGGGAAAAACAAACGTCCTAACTTCTTAATGAGGCGTTTGCTTCCTCGCAAACTCTTTTGATTACGTCGGGCGGTAATTCGTTAAACGACAGAGGAGGAACTGCCGACTCCTGAAATACCCCAAGAATCCGCTCATACCATATAACGTCAAGCCAACGTCCAAATTTGTATCCCGTCTTTGGAAAGACGGCGACGGAATGAAAGCCGTTTTTTTGATGAAAAACGCAACTCTCGGCGTTTTCTGCGACAACAACGGCATAAGCAATTTTGTACCCCTGAATAGCCAAATAATCAATTAAAGCTCCATATAAAACGCGACCTATGCCGCGTCCTTTGGCATGACGATCAAGATAAATGGTCGTTTCCGCGCACCAGGCGTATGCGGCTCGTTCAAAAGCCGGATGCGCGTAGGCGTACCCCAATATTTCTCCGTCTTCGCAAAAAACCAGATAAGGACATTTCTCAGAAAAGGCGCGTATTCTTCGTTCAAACTCGTCGACGCCGGGCGCCGTATATTCAAACGACGCCGTCGTACGCTCGACGTAATACGAATAAATTGAACACAATCGATAAGAGTCGTTGGGAGTCGCAAGTCGCACGCTCCTGTGTTGAAACTTAGTGTCTGCGTTCATAAAGCAAGCCTTTCTTAATATGCGTCCGTCAAACGTCGCGATGAAAAGTTCGCAACTTTTAACTATTATACATCAGAAACGATCGGTTGCTCAATACGTTGACGTTTTGATTTCTTCCGCGTCTCCATTTAAAAACAGTCGTCGTTCGCGAATATAAACAATTCAGCGTCCTATCATTGGGGAATAGAGAGCGTTATAAAAAAGTCGGGGACTTTTTTCGATTCGTATTCTGTGTATAATTGAAGAGTCGTTTTGTTCTTTTTGGGCAAAACAAGACCTTTACGCGTTTTTGCCGACGTTCTCAGACCTAGCTGTCGAAAGAGACGACGCATGCCTCGCACAAACGGCCTTCGTGTAAAAGTCAACAGCTCCAATTGTCGCCATTATACTTTTATGCCAATATATAGATCAGGAATAAGCGAATGGGTTCTCTCGCCGAACGTATCAGTATGAAGGTATTTACCTCCGTACACGGCAATAATCTCGTCTACAACACCTGTTGGGAAGACCCCCGACTTGACAAAAAGGTCCTAAATCTCACATCGGAAGACAACGTCTTCGTGATCACTTCCGCCGGTTGCAACGCGCTCTCTTACGCTATTGGCGGAGCAAAACATGTGTATTGCGCGGATATGAATTATCGCCAAAACGCGACTCTTGAACTCAAAATCGCCGGAATCAAAGAACTGGATTACGAAACGTTTTTCCAACTGTTCGGCGAAGGCCGTCTTCCGGGCGTTCAACAGATTTATCGAGATAAGCTCCGTCGTCATTTGAGCGAACAATCTCAACAATACTGGGACCAATATATTAAGAAGTTTTTTGACAATCCGCGTAAGACTTTCTACTTTTGCGGCACTTCCGGTTATTTGGCCAAATGGATCAACACGTACGTCAATTTACGGGGCATGCGCAAAAAGTTGACCGCGCTCATTAACGCGTCCAGCATTGAAGAGCAGAAGGAACTTTGGAACGATCTACGCAAAAAGTTTTGGTCCCCTTTGATGCGCTATGTCGTCAACCTTGACACGACGATGTCGATGATTGGCGTTCCCAAGGATCAAAGAAAACAAATTGAAAAAACCTACGGCGACGTTGTTCCGTTCGTTCAAGAGTGTCTTGATACGATCTTTAGCGTTCTGCCGATTCAAGACAATTACTTCTGGCGCGTTTATATTACCGGATGCTACACCAAAGAATGCTGTCCCGAATATTTAAGTCGCGAAGGTTTTGACGTCCTCAAAGCGGGCGCCGTGGACAACGTTACCGCTTACACTTGCACTGCCGAGCAGTTCCTCCGCAAGAATCCCGACGTCAAAATTAGCAAATTTGTCTTATTAGACCATATGGATTGGCTTTCAGATAATTTTTACGACAGTCTGGTTAGCGAGTGGGACGCGATTCTCCAGACGGCGACTCCTCACGCGCGCGTTATTTGGAGAAGCGGAGGACTCGACACGTCGACGTATATCAATAACGTCCCCGTTAAATTGAACGGACAAGAAAAGAAACTTGGCGATATTCTTGACTACAGCCTCGACGAGGCCGCCGAACTACATAAATTATGCCGTGTCCATACTTACGGCAGCTTCTATATCGCCGATTTACTTAATGATTAGACGATTCTCTATCGCTCGCGCCGTCCTGAATCAATAATTCAGCGACGGCGCGACGCGCGTTTGGTAAGATTATTCCCAACCGTCTATCAAACGAACATTTCTGCAAGACTCGACGACATGATATCTCTGATCCCTTGTTACAGTCTCGAAGATTTTTCGATTTATCGTCAAGCCTCTGAAGTCGATGAAATTTTTTCCGCATGGTCCGCGCTCTATCATCCGGCTCTTGTCGCGCACTTTGGGGACGCTCCTCGCTGGGAAGCGGCCGGCAGTCCTTCAACCGGTAAGCAACGTAGGCTTGTCGTCGTCCCTCCATGCGCGGAATATCTCGTTTCAAGGTCTTGGTTGAAATCCGCCGAAGAGGAAGGCGCGATTATCATACGTCATGTCGCCGATCGAGACGAGATTATAAGAATCGCGCTTGAAAAACTTAATTTATCCCCAGACGGCGCTGAAAACCAATCTTCCCAAACTGAACCGCAAAACAAAGTCGGGAAAGAGGTACAAAACGCCTCTCCAATCCCAAAGCTTCCTTATGACGACGCAGCCGAATCTTTTTTAGCCGTTGGACTATGTTGTCTTCTTGAGGAACTACTCACGCGCAAATTGCGATATATGAGTAATTTGGATCAGGTTAGTTTCAACATGCGTATTGTCGACGCAGCCAAGGCGCATGTGACAAACAACGTAGAAGAACGAGAAAAGAATCTGCAAAAAGCATTCGATCTTCTTACAACCTCAAAAGAATACTTCTTTCCAACGGCGACTAAATTTCTCGACTTAACATGGATAGAAGAGGAAGACTTAGCAAAAACGCTCCCAGAAGAATTATCGTTTAGGAAGCTTAGAGGTGAAAAAACGAATCTTGTCCTTCCCGTCCCGCTTATGAAAAAATGTGAAGCGGAACACCCGGAAACATTTGTTGCACTTCGGGAAGAGATTCAATCCAATCGCGTTACTCTAATCGGAAGCGACAAGTGGGAAGCGCCGCTTTACCTGATGGGACCGACCGAAATCGCTAATCAACTGATTGCCGGACGCAACGAGTATCTTCGCGCGTTCGGCGTCGCCCCGACTGTTTTTGGGCGTCAGGAAGCCGGTTACGCTCAAATACTTCCTCAACTTTTGAAACAAGCTGGTTATCAGGGCGTTTTATCTCGTACCGGCGACGGTTGGTCTCTTCTCGAAAAACCGGGCGATCGATCTCAGTTTCGTTGGCAAGGACGAGACGGATCGACGATCGCCGCGTTGTGTAAAAGACCGCTCGACGCGACAAGTAGCGAAGATCTGTTGCAACTCCCCGACAGGATAGGAAATTCGTACTATTCCGACAACGCGAGCGCAATTGTGTTTGAACACAGACCGGGCGCAGAATCACGTTGGCTTCGCGACATTTTGCGCATGGATCGATATTCCCCGGTTCTGGGCAAGTTCTACGACGTCAACGACTATTTCCGCGTCACCGAAGGAACAGGCGACAAAGAAAAATTCGTCAAGGATCGATTCAAGACTAATTTCTTATCCCGTTCGGTAAAACGCAATCGTTCCGACGTCGTTTCAACGTGGGTGAGACGCCAACGATTATGTCAAATAAGAGCGACTCTTGGCGCGCTTGAAACAACGATCAGAACCCTAACTCACAAAACAAAAGCGCGGCCGGAACTGGAACAGGCGTTTAACGAGTATCTTACTCGTTCCGCCGCTCTGCTTGAAAAGACAGAAAATGTTCTTGAAAGCGTCGATAAGTATCTTCTGCCCGTCGAACAAATTCAACCCGTTCAAATTCCAGAATTAGACGTTCTCTTCGAACAACTTGAAGAAAACAAACGGCAAACGTTGACCGCGGCGTCGCAATATCTGTCGCAGGCTCAAGGAAAAAACGACGAACAGTCGGGCAGTCTGTTCGTCAACGTCGCTTCTACCCAACAAAACGTATTTTGGGAAGCGTTTTCATCAACAGGCAAAGACTCAATTATCGAAAGGAGTCAACGTCATTTCGAACAAATAACAACCGTTAAAGTCAGATCTTTTTCAAGTCCAACGTCAGACGTCGTTCAATACGTCGCCACGCTTCCAGCCGGCGCGACATTTTGGCTCCCCACTTTTGACGACGTCGAATATCGCTTTCATTCGCGTCCGCTTTTTGACACGCAACTTCCGTCCCAAAGTTTTCTATCGTCAGAAAAAGGAAACGAAGGACAGTCTGAACATATTTCTGACGAGACAGGCTCTTTGGTAAAGGAACCCGCCAATAAGAAAAAAGGCGGCCTATTTCAGAAATTTGCGTCAAAGATACGAGGCGACGTTCCCAATTCGGCAAACGGTCAAGATAACGAAACAGAAGACTCCGATTTTCGGGCGTTAGCCGAATATGTCGAGAAAAGATATTCCCAAACAGAAGTCGAGAAATATTACAGGCTTCACAACGATTTCTTCGAAATAAGGATCGATCCGGTCATGGGATCGGTTCGCCGTTTAACAACTTACCGTTCTAACGCGCGCTTATCGAACGGGGTGTTGAGACAACCAGGCATTGGAAATCGACTCGCCTGGGATTTCGCACTTAAGCTTCCGGAAGATCTTTTGAAAGAAGACCATCGTCCAATAGAAGATTCCTATTACGGTTACACAACCTCCGCCGCCGACTCTATTGAAATCCTTTCCAACGGACCGAGCGTTGGACGAATTAAAATTGCCGGTCGGATGATCGCTCCAAACGGCGAACTGGCCGGCAAATATACGCAAACGCTAACCGTTCGATTAAAAAGTAAAGCAATTGACGTCGAAGTGGAACTTGAGCCAATCGTCTCGCCGGGCCCTGCCCCCTGGGAATCGTATTACGGATGTCGATTGGCGTGGAAAGATCCTATGGCGGAAATTAGAGGAGGGGTCGCCGCGTCGCTCATTGGAACGACAAGAGACTACATACAAGCGCCTGAAAGCGTCGACGTCCGTAGCGACGAACATATCGGAATTACGTTCCTTTCCTCAGGACTTCCCTATTTCAAAAGAATCTCCGACACAAGACTCGACGCTATTCTTATCCCCGAGGGGGAAACGAAACGACGATTTCGATTCGCCATCGGGATCGACTTGGAAGATCCTCATTACGAGGCGCTCGAATATCTAGCTCCGGATCCTTTAAGACTGGACAACACGCCCTGCCCCAAACGCCCCGTTTCGACGTTTATTTCTTCGAACGAACAGAACGTGCAAATTATAGAAACGTTTCCAATTCTTCCTGAAACGTCCGCTAATAAAAGCGGATCGCTTGCAGGCGTCCGCTTAACAATTCTTGAAACGCATAGCGTAAAGACTCATGCCACGATTCGTTCGTTTCTTCCGATAGATCGAGTCGAATCGCTTGATCTTATAGGAAACGTCAACAAGGAGACGATCAAGCCGACAAACGCCGGCTCGATCGATTTGGAACTTAACCCGCGTCAACTTAAAACGCTTAACGTCTACTTTAAAAATTCGTCGTTAAAATAGCTTATAGAATACCGACGGCATAACGCAGGCGTTGAGTTGCGAGAATAGCGTCGTAACATGCGTTGGTGTAATTGCTTTTCGCCGCGGTCCTCATCGTCGCCGCGTCAAGCGTTTCCGTGTGATTGACGGCGCCCTCCTGGAACCCGCGCGTTACGACTCGTAAATTCTCTTCCGCCTGCTCCACCGCTACGCGAGCGACCTCTACGCGTTCTCTCGCCTCTTGTTCGGCCAGCCAAGCTTGTCGGACTTGTAAGCGAATTCCAGATTCCGCTTCGTCACGGACGCGCGCAACCGCCATCGCGTTTTGTCGCGCCGCGTTTTGACGCGCTCGACTGGTTCCGCCGTCGATGGGAGTCCATGTCAAACCGACAGCCGCCGTCGCGTTGGAATTGTCTCTTAAATGGCTGTTTTCGAAATACGAATAAGCGCCGACAACCGCAACCTGAGGCAAAACGTCGGCCCGCGCGACCCTTACTTGTTCTTGCAAAGCGCGAGATTCCGCAGAGAGAACTTGCAACTCGCCGCGAGTTTGAACAGCTTGGGAAGTCAACGTCTCTAAATCGCCAAGCGGGGCGCCTAATTCAACGTCGGCAATTACGACCGGAGCGTCCAACGGTCTCCATAAAAGTCGATTATAAGCGGCTTCCGCCAGCTGCTGCGCGTTAGCGACTTTAAGTTCCGTTTGACGCGTTTCCGAGAGCGCGACTTGCGCTGCCAAAACGACGTTACGCGTAAGCAAACCAACGTCAAACATACGCTCGGAATCAGAATAATGTTCTTCAGCCGTTTGGACGGCCTCGACGGCGACTTGTCGGAGCTGACGAGTTCGTAATACGAGAAAATAGGCTTCGGAAACCTGGAATTTAACAGCCTGTTCTCCAACGTCCATACCGGCTTGCGTCGCCTGAGCCATCGCCTCGGCCTCGCGAGTCAAAGCGTTTATACGTCCTCCCAGGTAAATAGGGAGAGAAACCGCCGTAACCGTAGTTACAAAATTTCTATCGCATAAAGGGGTTTCAATTTGATATTGCGTCGGCAACTGCGATATCACAGGCGCCAGCGAGGGGTCTGCCGCCGCAACGCCGGCGGCGACATTTGACAAATCTAAGTCTGAAACCGTCGCCGGTTGGTTCAACATTCCAACATACGACGTTGCGTTCGTAACTTTCGGTTTGCGCAAAGATCGCGCGGCTTCGACGGTAGAACGAGACGCTCCGTTCTTCAACGCCAACGCGCGTTGAGTTCGGCTTTCGGCAAGCGCAATCCTTGTCGCTTCTTCCAAAGTTTCGGCGTGCGATTCTTGAACCTGCTCCGAATATGCCGACGACGGTTCCTTCGTTTGCAGAGTTTGGCGTTTGCGCGTCGCGTTCGTGCGCATGCTGTCTTTTGACAAATATAAAGACGAATTATCTCGCGGTTTCGACGTTTGGGCATACGCCGACGCCTGGCGAACGTCGCGTGAAGACGAATTAGGACTCGGAGCCCTGTCTAATACCAAAACGTCAGAACGACTTTGACTGGAAACCGAATCGGGAGACGACGTTTCTTTTATATTTTGAGAGTCCTTCCGTTCTCTTGCAGACACGGAATCGGAAGCTGGCCGCGTTTTCGGAGCGGTAGAAGCATAAACGCTCGGATTTGAAGAATCATACGCTTGCGAAAAAGCCTCGACTTCGCCGAAACCGAAACACAACGCCGCCAAACTGAAAAACGCGCCGAAGCGTAAAACACGCCTATAATACCGTTCGAAACGCCTGCGTTCGCGAATTCGAATTGTTTGAGGGAGTTTAACGACATTGTTTCTCATAGCGATTCCTTTTCCGTAGCGGCGTTTGTAACAAATCATATCGACAACAATCGATACGCCCGTCCGCATGTAAATCAACAGCTTCTTGCCGTCGTCTTCGTTAGAATCGGAAAAATTTAACGTCGTTCTTTAAGACATCTGTTAAAAAAGATAAAATCTCAGGTTTATTTCAACAGCGCCAATTATAGCGTTTATACACAAAAAACTTGCTACGGTCTTAAAATCGCCTTCTCAGGAAACAAGTTGCCGGCTTCCTTCACCAAAGCTCTTTCTGAAATACGAACAGGAACGGTCGTAAACTCAGGAACGTTGTACGAACGCATCACGTCAAGCGTGCTGCGAGGATCCTTTTGAGGAAGCATGAAAGGCTTAGAAAAACGCCCTGAATCGTCATAATGCGCAAAATAAAGGCGGGTAAAAGAACCGTCGTCTCTTCGAGAACTAAACGCCACCCAACGGCCGGAAGAACTCCACGAATGGTAGCTGTCAGGTTCTTCGGCAGAATTAATTTCGTCGAGCGGACGCGCCTTGCCTGACGCAATATCTAAAACCCACAGATCGGCGTCGCGTTGCCAAATAGGAAAACAGCCGTAACGAGTCATTGTAAAAAGAAGCGTCTTTCCGTCGGGAGAAAGGCGAGGAAAAAGAGCGCTTTGTTCGCTGGAAGAAGCGTCAAAAACGAGTTCCGGTTCGCCAAAACTATTAGTTTTCTCGTCGTAAGAAACTTTCTTAATGTCATAGTGAAGATTCTCGCGAAGCTCTATCGTCTCGTTCTGTCTATTTTCCTGATCTTCTCTTGAAGTCTTAAAACCCGGATTTTTTGCGGAACAGTAATACAAAGTTTTGCCGTCCGCCGTCCAGGTGGGATAAGTGTCAAGCGTATCGTCGCCGGGAGGAAAAACGGGCTTGATGAGATTATTGGCGACGTCGTAAAGATACAGATCGGAAAACATGTCGAGCACGTCGATTCTATCCAGCGAATTCGAGTGAAACGTTTGAAAAGTCTGACAAGAAACAAAGGCCACGTGCAAAGAATTCGGGCGCCAGGCTGAATAGCTGCAACCAGCAAGCATTCCATCCGCTTTAAGATCGCGTTTAGCAAATTTTCCGTTTACGCTAAAAACAGTCCCTGGGTTTTGAAAGCGCATATGAAAGAAAAAAGCGTCGGTCCCGTAATTTTGGTAAGAATGACAATTAACGCACGTGCGTTCGCTAACAAGTCTCGCACGAAAAAAAGCGCGTTCGTCAAAAGATTCTAAATTGCGATTCCAAAGCGCAAGGTCGGTAAAGTATTCGTAACCGGGTTCAATTTTACGGTAAGAAATCCAGGAATCGATCTCGTCGGAAGATATTTTCATCGTCCAGTCGTCAAATCGTCCCCATTGCCCATCTTTCTTGACGAAAACGGAAAAACACAACGCTCTCCCGACATTTTCTCTCAACGTCTTTTTCCAAAATTTCTTGGAGAACCGGATTTTCTTTCCCGAAAAAGCGGTCGTGTTTTCCTGGATTATTTTTCCGTCGACGTCAATGATTGAAACAATCGTCAACGCGTTTTCAACGTCTTTTTCGCTCAAATCAAAATTCATCGGCGCAATGTTGACAGGAATCGTCACGTCTCGGTAATCTGGAAATATCTCAGGCTGTCGCCCAACCGATTCAAAATCATTCGGAACATTACTAACGCCTGAACTCCCGCATCCTAAAAAAGAACATATGACAAGCGTTAGAAAGAATATTGCATAAGAAACTTGATTGGAGCGGCTTGCGTTATCTGTTTTTCCGTCGTCGAGACCTATCCGCATCGTCTTCTTCCTGTTTTTCGGGCGCTCATTCTCCAAAGAACCTATGGACGATTATAAGAAAAACAAGAACGAAGTCAACCAACAAAGACGTCGACCTTACCATGAGAAAACTCCCGTTAATCCTAAGACTAACGGGAGTAATAACAGCAGACTCAAGTAACAACGTCAGATTCAAAACTAGAATCTAAAGGTCATTTGCGAGACGATCGTGTCAAAAACGGAATCAGCGTGTTTACCGTTCTTATAAGCGTGGACATAGGCGCGTTCCCAGTTGAACGTCATGAACGTCTGAGCGTTCCAAAACCAGTTAAACCCCATGACGCTACGGTTCACAGAACCATAGGTTGCTCCGGGAACATCTTTCAAGTTATTCAACTCGGTCCATTCCCACTTGGCGACTGCTTCCCAAGCTCCCCAATGACGTCCCACCGTGCGCTCCTTACAATTCAAAAAGACGTATTCCTCAGGCATCGTAATCGAACCGAATCGTCCGCTATTCTTCAAGTACGTTCGCGAGCAGTGAGGCGTTAAAAAACGGCGAGCGACGACGGTCGTTCCCCAAGCGGTCCCGCCGCCGTCGTAGACGTTGCACATATACCCCTCGGCAGTCAATGCCGTTTCGCCAAACTGATATGCAATCTCCGCTTGAGTAACGGAAAATGAAGTGTCGACCAAAGGAATCGAACCGTCGAGGAAGTAGGGTTTGTCGCCGGTCCACATCTCGCCGCGAGTGCACAAGCGCAGTTTATCCTCCCCGCCTGGGATGAGCCAGTAAAAACTCGCGCCCAAATGGAATACTTCGCGTGTAAATCCGTCGTCGTCGACCTCGCAAATAGGAACGGTCGTAAAACGTGAATTGAGAATAAAACCGGGATCGTTGTTGATAACCATATGGGGCGAATTCGCTATCGAGGGCGCCGCAAAGACCCCTAAAAACGCGCGGGTACGTTGATCCGCGCCATAGCGAACAGACGAAACGCCAAGACGACGAAACTGCCCGAACGTCCTCAATCCCTCGTCGATAGACGCAAAAACTCTGTCGAACGTGGCTTCAACGCTTTCCATTCCAGATTCGACGAAGTAGTGACCTACTGTTACGTCGCC
>JAEEGL014021343.1_pt1 | contig 20772 bp, 11 predicted proteins | sample 9134231 | NCBI WGS metagenome assembly JAEEGL01 (sample SAMN16246548, study PRJNA631951) | gut metagenome | biome: gut microbiome; feature: rumen; material: fiber-attached | host: Bos | place: Iran: Karaj | collected 2018-10
ACGATGTTGCCGGTGCTGTAGTCCGACGGAACGTAGGTCGCGTTCTGGTGCACGTTGAACATCCGGAACACGTGGTAGGTCGGGGTGAGGACCATCTTTTCTCCGTCGGTGAGGATCATGGCCTGCAGGACGTTCACGATCTGGGCGATGTTCGCCATCTTCAGGCGGTCGGTATGCTTCTGGAAGATGTTGAGGTTCAGGGCCGCGACCATCGCATCGCGCATCGTGTTCTGCTGGAACAGCCAGCCGGGATTGGTGCCGGGTTCCACATCGAACCAGGTGCCCCATTCGTCCAGGATGAGGGCGACCCGCTTGTCCGGGTCGTAGGCATCCATGATGGCGAAGTGCTTGTTCAGGACTTCCTCGATCTCGCAGGTCTTCGCAAGGACGTTGTAGTACTCTTCGGTCGTGAACTGCGTGGCGGAACCCTTGCTTCCCGACCAGCCCTTGCAGGTGTAATAGTGCAAGGACAGGGCGTCCATCTTGGTGCGGGCGTTCTGCATCATGACCTTGGTCCAGTTGTAGTCGTAATCCGAGGCGCCGCAGGCAACTTTGAAGAGCCTGTTGCCACTGTAGTTGCGGGCGTACAGGGCGTAGCGCTTATAGACATCGGAATAATAGTCCGCCGTCATGTCGCCTCCGCAGCCCCAGGACTCATTGCCAACGCCCAGATACTTTACCTTCCAGGGCTTCTCGCGGCCGTTCTTGGCGCGGAGCTCGGCCATGGAGCCGGCCTCGGCAGTCATGTATTCCACCCATTTGGCGAGTTCTTCCACGGTGCCGGAACCGACGTTGCCGGAAATGTACGGCTCGATTCCCAGCATCTCGCACAGGTTCAGGAACTCATGCGTGCCGAAGGAATTGTCTTCCAAGGTGCTGCCCCAGTTGTTGTTCACGAGTTTGGGCCGGTTCTCCTGCGGACCGATACCGTCCATCCAGTGGTACTCGTCGGCAAAGCAGCCGCCCGGCCAGCGAAGCACGGGAACCTTCAGGGCCTTGAAAGCCTCCAATACGTCCGTTCGGTAGCCGTCCACATTGGGGATGGCGGAATCCTTTCCCACCCAGATGCCTTCATAGATGCATTTCCCGAGGTGCTCGGAAAACTGTCCGTAGATCTCGGCCGGGATGACCGGCTGGTCCTTGGCTGTCTCATGGACGGAAACCTTGACCTGGGCCGTGGCGGTGAAGGCCAGTGCCCAGGCAAGCATTGCAACAAATGTCTTTTTCATGCGTTACTGAACTTTCTTGCCCCAATAGGTGGCATCGATGGATTTCTCGGTACCGGCGTAGACGATGGTCGCCTTGCGCGGGGAAGCCTCCCAGTCGGCTTCCCGGGCTACCACCACTACAACTTTCGTACCCGTGGAGGGTGTAAGTGTCAGGTACTGAGAACTTTCGTCATAGGTCCAGGTGCCGGTGAGGGCGCCGCTCATCGTCCCGCCGGCAGAAAGGGTCAGGGTCTGGGCGGTATCCATGACTCCTTGCTGATACTGGAGGTTGATGTGCTCCCAGGTTCCGGCGATTTCGGCGGACGTGACCTTGCCGTTGTCGATTCCTGCGTAGCGCTCAGGAAGGGCGATGGGCCACAGGTCGTTGAGATTGTCGGCCGAGGAGGGACACCAGACAATTCTGCGTACATGGCCCATCATGAGGGCGTTGGAACTGGCATTGTCGTTCACGCCGGCGGGGAGTCGGCCCTGCGAGGCGTAGAACCATTCGCCGGTTCCATCCTGCTGGAAGATGCAGCAGTGGGAGATACCTACCCAGCCATAGCCCTCCGAGAACTTGTACGGATGGGTCACGATGGGATAGGCCACGCCTCCGGCAGTGATGTCAGTCCCCTTGATGTCCACATAGGGGCCCTCGATCCTGGTACTGCGGGCAACACGGGTGTTATAAGGAATGTCCAGCCCGTCATAGGCCATGAACAGATAGTAGTAACCGTTGTTGTAGATAATTTCCGGAGCTTCGCTGCCCTGCCAGTGCGACCAGGTTCCGGTGGGGACGCGGGTGGCGATCCTGACGCCGTAGCGGGACTGGAGGTCGGCGAGGTCGCCGTCAGCCCAGGGATTTCCGAGTCCGCCGTTGAGGGATTTCACAGGCTTGCCGGAAGCAGGATCTATCTCCAGGAGCGCGAAACCGCTGTGCCAGGAGCCGTAGATGAGCCAGTGCTTTCCGTCGGGAGCGACGATGTAGGTCGGGTCGATGGCGTTGTAGTAGAAGTAGGCGTTGCCGTAGTCGCCGCCGGCGCTGGCGCGACCCCAGTCGCCTGCCGATTTGACCGTGGAGGAGCAGACCACGAAGCCCTTGTCTTCCCAGGCATCCGGGTTGGACGGATCGGTGGTTTCGCACATGCCGATGAAGGCACGCTCGGTCCAGCTGCCATCGAAAGAGGTGCCGCCGGTCTTGATAAAGTTGTCCACCACGATGCTGTAGTACATGCGGAGCTTGCCGTCCACTACGCGGATGACCGGCGCCCAGTATCCGTACACGGGATTCTCGATGGCAGGAAGGGCCATCCGGCCGCGGATGTTGTTCAAGGAATCTTTCACCCACGCCGGGGCTGTGCTCATGGGTCCGTAAATATGCGTCCAGTTCACCAGGTCTTTCGAGCGCTTTCCCTGGAACTGACGGCCTACGGTAGCCTTGTCATGCTCGTTTCCGTACGAGGCGGAAGTGCCGAACATATAGTAGTAACCGCCATAGTAGGCGATGGAGGGGTCGTGGACGTTGGCCAGATTCCAGTTCGGGTGGAAATCCCAGTTGGAGATGGGGGAGTAGTCATCGGCATAGTTCGGAATACCGTTCTCGGTATATCCTTCGTAGTCTTCCTTGGTCATGATGCCTACGCCGTTGTCCTTGGTACAGGAGACTGCGGCCAGGATACCGCAAAGGGCCGCTGTGATAAAGTATCTGATTTTCATAATCCTTCGTCAGTTAATTAGTTCAGGGGCGTAACTGGCCGGATGGGCCAGGAGGGCGTATTGGGCGTATTGTTATTGGCGGAATTCCCGTTCAGTTTGGGATTCTCGTTGAGCGTACCCTGGAAGATGGGGAAGTACTCGTGACCTTCACGGAAATAGTCCGTATAGGAGTCGTCGGTGCAGGGGATGCCGGAGCCGGCATTCTTGGCGCTGAGATTCACGGTCGTAATAGGCTGCGGGTTGTCCTCATCATACTTCTCGAACAGATACCGGCTGTGCTCTGCGATCTGATGCAGACGGTCGGTATTGTAGAAGAAGCCCCACCGGATGAGGTCGATGCCCCGGCCGTTTTCCAGGCCGAACTCCTTCGGACGTTCCACATTGGCGATCTGCTCGAAGAGTTTGTCGGCATTGCCGGAGAAAGCGGACAGCTGGAGCGGAGCGAGGGCGGCACGGGTGCGGACCTCGTTGATCCAGTCGATGGCCTGCTGGGTGGGACCGTTCACCTCATTTTCGCACTCTGCGGCGCGCAGGAGGACGTCGGCATAGCGCATCAGGCGGATATTGATGCCGCAGTGCAGGCCGGTGACGACCGAGCTGTACAGTCCGGTCCGTGCGTTGGTCCACTTGGCCACGGGGATGCCGCCGTTGTCATTGTTGGTGCGGAGGATGCCCTTGTTCGCATCGGTGATGACCAGCTGGTACGCTTCGTTCTTGCGCGGGTCGCCGTCAGGATAGGCGGCCGTAGCCACACCTGTGTAGGTATTGTATTCGGCCTCGTAGGAGAGGACAGTCCAGTACAGGCGGGGATCCAGGCGGCCGTCGGTGCAGCGTTCGGCCTTGAACAGGTTATACAACCAGTTGCTCACCGCTACGTCGCTCCAGCCGCCGAAGGTGCCGGGGCCGAAGTTGGCTTCCAAGGCGTTTCCCTGGGTGGCATTGGAAGAGATGTTCACGGGAGTCCACTCCTCGTCGGTGCCGCCGGTATTATAGTCCATGAACTGGACCTCGAACAGGCTTTCGACGTTGTTCTCGTCGGCCGTACCTTCTCGGAAGTTGGCACCGTAGTCAGCCATCAGCTCATAGTGTCCGTAGCGCTCGGAACCACCGTCCGCGGAATTGAGGATGTCCTTCAGGACGGCGAGGGCATCGCTGTACTTGTGGCGGAACATCAGGACGCGGGCATAGTAGCCGGCAGCGCTGCCGCAGGTGGCCCGTCCCTTGGCCCATTCACCGCCTACGTCGCGCTTGGGCAGAAGGGTCATCGCTTCGGTGAGGTCTTTTTCAACCTGGTCCAGGATGTCGTCCTGGGGCACGTTTTCAGAGTAGATGGTTTCCAGGGAGCCGTACTGAGCATAGTCCGTGAACAGCGGTACGGTCTGATAATAAGTTGCGAGTTCATAGTAGGCGAGGGCGCGGAGGAACAAAGCCTCGCCGCGCATCCGCTTGTAGCTCTCCTTCAGATTCTCTTCCTCGCCGGTAATCTTGGAAAGGACGAAATTGCAGCGGTTCACCACATGGAAGCAGTCGCGCCAGATCCACCGGTCGGTGACGTCGATGGTGCCCGGGGAGTTCAAGTGGTCGGCCGGGAGGTACCAGGCGTTCTGGGGGTTCCAGGCCTCGTCGCCGCGGACAACATCATGCATGTAGCCGACGCGGGCGAAGGTGCCTTCCAGGCGGATGCGGTTGTAGCAGGCGATTACGGCCTCCCGAAGGTCGGACTCGGTGTTGCCGAAGTCGAAGGTGGTCTGGTTGTTCACGTTTTTCACGGCCAGCTGCTTGTCGCAGGAGGCGAAAGTTGAAAGGACGGTGAGGGTTGCCAGGATGTATGATATCTTTTTCATGGTCTCAAGCATTTAGAAGGACAGGTTAACGCCCAGCATGAAGGTGACCGGGGCCGGATACGAGCAATAGTTGAAGCCCGGAGTGAAAACGCCGCCGGCGAAGTCGATGTTATAGCCGCGGTAGGCGGTGAGGGTGTAGAGGTTCTGACCCGACAGGTAGATGCGGGCGCTGGAGAGGAAGGCATTCTCGAACCATTTCGACGGGAAATTATAACCGAGTTCGACGTTGGCGATCTTCCAGTAAGCACCGTTCTGCAGGAAGCGGGAGCTGAAGAAGTCGTTGTTCACGGTACCGTCGGCGCTGTTCGCGACGCGCGGCACGTTGGTGTCCGTATTCTCCGGCGTCCAGGCGTTCACGAGGTCCACGCTCTTGTTGTTGATGCCGTAGGAACTGTGCAGGGCCTGGTCCACGTAGTCCACCAGCTTGTGGCCTGCGGCGCCGTAGGTGGACAGGGTGAGATCCATGTCCTTGTACTCGAAGCGGGCGCTCAGGCCGAAGGTGACCTTGGGCATGCCGCTGCCGAGGAAGGTACGGTCGTCGGCCGTGATCTGGCCGTCTTTGTTGATGTCGCGGTAGGCTACGTCGCCGGGATGGGCGCCGTTCTGGATTACGAAATCGCCCTGCTCATTGACATGGTGGTCGATTTCGTAGATGTTCTGGAAGATGCCTTCATACACGTAACCGTAGAAGCGTCCCACTTCTTCCCCGACGACGGTGCGGCACATGGCGTCATCGCGGGAAACGGTCCCCATGCCGAGCGAGGTCACGACGTTCTTGGGGAAAGTGACGTTTCCGGAGATGTCATACTTGAATTCACGGCTGTAGTTGCGGTAGCTGGCGCTGAGCTCGACACCGGAGTTCACCATGGTGGCGGCGTTCATCGTCACGCTCTCGTTGGTGGCGCCGGCCTCGGCCGGGACAGGGACGGAATACAGCAGGTCTTCGGAGACGTTGCGGTAGTAGTCCATGTTGAATTCGAAGGCGCCGCCGAACATGGAATAGTCCATACCGATGTCCAGGGACTTCTTTTTCTCCCAACGGATGAATTCGTTCACGTAGTTGGAAATAGCCGAGCCGGTGACTTTCTGGCCTCCGAAGCTGTAGGTATAGTTGCCGCGGGCCATCGTGTCCATGAAAGCGTAGTCACCGATGTTCTCATTACCGAGGATACCATAGCTCACGCGGAATTTCAGGAGGCTGATCAACTGCGGGTCCACGGTGAAGAAGGGCTCCTTGTCCACTCTCCAACCCAGGGAGAAGGACGGGAACCAGTCATAACGGTTCACGCTAAGACGGGAGGAACCGTCCCGGCGGACCGTGGCCTGGAACAGGTAGCGGCCGTCGTAGTCGTAGTTGACACGGCCGATCAGGGAGGCCAGCACGTGCTCGCTCTCATAGGAACTTGCGTCGCGGTCCGTGGCGTTGCCTACCTGAAGGTAGTACGGTTCCGGAAGGTTGTTGCCCCAACCGGCGAGGGTATGGTAGTTCTCCCGCTGGAAGGTCATGCCCATAACGGTGTTCAAGTGATGGTTCCCCATCTTTCCGTCATAAGTGAGATAGTTCTCTACCAGGAAATCGGAATAGTTGTTATAGTTCTCGCTCAGGCGTTCGTTGCTCTTGGCCAGGTAGTTGGCATTCGAGAGAATGAAAGCCGGGAGGAAGGTGAAGCCCTTCACGAAGGAACGGCTGTAAGAAAGGTTCAGGTCGTAGTCCAGTTTATGGTTTTCGCTCCGTAAGCCCACCATGCCCAGCAGGTCCACCGTGGCGGAACCGGTGGCGACCACGCGGTCCACTGTGGATTTGCGCTGGATAAGGGAGTTGTACAACAGGGGGTTGGCGATTCGGATGTCGCCGTGGACGCTGTCATAATAGGTACCGAACCCGTATGCGTCATAGGAGTAATCGGAGGCGGCGCCGACGACCCGGTCCAGGAACCAGGTGTTCTCGTCATAGGCCTTGATGGTCGGCGGCATGAACAGGGCTGTCGCCATGATCGGGTACTGGGTGCCGTACAGGCCCTGGACATATTCGTTGGCGTTGGATGCAGACATATTGTCCTGGTCGGAATGGGAATACACGATACCGGTGCGGAGCTTGACGAACTTCACGTCCATGGTATTGTTCACGCGTGCGGTGAAACGGTCGAAATTAGGACCTGCGCCCACGAGAGTACCCTTCTGGCTGAAATAGTCGAGGCCCACGTTGAAAGTGCTGTTCTCACCTCCGCCGGAAAGGTTCACGTTGTGGTTCTGGCGGATGCCTGTCTTGAACATTTCCTTGAACCAGTCGGTATTGTTGGTGGCAGGATCCAGGTAGTTTTCGGAACCCTTCATATAGCCGGAAGGAACTTTGTCGCCCAGGTTGTTGTTCTCGTAAGACATGCGGATGTAGTCGCCGTACTGGGCGGCGTCCATCACGTCATACACGCCCTTGCGGATTTGGTCCACACCGGCGTAGCCGCGGTACTCCACCCGGATAGGCTGGTTTTTCTTTCCGTTCTTGGTGGTGATGATCACCACACCGTTCGCCGCGCGGGAACCGTAGATAGCGGCCGCGGAGGCATCCTTGAGGACCTGGATAGTCTCGATGTCGTTCGGGGAGAAGTCACGGATGGTGGTGCCCATGGGCACGCCGTCGATGACGTACAGCGGGCTGGTGTCTCCGAAGGAGCCGATACCGCGGATGCGGACGGCCGGGTCGGCACCCGGCTGGCCGTCGGAGGTGATCTGGACGCCGGCGACCTTACCCTCGAGCATGGATGAGATGTTGGAGTGGGATACCTTCTTCATCTCGTCGGCGTCCACGATGGCCACCGAACCGGTCAGGTCCACCTTTTTCTGGGAACCGTAACCCACCACGACGACCTGGTCCAGGAGCGTGGTTTCAGTCTTCATGGCGATGGTTCCGAGATTTCCATCCGGTCCTACGGTGATTTCAATGGTCTGGAAGCCGACGGAGATCAGCTGGAGGACGGAGCCTTCCGGCACCGTGAGAGAGAAATTGCCGTCCAGGTCGGCGGTGGTTCCGGTCGTAGTGCCTTTCACTACGATGCCGGTTCCCAGCAGGGGCTCGCCGTACTCGTCCACGACGGTGCCTGTGACGGTCACGTTGTTCTGCGCGTGGGCCGCAAAGCCGCCGTCCCTGCCGCTGAAGGCGGCCGGAGCTATGGCCATGAACCCGCAAAGGAAGATATATATGGATAGGTTTTTCATATCGGGAAACGATTATCAGTCGAAATCAAGGTAGGACGCTTCGGTGACGAAGGCAAACTGTACGTCGGCGCTGTTCACCGAGATGTTGTCGTAGTACTGGAAGTGGGTTTCGCCGTTGGCATAGACCACATAGTAGCGGATGGAAGCTTTGCCGTTCCCGCTGTTGGCGACGGTCACCGTAACATGGGAGCCTTCGATGTTCGCGGCGAAGCCTTCCCAGTTCCAGTTCCCGGCAAGGCTCCAGCCAAGCTCAGAGAGACCGTCGATGGTATTGGTCCCGTAGAGCCATCCGTAATTGTCCATGCGGACGACACCGTACTCGTTTCCGTCCGCCTTGCGGAGGATGGTGCAAGGGCCCTGGTGGTTCAGCTGTGCGAGTGAATGGACCTCCATTCCCACGCTCAGGCTCTCGCCGGCGGCGACGGTCCAGTCCTTGGAGAAAGTGGTCCACCAGGCGTTGCTGAAATCGTCGGCGCCCACGCGGGCGGCCTGCTTCTCCTGGTCGCTCGCGGCGATGGTGAGGGAGCCCTTGGCGGTGAGAGGCTCTCCGCCGGCCGGGGTGTAGGTTACCGTGAAGGCATCGGCATAGGTGCCGGGCTTTGCGTCATAAACGAGCTTGTCACCTGTGAAACTGACAGAGTAGCCGGAAGGGAGGCTGATTTCCTCGCCGTTGGCCCGGGTGGCTTTCACGACCACGTTCTCCGGGGAGAGGGTGACTGTTTTCGTCCCGCCTACGACCTTGGCCGTAGCGCTGGCCGAAATGCTTACGACTTTGGTGGGATCCTGCGGGTCGGGATCCGGGGTGCTGTAGTCGCCGGGCACGAGGACGGCGTAGCAGTTGTCCACGGTCATGGACAGGTACACGTCGTCCGGATCGTTGATGGCGATGTTCTTGTACAACTGATAATGTTCCTCGCCATTGGCCCAGAGGACATCGTACCGGACGACGGCGTTGTCTCCGTTGTTGGTGGCCGTGATGGTGACGTGGGCGTTGGTAAGCATCGGTTTGAACAGATCCCAATTCCAGTCGCTTTCCTTGTCGGCATCGGTATTGGCAAAAGCGGAACCCCAACCGAAATTGTCGATGCGGACCACCGCATATTCACCGTCGGCGCCGATGGTGAGGTCACCCTTGCGGAGGATGGCGACGGGAGCCTGCCAGTTGTCGGCAGCAACGGAATAGACGTCCATTTCGAAGGAGGCGCTTTCGCCCTGCGGAACCTTGCGGTCGGGAGCGAAGTAGGTCCACCAGGCGGAGTTAAGCTCGGGAACACCCAAGGCGAGACCGCCCTTGACGAGGTTGATGCGTGTAGAGGCTGTGACAGCCTTGGAACCGGGCTTGTAAGTGAAGGTCACTTCCTGCTCGCCTTCCACGGGGTTAATCGAAGAGACGGTCACATCGTCCAGGGTGAGGTCCACGGTGGTTCCGCCCTGATAGACCGCCTGCAACTGGAGGCCGTACGGGCGGAAGTCCAGGCTGGCGTTGTCATAGAAATAGTAGGTGTTGTGGGAAGGTTCCTGCACGATCAGGAGACTCTCCAGGTCGGCTACCAGTTCGAAATTGTAGTAGCCGGCGGCGGCTTCGGTAAGGACGCCTTTCTTCGTATAATTATACGTGACGACCACGGTCTTGTTTCCGGGGGTGGTCAGATCGGGTGCCGTGATGCTGACTTTCTCCTTGTCCACCGCCATCGAGGAACCGTCTTCGAAGACGACGGTCACGACGGCATCGCCCCAATAGTCGACATCCTCCGGATTCTCGCTGTAGTTAACGGCGGTGGGATTGCCAGAAATGACGACGGATGCCGGGTTGGAGTCCGGAATGATGGGATAGTCCGAAGAGGCGAGGAAGGCGCTCTGGAGCACGAAATGAGCGTGATCGGCAACCAGGAATACGTTGATGTCATCCACGAAGGAGACGGACTGGCTGTAGGTCTCAGTGATTACGGTACCGTCCGTTGCAGTGGCGACCGCCGTTACATAGGCGGTACCCTCGCTGGCGTGGTCCACGGTCAGTTCTACCTCGGCGCCGTTCATCTTGTCGCGGAAGGCTTCCCACCAGGCATCGCCGTCGGGAGCGACTCCGTCCATATCCAAGGAAATGCCGTTGTTGGACCCATTGTCCCCGCTGCCCCATTTCCAACTGTCAGCGCGGAGGACGAAATACTCGGAGTAGCCTTCGGCCCCGCGCTCTTTCGCATTCGTGACGCCGAGGACCCAGTTCTGGTAATTGGCTTCACCGAGGGAGAAGTTGTTGAATTTGAGGATCAGTTTCTTCGCTACCGGAACGGTGAAGTACTGACTGAAGTCCGCCCACCAGCTGGAGGTGTTGTCCTCCAGGCCTACGACGTTAGGGGCAATCTCAATGGGAACGGCATCGTCGGGAACGACGTTCCCGGCGTCTTTTTCTGCCTGATAATCAGCGATCTTCTCGGCAAGGTCGTCCGGAGCATCGATGGTGTAGGGCTCGAGACGCGTACAGCCTGCTGAGACCGCTGCCGCGAAGGCGGCGGCACAGAGCGCCTGAAGCATCAATTCTCGGGTTTTCATAATGTAGTTTTTATTGGTTGTTATGGGTTGGTTAATGATCAGAGTTGGATGGATGGCCAGCCGTCCCGATCCCAGGCGAGAGGGCGGACCAGGAGGCAGGCATTGTAGCCGGTTTCGCGGTCATAGGCATGCAGGAGCATTTTATCTCCCGTGTCGGTGGAAACCACGGCGCAGTGGCCTACACCGGGGTAGCGGGCGTTCCCTGCCGCGACGACGGTCCCTCCGCCCTGCATCAGGGGCGTACCGTCGGCATCGACATAGGGGCCGGTCACCTTCCGGGACCTGCCGACTACTACTTTATAAGTGCTTTTCGGCCCTCTGCAGCAGAGGTCGTAAGAAATGAACAGATAGTACCAGTCCCCGTGACGGACGATGAACGGGGCTTCTGCGGCGCCGTTGCCGGGGTCGAAGTCCGGGCCGCGGGGATCGGCCTTGATGGCGTCATCGGTCTGGGAGGTGTCCTCGGCCGTCCCTTCCGGACGCCGGCAGACAGGATACCATTCCTGGGGTTCTGCGATGCGGGTTAAGGTGGCGTCCAGGCGGACCAGCTTGATGCCGCCCCAGAAGGAACCGAAACTCATCCATCCCGTACCGTCCGCATCGATGAAGACGTTGGGGTCGATGGCATTCCAGTTGTCGCGGCCGCCGATGGAGCGGACGACGCAGCCCCGGTCTTCCCATTGGTAGTCCGGGGAATCCGGGTCGAGGGTGCGGTTGGTCGCAACGCCGATGGCGGAGGTGTTCTTTCCGAAAGAAGAGCAGGAGTAATATAGATAGTATGTTCCCTCGCGGTAAAGGATGTCCGGCGCCCAGGTATGGCCGTGATATCCGGGAACGGAGTCCAGGGCCCACTGCGGCGGGGCATCGAAGACCCGGCCGGCGGGTTCCCAGGACTTCAAGTCTTGTGATGTGAGTACGCTGATTCCGAATCCGGTGCTGAATAAGTACCAAGTTTCCCCGCAGCGGATGGCGGCGGGATCATGAACGGCAGGTTGGAGCGGATCGAAGGCCGGTTCACGGTGAATTCCCTGGGCCGAGGCAGCCAGAACCAGGAAAACAGTACCGAAAAGGACGGTCAAATGTTTCAGCGTCATCGATTATAATGGTTAACCGACGGCAAAAATAGGCACTTTCAGAATGCCTTTGGTGTACAAAAAGACCTAAATGGTGGATTTTTGGACACTAGCCTTCAGCAAGGGAACTGGGCGGGAAACCGAATTCCCTGGCGAAACAGCGGCTGAAATACTTCGGGTCGTTGAATCCTACCTCGTAAGCGATCTCGGAGATGTTGAGCGTCTTGTTCTCCCGGTTGGAGAGGAGCATTTCCCGGGCGACCGACAGGCGGTAGGTACGTATGAATTGGGCGACAGGCTGGCCGATGGCTTCCTGGATGCGCTTGTTGAGAAGGGTCTTGCTCATTCCCATCGCGCTGCACAGGGCGGGAACGTCCAGATCCGGATCCTTGTACAGGGAACGGACCGTCTGGAGGACTTTCTCCGCAAACGGATCCTCCGACTGGGCCTGCGGTGCGGAGAGGATACGGCGGCCGGCCAGTTCCTCGTTCTGGTGTCTCAGGACGACGTTCTGGCGGGCGAGCTCATCGGCCTTCTGTTCGATGAGCTTCTTCTGTTCCGATATCTCCCGAGTCCGCTCGTCCACGGTCCGCTGCAGAAGCTCCTGCCTGTGCACGAGATAGCGGGTGCGCCAAACGAGGATGCCGTAGGCGATGGCGGCAAGGAGCACGGCCAGAATCAGTTTGAACCACCAGGTTTTGTAGAAATAGGGCCGAACGTGTACGTTCAGCACCAATTCCTTCCCGATGTCCCCGGAGCGGGGAACCGCCCGGACGACCAGCCGGTACTCTCCGCTCGGAAGGGAGGAATAGGAGGCCTCGTGCCGTTCGCCGGTCAGGTGGGACCACCCTTTCTCGAACCCTTCCAGCCGGTACTCATAGGAGTACTGCCGCCTGGCGGCCGGACTGAGCAGGGCGAACTGGAAGAGGATGGACCGGTCACGCTCATGCAGGTTCACGCTTTTTAGGTAGGGGTTGCGAAGATGCCTGTCCCCGATGCGGACATCGGTCAGCCGCAGCGGGCCCTCGATGGTCCTGGAGACCGTCCGGGACGGATCTACGGCACTGAGGCCTTCTGCCTGCCCGAAGTAGAGAAGTCCGTCCGTTCCTTTGCACGCGTTGTTCCAGTGGAAACTCGTGCTGGAAAAACCGTCTTCCCGGAAATAGGGGGTGATGCGTCCGGTCAGGGGATCCAGGACGTTGAGACCGTGTTCCGTACTGACCCAAATGCGCCCCGAGGCATCTTCGGCAAGTCCTCGCACCCGGTCATTGGACAGGCCATTACGGGTGGAATATCCTGTGAATGTGTATGTTTCGTCTTCATTCCGGACAGCGTGGCACACGCCGTTCCCGTTGCTTCCGAGCCAGAGGCTTCCGTCGGCGGCTTCGATGATGTAACAGATCATTTCCCGGACGCCGGAACCGGGATCGTCCAGTTTGTATGCGTGAAGGGTGGAAGGGAAGCCTCCGTCGGCGGAGCGGTTCTGCAGGTCGAATACAAGGACCCCTTCCCGGCATCCGATCCATAGATGGCCGGATGCGTCCAGGCATGACCCGATGCATCCGCTGGCCTGTTCGGCAAGGGCGGGCGTCAGTTCGCGCGTACGGAAATCATAGTAGAAGATGCCCCGATTGGATCCGATCCACAGCAAGCCGTTTTTCGGGTCGTAGTCCAGGGATCCGATATAGTCCAGGCGGGCGTCGCCCGGAAGGAGATGCTCCATCACCCGATAGGGTTTCCGGGTGGATACGATGTCGATGCCGCCGCCCCAGGTCCCAACCAGTATCCGCTCCTGGGGAAGCAGACACAGTTCGCTTACGCTGTTGTGACAGAGTCCGCCCCGTTCGAGGGTCAGGTGCCCGAAGGCCTGACTTCCCGGTTCCCGGATGCTCAGGCCGCCTTCCACCGTCCCGACCCAGAGCCGGCCGTCAGGCTCCTGGAGGACGGCGTTCACGGCTCCGGCGGCCAGGGAGTTGGGATCCTGTCCGTCATGTTGCAGGTTGTTGACGGAAACCTGCTTGGGAATGAATGTCAGCAGCCCGGTGGTTTCGGTGCCCAGGAGGAGTTGTTCCCCAAGGACCTGGATGCAGTTGATTACCTCTCCGCCGACGCGCTCGAAATCATCGGTGACGGGATTATAGAGGTTCAGGCCGTGGAGGGAACTGGCAGCGATCACTCCGTCGCCTGTCCGGCTGAGACCTGTGATAAAGTTCTGGGTCAGGGAGCGGGAGTTGTCGGGATCATGGGCATACCTCTTCCATTGTCCGGTGCGGCGGTTGAGGTAATACAGGCCGTCTTCCGTCGAAATCCAGATTTCCTGGCCGGCAGGAAGGAAGTCGGACAGGTAGGTCTGTTCCCCGTATTGGAAGTCCGGCAGTACCGGCTTTGCCTGGAGGGTCCCGGAAGGATCTTCTCCGACCTTGTAAAGCCGTCCTTCCATCCCCATCCACACGGTTCCGTCCCCATCGACGTCTTCGAAAACGAAATTGACCGGGGCAAGCCCGTCGTGAGTGTATTTGAGAACATCCCGTACGGAGCCTTCACTGTCGAAGGAAACGCGGACCAGCGTCTTTTCGGTTTTGAACCAGAGACTCCCGGCTGCATCCAGGGTCAGGAAGGAGCAGGTCAGATTCCCATATGCTTCAAGGTCGGGATGAGGAAGGTCCATGCGTTCCAGTGTCCGGAGGTCCATCAGGTCCAGTCCGCCTTCGGAGGCGATCCAGAGCCGCTGGAAGCGGTCCTCGCAGACATTGCGGATGAAATTGCTCTTGAGCGGAGTGCCGGATGTGGTGCTGAAGGTGAGGAGGTCATACCCGTCGAACCGGCACAGCCCGCCGCCCGATGTGGCCAGCCAGAGGAAACCGGCATCATCCTGGCAGACGTCGTCGATATAGTTGCAGGGGAGACCGTTTTCCATGGAGAGGGTGCTATGCAGGTAGCCGTCTTCGAACCGGCCTTGCGCCTGGGCCGGGAAGAACACGGCTCCGAGCTGGAGCGCGAGCGCCAGCCCGCATGATTTTACACCTCGAAAGTTCATTTGTCCACCTTTCAACTTCCAAACTTACGTATTTTTGCATACATTTGAAAATCTAAAGCTAATTTCGACCATTTATGACCCGGAAACAAATCCTTCTCACGGCGGCGGCTCTTCTTGTCGGAGCGGTTTCCTTCGCGCAGGTCCACCGCATGGACATCGACCTGAAGAAGGTCGGCGCGCCCGTCCAGCCTACGATGTACGGCATTTTCTTCGAGGACATCAATTTCGCGGCGGACGGCGGCCTGTACGCCGAACTCGTGAAGAACCGTTCCTTCGAATTTCCGAATGATCCGCTTCAGGGGTGGAAGGCGTTTGGCCATGTGGAAGTGAGGGAAGACGGTCCGTTCGGGCGCTGTCCGCACTATGTCCGTCTTGGCAACCCCGGTCATCGGGACAAGTGGACAGGGCTGGATAACGAAGGTTTTTTTGGCATCGGCGTGAAGGGTGGGGAAACCTACCGTTTCTCCGTCTGGGCGCGCGTTCCCGACGGCGGCGATTCGGATCTCCGCATCGAACTGGTGAACACTGCGTCGATGGGCGAGAACCACTTCCTGTGCCAGGTGCCCCTGACGATCTCCGGCAGTGACTGGAAGCGGTATGAAGTGATCCTGAAACCTGATATGACGCTGGAGAAGGCGGTCCTCCGCCTCTTCCTGACGGGGAAGCGGACGCCCGTTGACCTGGAGCATGTATCCCTGTTCCCGACCGACACGTGGATGGGCCACCGCAATGGCATGCGGAAGGACCTGGCACAGGCCCTGGCAGACCTTAAGCCCGGCATTTTCCGTTTCCCGGGCGGCTGCATCGTGGAGGGAACGGATCTCCCGACCCGCTATAACTGGAAGAACACCGTGGGCCCTGTGGAAAACCGTCCCATCAACGAGAATCGCTGGGAATACACCTTCCCGCATCGTTTCTATCCGGACTATTACCAGAGCTACGGACTCGGTTTCTTCGAATTCTTCCAGCTTTCCGAAGAGATTGGCAGTGAGCCGCTTCCCATCCTGAGCTGCGGGTTGGCCTGCCAGTTCCAGAACGACGATCCGTCGGCCCATTGCCCGGTGGATGAACTCCAGCCATTCATCCAGGATGCCCTGGACCTGATCGAATTCGCCAACGGCCCTGTGACATCCACCTGGGGGAAGGTCCGCGCAGAGATGGGGCATCCGGCCCCGTTCAACCTCAAGTTCATCGGCATCGGCAACGAGCAGTGGGATGCAATCTACCCCGAGCATCTGGAACCTTTCGTGAAAGCCATCCGCGCCGCGTATCCGGATATCAGGATCGTCGGTTCCAGCGGCCCTGACTCCGAGGGCAAGCAGTTCGATTATCTCTGGCCCGAGATGAAGCGCCTGGGCGCCGACCTCGTGGACGAACACTTCTACCGTCCGGAGACTTGGTTCCTTTCCCAAGGCGCCCGTTATGACAATTACGACCGCAAGGGGCCGAAGGTGTTCGCCGGCGAATACGCCTGCCATGGCGCCGGCCGCAAGTTCAACCATTTCCACGCCTCCCTCCTGGAAGCCGCTTTCATGACCACCATCGAACGCAATGCCGACATCGTGCATATGGCTACCTACGCCCCGCTCTTCGCCCACGTCGAGGGCTGGCAGTGGCGTCCGGACCTGATCTGGTTCGATAACCTTCGCTCCATGCGTACCGCCAGCTGGCATGTCCAGCAGCTGTACGGCGAGTACAAGGGACAGAACGTGTTGACCCTCAAGATGGACGGGAAGAACGTCACAGGTGCCGCCGGACAGGACGGTCTCTTCGCCAGTGCGGTGAAGGACGGGGATAAGGTTTACGTAAAAGTAGTCAATACCTCGGAACAGCCTCAGTCTGTGGAGCTTGCGTTCAACGGCCTGAAGAAGAAGGAAACCGTGAAGGCAGTGGAACGCATCGATTTCACCTCCGGTCTGCTTTACGAAGACAACACGCTGGACGAACCTGAGCGCATCAAGCCGGTCAAAGCCTCTTTCATCGGCGAAGGAAAGACCCTCTCCGCCACGGTGCCGCCGCTTTGTTTTACGGTATTCGTGATTACGAGGTAGCCTCGAACCACCGGATCGAGGGGTCGCGGCGCCACCAGGTAAGCTGTCGCTTTGCGTAGTGGCGGGTATTCCGCTGGATCAGGCGGACGGTTTCTTCCAGATCGTATTTCCCGTCGAAATGGTCGAACATCTCGCGATAGCCCACGGTCTGGAGGGCCGGAAGGTCACGATAGGGGAGGAGGCTTCGGGCCTCCTCTTCCAGTCCTTCCTCCATCATCCTCAGCACGCGGGCTTCAATGCGCGCATAGAGTTCTTCCCGCGGCCTCTGGAGGCCGATTTTCTCGATTTCGAAATCCCGTTCCTTGAAGCTTCTGGTCTTGAATGAGGAGAACGGCTGTCCGGTGTAAAGGCACACTTCCAAGGCGCGGATGACGCGCTGTCCGTTTGAGATGTCGATTTCGTCGTAGGTGACGGGATCCAGATCCTTCAGCTGGTCGGCGAGGACGTCCACGCCTTCGCTCCGGAGGCAGTCCATCAGGTGCTCCCGCAGCATCAGGGGAACTTCCGGGAAATCGTCCAGGCCGTAGCAGAGGGCGTCGATGTAAAGCATGGACCCGCCTGTCACGACCAGGGTGTCGTGCCCTTCGGCGAAAAGACGGCCGATAAGGTCCAGGGCGTCGGCCTCATACATTCCGGCGGTATAGTTGTCCTTGACGGACAGGTTCCCGATAAAATAATGCCGTACGCGCGCGAGCTGTTCCTCTGAAGGGACGGCCGTGCCGATGCGCATCTCCCTGTAGAACTGGCGGGAATCGCAGGAGATGACAGGACTTCCGTACTCCAGCGCCCTTTCGATGCTGTAGTCCGTTTTTCCGACGGCAGTCGGTCCGAGGATCACCAGGAGCCGCCTGCCCATTCCTTATTCGTTCTCGTCGTAGATTTCCTTGCCGTCTTCGTCGTCCCCCTCTTCTTCCTCGTCCTCATCCTCTTCGTCGTCGAAGTCCTCGTCATCCTCGTCGAAGTCCGCACCGCCCTTGCCTTCGCCCGGGAGGTGGCGCTGTTCATCCGGCAGGTCTTCGTAGGCGACGTATCCGTTCTCGAATTCGATGGGATTGGGACCCTTGGAGTCGGCGATGACGGGATAGTCGGGGCTCACGCGGGCGCCTTCCACCTCGCCTTCGACGGTGATGTTCACGCTCTTGCGGTTGGTGACGTCATAGAAATAGACGAAATCCGTGGCGCCGGCCTTGACGGCCTTTTCCAGGGAAACCTGGTCCACGGTGCCGGAGCCCAGGTCGAAGAGTCCGTAACGGCCTACGACCTCGCCCAGGACGTCCAGGGCCTTGAACATGATGAGCTGGTCCTGCGGGAATTCCATATCGGCCCGCATCTGCTTATGGAGGGTGTACAGCGTAGTGGCGCCGTTCACGTGGTAGATTCTGAAAAAGCCCTTGATACCGGTCAAGGTGACTCTGAGTCGGAATACCATAGTCTGTCTTCTGTGTGTTGTTTCTGCAGGTCAAAGATACAACAAAAAATCAAACCCGATTGCAAAATATCTTAAAAAACACTACTTTCGTGGTGGTGGATTCTTTCGACGCATACCGGAGCATCGCGGCCCGGAGCGAGGGGCTGTTCAAGGACAACGGCTCCCGTTTCATCGCACTGGCTTTTCCCGTGGAAACGGAGGAGGAAATCCGGGACATCGTGGCCGCCCTGAAGAAGGAATATCACGACGCCCGGCACCATTGTTACGCCTGGCGGCTGGGTTACAAGGGAGACCGTTTCCGGGCCAATGACGACGGGGAACCCTCCGGTTCGGCCGGCCGGCCGATCCTGGGCCAGATCGACTCCCTGGGGCTAAGCGACGTCCTCGTCGTGGTGGTCCGCTATTTCGGTGGCATCAAACTGGGAATTCCCGGACTGATCCGGGCCTACAAGACTTCCACGGCCGATGCTCTTACGCAGGCGGAGATCGTGGAGAAAGTGGCGGGGAAAACGTTCCGCGTCACGTTCGGCTACCTGTCCATGAACGCCGTGATGAAAGTACTCAAGGACCTGGGGCTCCAGCCTTCGGCGCAGGACTTCGGCCTTGACTGCTCGCTGGAGGTGCGCGTACGCCTCTCGCTGGAAGAAAGTTTTCGCGAAAAACTCTCAGATATTGCAAATATTGAAGAAAAATAAGGAAAATCAATAATAAATCATTATCTTTCGGAACTTATTTGATAACATTTTAAAACCATGAAAAAAGTCCATGTCTTCAATGCAGGCCCCTGCCTCCTCCCGCAGGTAGCCATTGACAACGCCATCGCTGCGATGAAGGATTTCAGCGGCACCGGCATTTCCGTCCTTTCCATCTCCCACCGCACCAAGGAGTGGGACGCCGTGATGGACGAGTGCCGCGCCCTCTGGAAGGAGTTGCTTCACATTCCCGACACCCATGAGGTCGTGTTCCTCGGTGGCGGTGCCTCCCTCCAGTTCCTCTATGTGGCGATGAATTACCTGGAGAAGAAGGCCGCCTACCTGGACACCGGCGTATGGGCTCACAAGGCCCTCAAGGAGGCCCAGGGCATCGGCGACGCCTACGCCATCGCCTGCTCCAAGGACAAGAACTACACCTATATCCCGAAGGGCTTCGAGATCCCGGCCGACCTGGACTATCTCCATATCACGACGAACAATACCATCTACGGCACCGAGATCCACGAGGACATCGACTGCCCTTGCCCGCTTATCGCCGACATGTCTTCCGATATTATGTCCCGTCCGGTGGACGTTTCCAAGTATGACCTCATCTATGGTGGTGCGCAGAAGAACGTGGGCCCTGCCGGCGTCATCTTTGCCATCATCAGGAAGGACTCCCTGGGCCGTGTGAGCCGCTACATCCCCACGATGCTCGACTACCGTACGCACATCGACAAGCTTTCCATGTTCAACACCCCGCCTGTCTTCGCGATCTTCGTGATGAACGAGACCCTCAAGTGGCTCAAGAGCATCGGCGGCGTGGAGGCGATGTACGAGATCAACAAGAAGAAGGCCGCTCTCCTCTATGACGAGATCGACCGCAACAGCATGTTCGTCGGTACCGCCGTGAAGGAGGACCGCTCCCTGATGAACGTCTGCTTTGTGATGGCCCCCGGCAAGGAGGAACTGCAGGACGAATTCTTCGCCTTTGCGAAGGAGCGCGGCATGGTGGGCATCAAGGGCCACCGCTCCGTCGGCGGCTTCCGCGCCTCCCTGTACAACGCCTGCTCCGTCGAGGACGTCCAGGCCCTGGTCGATTGCATGAAGGAATTTGAAGCTTTGAAGAAATAACATGAAAGTACTGCTTGCTACCCAGAAACCCTTCGCCGCCAAGGCGGTGGAGGGCATCGTGAAGATCCTGACGGATGCCGGCCACGAAGTCGTGAAACTGGAAAAATACGAGGAGCAGAAAGACCTGGTCGCCGCTGTCGCCGATGCGGAAGCGATGATTATCCGCTCCGACAAGGTGACGGCCGAAGTGATCGCCGCCGCCCCGAAGCTCAAGATCGTTGTCCGTGCGGGCGCCGGATACGACAATGTGGACCTGTCCGCCGCAACCGCTGCCAAGGTCGTCGTGATGAATACTCCCGGCCAGAATTCCAACGCCGTCGCCGAACTTGCGCTGGGCCTGATGATTTTCATGGCCCGTACGCACTTCACCCCGGCTACCGGTTCCGAGCTGCAGGGCAAGCGACTGGGTGTCCAGGCCTACGGCAACGTGGGCCGTCTGGTCGGCCAGAAGGCGAAAGCCCTGGGTATGGCCATCACCGCCCTGGATCCGTTCCTTACCGACGAGCAGATCGTCGCCGGCGGCGCCGAGCCCGTCCACAGCGTGGAAGAGCTCTATGCCGCGTCTGACTACCTCTCCGTCCACATCCCCGCCCTGCCTTCCACCATCAAGAGCATCGGTTATGACCTGATCATGAAGATGCCCAAGGGCGCCACGCTCGTGAACACCGCCCGCAAGGAAGTCATCGACGAGGAAGGCCTCCTGAAGGCCCTGGAAGAGCGCGAGGACCTCAAGTACGTCACCGACGTCATGCCGGACAACTACGACCAGCTCACCAAGAAGTTCGGCTACCGCGTCTTCGCCACGCCCAAGAAGATGGGCGCCCA
>JAEEGL016879407.1_pt1 | contig 20771 bp, 22 predicted proteins | sample 9134231 | NCBI WGS metagenome assembly JAEEGL01 (sample SAMN16246548, study PRJNA631951) | gut metagenome | biome: gut microbiome; feature: rumen; material: fiber-attached | host: Bos | place: Iran: Karaj | collected 2018-10
ATAGAAAATGGCAGAATTCAGTCGTAGAAAGAAAAAAGTATGTATGATGTGTGCAGGACACTCATTAGATTATAAAGATGTAGAAACATTAAAGAAATATACAAATGAAAAAGGTAAAATAGTTCCAAGACGTGTTACAGGAACTTGTGCAAAACATCAAAGAGTTGTTTCTAAACAAGTTAAAAGAGCAAGAGCTATAGCTTTAATGCCTTATGCAAGATAAGAAGTAGAAATACTTCTTTTTTTACGTCAAGTAGAAAAAAATAATATTAAAAATGATACATAAAAAAAATAAATGTGCTACAATTAAATTGTCTAAAAGATAAATTAATAAAACCGACCAAGTAAGAATAAGGTAATTCAAATCATCAATCGGTGTTGAAAGCCTACCTAGAGTAGGAATCCTAAAGATTGAGTAAGAACAACCACCTGCAAAATGCGGGTTTTATGAAAATATTTTAGACTTTTTATTGTGTATAAATAAAAGAAAAGTAATCTTTACTTTTCTTTTTTTACCTTTTCAAATATTTATATTTATTATATAATAAATATAGAACTCAAAGGAGGGGTTTTATGAGTATAATAAAAGAACGTAGAAAAATTAATAAAGCTATAAGAAGTTCTAAGACAATATTTATAATGGCTCATAAAGATTTAGACCTAGATGCACTTGGAAGTTCAATTGGAATGATTCAATACCTAAAAAGAAAGAGAAAAAGTGTATATTTAATTATAGATGATAAAACACATGAATTGGGTGTTGAAAAAGTATTAAGAGAATTAGATGGATGTTTAAACATAATTAGAAGTGAACATATAGAAGAAAATTTAAATCCTAAATCAAATAAAAATCTACTTATAGTATTAGATACAAATAAAACAGATTTAGTACAAAGTGAATTAGCTTTAAAGAAAATAGATAAAAAATTAGTAATAGATCATCATGATTTAGGTAAATCAAGTATTAAGAATTGTATAATGATTAATGATAATAAGATATCTTCTACTTGCGAAATGATTACAAATTTAATAGAATATTATGATATACAAATTGATTCATATTATGCAACTATACTATTATCAGGAGTAGTATTAGATACAAATAACTTTACATTAAATACTACATCTGAAACATTTTATACAGCATATTATTTAACAAGTTTAGGAGCTAGTGCTAAAAAAGTTCAATATCTATTGAAACAAGATATTACTGAATATACAGAAAGAGAGAAATTATTATCTAGCATTGAGACAATAGATAATAAAATAGCTATTACAAAAGCAACTCAAAATACACAATATAGAAGAGAAGATTTAGCTAAAGTAGCAGATACATTACTATTTTTTAATAACATAGAAGCATCATTTGTTATTGGTAGAATAGGTAAAGAAACTATAGGAATAAGTGCTAGAAGTCTTGGTAGTTATGATATAACTAAAATTCTAACTAAGCTAGGTGGCGGTGGTGATACTTATGGAGGAGCCGCAGTATTTACTGATACTACAATAAGTAATGTTGAGAAGGAATTAAAAAGATTAATAAAAGAAGAAGGCGAATAATATGGAAGTAATTTTCATCAAAGATTTAAAAAATCAAGGGAAAAAAGGTGAAATAAAGAATGTAAAAGATGGGTATGCACAAAACTTCCTAATTAAAAATGGTTATGCAGTATTAAAAACTAAAGAAAATCTTTCTAAATTAAATCATGAATTAAAAAAGAAAGAAGAATTGGATTTAGAAAATAAAAATAATGCAAATGTATTAAAAGATAAGCTTGATAAAGTAGTTTTAGAATTTAAAGTAAAAACTGGTGAAAAAGATAAAGTTTTTGGAAGCATCAGTATAAAACAAATAAAAGATGAATTAGATAAATTGGGGTATAAAATTGAAAAGAGTATGGTAGAACATACAACAATAGCTACATTAGGATTTCATGAAGTAAAAATTACTTTGTATCCTAATATAGTAGCAAAAATAAAAGTACACGTTATAAAGTAGAGGTGATTTTATGCCAACAAGAGTATTACCAAATAATATAGAAGCTGAAGAATCTGTTTTAGGAGCTTGTTTCTTATCTAAGTATGCCTTAGAAAAAGCAATAGAAAGTTTAACTCCTGAATCTTTTTATAATGAAAAGAATGCTAAAATATTTGAAACAATGATTAGTTTAACTGATTTAAAAACACCTATAGACATTACAACAGTTACAAGTCATTTAAAAAAGAAAAATGAACTTAATGCAGTAGGTGGAGTAGAATATTTAACAGAAGTGTTAAATTACGTTCCTACAGCATCTAATATAGATTTTTATATAAAGAGTGTTGAAGAATCTGCTTTATTAAGAGGATTAATAGAAACAGCAGAAGAAATTGCAAGCGAAGGGTATAATACTGAAGAAACAGTAAATGAAATATTAGATAATTCAGAAAAGAAAATACTAAATATAGTAAAAAATAGAAAAGCTAGTGAATTTAGAAGTATAAGAGATATTTTAAATAAAACACAATCAGATTTAGAGAGATTATCTGAGCATAAAGGAGAAATAACAGGTCTTGCAACAGGAATGTATGATTTAGATAGAATTACAACAGGGCTACATCCTAATGAACTTATAATAGTAGCTGCACGTCCTGCTATGGGTAAAACAGCTTTTGCTTTAAATATAGCAACACATGCAGCAATGACACAGGATAAGTCAGTAGCTTTATTTAACTTAGAGATGAGTGCAGAACAATTAGCAATGCGTATTTTAGCATCTCTAGGTCAAATAGAAGGATATAAGTTACGTACAGGTAATCTTTTAAATCAAGATTGGAAAAAAATTAATGAAGCAGTATCAAAACTTTCTAATACTAATTTAGTAATTGATGATACTCCAGGAATTACTATTGGTGAAATTAGAGCTAAATGTAGAAGATTAGCTTCTTCTGAAAAAGGATTATCATTAATAGTAATAGACTACCTACAATTAATCTCAGGTGGAAAGAACTATGGAGCTAATCGTCAACAAGAAGTTTCAGATATATCACGTAGCTTAAAAACATTAGCTATGGAATTAGGTGTACCAGTAATTGCTTTATCACAATTATCTCGTGGAGTAGAGTCTCGTGAAGATAAAAGACCATTAATGAGTGATTTACGTGAGTCTGGTTCTATTGAGCAAGATGCTGATATCGTAATGTTCTTATATAGAGATGATTACTATCATAAAGAGCAAAGAACAGAAGATAATACAAGTTTAAGTGAATTAATTATAGGAAAACATCGTAATGGACCAACAGCTACAATAGAATTATTATTTAAAAAGAATACATCAACTTTCCTAAATATTAGAAAAGATAAAAATGTGGAGGGGAATAAAAATGAATAAAAAGTATAGTTTATTGCTAATAATAACATTACTTTTTGCTTGTGTGTTTACTACAGGTTTTGCAAGCTTTAATTCAAAACCAAAAACACTATATCGTGTATATTTAAAAGGACAATCTTTAGGTTTGATAGAATCTAAGAAAGACTTTGAAGAATATATTGATATGAAACAAGATGAAATAAAGAAAAAATACAAAGTAGATAAAGTATATGTACCCGCAGAATTAGATATTGTAAAAGAAATAACATATGAAAGCAAAGTAAAATCTAATAAAGAAATATATAATGAAATTAAAGATACATCCCCATTTACTATTAATGGATATGTAATAAAAATAAGAGGGTTAGATACAAAAAATGCTGCTGGAAAAAAAGTAAAAGGTAAAATACAATATATATATGTATTAGATAAAAAAGTATTTACTAATTCGGTAGAGAAGATGGTTAAATCTTTTATAAAAGAAGAAGATTTTAACAATTATAAGAATAATACTCAAAAAGAAATAGAAACTACTGGTACTATAATAGATAATATTTATATAAAGAATAAAATAACTATTAAAAAAGATAAAATCCCAGTAAATAAAGAAATTTATCAAAAAGAAGAAGATTTAAGTAAATATTTATTATTTGGAACTACAAAAGATCAATCAAAATATACTATTCAAGAAGGAGATACTATTGCTGATGTAGCATTTAATAATAAAGTATCTATAGAAGAATTTTTAGTAGCCAATCCGACATTTAAAGATGCAAATAGCTTATTAGCCGCAGGAGAAGAAGTTACTATTGGTATATTAAAACCACAAATAAGTGTAGTGGAGGAAGACCATGTAGTAAAAGATGAAGAAAAGAAATATACTACAAAAGAAGAAGAAGATCCTAATCAATATACAAGTTATAGAAGTGTAAAACAAGCTGGAGAAAATGGACTTAATCGAGTTACTCAAAAGGTTCAAAAAGTAAATGGAGAAACTATTTCAGTTGTTGGTATTCCAGCGTTAACAGAAGTATTAAAAGAACCAATAGAAGAAATTGTTATTAAAGGAACTAAGCCAGCACCATGGTCTGGTGGATATGGTGATTTAATAATAGTAAAAGGTATGTTTGGATGGCCAGCAACATGTTCAACAATTTCATCACCATTTGGATGGCGTTGGGGAACCCTTCATGATGGTACAGATATTGCTGGATGTGGATATGGTTCTAATATATTCGCAGCTGAATCAGGAGTAGTAACTACAGTAGGTTACAAATATGATAATGGACAATATATAGTTATTAAACATGATAATGGATATTATACAATGTATGCTCACCTTTGTAGTGGATGTACATATGTAAAAGAAGGAGATAGAGTAACAAGAGGGCAACCAATCGGTGGTATGGGACAAACTGGTTTTGCCACAGGAGTACACTTACACTATGCAATATGGACAGGACCTCCATATGCAGGTGGAACTGCTCTAGACGCTATGTCATTCTATTAAAATGAAGTTCAAGTCATTATCAAGTGGTTCAAAAGGAAATTGTTCAATTGTGTTATGTGATAATACAAAATTAATTATAGATATGGGGATTTCCTACTTAACTTTAAAAAGAAGTTTAGAAGAAAATTCCCTTTCTTTTTTAGATTTTCAAGGAATACTCATAACACATTGTCATAAGGACCACACTAGTGGACTATCTACATTAATAAATAAAACAAAATTAAATGTTTATATTCCAAAAGATATGTATGATAGTCTAAAAGAGTTTGTCCCAAAAGATAGATGTGTATTTATAGATGATACATTTACTATAAATGATATATCTATTGAATTAATTCATACATCGCATGATGCGCCATCATCAGTAGGTTATATTATTGAAAATAATAATAGAAGTCTAGTATATGTTACAGACACAGGCTATATAAATAGAAAATATTTAAATAAAATGGTAAATAAAAATCTATATTTTATAGAAAGTAATCATGATGAAGTAATGTTAATGGATGGACCATATCCAAGATTCTTAAAAGATAGAGTAATCTCAGATACTGGGCATTTATCTAATTCCACAACTTCAAAGTATTTAAAAAAATTAGTAGGAGACAAAACAAAAACTATTATACTAGCCCATCTAAGTGAAAAAAATAACACAGAAGAAAAGGCATTAGAAGAGATTAAGTCAGTAGAATTAGATAAAAGAATAAAAATATTAATCGCAAGACAATATGAAGAAAGTGAAATGATAGAAGTATGATAAAAATAATCACAGTAGGATCCATTAAAGAAAAGTATTTGAAAGAAGCGGTAGATGAGTATACAAAGAGATTATCAAAGTATACTAATATAGAAATAATAGAAGTAAAAGATGAAGGATTAGTAGAACCATCTAAAGCAATATATTTAGAAGAAGAAAAAATTCTAAAACAAATTAATGATAAAGATTATATTATTACTTTAGAAATAGAAGGAAAAGAACTAAGTAGTTTAGCATTTGCAGAGAAACTAGATAAGATTACTCTAGAATCAAGTAATATTACTTTTGTAATTGGAGGAAGCTACGGACTATCTCAAAATATAAAAGATAAAGCTAAACTACATTTATCTTTCTCTAAAATGACTTTTCCTCATCAATTATTTAGAGTTCTATTACTAGAACAAATTTATCGCGCATTTAAAATAAATAATAATGAAAGTTATCATAAGTAGGTGATTAATATGATAGGTAATAAATGGGATGAATTACTAGAAGATGAATTTAAAAAAGAATATTTTATAAATTTAATGGAATTTGTAAAAGAGGAATATAAGAAAAAGATAATTTATCCTAAACAAAATGAAGTATTTAATGCTTTTAGATATACTGATTTTGATAATGTAAAAGTAGTTATTCTAGGACAAGATCCATATCATGGACCTAATCAAGCGGAAGGATTATCTTTTTCAGTAAGTAATGAAGTATTAAAACCACCATCATTAAAAAATATATTTAAAGAGTTAGAAAGTGATTTGAAAATACATTTTCCAGAAGTTAACTCGCTTAAACCATGGGCAAAACAAGGAGTATTACTTCTTAATGCTGTACTCACGGTTGAAGAACATAAACCAACATCTCATAAAGATAAAGGATGGGAAGTATTTACAGATGATGTTATAAAGATATTAAATGAAAGAAATATACCCACAGTATTTATACTATGGGGAAATTATGCTAGATCAAAAAGAGAATTAATTACTAATCCAATTCATTTAGTAATAGAATCAGCTCATCCATCCCCATTTTCCGCGAGAACCGGATTCTTTGGTAGTAAACCATTCTCAAAAACAAATGAATTTTTAAAGAAGAATAATATAAAAGAAATAGATTGGAGAATAGAATGAAAAAGTTTTTAGAAAAGTTTTCAAAATACTATATAATCTTTTTAGTATATGCATTAATAGGATGGCTATATGAAGTCTTCTTATTATGGTTTGTAATGGACCCACATAAATTTGTAAATAGAGGAGTACTATTAGGGCCATTCCTTCCAATATATGGTTTTGGAGTATTAATTCTATTATTAATTCTTCAAAAATTTATGAAACATCGTCATGAATTAGGCAAACCACAATATTTAATTACTTCAGTAATTACAATAGTATCATTTATATATATAACTATAATTGAATATACTACTCCTAAAATATATAGTGTATTTGTATTATTTAAAAATTATGGATTACAATTAATCCTTACAAATCTAGTAGTAATAATCGCAGTATATTTATTATTGAAGATAAATAAAAGATTAAAAAAGATTGATACCACAATAGTATTAGTATTCTTAGCTATTTGGATTATAACTACAGTATTAGAGTATGTTTCTCATTTTGCCATAGATAAACTATTTGGAAATATGTTATGGGATTATTCAAAGGATTTTTTAAATATAAATGCCAGAGTTAATTGGGATGCATCAAGGAACTTTGCAATAGGTGGGACACTTGCATTATATTTAGTACAACCGATAGTAGATAGATTTCTTAAGAGAATGAAAGGAAAAACTAAATACATTGCTTTAATAATAGGTATTCCTATGTTATTAGATTTAATACTACACACAATATTAAAATTATTCTAAAAATAAAATATCCACAATTTCTGTGGATATTTTTATTATGTTAGAAACTGTGGCCTCCTCCTCCTCCGGAAGAGCCACCTCCGCCTCCACCTCCTCCTCCGCCACCGGAGCTAGAAGATTGAGGACTATATACACTGTGTTGACCAGTTTTAATAGCACTTGTCTCACCAATTGTAAATTCTATATCACAATTATCAACTATAGATCTATTACTTGCTTTCGCCATTTTAGATTTACTTAATATATATAAGAAACTAAAGAAGAAAGCTAATGTTAACGCTATAAATAGATTACTTGTATATCTCATAGGCTCTGCTATTTTTCTACCTTCTAGAATAGTATTTATTTGCTCAAAGGCTAAAGATGCACATCCATAATAATCACTTCTAGTGGCGTAAGTATATGTATTATCTGTGATAGAATATGCTTTCCCCTTAGTAACTATCCTGTAGTTAGCTCCATCTGAGAATATATATATTTTTCTATTAGACATATCTATTATAAATATTGTTCCACTTTCTTTATTAAAATTAGAGTGGTAATAACTATCAGCAAAACTTTCAACAGAAGAATAATTATTATTAGTAGAAACAAATCCAATATGACCATATTTAGTTAATGGTTTCATTTGTTCAAATAATTTATTTTTTTCATCTTCAGAAAGTAATGAAGCTTTATCATCAATAATAGCTTTATAGTTAGTTTCTTCATTTATATAACTATAACTACTATCTATAGTGTTATTTTCAATAAGAGTATTATCATCTATTATTTCATCTTCACCATTATAATCATCATCATTAATAACGCTAGGGATACCATTATTAACAACATCAGTTAAATCAATTGCATAAACAGATTTAATATTAAAAGTGAATAAAGCTATAATAATTAAAAGAATATATTTTTTATTCACTTTCATCACCTCCTCTTTTTTCAAGCTGAGGAATTGGTCTTGATACCAATGTATTGTGAATTTTTACTAAATCAGCAAAAGACCAAATAATTAGGATTAATCCTATAATAGACGCTCCATAGTAATAACTATCATGTACAGGATTAAGTATTATTACAAGTATTGGAAGTAATATTGAGAATAGATACTTAACCCAATATTTTGCTTTTACTTTATATTTTTTAATCTTTTTACGTTTTACTTTATTACCTTTTTCATCAATAGTAATAAATTGAGAAGAATAACCTTTATCCGAATATCTTCCTTCTCGGTCATTACATTTATTAATTTGTGATCCACATATTATCCATGCAATCACACCCATAATTGAAGTAAAGAAATCAACTACTTTAGGTAAAACTACAGGGAACCAATTAATAAATAAAAATATTGGTATAGTAAGAATTAATGAAAAGATAACATATTTTGCAAAAGATATAGGCATATCTGCTGCTACTTTACCAGTTTGTCCATTAATAGCAGCATAATGAATATGCTTATTATCTTTAGTACGGAATGATAAGAAATACATTGGGAACATTGCAAGTCTTCTATCACTAACTCCAAAACCTACTGTTGGATTTGAACATCCATACTTAGAAAATATTTTTTCTTTTTTCAAAAATCTAGTAGAATCAATAGATCCTATATTAGCAGCATCAGAGAAATATGTTTCTACTGAAACATCACTACTGTCTGCATAAAATCCAGGTAAATAATTAGGATTAAAAGCTTCACTTTCTTTAGCATTAAAAGGAATTGCTTGACTATAATCATCATAAAACTTAGATAATAAATCAAAAGATATTCCATCATATGAAGCATTAACTACAGCATGAATATCATAATCATCATAATATACATAATCACCAGATCTATGACTATATTTCTTTCCTTTATTTACACAATCACCATTATGTACTAATTTATATACAGCATAGGGCATATAAATACCTCTAAATTTTTTTACTATCATATCTGATTTCATATAGCTAGGTGCAAATAGGAATCCAGAAATTTTCTTTTTATAATTTGCAATACATTCTTCTTGTGTTTTAGAAAAAGGAATAATAATATCTGGTTCACTTTGAGAAACCATATCACTTTTAACTATATTCTGTGAATCACAATAACTACAGAAAGTAACCGCAGTTTCATCAAAAGTCATTAATGTAGCACCACATTGAGTACAACTATAAGTAGTTCCTTCTATTACATTTTCTTGTTTTTTTGCTTTTTTTACATCTTTTTTTAATTCTTTTGGATTAAAGTCACATCCACAATAATCACAATGAACTAATTTTTTCTTAGCGTCGAATTTAAATTCAGCACCACAATGAGGACATTTTGCCATATACTTCTCCTTTCAATTATCTTCCAGCTTGAATAGCGGTAATAGCAATAACACCAACTATTTCATCAACATCGCACCCTCTTGATAAATCATTAACAGGGGCAGCCATGCCTTGCGTAATAGGTCCATATGCTTTAGCTTGTGCAAAACGTTCAACTAATTTATAACCGATATTACCAGCGTCTAAATTAGGGAAAACCAAGACGTTAGCTTCACCAGCAACCTTACTATCTTTAGCTTTTCTTTGAGCAACTTCAGGAATAATTGCTGCATCTAACTGCAATTCTCCATCTATTTCATATTCTGGGAATTTTTCTTTAGCTATTTGTACAGCTTTTTTTATTTTATCTACATATTCACTTTTAGCACTACCATAAGATGAATAAGATAACATTGCTACTTTAGGATCTTCTCCAACTAATAAATTAAAACTATCAGCAGCCATACCAGCAATATTAGCTAATTCTCCACTTGTAGGATATTCTACTAATCCACAATCAGAGAAAACAAATATTCCATTACTTCCTAAATCAGTATTATTAGTTTCCATTAAGAAAAATGAAGATACAAAATTATCAGTATTATTACTTTTAATTATTTGTAATGCTGGCCTTAGAGTATTAGAAGTAGAGTGGCATGCTCCACTAACAATTCCATCTGCTCTTCCAGTTTTTACAAGCATACAGGCATAATACATATAGTCTTCTAATAGTAAATGCCTTGCTTCTTCATAAGTAAGTCCTTTATTTTTTCTTAAATTAACTAATTCATTAATTAACTCTTCAGTACAATAATATGTATTAGGATCAATAAAATAAGCTTTTTCTATATCATAATTAGGAAATCTTTCTTTAATATTATTCTTATTACCTATAAGAATAATATTAGCTATTTCTTCATTTAAAACTATTTCTGCAGCTTGTATTATTCTTTCATCCATAGTTTCAGGAAGAATAATAGTTTTTTTATCCTCTTTAGCCTTTTCTATAATTTTTTCAATTAATTCCATAAAATCACCTATTTTTCATTCAATATTTCAAATATTTCTCTTTTTTCATTATTATAAAATTCTTTTTTCTTAAATTTTCTAAATAAAGCAATTATATTAGATGGAAAACTAACTACTAATTTATTATAATCAACTACTGTATCATTATAAAACTTAATAGCTCCTACAATATTTTCTTCATTATCATTTAATTCATCTAATATTTTACATAATGCTTCACTTTTAAATAATTTTTCATTTTCATCAAGAGCTTTAAATAATTCGTTATAGCATTTCTTTAATAAAAGATGATTTCCTATATTATCTTCATCTAAATTAATTTTTTCTATATCATCCATAAATTCTTTTATTCTTAATGCTTTTTTTACTATTGGACGTGTCCTCTCTAATAAATCTTTTTTAGTGGATAGATACATTTCTATTTCTTCATTAGCTTTATCTATTTTAATATTAGCTAGTTCAAATCTATTATTAAATAAAACAATAATAATAGCAATTAATGAACATGCGCCTATTATACCTAAAATTATTTCTAACATATAATCACCTACTATATAGATTATAACAAAATCCTTAAAAACCTACAATAAAAAATAGCAATTAATTAGTTGCTATTTCATCAAAAGTAGGATCTGTTTCTTTAGGCTCAGTTCCCTTTAAAAAATATACTAGTTTTGTGTTTTTATTAGGATCACTACTAGGTTTACCGGAAATAGGTTCTACTAATAATCCCACTACATTTTTAGGTTTTTCATACCATCCATCATTTTCATCTATATTAGATTCAATTTCTTCAATACTTTTATACCATATATTTTGTGCATATTTATAATCTTTTGTAGTTAATTCTTTATTATTATCATTCCCAACCCATACAGCACATAAAACATTTTTATTAAACCCAATATTCCAGTTATCTGTGCTTGTAGTACCACTTTTTAATGCATATTTATGTTTTAATTTATTAGATAAGGATAAGGCTGTAGGATAATTATAGTCTACATATAAAGGGTCATATGTAGATGTTAATAGATTATTTAAAATAAATACTAAACTAGGATTTAATACTAATTCTTTATCAATAACATTTTTATATATAATATTTCCATTTCCATCTTCTACTTTTTCTATTAAATGAGGGTTTACTTTATACCCTAAGTTAGCAAAAGAAGAATAACCTCTTGCCATATTTAGAATATTAATTTCATTAGTTCCTAATGGTAAAGAAGGAATAGATTCTAATTTTTCATCAATACCTACACGACGAGCTACATTTATTAATGAATCATACCCTAAAAACATATGTGTCTTAACTGCATAAATATTTTCTGAATAAGCAATGGCTGTTGCCATAGAAATTGGTTTATTACCATATTTATCATTATAATTAACAGGGGAATATGTTTTATTATCTTCAATTGGGAAAGTAGTTTTTTCAGATAAAAACTCAGTGGATGCTGTAAAACCATTTTCTAATGCTGCATAGTATAAATAGGGTTTCATAGTAGAACCTACTTGTCTAGTAGAAGATATTACTCTATTATAACTTGATTTATTATAATCTCTTCCCCCCATTAAGGCTAACACACTCCCTGTATTAGGATCCATAATAACACTTGCTGTTTCTAAATAATCATTATCACTAAAAGCTTCTTTAGTGTTTTTTTCTAATATTTGTTGAGCATTTAAATCTAATGTAGTATAAATTTTTAATCCATTTAAATCATTATAATTATTAGGAATACTACTAATACTTTTTAATTCATTCATCACAGCATCTTGAAAATAATTAATACTAGATAAATCATCTTTTTCATTATATCCAATTATATTTAATTCTTCATTATAAGCAATATCTTTTTCTTCTTTAGTAATAATATTATTTTTAACTAGATTATTAAGTATATATAATTGTCTTTTTTTAGTATCATTATAATTATTTATAGGATCATACATACTAGGTGCTTTAGGAATAGCCGCAAGTAAACTTGCTTCAGCTAAATCTAAATCTTTAGAACTTTTATTAAAATAAAATTTAGAAGCATTTTCAATACCATATTTAGCATGCCCATAATTAATAGTATTTAAATACCCCTCAAGTATTTCTTTTTTACTATAATTAGCTTCTATTTTTAATGTATACCAAGCTTCTTGTATTTTTCTTTTCCATGTTTTATCAAAATCTAAAAATAAGTTTTTCGCATACTGTTGAGTAATAGTAGAAGCACCTTGATCCATACTTTTATTTTTTAAATTAGTAATAAGTGCTTTCCCAATTCTTAAAAAATCAAACCCAAAATGTTTATAAAAATTCTTATCCTCCGTGTAGATTGTCGCATCAATTAAATTAGAACTAATATCGTCATAGTTAATCCATTCTTTAGATTCACTACCTTTAAAAAATACCTTTTCATCTTTATCATATAAAGTAATATTATTCGCACTATTAATTATAATTTTAGGAGATAATTTTAAATATAATATTAATCCCGTTAATGAAATAATTAAAAGAAAAACAAGTATTTTAAATAATTTACGTATTTTCATAATATACCTCCTTTTATTAGTATTATTATTAAAAGAAAAAATATGTATTAAAAATAATAATATTGTGTTATAATCAATACAGTAATTTTAAGTGGGTGATATTATGCCTAAAATTAAAGTAATTATAGATAATACAGAAAACATCGTAGATTGTAGTATTATAGATGAAGTTATTAAATACAATGAATTAGATAATACTAGTACTTATTATGATTTAAAAGAAAACATATTAATAAGAGATAATGATGATATTCATATGATATATGATTTTAATAATAAGAAAGGGTCTATTCTTATTAAAGAAATGGATAGAGAATTAGAATTATCATTGGAAAATGTTGATATAGAAAGAAATAAGAATAATATTAAAGTAAACTATTCTATAGAGAATAATGATTTTATATATGAATTGGAGGTATTATAATGAGTATCTTAAAAGAATTAGAAAAAGATTTAAAAACTATAATTCATAATGCTGGTTACGAAGAAGAAACTATTGCTTTAGAGCCATCTAATCGTAGAGATCTAGGAGAATACCAATTAAATGATGCGATGCAATTAGTAAGAACTTATCATAAAAATCCTAGAGAGATTGCAGAAGATATAGTAAATGAATTATCTAATGATAGTAGATTTACTAATATTAATATTGCTGGACCTGGTTTTATTAACTTTAGTTTATCTAATGAATATACATATAGTTTTCTAAATAAAATTAATGAAGATATATATAATAATATAGATAAGAAATCTAAAAAGAAAATAGTAATAGACTATGGAGGAGCAAACGTATCTAAAGCATTACACGTAGGGCATTTAAGAAGTGCTAATATAGGTGAAGCTTTAAAAAGACTAGCAAAACTACTAGGATATGATGCTTTAGGAGATGCCCATCTAGGAGATTTCGGAAGACCTTTAGGTTTAGTAATTAAAGAAATAAAAGAAGAATATCCTGATCTACCTTATTTTGATCCTAATTATGATGGAGACTATAGTGAAGTAGAGCTTCCTATCACAAATGAAGATTTAGAAAGAATTTATCCACTTGCGTCAACTAAATCTAAAGAAGATGAAGATTATTTAGAAGATGCTAGAGATATAACTATGAAATTTCAATCTAAAGAAAAAGGTTATTATGATTTATGGAAAAAAATAGTAGATATATCTAAAGAAGATATTAAAAAGACATATGATTCATTAAATACTAACTTTGAAATATGGAATGGTGAATCAGATGAAATGGAGTTCTTTGATGAATTATATAGAATATATGAAGAAAAAGGACTAATCACTGAAAGTGAAGGAGCTAAAGTAATAGATGTAGCAACAGATGATGATAATTCACCTATGCCACCATTAATGATGGTTAAAACAAATGGTACTATGTCATATGATTCTACTGATTTGGCAGCTATTCTAGAAAGAAAAGAAAACTATAATCCGGATGAAATATGGTATGTAGTAGATGGAAGACAATCACTTCACTTTGAACAAGTTTTCCGCGCAGCACGTAAGGGAAATATAATAAGAGATGACGTAGAGTTAGAACATATTGGTTTTGGTACTATGAATGGAACTGATGGGAAGCCATTTAAAACTAGAGATGGTGGAGTTATGTCACTTAAAAGTCTAATAGATTTAGTAAATAATGAAACTTATAAAAGAATAGTAAATGAATCTATAAGTGAAGAAGAAAAGAAAGAAATATCTAAAATAGTAGGATTAGCTGCTTTAAAATATGCAGATTTACTACCATATAGAGGAACAGATTATATATTTGAAGTAGAAAAATTTGCTGATTTAGAAGGAAAGACAGGACCATACTTATTATATTCAACAATAAGAATGAAATCTCTTTTAACAAAAGCAAATTATACTAATGGAATTATTACTAAAATAAATAGTGAAACTGAAAAAGATATAGCTTTAACACTTTTAGAATTACCTAATGTTTTAGATAGATCAATAAAAACTAAAACATTAAATGAAATAGCAGAATATCTTTATAAACTAACGTCTTTATATAATAAATTCTATGGAGAAAACCATATTATAACTGAAGAAGATATTGATTTAAAACAATCTAGATTAGTTTTAACTAATATAGTTTATAAAACGAATCTATTACTTTTAGATACATTAGGAATAAAAGTACCTGATAAAATGTAAAAAAAGTATTGATTATATAAAATATATATGTTATAAAATTATTGGTAATTTTATTACACACAGAAATTTATTAAAAACATATAATGTTTTGACTAGGAGGTCTACTTATGAGCATTTCGAAAATGAAGAAAGAAGAATTAGAATTAATGTCTAATAAAGACATTGCATATATGATTTTAGATGAGGCAAAAAGAAAATTAAATACAGCTGATTTATTCAAAAAAATTATTAAATTATTAGAATTACCTGAAAGTACATTTGAAAAGAAAATAGCTGATTTTTATACAGCTTTATCAACAGATAAAAGATTTATCTTATTAGATAATGGTAAATGGGATTTAAGAAGTAATCATACTTCAGATAAAGTAATTAAGGTATCAGATGAAGATGACGAAGAAGAAACAGAAGAAGAAAAAGAATTAGAAGATGAATTAGAAGAAGACGAATTAGAAGAAGATAACTTTGATGATACAGATGAAACTGATTATGATGATGATACTAATGAAGAATTAAAAGATTTAGTAATTATTGATGAAGATGAATTAGAACTAGAAGAATAATCTAGTTTTTTTCATAATATATGATATAATAAGACTGTCCATGAAAGAAGGAATAAATATGATAGAAAGATTAGAAGCTACTTTAGAAAAGTATAATCATTTAGAAAGTGAACTTGCAAAACCTGAAGTATTAAGTGATATTAAATTAACAAGACAATATTCTAAAGAAATGTCTGATTTAGAAGATATAGTTAATTGTTATAAAAAATATAAAAAAGTATTAAATGATATAGAAGAGGCTAAAGAAATGTCTAATGATTCAGAACTTGCTGAAATGGCTAAGGAAGAATTGAAATCATTAGAAGAAGAAAAAGAAAAATTAGATTCAGAACTTGAAATATTATTAATACCAAAAGATCCTAATGATAATAAGAATATTATTATGGAAATAAGAGGAGCAGCAGGGGGAGATGAAGCAAATATCTTCGCTGGAGACTTATTTAGAATGTATACAAGATATGCTGAAAAACAAGGATTTACTTATGAAGTATATAATAGTGTAGAAGGTACTGCTGGAGGGTTTGCTCAAATAGAATTCATAATTAAGGGTAAAGGAGTATATTCTTTATTAAAATATGAAAGTGGATCTCATAGAGTTCAAAGAGTTCCTGTAACTGAATCAAATGGTAGACTTCAAACTTCAACAGCTACAGTACTTGTAATGCCTGAAGCAGATGAAGATGTAGAAATTGAAATAAATCCAAATGATTTAAGAATAGATATTTATAGATCAAGTGGTTGTGGAGGACAAGGAGTTAACACAACAGACTCAGCAGTAAGAATTACTCATTTACCTACAGGATTAGTAGTAACTTGTCAAAATGAAAGAAGTCAAATTCAAAATAAAGAACAAGCTATGAAAGTATTAAAATCAAGACTTTATGAACTTCAAGAACAAGAAAAACTAGAAAAAGAAGGAAATGAAAGACGTAGTAAGATAGGTACTGGAGATAGAGCTGAAAAAATAAGAACTTATAACTATCCACAAAATAGAGTAACTGATCATAGAATAGGATTTACTACAAACAGTCTAGATAGAGTAATGGATGGGGCATTAGATGATATTATTAATGCATTAATTCAAGAAGATCAAAAGCGTAAACTAGAGGGAGAAGTAGAATAATGACTATTGAAGAATTACTAGTATATGGTAAAAGTCATTGTCATTCAGATCATGCTAAGATTCTCTTAGGTGAATTAATAGGATTAAATCCATTAGAATTATTAAATCATTTAAATGATTTAGTACCGCAAGAAAAGATAGATTTATATAAGAAAGAAGTAGAAGCATTAGAAGAAGGTAAACCTCTACAATATGTCCTAGGATATGTTAACTTCTATGGTAATAAATTCTATATAGATGAAAGATGTCTTATTCCTAGATTTGAAACAGAAGAATTAGTTGAAAATACTATTAATTATATTAATAAGTATTTTGATTATCCTATTGATATTATAGATTTAGGCACAGGAAGTGGAATAATAGGATTAACTTTAGAAAAGAAAGTTTCCACAAATTCTGTTGATTTAGTAGATATATCAAAAGATGCTTTAGAAGTAACTAAAATAAATAGAGATAATCTAAACTCAAAGTCCAATATCATAGAAAGTGATTTCTTTAGTAATATTAATAAAAAGTATGATGTAATAATAAGTAATCCACCATATATAAAAGATAATGAAGAAATAGAAGAAATTGTAAAGAATAATGAACCACATATTGCTTTATACGCAGGAACTGATGGATTAGACTGTTATAAAAAGATTTTAGATAATATATCTAATCATATGAAAGATAAATGTTTAATAGCCTTTGAAATAGGATATCTTCAAGCTAATGATATTATTAATTTAATTAATATTTATTTAAGAAATGTAAGAATAGAAATAAAAAAAGATCTATCTAATAAAGATAGAATGATATTTATTTTTAAAAATTTAGAATAAAAAATATATAATTATCTCACTATTATTATGAAGGTGAGATTTTTATATGAAAAAATTTATTTTAATACTTAGTATAATAATATTAGTCTTATCGTTAAATAAAAATGAATATGAAATACCGAAAGATTCTATTAGATTTAGAGTTATAGCTAACAGTAATGATTATAAAGATCAAGAAATAAAATATAAAGTAGTTAATAATTTAAAAAGTAATTTGATTAATATTAATAAATCCACAAATATTTATGAAACAAGGAAATATATACAAGAAAATATACCTTTATTCACAAATATTGTGGATAAAACATTAAATAACGAAGAAAATTTCCACATAAACTATGGAAAAAATTATTTTCCAGAAAAAGAATATAATAATGTTACTTATCCAGAAGGGGAATATGAGTCTTTAGTAGTTACTATAGGAAATGGAGAGGGAGATAACTTTTGGTGTGTATTATTTCCTCCATTATGCTTTCCTGAAAAATCTGATTATAAATATAAGTCATTTATAAAAGAAATATTTAATAAGATATTTGAATAAAATATATAAGGTGATTATATGTCCCTTATATATTTTTTTGTAGGAGTAGGACTAAGTATGGATGCATTTTCTTTAGCTTTATCAATCGGAACTACTTCCCCTTTAAAAAGAAATATTATTAAAACTTCACTAACTGTAGGTCTCTTTCATTTTATTATGCCTATGTTAGGGTATTTTATAGGTAATTCTTTTAAATCTAGAATGAGTGGTATTAATATACTTACTTTCATATTATTTGTTGTATTATCATATGAAATGTATAAATCTAAAGATGAAGAAAATAGTACTATTCTAAATAATATAACAATTCTATTAATAGCATTTAGTGTAAGTATTGATAGTTTTACAGTTGGTATAGCTTTTGGTCTTAATAATGAGTTTATTATTATTTCTAGTTTAATATTTTCAATTACTAGTCTAATTTTTACTTATCTAGGATTGATTTTAGGTAAAAAATTAAAAAATAAATATAAAAAAAAGGCAATTTATTTAGGAATAATACTTTTATTAATAGTAGCTTTTAAATATTTATTAAACGTCTAATTTGTGACAAATACCATTATTTTATAATGAATTGATTGACAAAGAATATTTAATTTTTTATGATTAAGTTGGGTGATAACATGCTTGTAAATTTTAATGAAATGTTAAAGAAAGCAAAGAAGGAACATTATGCAGTTCCACATTTTAATATTAATGATTTAGAGTGGACTAGATATATATTAGAAGAATGTCAAAAATTAGATGTGCCAGTAATTTTAGGAGTAAGTGATGGTGCGGCTAAATATATGGGTGGATATGATGTAATCTATGGGATGGTAACAGGATTAATTAAGGATTTAGGTATTACTATTCCAGTATGTTTACATGTAGACCATGGTTGTAGTGAAACATGTAAGAAAGCGATCGATGCTGGATTTACTTCAGTAATGATAGATGCATCTAAATTAGAGTTAGATGAAAATATAAAAGTTACTAAAGAAATAGTAGATTATGCACATCCTAAAGGAGTATCAGTAGAAGCAGAAGTAGGACATATTGGTGGTACTGAAGATAATATTACATCTGTTGAAACTAATGCTACATTAGATGAATGTATTAAATTAGTAGAGAAAACTGGAATTGATGCTATAGCTCCAGCCCTAGGTAGTGTTCATGGTTTCTACAAAGGAGAGCCTAATTTAGACTTTGAAAGAATGAAACTAATAAACGAAACATTAGAAATACCTCTAGTATTACATGGAGGTAGTGGTATTCCAGATGACCAAATTAAAAAAGCAATTGAATGTGGTACTTCAAAAATAAATGTTAATACAGAATTACAATTTGCATGGAGTCAAGATGTAAGAGAATTATTGACTGATGATTTTGATGTATATGACCCAAGAAAGATTATTGGTAGTGGTGAAGAGGCTTTAAAGGCAGTAATTGATCATAAAGTTTCACTTTTTGGAACAAAAAGATGATTAGTAGGAGGTATTTATGAAAGTAATTGAAATAGAGGGCAATAGAGAATTATCAGGACAAATAAGAATAAGTGGTGCAAAAAATGCTACAGTTGCTTTAATACCCGCAGCTATCTTATCTGATGAAGATGTAACTATTTGTAATGTTCCGGAAATAACTGATACGGATGCATTGTGTGATATATTAAAAGAATTAAATGTTAATGTTAATAGATCTACAGAGAGTTTAGTAATTAATGCTAAAGATATGAAGAATGTAGAAATAAAAGAAGAGTTTTCTAAAAAACTAAGAGCTTCATATTACTTTATGGGGGCACTTTTAGGTAAATATAAAAAAGCAGTAATGTATTTTCCAGGAGGATGTTCTATAGGTGCTCGTCCAATAGATTTGCACTTAAAAGGATTTGAAGCATTAGGGGCAACTGTTACTAATGAAAAAAATAAGTATATTGTAGAAGCAAAAGAATTACATGGAGCAAATATTTATTTAGATATAGCTTCAGTAGGTGCTACTATAAATATTATGTTAGCAGCAGTTAAAGCAAAAGGTAAAACAATAATTGATAATGCTGCAAAAGAACCTGAAATTGTCAATGTAGCAACATTTTTAAATAATATGGGAGCAAAAATAACAGGAGCTGGGACTTCAACTATTAAAATAGAAGGAGTAGAGCACTTACATAAATGCTTCCATGAAGTAATCCCTGATAGAATAGAAGCCGGAACTTATTTAATAATAGCG
>JAEEGL010609840.1_pt1 | contig 20770 bp, 24 predicted proteins | sample 9134231 | NCBI WGS metagenome assembly JAEEGL01 (sample SAMN16246548, study PRJNA631951) | gut metagenome | biome: gut microbiome; feature: rumen; material: fiber-attached | host: Bos | place: Iran: Karaj | collected 2018-10
CGCACGGCCCAACGTCGTTTGGCGGAACTGAAAAAATCATTGAACTAATACCTCCCCCATTCGAAATATATTGTAATTTTGCAGTAGATTTTGAATGAACCTTATTTTGGATATATCGTTAAATAGTGACTTAACCAATAATAAGAATTATAATTATGTGGAGTACAGTTATTTACATTGTTTTGCTTGTTCTTGGAATCGTGGGAATGGCGTACTACCTTTATAACGGCATTCGCAATAAAGAGCTGAAAAAAGAAGGAAAGGACAATTTATGGCTCATGGGTGTCTCTATCGCTCTGATGACCGTGCCTATTATGCATTTGACGGAAAAATGGCTTTCCCCACACATCACCAGCGAGATTGCCCTGTTTTTCTTGCAGATTCTGATTCTCATCGTTCTCATGTTGGTCATCATCTTATTCGTCAAATGTATTGCTAAAAGGAATCACATTTCTGATTTAATGTAAGGTTTTATGAAACCCGTCTCAAAACTTTTCGCCCTATTCTGCGCACTGGCGCTCCTGCTCCCCGCGTGCGTCACCGTGCGCGACATCGACGGGAACCGCTACCGCACGCTGAAAATCAACGGGATGCGGTGGATGGCGGAGAACCTGCGGACAACCCATTACGCTGACGGGAGTCCGATTGTGATTGGCGAGGTGGCAGACAAGGAAGCAACGGGAGCATGCTATTTCGACGACTGGAACAGCCAGGATTCCGTGCGGAAGTACGGACTGCTCTACACCTGGGCAGCAGCGGTGCGCGATACGGGGATGACCACAGCAAGTGTACAGGGTGTATGTCCCGATGGGTGGCACCTGCCAGATGATGCCGAGTGGACCGCGATGACACAGGGATGCGTCGCAGAGGACTACCAGTACCGCATTCCCTTCTCTGCTAAGAATATGCGGATTATCAAACGGTTCGTGCGTCCGCCCCGAAGCGGCTACCGCTACCCCGGCAACTACTCGAAAGTGGGGGAAGAGTCCTTCTGGTGGAGTTCCACACCCTCGAGTGATGGCACCGCCACGGGTCGCTACCTCGACAACCATAGCTACCCGTGCCCGTACGTCTGTTTCGGGAAAGTGTATAACGGCTACAGTGTGCGTTGCGTGCAAGACGGGGCGAAGACCACCACCCCGAAGCTCAAGGTCAAGAAACGGAAAATAGAAAGCTTGCAGGGCGTGTCTGACTTGGACACGGTCACTATTCCACACGAGATGGACTTTGTGCGTTCATTCTACTCTTTTGCTGAAGAAACACAGGTGAACACGTGGCTATATATGAATAAAGACCATAATATTGTGTTTAACTATTGTATAAATGCGTTGTCTCCGGCTGTCACTTTCACCACACCGAATTACCTATCCCATTACATCCTACTCGACCGCAACAGCCTGATATACAGTCGTGCAGTTATTGACTCTACATTTTATCTGATTGACAATCATTCAAATGTGAGAAATATAATCGGGATAAAGCGATGGGCCGAAAACGGAGACAGCGTATATGTAAACACCTCGAACTGGCACTTTTATGTGCCAATGACCGCAGATTCGGGATTGCTATTCTGCAATACGTTTTTGGCCAACATGTCCAATTATTACAGGTATGATGTGCGTGTGAAAATGTTTTCCCGTCCTATGTTCCATGTTTTTTCGTATAAAAATGGTCAGCTCAATCCAATCCGCGGCATGGGAACTTATCCAAACATTCACCGCAGCAAGGGCAACACACGCTACAACTACCACTTCACCTCCACCATGAACAAAGACACGGATTTGGTGGCGATATACTCCTTCATTGACTCGCTGTATGTTATCCACCGAGATGGCTCGCAGGAACAGCACTATATCCACAGCAAACACCAACAGCATATCCAAGAAGAATTTGATACGGCCAACACGTACAATTACACAGAATTAGCACGAACGGAAAGTGCTAAGACCTCGTACCTTGGTGTGATTTATGATTCATACCGGAACCTGTATTACATTACCGTTTCCAGACCGATGCCCTACGAGAACCGGGACGGCACCCGCAACAACATCTCCGATAAACCTTGGTCGCTGCTGGTATTGGATTCCGCCTTCCGGCAGATTGCGGAAATGGACATGCCCGACTGCCTGAGCAAGCATGAGCTCATGGTAGTGCCGAAGGGCATTGCCTTAGCCGACAAGCGGCTGTCCGATGATGAGAAAACCTGTTTTGTGACATTGAGATACAATGAAAAAGACCTGTATAACACTGATATTGATACTGTTCGCAGGAACGCTCGCGGCGCAAACAAGCGGAAATGACCTGAAACGGCACACCCGTTTCTTCAAGGCCTACATGCACGAGACGTTCCCGGATTTCAAGATCCGCGACGGGGAGTACCTGTTCATCCTGCCGACGGGTTGCCGAAACTGTGTCGAGCAGGCAACCGACTATCTGAGTGCGCATCTGGACCTGATAACAGGGAAGTACCAGGCGATGCTCGTTTCAGCCACCACCCTGAAAAAGCTGCCCTCCAACATCCGCGAGAAGGTGCCGAACCTGTTGTGCGACCCCACCAACAAGCTCGACAACATGTCGTTCGGCATCGACGGAATTTCAGTGCTAAAAATCAAGAATAGGAAAATTATAGCCTGCAAAAGCATGACTCCGGAGGATCTGAAGAATAATCCGGCAGCGTTCTTTGTGCCGACAGAAACGACGAAATGATTATCGGCGAATTGGACAAATTATACGAAAATCCCGCAAACGTTGATCTGGTGAAAGAGAAATGAGTGTGAATAGTAGCGCACCTCCAGCACGGTACGCAGGAGGATGCCATCATGAGCGTAAGTCGCTGAAAGAGAAATATTTGGATAGGATTTGTTAGAACATCATCGCAATGGCAGGCCAGCGGCCTGAAGGGAGCGTATGATTACTTATTCTTTAACGAACTTTACCGTATTTTCTTTATTTCCGCTGGTGACTTTCACAAAATAGACACCCGAAGACAAATCCGATACGCTTATCATCGTATTGGCATCCGCATTCTCAACTAATTTCACCTGTTGGCCTGTGGCGTTGTAAACGGCAACACGGGCGCCTTCAGCATTGCGGATATTGATGGTTTCCACCACCGGATTCGGATAAACGGAAACGGTGTTCGACCATTCGGCCACTCCTGTGCCATCTGTAAAATAACCGAACTCCGTCCAGCCTCCCGAAACAGTTTTGTCGAACTTGGCGTAACCGTATGCATTAGGGGTGCCGGAAAATTTCAATGCGGCATAACCGACATTCATTCCTTGTCCGGAATAGGTGTCCAAGGTGACCATATTTTCCGCCCAGATGGCAGAAGAGTTACATGCGTTCCACACGGCATCCAAAGTGGCAAATTCCGCCACCGTGTACATCTGATCATTGTTAGGAACGGCCACGAAACCAGCCATCGGCTCCAATTGGACCTCACTGGGGTCGTAATTCGGAATGGAGATTTGGTTTATTCCGTTCACCACCAACACTCCGTTGACGGGCGTGATTTGGACAGTAGAATAATTTTGGGCGAAAACGCTGAAGGCACACACCAGACAGAGTGCCACTGTTGTAAAAATGTTTTTCATATAGCTATATTTTTGTTGTATTTATATAACGCAACAAACTTATAAAAAACTACAAAAAAAGAATAAAAACTCGTTATTGCTTCGGTTTCCTTACAAAATGCGGCATCTCCATCGGTATCTCCATGGAGAGTTCAATATAACCGGCAAACTCACCGTCTTCGAACCAAGGCGACTGGTAAACGAGCTTCTTAATGCCATTTTTCTCAATGGTGTAGGCGTTCACATTGTGGTTCTTCAGCATCTCCACCAATTTGGTACGGGCGGGTTCCGGATGGCAGTCAAGGAGGTTTTGGCCGATAATCTGCTTGCCATGGCTCAGCACATTCACCGCCATTTCATTCATTTCCAAAATCTTACCGTCTTTGTCGCATACCGTGACGGAATAGGGCACTTCGTTGAAATATTCGAGCATAATTTTTATTTTTAATTGTTGGCTATTAATCTATTTTCACCCTCCTCAAATCCAGCATGTTCACGGGGTTGGTGCCGAGGCCGGAGATATTGGCTTGGGTGAAGCGGATGACTTTGTCATAATAGAGCACCACCACGGGCGCGTCAGCCATAAGCATGGCATCCATGCGCGTGTAGTAGTCATTGCGTTTGTCCTCGTCGGTGCAACGCTGGGAGGCCTCATACAGTTTGTCAAAAGCGGGGTTCACATAATGCGTATAGTTAGAACCCACGGGCTGCAGGTTCTTGGAGTAGAACAGCGCCATATAGTTCTCCGCATCGGGGTAATCGCAAATCCAAGAACCACGGAAGAAAGGCAACTGGTAACTGCGCATCATCTCGCGCTGCTGGGCACCCTGCATCACATCCAACCGCAGGTCGATGCCGAGTTGCGACAACTCATGCTGCATGTATTGCACCAAATCGGCGTAGGAGGCGGACACGGCCACCGAGATAGGTGGAAGTCCCTTGCCGCCGGGATAGCCAGCCTCCGCCAGCAACTGAACCGCCTTCTTGGGGTTATAATCGTAGCCGCCCGTGTGCGCGGGGTCGTGCGAGGGCATGCCACGGGGCACAAAACCGCCCGTGCCGGGATAGCCCACATTATTGCGCAAGTATTTCATCATCTTCTCACGGTCGAACCCGTAATTGATGGCCTGCCGCACCCGCTTGTCCAACAACGGATTATTCTTGTCACCAGGTTTCAACATAAAACCCAAGTATTCTGTGTTGAGATACGGACCCGTCAGCATCTTGATTTTATCCTTGTATTCGGGATTCAGCCGCCCGTCTTTGGTGAGCAATGCGTCTTTGTAACACGCCTCCACACCCGACATAAAATCCAGCGAACCCTTCATAAACTCCATAAACACAGACTGTTTATCAACGATGAACGATATTGCCACTGCGTCGATGTAGGGCAGGCGGTTGCCTTGTTCGTCACGCTCAAAATAGTCAGGATTTTTGCGCAACACCAGCTTCACGCCCTCTTGCCAGAGTTGGAATTGAAACGGACCCGTGCCCACAGGATTTTTGCGGAAATCCTTGCCGAAATGTTCCACCACCTCTTTCGGGACAACGGAACAGTATTTCATAGCCAGAATGCCGAGAAATGGCGGAAAGGCTTCTGCTAACTGAATCTGGAAAATAGTGTCATTCAATGCCTTAAAAGCAGGTTTCCCTTCTTTATCCCGTTTCACTTTTTGGAAAATCCAAGCGCCCGGCGAGGCCACATCAGGATCCAGAATGCGGGAGAAACTATACACAAAATCCTGGGCCACAACTTTTCTTGGCGTCTTGAACGGATAACATTCCGTATTGTGAAAGGTCACATCATCGCGGAGATAGAAGGTATAGGTCAATCCATCCTCCGAAATTGTCCATCGTTTGGCGATGGATGGCACGATATTCAACGAATCATCCATGTCCACCAGCCCGTTGTAAAGCTGGTTGCAGGGCCACATCACCGTCTGCCCAGACGCAAATGCCGGGTCAAGGGTTTGAATGCCTTCAGACTGGTTGTAATGGAAGATTTTCTTATCCGAATGGTCATATTTTGGCCGACAACCCACCACGGAAACGGCAACCAATAAACAATATGTTAAAAATTTGATTTTCAATTCTACGATAATGCTTGATTTACCTTCTTGGAGGATTCCAAGATGGAATTATATTCTTCAGGGGTGATATCCGAATTGAAATAATAGACCGGATTCACCTTCTGACCGTTCTTGATGACCTCATAATGCAAATGCGAGCCGGATGCCATGCCTGTGGAACCCACATAACCGATAACCTGGCCCCGTTTCACTTTCTGACCCGGTCGCACGGCCTTTTTGGAAAGGTGGGCATACAAGGTTTGATAGGAATAACCGTGATTGAGAACCACCACAATACCATAGCCGCTGCCAGGATTCTCTCCTGAAACCGTGCCGTCGGCTGTGGCATACACCGGCGTTCCCTTTGGGGCGGTGATATCCACACCCGTATGTGCGCGCAGGGTTTTCAATACCGGATGGTAGCGGCGGCCAAAACCGGACGAGATCTCATGCATGTTCTTCAGCGGACGGATGGCCGGAATGCAAGTCAGCATCTCCGACTTCCGGGTGGCAAGACGCTCCAAGGTGTCTAACGACTTCGACTGCGCCGCCAAGCGCACCGTCAGCTGGTCAGCTTTCTTGTTTGCATCACGCAACATGTTGTACGCCTCCGAGCGCGACATGCTGTCCAAACGCGTGTCTTCCACTAACAAGGGATAACGCACTGAAGTCGGCACCGGATCCGCCTCGAAAATCGTACGATAGACATTATCATCACGGTCTTCAATGTCGTACAAGACATCCGACATTTTATCAATGCGGGAGGACAGATACTCAACCTCCGTTTTCAGTTCGTTATTCTCTCTTTCCAGAATTTTAACTTTCGGTGAATCAACGAAATAAAATGCTATCCATACAAAAACCAACGCAAACGCGATACCACTCGCAAACACCCAGAGCAACCGCTTGGCCATCTGCTTGAAACTCACTTTCACCTTTTCAAAAGTAAGCGTCTTCGGATTGAAATGATATAGCGATTTAGGCATCCCTTTTGTCTTTACTAATCAGTTAATATTACTTGCAACCCACACAAATTCTATCTCCTGGTTTGTAATTCTTCAATGTGCCACTATTGCGTTTCACAATGATTTTCAGTTGCACACCATACAACTGTGACACATAATGATAGGTATCTTTCTCACTTAAAATATGATAACCCACTGGCGATTTCGTGCTTTTCATCTCCACATATACCACTTCGCCCTCCACAGGTTCGGAATTGTCATACACATCGTTATACATCCGTAGATTTTTTTCCGTCATCTGCAACGAAGTAGCCAAGGATGCGTATGTGTCACCCGCTTTCGCTAAAATAAACTTAGTCTTATTATTCTCATACACAGCTCGTTTTGTATAAGGATAATACGCTTGCTTGAAAGGCACTTTGCCAGGTTCAAGCACAAACACATGCACATCGTCCACTGTTCTCGGAGTGGTTTTTGGAAAATCAACAGGTTCCTCCTGCTTTTTAGACTCCTCTTGTTGGGCACGCGGTTCCTCTTTAACCGCATTTTCATGCTCTTTCTTATACAACGATTGGTTATCAACAGATTGGTTTTGAGTCTGTTCTTTTACCCCAACAGGTTTTTCCGAGACCGGTTTCGCAAGGGCATCAAACTTTGCCAAATCGTATTTCTGAATAATGGCAATCAAGGTGTCGGCGTAGCGCGGATTACCCGCATAACCTGCCTCTTTCAAGCCTCGCGCCCAAGCCCGGTAATCCGTGATCGGCAGTTCAAACAGCGAGGCGTAACGGGGACGTTTTGCCAAAAACAGCGAATGGTCGCGGTAGGAATTTTCCACATCCGCATATTTCCGATAACAATGGTCGGGACTGCGGTCCTCCGTTTCATAATAGGTGTCGCCCACCCACTCGTTGGCATGGCAAGTGATCCCGAAATGGTTGTTGGCCTCCTTTGCCACACGATTCGTGCCCGCTTTGGAAGCATAGATGGCTTGTGCCAAGGTGATACTGGCCGGAATCTTATATGCCTCCATCTCCTGAACAGCCAGTCCTTTATGCGTATCAACATAGTCGCGGATAATTTTCTCGGGCACGGGTTGTCCCCACACCATAAGAACCGCCGCAAAAACCATTATCAAACAAAAAATTCGTTTCATATCATTTGATTTTAATGTTTCAACCATATTTGATTGCCGGGTTGGATGATGGATTGATCATTCATCCCGTTGTATTTGAAAATGTAACTCAACTGCACCGCATAACGCTGGGCAATATAACGGAGTGTCTCGCCCGATTCTACAATATGCACCTTCACATCGTTGTGCTTGGCTTTCAATTCAATATAGACAATTTCTTTTTCCACTGGCTGACCGTCCTTGCCCGCATCGTTAAATCTGCGAAGATTGGCCGCCGACACCTGCACATCCGTGGCGATTTTCTCGTATGTGTCGCCGGGTTCAGCCACTACGAAATAGGTGTTGTTGTTGGTAAAGACTTTGCGATAGGTAAATGGACTGGCCACAGCGGGATAATCCTGATCAGCGGTGAAGACCTTGAATTTGCCAGAGGTTTGGATTTGGGTATTGGAGGTTGGTTGTTGTGATACAGAATTTTGGGCAGTCGGCGCATCCACATGGGTTTTCGTCTCCACAACCGTATTCGGAGCATCCACACGGTTTTTGTCCACATACTCGATTTTCGGACGGGCATGGGGCTTTTGCGGAGGTGGAACTTGTTGAGACTGGGTCAAATCACCAGTGTTTTCTGAAATGGGCGTATTATTTTGCCGGCGTTCCACAACAATGCCCTGCTGTTCCAAACACAAGGTGTCCAAACGGGCGATGTTAAACCGTTCTATCAAACTGATAAGACGGTCAGCGTACTGCGGGTTAGTGGCGTATCCGTCGGCTTTCAGCGTGCGAGCCCATCCAGGATAATCCAGAATGTCTAATGAGAACAGATTGGCATAACGCTTTCGGGTGGTCAAAAACAGCGAATGGTCTGTATAGGATGCCGCCACGCTGTCGTATTTGCGGAAACACTCCTGCAACTCATCGTCGTCTATAAGGATCGTGTCGCCCTCCCAATCAGTATGGCATTTGATGCCGAAATGATTATTCCCATCCGTCGCCAAGCGGCTTTTGCCACACGCACTTTCAAAAATGCCTTGCGCCAAGGTGATACTGGCCGGAATCTTGTACTGCTTCATCTTCTCCATGGCCACATCCTTATACTGCTCCACATACGCGCGCATGTCCGCCTCCGTGTATTGGGCGGAAATATTCGAAAACATTCCGACAAACACCAACAGGAAACATCCGACACTCAATATATTTCTCATATTCTTATCTTCTTTATTGATTTTTTGAGAACAAAACACCATCGAATGACATTTCTACGATCCCTCCAACCCATTTCTCGTGCACCGCGCACCTTTTACCGTTCTCCGTGTACCCTTCACCGTGTACCATATACCGTGCACCTTTCACCCTTTCTTGAATGTCAGGGCTTCCATCACCATCTTCGTATAAAACTCTTTAATATCCAATTTATTATATTCAACCTGACCCGGTACGATGCTCAAAGCGGTTTGTCCGGGGATGGTGTTCACCTCCAGGAAATAAGGCACGCCATCGTCCTCTGAAACAATGAAATCAATGCGCACCACACCGTGACAGTCAAGATTATGGAAAATCTGAACGGCGTAATCGCTCAACCTTTGGGTCATTTCAGCAGGAAGATCGGCAGGTGTGATGAGTTTGTGCCCCACGGCGGTATATTTAGCGTTGTAGTCATAGAATTCGTTGCTGGCCACCACCTCGGTAACAGCAAGCACTCGGGGAGCGCCATACACGGAGGTAACCCCGCAGGTAAACTCGCGCCCGCGCACGAACTTCTCCACCATCAGTTGGTTGTCATATTTGAACGCTTCCGCGAAGGCTTGGTCAACCTCTCCTCTGTTGTGCACTTTCGTGACCCCCACACTGGAACCGGAGTTACACGCCTTGACAAAGCAAGGATAACCACAGACAGACTCAATCTGCTCATAGTCAATGGGATCGGAGTTGTAAAAATGCAACGAGGGCGAGATGGGCACACCGAAACCGGCCACCGCCAGATTGCAATAGTATTTGTTGAATGTCAACGCGGAGCAGAACACCCCACAACCCGTATAAGGCTGTCCCACCAATTCAAAATAGGCCTGCAGACGACCATTCTCACCGGGCGTTCCGTGGATGGCTATGAACGCTGCGTCAAACTTGATTTTTTCTCCATGTACGGTAATGGAGAAATCGTTCTTGTCCACTTGGCAAACATTCCCGTTTTCATCGGTATAATGCCAGTCAGCGCCTCTGAAATGGATCAGGTAAGGGTTGAACAAACTCTTGTCCAGCTGATTGAAGATGTTATCGGCTGTTTTCAAGGAGATTTCATATTCGCCGGAATCCCCACCGGCTATTACGGCAACATTATACATAATCACACAATTTTATCAAGTTGCGCAAAGATACGCTTTCCGCTTTTAGCGTATCCGACAACGCAATTTGTTTTTAAACAGGGAATTGTGTATAAAAAGAGGAGAGGGGAAAAGAGGAGGGGAAAAATGAAAGATTAGCGATTGGAGATTATGGAGAAAACATCCAAACCGTTGGCTTTCAAGATTTCCTGTGCTTCGGCGTTTTGCATAATGCTGCCGCCAAAATAGTTGAAATCAAACAGATACGGGGAACAGAACCATCGGTTGACATTCATGTCCAAGATGATGTCGGTGATTCCGTTCTTGGTAATCACAAATTGGGTTAGGGGCAATGTGACGGCGAAGGAGGTTTCCACTGTGTCGCCAGCGGCAGTCACCACCCGTCCGGAGTGGAGGTTGAACGGGTGTGTCGCGCCATCCTCCCCTATCCATCGCCCGTTGATTTTCATGTTGTGATAGCCGCCTCCAAGCACTTCAGGCCAGCTCATGTTGTTCTCCGGCGCATCGGTATAGCTATGCGAAACATTCAGCTCCGGCGCAAGCCCGAATACAAAGCTGATGGAGGAATACGCGCCCGCAGGCAACTCGTCCTCCGGAGTCCAAGTCATCGTATAGGGAATGTCAGCGTCCACATAGTGGGCTGACTTATCGCATTTTATCGCATATTGAGAACCGTCGGCAGATGTAAGAACCACATCGGAAATGAAATACTGCGCCTCCGTTACCTCATAACGGTTGCCCGCCGCATTCTGATACAGCAATGAATCTTGCGTCAACGCTTGTCCATCCACTGAAAAGGTGAAATGCACGCTCACTTTTCCCACCGGTTTCTGGCAGGAAGAGAAAAGAAGGATTACTGCAAAAAGAAAAACTATGGGATTTCTACCACTCATCCTCAAAAACCTCCGGAGGCAACATGCCCTCTTCCAGGGAATTGATCAGTTCTTTAATCTGGCCGTCAATCTGCGTCAACCATTCGTATTGCGAAGGTGACCAATACGGACTGTCGGTCTTGAACCAGTTCTCAATAGGCGCGGCAGAAGCGGCCCGTTCATTGAAATTGGTAATCGTATAACGATAGCGGTTGTCGCGGCACTCCAACTTAAAGTTATAATAAACAATGTTTTTGTGAAGCTCAGTGCCATCTTTCTGCTTGGAGTAAATGCGCACACTGGAACGCATTTCAATCACGCATTTTTCAGCATCCGCATTCTTGATGACTTCATTTGTATTTTTATAATATTTTTTCACCCACTCCATCGCTCTGTCGTAGAGCACTTTCGGGGTGCCTTCTTGTTTCACCACATCCTGATAGGTCACCAGGTTGGTGCGTTCGTCAATGGGAAGGTCGGGGACCGGCAACTGGGATGGTTTTTGGGCATTGGTAACCACGATCATCATCACCGCGGCAAGAAACATCATCACTTTTTTCATCTTACTTTCGGATTAAGGTTTGAAAATACAAATCATACATGTTTTTCTCATCTTTCGGCACAAACTCATTCTCCACTAACGACCACTCTTCCTCCTTTATTGCGGGGAAAAAGACGTCAGCCGTAAAAGAAGAGACGATGCGGGTAAGATAAAGTTTATCGGCGTATGGCAAAAAAAGACGGTACATGGTGGCGCCACCCATCACAAATGCCTCCTCATCCTCTTCACGCACCAGGTCTAAGGCATCCTCAATGGAATGCACGGTTTCGCAATCCGGAAACGCCACATCATCCAATGTAATGACAATGTTTCTCCGGTTGGGAAGCGGTTTTTTGGGCAAAGAGAACCATGTGTTGTCGCCCATCAGGACCGTATGGCCAGATGTGATCTCCTTGAAATGTTTAAGGTCAATGGGGAGATGGCATAGCAGCTGGTTCTGGTATCCGAGTTCCAAGTTTTCGCCTACGGCGGCTATCATGCTGAGATTTTTCATATTCTTATTTTTTTGTTGAGACGCACGGCCGTTTTTTTTGTTGAGACGCACGACCGTGCGTCTTTACTGGTGGAGACGCGATAATCGCGTCTTTACTGGGTTAGTGGTTTATTTGCAGAATGTCGTCAATTATGTGCAACACATTGTCGATTTTGTCTTCAAAGCAGATTTCGGCCTTTATTACATGGATGATGGGGTGGCGTTGCCAGGTTTCAATGAGATGGTCATCCACCACGCGGGCGAGCTCGAGGGATTCGGAGCGGCAGGAGTTGTTGGCGCGAGTGTAGAACTGCTCGGCGCCTTTGGCCGCGGTGCTGATGTGGAAGACGGCGTCGTAACGGTCATCGCAAAGCTGTTTTTCATCCATCCCCACAAAATCCATCACGCGTTGCCATTTTTTCCGATCCATATAAGCGGCGGTATCCATCGTGCCGCGGTCGCAGACCAACAAAGCGGGTTTTCCAGTGGCTTCCGCGATACGGATCATGCAGTCTTCCATTGCCAACTGGAATTTGAGTTTGTTGGCTTCCGTGATAAAAGAGAGTTCCTCATCTTTCGTCAGAAAATCGGCACCCGCCTGAATGAACAGTGTCGCCGACTCGGGCAGTGTGAAAACCGCATAACCCAAAGCGGAATATTTGGTTTCGATTCTTTTCAGAATGGTGGATTTTCCGGCGCAGGGGCCACCTGTAAGTACTATTCGTGTAACCATTGGCGATCAGTAGAAAACATGTTGTGAAACCTTTCGAAAAAGATGGAGCAAAAGTACACAATATTTCCCAAATTTCACATCATCCGGGTGAGATGCACCGCTTTTTTTGTACTTTTGCAGCCGAACGAAATTATGAGTAAGAATACAAATCCCACACAGATTGAAATCAAGAACCGGAAGGCGGAGTACCAGTACTTTCTGCTCACTTCCTACACAGCCGGCATCGTGCTGACCGGCACGGAGATCAAGTCCATCCGCGCGGGTCGTGCCAACATCACGGACGCATACTGCTCGTTCGTGAACAACGAGCTGTGGGTCCACAACATGCATGTGAGCGAGTACGCCAACGGCAGTTACAACAACCACCAGCCGAAGCGCGACCGCAAACTGCTGCTGAACAAGAAAGAGATCCGCAAACTGCTGTCCAAACTCAACGAGCGCGGTTTCACCATCGTGCCAACCCTGCTGTGGATCAATGAAAACGGATATGCCAAATTGGACATCTCCTTGGCCAAGGGCAAAAAATTATACGACAAACGCGAAAGCATCAAAGAGAAAGATGAGCGCCGCAGAAAACAACAGGAGGACGAATAATGACAACAGACCTTATCGACAATCCGGATTACATGCCGCTGCCCGAATCGTTTGATTCGAAGGAAAAGCTGTATTACAGCATGGGGGAAACCTGCGAGATTTTCCAACTCCCCGCCTCCACTCTCCGCTATTGGGAAAAGGAATTCGATGTGCTGAAACCCCGCAAGAACAAGAAAGGCGACCGTTTTTTCTCCAAAAACGACATCGCGCTCATCCGCACCATCCACTACCTGACCAAGGTGAAGGGATACACGATCCAAGGCGCACGCGACGCCCTGAAGAACAATTTCATCCAAGAGGCCGACAACGCTACCATCATCGCATCCCTTACAGAAATCAAGGAGATGCTGTTGAAAATCAAAAAAGAGTTGGATTAAAGCCGACTATTTTTCCGCCGTTTTATCTTTCAGAAAATCAATCAGTTTCCGCATTGCGCGGCCACGATGGCTGATGCTGTTTTTCTCCTCATCGCCCATTTCGGCGAAGGTCTGGTCGTAGCCATCGGGCATAAAGACGGGGTCGTAGCCGAAGCCGGCGGTTCCGCGCGGTTCCTCGATGATCTGCCCATCAACGCGACCTTCAAAAAGATGTGTCTCGCCATCCAGCACCAAGGCCACCACCGTCTTGAAGCAGGCCTTGCGATTGGTCATGCCTTTCATCTCGGCCAGCAATTTGTTCACATTGTCCTGATAGGTGCAATGCTCGCCGGCATAACGGGCGGAATAGACGCCCGGGGCACCGTCCAGCGCTTCCACTTCCAGTCCTGTGTCATCGGCGAAGCAGTTGGTGTGGTAATGCTCCACCACATATTGGACTTTCTGCAAAGCATTGCCTTGCAGGGTGTTGGCGGTTTCGGGAATTTCTTCCATACAGCCGATTTCACGCAGGTTTTTCAGGTTCCATTCCTCACCCAAGATGGCACGCGCCTCTTGGGTTTTATGTTCGTTATGAGTAGCGAAAATTATGTCCATAATATAAACAGAAAAAGATGGCATAATTGCTTATGTCATCTAACCTTAAGTGTAAAAAAATTGGGTAACCGCCTGTTACTGAGCGGCACCGCTTACTTCGATGGCTTGTTTGCCTCTGTAGTAACCACATTCCGGACAAATACGGTGAGTCAGGATGGGGGCGCCACAATGGCTGCAAGTCGTCAACTGAGGAGCAGTAATGAAATCGTTTGCTCTTCTCTTATCTCTTCTCATTGCTGAGTGTCTTCTTTTAGGATTCGGCATAATATCTAAATTTTATAGTTTTTAATCAAATTTCAAATTCTTCAACGCGTCCCATCTCGGATCGGGTTCTTTTTCGGCCTGAGAATGTTCCATCTCCTCCAATTTCCTCATCACCTCCGGATCACAGGTCGGGTTACCGTCCTCATCATCCTCATGGACAATGCGATGCGGCAGCGCAAGGAAGATGGATTCATAGACGAAGTGGAAAATGTCCAGTTCGTAAGTGTTCTCATCCATCACCCAGATGTCATCGTCATCCTCATTCTCCCCTTCTTCCACAGCAGGCACCAGTTTGACAATCAGACGGGTGTCAAAATCCATCGGGATGGTGACCGGAAGCAGACAACGGTCGCAAGGAGCCACCACTTCCCCTTCGAAATGGCAGTTCAAATCCACCAATTTCTCAGTTTTTTTCATCTCAACCCGCAAATGCACATCACCGTCGCGGACATCGGAAATTTCAGCCAACTCAAAGAACTCCTTATTGCATTCTATTGAATAACAATAAGTTCCGTCTTCAACTCCGGATAACCGAAGCTTAAATTGCTCCTTTAAGTCCTTTATATCCATCGTTTGAATTTTTGGGTTGCAAATATATGTTTTTTTTGATATCAAAACATTCATTACAAACAAATTATTTTTCTCTAAAAAAAAGAGACCAAACTAAAGTATTTATATTGATTTTTATATTTTTGCATTTCACATAAAATAAATTATGAGAAGAGCATTTGCATTTTTGTTCATATGGCTTGTTTGCGCCTTGGGCTCATACGCCCAATCCGTGGTTCTGATGGGTTCGCAGCAATCCGTAACAAATTGTAACATCATTATTTATGATGATGGTGGATTGAATGGGAATTATGCTTCCAATGTCAATGAGACCTTAACCATTCTGTCTAACGACCCCAACAACGGGTGCGTTATGGTGGAAATCACCGATTTGGACATTGACACCACCGACACGCTCACCATATACGATGGCGTGGGAACCACTGGTCCTGTCTTGCACAAAATCAACAACAGCAACTACGATGTCACCGGCACTTTCCGGTATGCGGCCACAATTCAAAACAACACTGGGGCCATCACTTTGCAATTCACCTCCGACGCTTCGGGTGTAGGCACCGGCTTTGAAATCCGTACCAGCTGTATAGCCCCATGCCAGCGCATCACGCTTGAGATCGACTCTGCAAACTGCTCGCATCTTCCGCGTCTGGACCCCGACGACGGCTATTATTACATCGACCTATGCCCATACGACACGCTCCATTTCAGTGTGAACGGTGTCTATCCCGACAATGACTTCAGCTATCATCAATCCGACAACCAGACCACTTTCTTATGGGACTTTGACTTGGAAGAGATAGACAGCATCGGAGGCCATTCGGTGGATTACTATTTCACACCGGGGAGAGGATACGATGTGTCCATCAGCGCTGCCGATCAGACACAGTGTCTGTCGCTGATTCCCATCACCTTCCGCGTGCGCACCTCCAAAAATCCCATCCGCAACACCAGTCCGCTGCCTACCGTGTGCAGCGGCCAGCGTTTGGACCTGACCGTGGGCTACGACCAGATTTCCTATCTTCAGCTCGACTCCGTGGGCAGCGAACAAATCACCTCACTGGGCGTTCTGGACACCGTATTCCTGCCCGACGGCATCAGTTGCCCACCCTACGGATACTACTACCGTTCATATGTGAACTTCACCTCTTTCGCGCCCACCGCCACCATCACTAACGCCAATGACATCCTCTTTGTCCGCATCAAGATGGAGCACTCCGCCATTGAGGACATCCGCATTAAGCTGTTCTGCCCTAACGGCAGCTCCTGCCGCATCGTGCCCGACTACCAGAATGACGGTTGGGGCGGCATAACGCACAATTTCCGAACGAACCTGGGGCGCGCCAACCGGTTGCAGGAAGTAACCAGCTGCAGCCCTGCCCAAAACCCCATGGGCGAGGCCTGGAATTATGTTTGGTCAAACAACACGACATTGGGCTATCAATATGCCAACGGCACCTACGGTTACTGCTACGAGCCCGTCAATGTGCATTACATCTACAATCCCATGTGGGACGACGGTTCATACTCGTATGTGATTGATTCGAGCAATGTGGCCAACATGACACAGATTTACCACCCCAACGAGAGTTTCGCGGGCATGGTGGGTTGTCCGCTGAACGGCAACTGGTACATTGAAATACAGGACCTGTGGACCAACGACAACGGGTATCTGCACGAATGGGAAATCGCCCTAGACCCTCGCCTGCTGCCCCAAAACTGGTCATACGCCGTCAACATTGACACCACCTATCTGGTTGGACCGGGAGCCAACTGCATGTATGTCATCCCGGACCAGGATGGTGATATCCCCTACACCGCTGTTGTGGTGGACGAATTCGGTTGTGCCTACGATACCGTTGTGCCATTGCATGTGGTGCGCTCCCCGAAACCCGAACTGGGCGAGGATTTCAACACCTGCTATGGCGACCGCACCATCATCGCCTCCCATTATGATGCCCCCAACACCGAGTATTTTTGGAATACTGGCGACAACACACCTGATATTGAGGTGGTTAGTTCCGGCGACTATTCCGTATTCATCGCCACTACCGACACCACTTTCAATTTGACCTGTTACGGCAGCGACACCATCCACATGGAGGTGCTGGAAGTGCCCCATGCGGATTTCACCCTCAACGACACCAGCGGGTGCACGCCTGCCACCATACGAATGACCGACCTTACCACGGCTGACAACCCGGATTACCAGTACGAATGGTCTATCCTTAGGGAAGACGGCTCGCTGGCCTACGCCTCCCCCAACAAAAATCCCGTCTTCACCATTGAAGAACCGGGCACCTACTCTGTCTATCTCCGTGTCAGCACCCCGGAGGGATGCGCCGACTCATTGTACAAATGGAATTGCCTGCATATCTATCACAAACCCATCGCCGAGTTTGCGTCCTCGCCCGAAATATCCTTGTTTCAAGAGAGTGGAGGCACCATCCATTTCCACAACTACGCGGACTCCACCATGCTCGGAGACGGCGGCCTTGGGTTTGTCTGGGATTTTGGCGACGGCACCACCGACTCCTCCAATTTCTCGCCCGACCACACCTACGCCTCCTGGGGCGATTACGATGTGACATTGACCATGAGCAGCCAGCAAAACTGCTCCAGCCAAATCACCCATACTGTGGTCATTGAGGACGACCTCATCTTCCCGAACATCATAACCCCCAATGGGGATAATGTCAACGACTGCTTTGCCATTCAGAATCTGAACACAAATTACAATCCCGAAGATCCCGATCAATTCAGGAGCAACGAATTGTTCATTTATGACCGGTGGGGCAAATCCGTGTATCACGCCAAGAATTACGACACCTACTCGATAGACGGAAACATCACCAAAGGGTCACAATATTTTGATGCCAGCAACCTCAGCGACGGGGTTTACTATTACTCCTTCTATTACAAAGGGAAAGTGAAAACCGTTGATTATCACGGTTCTATTACCGTTATTCGATAAGAAAAACACTGCCGATGGAGAAATTAAAAACATTATACCACAAGATATTCACCCCCCAGTTTATCCGTTTCATTCTTACCGCCATACTGAACACCGGGTTCGGATTGTTTATTAACTACGTGTTCCTGTTCATCTTTGAGCATCTGCTCAAAATCAACCATGCGTATATCATCTCCAATTTCCTGGCCACCATCGTCAGTATCTTGTTCAACTTCAAAACCTACGGCATTTTGGTGTTCAAAAACAAGAACAACAAACTGCTTTTCCGTTTTCTGATGGTCACCTCGTTCACTTACTTGCTGAACATTGGTGGCATCGCGCTGCTGGAGCATTTTGGAAGCAGCAATAACTATCTGAACATCACGCTAATGGCAATACCGGTTGGTTTGCTGAACTACATATTAAACAAACACTTTGTCTATACGGACAAAGCCAAGAGATGGCATTGGTTCTGCCTCGTCGGAGTACTGATAGTGGAATTGGTCCTGTTTCTGATTCTGAAATATTAGCGTGCTTTCGGAAAGATTCCGAACACTGCCGAGCCGCTACCCGACATGGCGGCGTAGAGCGCGCCTGATTCGTAAAACTTGCGTTTGATTTCCGCAATTTGGGGATATTTTGGGGAAACCGAATCCTCGAAATCATTATAGAGATACTTTTTCCACTCGTGCACGGGCACATTGCGCACCACTTCCGCGAAGTTCACATCGGACTCGTGTGGACGCACATGCGCGTAGGCCTCGCGCGTGGAAACCGACACCTCCGGTTTTTCAATAATAATATTGTATGCGGAAAGATCCAGGTCAACGGGCGTCATGATCTCGCCTCTTCCTTCGGCGAATGCCGGTTTGTTGTCGATGAAAAACGGCACATCACTGCCGAGTTGCGCGGCATATTGCTTGAGGTCCACATTATCCAAGGGTAATTTAAACTGTTCAGTCAGCATTTTCAGCACAAACGCTGCATCGGCGGAACCGCCACCCAGACCCGCACCGGTAGGGATATGCTTCTCCAAACGGAGACGCACGCCCTGAACACCGAAATCGCGCTCCAGCAATCGAAATGCCTTCACACAAAGATTGTCGCTGTCCGGACCGATATCTTGCGCACTGTCGCATACAAACTCAAGCCCACCAGCAATCGGTTCCAAAGACAAAAGGTCGGAAAACGCATCCGTAGGATAGAACACGGTTTGCAAATCGTGGAACCCGTCATCCCGTTTTCGGATAATGTTCAGTCCGAGGTTAATTTTGCAATTGACGATAGAATGCATGGTTAGGTGAATGGTGAACGATTAAAAGTGAAGGGTGTATGGGGCTGAAAAGTTGAGGCGTCCTATGTGACGCCGACTCATAAATTGACATTACAATTTCAGAGTATCGAAATTCTTTCCGAACACACTGGATGTTTTGGACACCGTGACAAAGGCGGAATTGTCGATTTCCTTGATGATGCGAGTCACGCGAACCTTATCGCTACGGTGGGCAATGATGAGCAGCACATCATTTTCTTGGCGGTCGTAAGAACCGTAGCCCTTGAGGAAGGAGGCGCCGCGATGCAATTCTTCGTTGATACGGCGTGCAATTTCATCGTTCTTTTTGGAAAACACCATAAACTGGTAAGTCTGATGGAAACCATCGATGACCGTATCGGCGACCAGCATGCTCACAAAAAGGACAACGAAACTATAGACCAGTTTCTGCAGATCCTGCAGGATAAAGAATGAGGAACCCACGATGATGAGGTTGCACATCATATTCACCTTGCCGTAGGAGATATTGCGGTACTTGCCGACCATGAGGGCGATGATGTCCAGACCGCCGGTATTGCCGCCCCAGTTGATGGAGATGCCCGCGCCCAGCGCACCCAGCGACGCGCCAATGATGACACTCATAAACATGTCATCCACAATCGGATGGGTGAAGATCCGTTGGCCGATATAGAAGAAAACGGATAGGATAATGGTACAAATCAGCGAGTTGACACAGAATTTAGGGCCGAGCACCTTCCAAGCGATGGCAATAAGGATGGCATTCAGGGCGAAAGTGGTGAAACCGATCGGGATTTTGGTGGCGAAATAGAGAATGGAAGCAATACCTGCCACACCACCACCCGTAACTTCGAAAGGTGTCATAAAAGCGGACCATCCGAGCACAAAAATGGCCAAACCGATGGTGATGAAGAAGTAGTTTTTGGCCTCGCGGGCAACATCCTTAAAGGTAATTTTCATTGGGCATTCAATTTATAATGTTGATTATCAAGTATGTAACAATAATGTCACCATAAAACAACCCGCAAAAGTAAAATTTTTTTTCGGGGTAGTGCATATATTGAAAAAAAATGTATTTTTGCAGCCGTTAACAACAGCAGTTAACCACCCGCTTCCTTAGCTCAGTTGGTTAGAGCATCTGACTGTTAATCAGAGGGTCCAAGGTTCAAGTCCTTGAGGGAGCGCAAGAGGCAAAAAAAGGGCAAAATCGTAATCCGATTTTGCCCTTTTTTTGTGCCCGCCCTCGCCATTATCGCATATTTTCCACCACGGGCAAATCACCCTACGAGGAATACTCTCAATTTTCATTGTATGAGGATATTACGCATTCTTACGATTGCCGCAAAGATAGCGTTTTGCACCCCAAAATCCCCACTTTGAATCGTATTCTTAATGCGATTATGACCTA
>JAEEGL011714947.1_pt1 | contig 20770 bp, 20 predicted proteins | sample 9134231 | NCBI WGS metagenome assembly JAEEGL01 (sample SAMN16246548, study PRJNA631951) | gut metagenome | biome: gut microbiome; feature: rumen; material: fiber-attached | host: Bos | place: Iran: Karaj | collected 2018-10
AACTAGATAATATATCTAGTTTTTTTATGCATATTTTTATAACTATTAAATAGAATTAACTGAAAGGGGAATAGTATGAATAAGTTAATTCCGTTTACAAAAGAAATAGTATTTGATTCTAATATATATGAAATAACTAGTATATCTTTGGAAAATACTTTAGGTAAAAATAATAATATTATATCAGGTGATTTTATTGTTAGTGGTGAATATAGAATAACTGAAACTAGTATTAATACTTTACCTTTTAAGTATAATATACCTTTTACAATAGATATTGATGAAACTTATGATATAAGTGCTGCTAGTATAGATATAAATGATTTTTATTATGAGATTATCAATGATAAAGTTTTAGCTATTAATATCGAAGTTATTGTTGATAATGTAAAGGAAATATTATATGAAAGGAATGAAGATATGAATGATTTAATAAATGATAATAATCTAGATTTAAGTATGATAGATGATATTAATATTACTAATGTAGATACTGATATTAATATAAATGATGTTAGTATTACATCTGATGATATAAAAAAATCATTATTTAATGATCTAGAGACAAAAGATAACTATGTAAATTATAGAGTATACATTGTTAGGGAAAATGATAATTTAGATAGTATATGTAATAAGTATAATGTAGATAAAGATATATTAAGTGAGTATAATGATTTAAATGATTTAAAAATAGGGGATAAAGTAATTATTCCATATGTTAAGGGTTAATGATGAATTAAAAAAATATGGTTTAGTTGCGGCTAAATATACAACTAAAGGTAATGTTACAATAGTAGATACAGATAATGGTAAGGTAGTATTTAAAAATAATAATAATCTAGATATATTTAAATATCTAGATTCAAGAGATTTTGATTATTATCCTAAAATAATAAGTGATGATAATGATTCATACGTGATGATGGAATATATCGATTCGGTAGATATGCCTATAGAACAGAAATTAGATGACATGGTTGATTTAGTAGGACTTTTACACAGTAAAACTACATATTATCAGGATGCATCAATAGATGATTATACTGATATATATGAAGATATTAAAAACAACGTTGAATACTTATATAGTTATTATAATGATCTTATGGCTGTAATAGAAAGTAAGGTATTTATGAGTCCAGCTGAATATACACTTTCTATAAATATATCTAATATATATAAATCTTTATCAATTTGTAATGATAGAATAGATGAATGGTATAAGAAAGTAAAAGATAAAAATAAGAAACGATTAGTTGTATTACATAATAATTTGGATTTATCGCATTTTATTAGAAATGATAGACCTTATTTAATCAGTTGGGATAAATCTAAAATAGATATACCGGTTTTTGATTTATATAAATTATATAAAAATAATATTAATTTTAATTTTGAAGAATTATTGAAAAGATATGAAAAGATTAATCCTTTAAGTGATGATGAAAGAGATTTATTAATAATTTTACTTTCTTTACCTGATAAAATAGAGTTTGATGGGAGTAATTATAATATGTGTATAAAAATTAGAAATATGATAAAATTACTTACCAAATTATCTTAAATATACAAAATAATATAAGAAACCAAAAAACAAATACTAGGAATAAACTAAATCTAGTTACTACTAAAAATGCGATTATAATTTGGTATAAGAAAAGGATACAAAAGGCGAATAATCCTAAAAACCATTTACCACGTCTATTAAACCAGTTATTACACATAATATCACCTAATATATTATATTTTTAGTTATATTAAATGTGTAGGTTATGACATTGTTTTTTTAAAGGTATTATTATATAATTATTATAGTAGGTGATTATATGAATAATAAGGGTTATGCGATCACAAGTGTTATCTATGGTATATTACTTATATTTTTATTAGTTGTATTTTCAACTTTATCAATATTAATAACTCGTGGTAATACATTAAATAAAATTAAGAAAAATGCGCTTAATACAGTAGCAGGTAATGTAGATACTACATCTATACCTTATTATGTTGCTGATTTTGATAATATAAATGTAGTAGATGGTGCTTCTAATTATGGTACTATTGATTATAATTCGTTTGTAATATCACCATATGGTTATGATATTACTAATACTTTAAGTGGTGATACTATTAATTATCGTATTACAAATAGAGGTTCATTGGTAACTGATTTTACTAAGACATTAGTTACTGGTGCGAATGCTTTAGTTACTAATTATGATTATACTTCTAAGGTAGAAAAGGTAATGTTAGAACCAGGTATTTATAAATTAGAAACCTGGGGTGGTGAAACAGTAGGTGCATCAGGAGTATATGCATCAGGTTATATTACTTTATCTGAAAGAACTATATTATATATTAATGTAGGTGGTAGTAAAGTAGGAAGTAGAGATGGCTATAATTCTGGTAATACTATTGTCGCGTCTGATAGTGATATGAATAATATATTGATATCATCTAGTAATACGTATAGTTTCGGTTCAGATGTAAGTAATACTTCATATTATGATTCTACATGTACTAATGATACAGCTACTATAAATTGTAGAAAAAATGGTAATGGATATATTAGAATTAGTAGTTTAGTTTATACTACAAAATAGTTGATTTTAATGATTAAAAGTACTATAATACATCTAATGACTTTGATGAAGAGGAGTAAAATATATAATATATAAAGAGAGGAACTATTTGGTGTAAGGTTCTTATAGAGTATATTTGAAGGTAGCTTTGGAGTTTGATATCTAAGTAAATAGGATATTACGTTTAAACGCGTTATTGTTTAGAGGTCTAGTAATAGATGAATTAAGGTGGTACCACGTAATCACGTCCTTATAGGATGTGATTTTTTTATTGGTTAGGAAGTGATATTATGCAAGATATAATGGCTATATTTAATGAATATGCGAAAAAGTATGATTTAACTATTGATCCTATTATGGGAAAATTTCATCATTCATATCGAGTCTATGAATATGGTAAGGATATAGCTAAATCACTTAATTTAAGTGAACATGATATTTATATAGTATCAATCGCTTGTTTATTCCATGATGTGTCTAGGTTCTTACAGTGGACTTTATATAAGACTTATGAAGACGCGAAATCATTTGATCATGGAGATAAATCATATGAAATATTAAAAGATGAGTTAATTGATAAGATGAATTTAAGTGATGAAGATAAAAATATAGTATTGAAAGCTTGTAAGATTCATAATAAATATCAAATTGAAGGAGAATTAACTTCAAAAGAATTAGTCGCATGTAAGATAGTAAGAGATGCTGATAAAATTGATATTATGAAAGAACAAGGTATTATTACAAAAGAAGGAAAGGTTAATAAAGAAATAGTTGATACTTTAATGCAACATAAAATGGTACCTAATCGTATGTGTAATGGTAGTGAAATAGATGCAACTTTAAGATTACTCGCGTTTACATTTGATGTTAATTATAAATATTCATATCAACTAATATTAGATAATAAAATAATTGAAAACAAAATTAATACGATAGAAATATATTCACATGAAGATTTAAGTGAATTACAAAATAATATGATTAATTATATAAAGGAGAGGATACAATGTTAGATACAAAATATGACCATGAGAAAGTTGAAGAAGGAAAATATGAAACATGGTTAGAAAAAGGATATTTTAAATGTGATGAAGAAAGTGTTAAACCACAATTTTCAATTGTTTTACCACCTCCTAATGTTACAGGGGTATTACATTTAGGACATGCATGGGATGTTACATTACAAGATATCATAATTAGATTTAAAAAAATGCAAGGATATGATACTTTATGGTTACCTGGTATGGATCACGCGGCTATAGCTACTGAAGCTAAAGTAGTTAAAAGATTAAAAGATCAAGGTATTGATAAGTATGAATATGGTAGAGATAAGTTTATTGAGGCTTGTTGGGATTGGACACATGAACATGGTGATATAATTAGAAAACAATGGGCTAAACTTGGTATAGCTTTAGATTATACTAAAGAAAGATTTACTTTAGATGATGGACTTTCTACTGCTGTTAGAAAAGTATTTGTAGATTTTTATAATGAAGGATTAATATATCGTGGTGAAAAGATTATAAATTGGGATCCTGCTGCTAAAACAGCACTTTCTAATGAAGAAGTAATATATAAAGAAGAAAAAGGAGCTTTTTATCACATTAAATATGAACTAACTGATGGTAGTGGTTACATAGATGTTGCTACTACTAGACCGGAAACACTATTTGGTGATACTGCAGTAGCGGTTAATGAATTAGATGAAAGATATAAAAAGTTTGTAGGTAAATGTGTTAAGCTTCCATTTATGAATAAGAATATTCCAGTTATTACTGATGAACATGCTGATATGGAAAAAGGAACTGGTGCAGTTAAGATTACTCCAGCTCATGATCCTAATGACTATGAAGTAGGACTTCGTCATGATTTAGAAATGATAGTAATAATGAATGATGATGCTACTATGAATGAAAATGTTCCTAAGAAGTATATTGGAATGACTAGAGAAGAAGCTAGAGTTGCTGTAGTAGAGGATTTAAAAAAAGAGGGATTATTACTTGAAATAGAGCCAATAACACATGAAGTTGGTCATTCTGAACGTACTGGTGTTATGGTTGAGCCAAGATTATCTAAACAATGGTTTGTAAAGATGCGTCCACTTGCAGATAATGTATTAAAACTACAAAAGGATAAGAATACTAAAGTTCATTTTGTACCATCTAGATATGAAAAGACAATGAATCATTGGATGGAAATAACATATGATTGGTGTATTTCACGTCAATTATGGTGGGGACATAGAATTCCAGCTTGGTATAAAGGTGAAGAAGTATACGTTGGAATGGATGCTCCTAAAGAAGATGGATGGGTACAAGATGATGATGTACTAGATACTTGGTTTAGTAGTGCTTTGTGGCCTTTTGCAACTCTAGGATGGCCAGATGATAATAAGATGGTAGAAAGATACTATCCTAATAATGTTTTAGTTACAGCATATGATATTATTCCATTCTGGGTTAATAGAATGACTTTCCAAGGAGAGAAAATATTAGGAGAAAGACCATTTGAATACTGTCTAATTCATGGTTTAATTAGGGATAAGGAAGGTAGAAAATTCTCTAAAAGCTTAGGCAATGGTATTGATCCATTTGATATGGTGAAACTTTATGGAGCAGATGCGCTACGTTATTATCTTGCTACTGATGTTGCACCAGGAACTGATATGAGATTTGATGAAGATAAAGTAAAAGCAGCATGGAACTATATTAATAAAATATGGAATGCTTCTAGATTTGTATTATCAAATATAAGTGATTTAAAAGAAATTGATTTAAATGCTCTTAAAAATGAAGATAAATGGATTATTACTAAGTTTGAAAAAACTATTTCTCAAGTAAAGAAATTTATGGATAGATTTGAATTTAATAATGCATCTTCTCTTATATATGATTTTACTTGGAATTATTTCTGTGATTATTATATAGAAATGGCTAAATATACTATTGACACAACTAGTACTAAATCTACATTATGTTTCATATTAACTGGTATACTTAAATTATTACAACCATTTATGCCATATGTTACTGATGAAATATATAATATGTTACCAGTAAAAGATGCTGAAGATATAATGATTTCTTCATATCCTAAATATGATAAGAAAATGGTATTTGAAATAGAAGAAGAAGCAGTAGATGATGCAGTTACATTTATTAAAAACTTTAGAAATATTAAAGCAGAAAATAATATCACTAAAGATGCTAAAGTAATGTTTGATACTACTGATGACAATAATCTAATAATTAAAATGTTAAAGTTAGATAACAATATTGTAAAAGAACATCTAGGTATAAAAGCATATAATGTATTTTCTAAAAAGATAAAAGCTACAATATTCTTTGAAAAACTAGAAACTGAATCTGATAAAGCAATGAAAGAATTACAAATAAAAACATTAACAGATTCAATTAATAGAAGAGAGAAGCTTTTAGCTAATGAAAACTATGTAAATAAAGCTCCTGCTAATATAGTAGAACTAGATAGACAAAAACTAGCAGAAGAAAAGAAAAAACTAGAAGAATTATTGAACAAATAAAAATGAGAGATTATATTTCTCTCATTTTTTCTTTGTTTTTAAATGGATTTTTAGGATCTATTTTATCTACAAATAGTATTCCATTTAAGTGATCTATTTCATGTTGAAACGCTACAGATATATCTTCTCTTACTCTAATAGTTTTAATATTTCCATCTATATCTTGATATTGTACCTTCATTCTAGCATATCTTGGTACAATTCCTTCCACTTCACGATTAACACTTAAACATCCTTCACCTTCACCAACATATATTAACTCTTCAGAATGACTTATTATTTTTGGATTAATAACTATGTAATTTTTAAAACTATCATCATCTTGCTCTTCAACTATTACAAAGATTCTTTTCAAGACTCCAATTTGGACTAATGATAGTCCCATGCCAGGACGTAAATCATATTTTTCTGAATATTCATCTATTTGACTCATAGTTAAATATTTAATCGCATCATCTATAATCTTTTTATCTTCTTTAGATAATGGAAATGTTACTTCAGCACTTTTTTGATGAAGTATTTTATTTTTTTCATCTAATATTTTTATATCAGGAAGTTTCATATTATCTTTTCCTTCCTAATTTTGTTTCTAATTCATCTATTTTATCTTGATATGCTAATCTATCTTCATCAGTAAGATTTCCATTATCAAGTAAAGTAGAGTAGTAATCAATCATTTCCATTATTTCTTGTTTTTCTTTTTCTTCATCTATATTCTCAATTTCCATTTGTTCAAAATAGTTCATTTCAGCTTCATAATCATCTAAAACTAGACTCTTATCTTCATCTGGAGTAATATCATACACTTTAGCTATTTCTTCTTTTCTTCCTTTTTTATTTGTTTGTTTTACTTTCTTCTTTTCTTCAAAATCTATTATATTCATTAGTAACTTAGTATATTGTGTAAAATCAAGTTCACCTTTTTTATTAGTAGTGTAAAACTTGTAAAAGTCATTTATCTTTTTTTCAAAGTCGAATTGAAGAGAATTTGAATAGTATCCTCCTTTATATGCTTTAACATAATTTTTCATTAAATTTAGATTAATCATTTGTCTTTTTAAAGTTTTGCTATTATTATTAATATTCTCAAATGTATAACAAAGTTTTTCAGCAAATGGTATAAAGAAACCTGGATTAGTTAATCCCTTTTCATAGTAGTATTTTAATACAGATGGTTCAAGAAACTTACTATATTCTTCATATACTACATGAGGATGTCTTATAACTAGCTTGCCATTTTTATATTCACCAATGCCAACTTTACTACCTTGATATATACTAGGTAATAAATTTTGACTAATTAAATAATTAATTAGTGATTCATCATTTTCATATTTAGAAGTAAACTCAAGAATACTTTTTAAATTATAATTATTTCCTAGAATACTTTCTAATCCATAAACTTCATAAATATTCTTATATACTTTATTTATGTTGTTATATACTATTAAACTATACTTCATAAACATCCCCTCAACTACATGTAATTATAGCATATATCCTTTATATTGTCAAAAAAGTGTCAATTTTAACTAGTGTAAAAAAGTGTATATAATTGATTTTGTTTTAAATAGGTGCCTTTTATGGTATTATATTAGTGGTGTTTTATATGAACAAAGAAAATATTAGAAATTTCTCAATTATTGCTCATATTGATCATGGTAAGAGTACTTTAGCTGATAGAATACTAGAACTTACTGGAGCAGTATCTAAAAGAGAAATGAAAGAACAACTATTAGATAGTATGGATATAGAACGTGAAAGAGGAATCACTATTAAACTTAATACAGTTAAGTTAAGTTATATGTATAATAATGAAGAATATATATTTAATTTAATTGATACTCCAGGGCATGTAGATTTCTCATACGAAGTATCAAGAAGTTTAGCAGCTTGTGAAGGTGCTATTTTAGTCGTGGATGCTGCTCAAGGTATTGAAGCACAAACTCTTGCTAATTTGTATCTTGCTATGGATAATGATTTAGAAATAATTCCTGTTATTAATAAAATAGATTTACCTAATGCTGATATTAATAAAGTAACTAAAGAACTAGAGAGTGTTTTAGGATTTAAAAAAGAAGATATAGTACTTTGTAGTGGTAAAACAGGAGAAGGAGTAAAAGATTTACTTGATAGAATAGTAGAGAAAATACCTGCTCCTAAGATAAATAATGAAGGTAAAACTAGAGCACTTATATATGATTCATATTTTGATAGTTATAAAGGTGTTGTATTACTTGTTAAAGTTATTGATGGAAGTATAACTGTTAAAGATAAAATAAAAATGATGGCTACTGAAAAAGTATTTGAGGTAACTGAATTAGGAGTTAAAACTCCTAAAGAAGAACTTCTTAAAACATTAACTAGTGGTGAAGTTGGTTTTGTAGCAGCAGCTATTAAAGATATATCATCAGTTCATGTTGGAGATACTATTACTGTAATTGGTAATGAAGCAACTCTTCCATTATCTGGTTATAAAAAGATTAAACCAATGGTATATTCAGGTATTTATCCAGTTGAATCAAATAAATATGAGACTCTTAAAGATGCTCTTAATAAATTAAAATTAAATGATGCATCTTTAACATTTGAACCAGTTACTAGTGAAGCTTTAGGTTTTGGTTTTCATACAGGTTTCTTAGGCCTTTTACATGCTGATGTAATTACTACAAGATTAGAAAGAGAATTTGATTTAGATATAGTTGTAACTAGTCCAACAGTATTATATGAAGCTTATCTTACTGATGGATCTATGGAACTAGTAGATAATCCTAATAAGATGCCTCCTAGAGAAAGACTAGCATATATTAAAGAGCCATATATATTTACAAATATAATTGCACCATCTGAGTATGTAGGTACAATAATGGAGTTATGTCAAAATAAAAGAGGTATATTTAAAGAAGTAGAATATATTAATGAAACAAGAGTAAATATTCATTATGAAATACCTTTATCTGAAGTAGTATATGATTTTTATGATAAATTAAAGAGTAGAACTAATGGATATGCATCATTTGATTATGATATAATAGGTTATAGAGAATCAGATTTAGTTAAGATGGATATCTTACTAAATGGTGATAAAGTAGATGCACTATCACTAATCGTTCATAAAACAGAAGCTTATACTAAAGGAAGAGATATTACTGAAAGACTTCGTAAACTAATTCCAAGACAAATGTTTCAAGTTAGTATTCAAGCTAGTGTAGGAACTAAAGTAATAGCTAGAGAAAATGTTAGTGCAATGAGAAAGAATGTACTTGCTAAATGTTATGGTGGAGATGTATCTAGAAAAAGAAAATTATTAGAGGCACAAAAAGAAGGTAAAAAGAGAATGAAGATGGTTGGAAGTGTTGAAGTTCCTACTGATGTGTTCTTAAAGATACTAGGAAGTGATGAAAATGATAAGTAGTAAACAAGAAGAAAAAATAATTAATGAAATTAAGCAATTAATTGAGTTATTTTTAAAAACTAATGCATCTGATATTGAGTTATCTGAAAAAACAGGCATATCATCATCTACAGTGCAAAGAAGACTAACTGATAAAAAAAGAATAACTGAGTGTATTCCTAATGGTGAAAAATTATATGAAATAGTTAGTACAAGAAGAAGAATTAATAAAGAAAATGGTAAAGAAAAAGGAACACAAAATTCTATATTAAATAATATATATTTAAAAGATAGCTTAAATATTTTTAAAAATAATAATAGATTAAAGTTAGATATTTTTTGCTCTAATAATTTAGATAAAGAAATGGATTTACTATTTAAATTAGTATTAAAGTATAGAGTTAATTTAGATTCAATATTAACATTATTTCCATATGATTCTGAAACAATATTAAAATATATGGATAATTATTATAATAAGAATGCTTTAGAATATTTATTTTACTATGATAAAACTAATCAAGAAATAGCAATGCAAGAATTAATTGATTTTTATAAAGAAATGATTAAAACTAAGAAGACTAATGAATATATTGAACTTATAAGTAAGTTAGATGATTCTAAATGTAACAATATAAGGGATATTTTGTTATATCAAATGAATAATGTTTTAAGTACAAATGATATTTTAGAAAAGTTTAACTTAGATAAAGAAGAATATGATAAAAAAGTATATGAATTATTAGGTAGTGATCCAATACTTAAAGATAAATTTGTAAATTTAGTAACGTATATGAATAAGAAAAAGGCAGTTAGTAGATAATTATGAAAGATTGTAGTGTATATATACATATTCCTTTTTGTAAGTCTATATGTACTTATTGTGACTTTTCTAAAGTATTATATAATGAAGATTGGGTTTCACTTTATTTACAAGCATTAAAAAAAGAAATAGAAGATAGATACATGGGAGAGAGTATTAAAACTATATATATAGGGGGAGGTACTCCTAGTGCATTATCTATAAAAGAGATTGAGTATCTATTATTACTTACTAATCTTTTTGATAAAAGTAATCTAAAAGAATTTACTTTTGAATGTAATATAGAAGATATTAATAAAGATTTATTAGAAGTATTAAGAAAATATCATGTAAATAGATTGAGTATTGGAGTAGAGTCTTTTGATGAAGATAACTTACTTTTAATGAAAAGAAATAATACATATAAAGATACTAAAGAAAAGATTAAATTAGTAAGAGAATATGGGTTTAATAATATTAATTTAGATCTAATATATGCACTTCCTAATGAATCACTAAATATACTTAAAAAAGATATTAAATTATTATTAAGTTTAAATCCAGAACATATAAGTACTTATAGTTTAATGATTCAAGATAATACTTTCTTAAGTTATAAGAAAACAAGAAGTATAGATGAAGATATTGATGCAGAAATGTATGAATATATATGTAAAAAATTAACTAAAGAAGGATATAATCACTATGAAGTATCTAATTTTAGTAAAGATGGCTTTGAATCTAAGCATAATTTAGTATATTGGAATAATGAAGAATATTATGGTTTTGGTTGTGGTGCATCAGGTTATATAGCAGGGGTTAGATATGATAATACTAGAAGTTTAACTAATTATATTAAAGGAGAAATCAATAGTACTGATAATTTAATTAGTAAAGAAGATGAAATGGAATATGAAGTAATATTAGGGCTTAGAAAAACTAAAGGTATTAATTTAAAAGCATTCTATAATAAATTTCATATTAATATGCAAGATGTATTTCCAATTAAGCCATTAATAAAAAGTGGTGAATTAATATATAAAGATGGATATGTAAGTATTAATCCAAAGAAATTATATGTAATGAATGAAATACTTATTAAACTAGTATAATTACTAGTTTTTTTATTACACTATTTATAGTGATAGTATGTTAAAAGATTTAAAAGTGATAAACGGAACTTTAGATTTAAATTTTGATAAATATATATATGAATACACTGTAGAGGTAGATAATAACGTAAATAATTTAGAACTAGAATATACTTTAGAAGATGAATATAATATAGATATTAGAAATAACAATCTAATAGATGGAGAAAATATTGTATATTTGGATGTTTACAGTGTAGATTATACATACACATATACTTTATATGTTTATAAAAACTCTGATAAAACATCTAGTAAGATAGATGAATATAAAAAGAAATTAGAAGTAATAAATAATGAAAAAATAGAAATATATAAAGTAAATATACTATGTATATCAGTGTTCTTATTAATAGTAATAATATTTAGTATACTTTTTCATAAGAAAAGGAAAGTTTTTAAGTAGATTTATTGAATTTAAAATAATTATTTGATAAAATGTATGTATAAATTATTTTCTATGGGAAGAAGAGTAGTTTATTAAATAAAAAGTTTAAAGCGAAGACGGTTGGTGAGAAAGTCAAACAGTTTAATAATATGAAGACACTTCCATAATTAGAAACGCATAAGCGATAAAATATAGAGGCCTAGAAATAAGGTGGTACCGTGGGATTATCTCACCCTTATGCATTCTAGGCCTTTTTTTAGAAAGAAGGGTAAATATGATAACTAAACCAAAGGGAACCGTTGATATTACAGGAAGTGATGCACTTTTATGGGAGTATGTAAATAATGTAGTAAGTACTATGATGAAAACTTACAATTATGATTTTATAAGAACTCCTATATTTGAGTCTTCTGAATTATTCCACCGTACTGTAGGAGAAACATCAGATATTGTAAGAAAAGAAACATATGATTTTCTAGATAAAGGTAATCGTAATATGACTTTAAGACCTGAAGGAACTGCTGGTGTAGTAAGAAGTTTTATAGAAAATAAAGCATATGCAGAGCCATCAGTAAAGAAATATTTTTACAATGGAACAATGTATCGTTATGAAAGACCACAAACAGGTAGATTAAGAGAGTTTACTCAATTTGGTGTAGAAGTATTAGGAAGTAATGATGAGTTTATTGATGCTGAAGTAATAAGCTTGCAATATAATATTTTAGATGCACTACATATTAGTAATTTACAAGTTAATATTAATTCTCTAGGAGATGCAGAATCAAGAAATAATTATCGTGAAGCTTTAGTTAAGTATTTTACTCCAAAAATAGATAATCTATGTGAAGATTGTAAAGAAAGATTAAAGACTAATCCTTTAAGAATACTTGATTGTAAAGTAGATAAAGATAATGAAATACTAAAAAATGCTCCAAAAACTATTGATTATTTAAATAAAGAAAGTAAAGAGAGATTTGAAAAAGTATTGAAATATTTAGATTATTTAGATATCGATTATGAAGTTAATCCAAATATAGTGAGAGGTTTAGATTATTATGATCATACTGTTTTTGAAATAGTTAGTCTAGATAGTGATAGTGGTAGTCAAAGTGCTTTAGGAGCTGGTGGAAGATATAATAAATTAATTAAAGAATTAGATGGACCAGAAAGCTATGGAATTGGATTTGCTTGTGGTATAGATAGAATAATTAATGTATTAAAAGAAATTGAATTATATAAAGAAATTAAAAAAGAAATAGATGTATATGTTATGTATGTATCAGAAGAAGAAAAATTATATGCTTTAGATATTGTTCAAAGTTTAAGGTTAAATGGTGTTGTTTGTGAAACAAATAATATGAATAAAGGATTAAAAGGACAATTTAAAGAAGCAGATAGATTAAGTGCTAAATTATTAGTATTACTAAATAATGAAGATCTTAAGAAAGGATTAGTTACTTTAAAAGATAATGTAACTAAAGAAGAAGAAAAAGTAGATATTAATGAAATAGTAGATCTAGTTGTTAGTAATTTATAGGAGGAATTATGGACATTAAAGAAATATTAAAAGATATAAAGAGTTTTCTAAATAAAGAAGTAACTATATGTGGATGGGTAAGAGGTAATAGAGATGGTAAATCTTTAGGATTTATTGATTTTTCTGATGGAACCTCTCTAGAACATTTACAAGTTGTATATACAGATGAATTAGATAACTATAGTGATATTACTAAGATTAGTTTAGGAAGCAGTATCGAAGTTAAAGGTATTATAGTACCATCAGAAGGTACTCAAGATTATGAATTAAAAGCTACTAGTATTAAAGTATTAGGTACTGTAGATGATGATTATCCTTTACAAGCTAAAGGAAGACCTACAAGAGAGTACTTAAGAGAAATAGCATATTTAAGACCACGTACTAATTTATTTCAAGCTGTATTTAGAGTTAGAAGCATAGCGGCATATGCTATTCATAAATATTTTCAAGATAACAATTATGTATATTTCCATGCACCACTTATTACAGCTAGTGATGCTGAAGGTGCTGGTCAAATGTTTCAAGTAACTACTATTCCTTTAGATAAAATTAAAGGAGAAGTAGATTACTCTAAAGATTTCTTTGGTAAGATGACTAACCTTACTGTATCTGGTCAATTAGAAGCCGAAACATTTGCTCTAGCTTATAAGAAAACTTATACATTTGGTCCAACTTTTAGAGCAGAAAACTCTAATACTAAGACTCATGCATCAGAATTTTGGATGATTGAGCCAGAAATTGCTTTTTGTGATTTAGATGGTGATATGGATATCATGGAAAGTATGCTTAAGTATGTAGTTAAATATGTTTTAGATAATTGCAAAGATGAAATAGATTTATTTGATAAATTTGTAGAAAAAGGATTAAAAGATAAATTAAATAAACTAGTTAATAGTAAATTTACAAGAATTGATCATGAAGAAGTAATTAAAATATTAAAAGAAGCAGATGTTAAATGGGAATTTGAGCCTGAATATGGTGAAGATATTGCTAAAGAACATGAAAAATATATTACTGAATATTTTGGTGGACCAGTATTTATTAAAAACTGGCCTAAAGATATTAAAGCATTCTATATGAAGTTAAATCCTGATAATAAAACAGTTGCTGCAGTAGACTTAGAAGTTCCTGGAGCAGGTGAATTAATGGGTGGTAGTCAAAGAGAAGAAGACTATGGTAAATTACTTAAGAGAATGAAAGAATTAAATATGGGTACTGAAGGACTAGAATGGTATTTAGATTTAAGAAGATTTGGAGGATGCGTTCATTCTGGATTTGGAATGGGATTTGAAAGATTACTTATATATCTAACTGGAGTAGATAATATAAGAGATGTTATTCCATACCCAAGGACTCCAAAGAATTGTGAATTTTAGGAGGTATTTATGGAAAGATGTTTAATAAATAATTTAAAAGAAAATGAATTAAGCACTATTAAAGGTATGATAAATACTGTAAGAAATACTAAATATATGGTATTTATCATTATTAAAGATAGAAGTGGATTTATTCAAGTATCAATTGATAAAGGAACACAAGAAGAATTAGCAAATAATGCTGCTAATATTACTACAGGAAGTATTTGTTCATTTACTGGAGTAATGAAAAAATCTGAATATGTAAAAAACGGTGGTAAAGAATTTATCCCAAAATCATTTGAAATAATGTCACTAGCAGATACTATTCCTTTAGAAGAAAATGCCAATTCAGATACTAAAATGGATTATCGTTGGCTAGATTTAAGAAGTGAAAAAAACGAATATACTTTTATGATTCAATCAGAATTTGTTAAGTATTTAAGAGAATATTTATATAAAAATGATTTTACAGAGATTCATACACCAAAACTATTAGGAGCAGCATCAGAATCAGGTAGTGATGTATTTGAAGTAAAATACTTTGATAAAAAAGCTTATCTAGCACAAAGTCCTCAATTTTATAAGCAAATGGCTATTGCTAGTGGACTAGAAAGAGTATTTGAAGTAGCTCCAGCATTTAGAGCAGAAAATTCTAATACAAATCGTCATTGCACTGAATTTACTTCATTTGACGTAGAACTAGCCTATATTGATAGTTATCATGATGTAATGAAATTAGAAGAAGAAATGCTTACATATGCATTAAAAAATATTAAAGAAAGCTATGGAGATATTATTAAAGAACGTTATGGTGTTGAAGTAGTAGTACCAGATAAAGAATTTCCAGTAATAAAGTTAGATGATCTACTAAAAGAATTACATGATAGATATGGTTATAATATACCAGAATCTGATATAGGAGATATGAATTCTGAAGCAGAGAAATTAGCATATAAATATGCAATGGAAGTATATAATTCAGAATTTATATTTGTAACACATTTTAGTGCTAAGAAACGTGCTTTCTATCATATGCGTAAAGATGGTATTCCTGAAGGTTATGACTTAATATGGCGTGGTATGGAAATTACTACTGGTGCTCAAAGAGAACATAGATATGATGTGTTATGCAAACAAGCTGATGAAAAGGGATTAGGAAAAGATGTAGAATTTTATAAAGAATTCTTTAAGTACGGATGTCCTCCTCATGGTGGATTTGCTATAGGTGTAGATAGATTAACACTTTTATTATTAGGACTAGATCATATTAGAGATGCTCAAATGTTATTCCGTAGTCCTAATAGATTAAATCCATAAAAGAAAGGAATATAATATGATTATTGCTATTGATGGTCCTGCTGGAAGTGGGAAAGGAACTCTTGCTAAAGCATTATCTGAAAAACTTAATCTAGTTAACATTGATACAGGAGCCACTTATAGATGTGTAGCGCTTAAAGTATTACAAAATGATATAGAACTTAGTGATATTGATAGTATTATAGATATTGCTAAAAATATAGATATAGATTTAAAAAGTGATGGTACTGTATTACTAGATGGAAATGATGTAACTAAAGAAATTAGAAGTAAAGAAGTTACAGAGATAGTATCTCCAATATCTAGTATAGTTAAAGTAAGAGAGTATTTGGTAGAGATACAAAGAAATATTGCTAAAGGAAAAGATGTAGTAATGGAAGGAAGAGATATTACTACAGTAGTGTTTCCTAATGCAGATTATAAGTTCTATTTAGATGCTTCATTAGAAAGTAGAATAGCTAGAAGAGTTAAAGAAAATATTGAAAAGAATATTGATATGGATTATGAAGCAGTAAAGAAAAATATAATAGATAGAGATTATAATGATATGCATAAAGAAGTTGGTGCATTAAAGAAAACAGATGATCAAATATATATAGATACTACTAATATGAGTGTGGATGAAGAAGTAGCAATGATTGAAGAAATAATAAATAGAAAAAGGTGAAGTTAGTGAGTAAATTTACAAAAGAAATGGTAGATTCATATGCTGATAAATTACTTATAGGGTTAACTCCTGAAGAAAATGAATTAGTATTAAGTGAATTTGAAATAATTGATAATAATATGGAAATAATAGCTAATTTTCCTAATATTAGTGATGTTGAACCAATGACTCATGCACTTCTTGATTTTGTTTTTTCACCTAATGAAGATATTGCAGAAGATTCACCTAGTATAGATGAACTATTGCAAAATTGTGATATGGTTGAAGGTAGAGAAGTAGAAGTACCAAAAGTAGTAGGTGATACTAATGAATAATAAGAGTATTTTACAGTTACATGAACTATTAAAGGATAATAAGATCACTTCTAAAGAGTTAATAGAGGAAGCTATTAATAATAGTCATAAATTACAAGACATTTGTAATCCATTTGTTACCATTATTGATGATGCTAAGGAAGTAGAAGTAACAGATGACTATTTATCTGGTATACCTTATGGTATTAAAGATAACTATTCTACTAAAGGAGTACTATCTACTGGTTCATCTAACACTTTAAAAGATTACGTACCATTTTTTGATGCTACAGCTGTTGCTAATTTAAAAAGTCATGGTGCAGTTTTCATAAACAAAACAGCAATGGATGAATTTGGTATGGGTGGTACTGGTACTACATGTCATACAGGTACTGTACTTAACCCTTGGGATACTAAAAGAACAACAGCAGGATCATCTGCTGGTAGTGCTTGTGCTGTTGCAGCAGGAGTATATCCTTATGCTTTAGGTAGTGATACAGGAGACTCTATTCGTAAACCTGCTGCTTACTGTGGTATAGTTGGTTATAAACCTACTTATGGTATGATTAGCCGTTATGGATTATTTCCTTTTGCTAGTAGTTTAGATACTTGTGGTGTCTTAACTAGATGTGTAGAAGATGCTGCAATAGTAGTTGATGCAATGAAGGGAATTGATCCTAAAGATTTAACTAGTTGGGATTCATCTAATATTCATTTATATAATAGTTTAGATGGTAATATTAAGAATAAAAAAATATTCTATATAAAAGAAATAGTAGATAAAGAAAATTATCCTAATGCTTCTAAAGAATTATTAGAACACTTAGATAATTTTAATAAAACACTAGACATATTAAAAGAACTAGGTGCTATAGTTGAAGAAGTATCTATAGATAAAGAATTATTAAATACAATACCTAGTGTATATGTATGTATATCTTGTGCTGAAGCTACCAGTAATATGTCTAACTTAACTGGTATATCATTTGGACCTAGAGGTACTGGAAACAATGTGGTAGAGATGATGAAAGATTATCGTACTAAAGGATTTTCTCCACTTATTAAAAGAAGATTTGTAATAGGTTCATATATATTACAAAGAGAAAATCAAGAAAGATATTTTGTTAATGCTCAAAGAGTTAGAAGATTAATTGTAGATAAGATGAATGAATTATTTAAAGAATATGATGCTTTAATCTTACCAGTTAGTAGTGGACCTGCTCCATATATTAGTGATATTAATAAAATTAATAATAGTGAAACAAGAGTATTAGAAGAACACTTACAAATTGGTAATTTTGGAGGATTTCCATCAATTACTATACCTAATGGTTTTATAAATAAATTACCTGTAGGAATAAATATTACTGGTAAGTGTTATGATGATATAAATGTACTTAATATAGCGTATGCCTTAGAAAGTAAAATGCCTTATAAAGGTGAAATAGCTAAGGAGGTAAATCATGAGTAAATATAAAGCAGTAATTGGTTTAGAGATGCACTGTGAAATGTCTAGTAATGCTAAAGTATTCTCTAGAGCTAAAAATGAATTTAATGATTTACCAAACAGTAATGTAAGTCCTGTAGATATGGCATTTCCTGGAGTACTTCCAACACTTAATATAGAGTGTATTAGAAAAGCTCTGTTAATGAGCTTAGTGCTTAATTGTAAGCAACCAGAATATATGTATTTTGACCGTAAAAATTATTATTATCCTGATTTACCTAAAGGATATCAAATTACTCAAATGCATGCTCCAGTAGGAGTAAAAGGTAATATTGCAATAGATGTAAATGGTAAAGAAAAAATAGTAACTATTCAAGATATTCATCTAGAAGAAGATTCTGCTAGTTTAGATCACTATATAAAAACATCACTTATTAATTATAATCGTGCTGGAGTACCTCTTTTAGAATTAGTTACAGATCCATGTCTTAATAGTGCTGAAGAAGCAGTAGCATTCTTAGAAACTATGAGAAGAATATATCAGTATTGTGGTGTATCTGAAGCTGATACTAAAAAAGGTCAAATAAGATGTGATGTAAATGTATCAATTATGGATGAAGATAGTGATGAATTAGGTACTAAAGTAGAAATAAAGAATGTAAATTCATTTCAAAATGTTCTTCTTGCTATTAATTATGAAATAGAAAGACAAAGCAAACTAAAAGATGCTGGAAGATATGATGAAGTAGAGCAAGAAACAAGAAGATTTGATGAAGAAACTGGAACTACTATTAGAATGCGTAGTAAAGTAGATGCAATAGATTATAAATACTTTGTTGAACCTAATATTCCTAAATATAAAATTGATTCATCTTGGTTAGAAGAAATAAAGAAATCTATACCAATGCTTCCTAAAGAAAGATATGACTTATACATAAATAAATATGGAATAACTCCATATGATGCAAATATCATTATTAAAGAAAAAGACTATGCAGATTATTTTGAAGAATGTGTTAACTTAGGAATGAATCCTAAAACTGCAGCTAATTATTTAATTACTAATATAATTGCATATATTAATAAAGAATTTATTAGTATAAAAGATTTCTATTTAACACCATCATTATTAAATCAAATAATTATTGAACTTGATAAAGGTAATATTTCTTCAAAACAAGCTAAAGAGATATTTAATAAAGCTTTAGAAGAACATAAAGAGCCAAAATCATTTATGACTAATGAAAATAAGCAAATATCAGATACTAAACTTCTTGAAGAGATAGTAGATAATATATTAAATAATAATAAAGAACAAGTTAATGATTATCATAATGGTAAAACTAATATATTTGCATTCTTTGTAGGTCAAGTTATGAAAGAAACTAAGGGAAAAGCAAATCCATCGTTAGTTACTAAAATACTTAATGATAGGTTAAAAAAATAATAAAGAAACTAGAAGATAGTTTCTTTTTTTGTTTTATTATCTACATAATCTGACAATTTATTTAATAAGTGTGTGCTATATTAAAATTGGTGATTATATGAAAAGAAAAATAATACTAAGTTTATTTGTAATATTAAGTGGAGTAGTATTCACTTTTTATTTTTTAAATAAAAAAGTATTCTATGCTAAAGAAGAATACTATGTATATGCTTTTCAAGCTGGAGCATATCAAAATGAAGATAATGCTAATAAATATATAGATAGTTTAGGTAATATAAAAGGTATAATTATAAAAGATAATGATCTATATAAAATATATGTAGGAATATATAAAAACACAGATATAGTAAATAAAATGCTAGTGTATTTTGAGAACAATAATATAAATATTTATTTAAAAAGTATTAAGGTAAGTAAGGATTTTTATAAAATATTAGATAATTATGAAAAGATAATTAATAATACAGATAATACTTATATCTATAGTAAAGTTAATGAAAGTATATTAAAGGTATATTATGAAAATAATTAAAAATAATTTAATATTTCTTATATTCTTTATTATCTATATAATATCTGAACCATTATATAATATATTTAATATTAAAGAAGATATATATAATACAGTTAAATGTAATATTATGGAAGATGATTATAATAAATTATTAGAGTTTAGTAATATAGATTTTATATATGATAGTGATTATATTAATACATTAATTATATATAAAGATATTTATAATTATATAGGTGAAATTACTATAAGAGGAGGTAAAGATAAGAATTTAAGTAATAATCCAGTAATATATGATAATACTTTATTAGGGGTAATATCTAAAGTAA
>JAEEGL010831894.1_pt1 | contig 20769 bp, 18 predicted proteins | sample 9134231 | NCBI WGS metagenome assembly JAEEGL01 (sample SAMN16246548, study PRJNA631951) | gut metagenome | biome: gut microbiome; feature: rumen; material: fiber-attached | host: Bos | place: Iran: Karaj | collected 2018-10
CGGGATGATACAATTATCCTGACGGATGCGGGGCTCTTTTTCCCGCGTTCAAATACGTTTTTCTTGGAGGTAATTATGTCTTTGCCTGTTGCAATCCAGCTGTATTCCCTCAGGGACGACCTGGACCGTGATTTCAAGGGTACGCTTGAAGAAGTAAAGAGAATGGGTTACGACGGCGTCGAATTCGCGGGACTCGGAGATAACTCTCCCGAGACCGTCAAAGCGTGGGTCGATGAACTCGGTCTCACCCCCATCTCCGCTCACGTTGCCATCGAGGACTTCCTTTATGACGACGACGGAGAGGACGCTGTTATCGAAAAATACGAGAAGATCGGATGCAAGTATATCGCGATCCCTTATCTCGTTGAAAAGCGCCGTCCCGGCGGCTCCGACTGGGAGATCGTCGCCGAGGCGATGAAGCGCATCGGCAAAAAGTTGAAGGACAGGGGCATGACTCTCCTTTATCACAACCACGATTTCGAATTCAAGACCAAGATCGACGGCGAGTACGCTTTGAACGTCCTTTACAGGACCGTCCCCGCCGACGTCCTCGAGTCAGAACTCGACACCTGCTGGGTCAACATCGGAGGAGAAAACCCCGCCGAATTCATCAAGCAGTTCAAAAACCGTGCTCCGGTGGTCCATCTGAAGGACTTTTACATGACCGGCGCTCTTCCGTCTCACCTCTACGCCCTCATCGGCATCGACGAGGAGGAGAGCGAGAAGGAAGAGAGCACCTTCGAGTTCAGACCGGTCGGTCACGGCATGCAGGATATGCCCGCGATCCTCGCGTCCGCTGTTGAGGCGGGGGCAAAGTGGGTCGTCGTCGAGCAGGACGATCCCAGCGAAGGCACCACTCCCATCGAGTGCGCCGAGAAATCCATCAAGTATCTTCGTGAGCTTGAGTGGTAAATCTTCCGTAACAAGGAATTCAGACCGGTCAACGGTCAATTCATAAAAAAAGAAAGGTGGACGAAATTATGTCAGATTCCGTTCTCAGCCAATTCAAACAGGCAGAAGAAAAAGAGACCGTGGAAGCTTCCGGTAAGAAGTTCAGGGTCGGTATCATCGGTACCGGCTGGATCGCCGAGTCTCACATCGAGAGCTACCTCAATCAGCCCGACGTGGAGATCGTCGCCGCTGCCGACATCATCCCCGGCAAGGCAAAGAAAAAAATGGAGCATTACGGACTCACCAACGTCCGCTGCTACGAGTCCCATCAGGCCCTTATCGATAACGAGGAGCTTGACGGCGTCAGCGTCTGCACTTATAACAGACAGCACAAGGATCCGACCATCTACGCCCTTGAGAGAGACATTCCCGTACTTCTTGAGAAGCCCTTCACCGTGACCCTTGACGAGGCCGTGGACATCTGCAGAGCAGAGAAGAAGAGCAAGGCGTTCGTTTCCGTCGGCTTCCAGCCCAGATTTGACGGCAATATGCAGATGATCAAAAAGATCGTCGAGTCCGGCGTTCTCGGAGACATCTACTACATCCAGACCGGCGGCGGCCGCCGCAGAGGTATCCCGGGATCCACGTTCATCGAGGACAAGACCGGCGGTATCGGCGCTCTCGGCGACATCGGCTGCTACTCCCTCGATATGGTGCTCAACGCTATCGGTTATCCGAAGCCTCTCACCGTTTCCGGTTACACCTCCGATTTCTTCGGCAAGAACCCGAAGTACAACGGAGAAGACGCGAAGCGCTTCAGCGTCGACGACTTCGGCGCGGCGTTCGTCCGTCTTGAGGGCGGCATAATCCTGGACTTCAGAATTTCCTGGGCTATGCATCCCGACACCCCCGGCGACACCCTCATCCTCGGTAAGGAAGGCGCTCTCCGCATTCCTTCCACGGACTGCTGGAACGGCTCCGTCGGCGGACCCATGACTCTGTATCATGACGTCTGCGGCGAACAGACTGAGACCACCATTCCGCTGGTCCACACCGAAGGCGGCCTTTTCAACAAGAAGATCCGCTCCTTCGTGGACGCCGCGAAATTCGGTCTCCCGGCTCCCGTTCCCACCTCTCAGATCCTCTACAACCAGGCGATCATCGACGGCATCAACAAGAGTGCGAAGCTCGGCCGCGAGATCGAGGTGGAGATCCCCGAGATCTGAGTCGTCTGATCTCAAGCTGACAAAAGACCGTTCTCTGAAAAGGGAACGGTCTTTTTTTGTTTCGGGGCGGAATCTGACACTTTTTTTGCGTTGTTTGATCTATAATTGTTCCGGAACGCGGGAAACGGAAGGAGGCGATCGTATGGAAACGGTCCTCTACGCCGACTTGTTCCTGCTTTGCGATTTTTGTATGGACGTTATATCCCTCTGCCTTGCCGGAAAACTTTGCCGCCTGAAGCTGAGAAAGGGAAGGATCGTCGCCGGGGCTGTTTTCGGCGCCGGCCTCTCCCTCTGCGTCACTCTTTTCTCACCGGTGAAGTACCTGAAATTCGCCGCTGCGCTGATCGGCTCGGTTATAATGGTCCTTATCTCATTCGGGAAAGGAAGGTTTATCCGTATCCTGCGGCGCGCGACGGTCCTTTGGGCGACAGGCGGACTGATCGGCGGGATCGTTTCCGCTCTGTTGACGGTCGGTCCCTCACACGGCGGGAGAAAATCGTTCTATGCCGTGCTTGCCCTCTCGGTTATCGCCGTTTTGTTGACGGCACGTATCGTCCTGCGCCGCCCGGCTTCGACGGAATCGTTCGTCAAAGTCACGTTTTTCGGTAAAGCGGTCGCGTTTTCCGGCCTCGTTGATTCGGGAAACTTTCTTCGCGACCCGTTTTCCGGTACCCCGGTGATCATCGTGTCGCCATCCGTTGCGCGTAAGCTTTTTGAAGAGGACGAGCTTCTTTTCCTCACGGGAACGTCGGAAAACGACGTTCCGCAGACTCTTTTCGGAAGAGTCCGCGTGATCCCGTCGAGGACAGTCGGCTCAGATTCCCTGATCCGCGCCGTTAAACCGGATTCCGTCACCGTTGACGGTATTCAACGCGACGTTCTTGTTTCCGTTGCGAGCTCCCCGGGCGGACTCGGTCGTTTTGACGGTATCATTCCACCCTCGATCTCTGTCTCATGTTAAAAAAACGGCCCTCACGGCCGGGAAAGGTCGGATATATGGTCCAAAACGTTTGTAATTCAAAGATCCGTTTGTTTCTCTCAAAGCTGTTCTGCTCGGACGACAGTTACGTTTTCTATATCGGAGGCGCGGACGTTCTTCCGCCGCCTCTTTCTCCCGAAAAGGAAGCCGAGGCGATCAGCAGAATGAAGGACGACCGGGGAATGGCGGATCTTCTGATAAGTCATAACTTGCGGCTCGTGGTATATATATCCAAAAAGTTCGACGGGACAGGCGTCGGGATCGAAGATCTCATATCCATCGGGACCATCGGCCTCATCAAGGCGATAAACACGTTTCGCCCCGAGAAAAATATCAAACTGGCGACTTATGCTTCACGCTGTATCGAAAACGAGATCCTGATGTATCTCAGAAAAAACGCGTCTCACAGAGGCGATATTTCCATTGACGAACCTTTGAACGTCGATTGGGACGGGAATGAACTGCTTTTGTCGGACGTACTCGGTTCCGACGGCGATACCGTGAGCGAGAATATCGAAAGAAACGAGGAGGTTAAGGAACTCCGGCATGCTGTTTCGTGCCTTGAGGGCAGGGAAAAAGAGATAATTGAGATGAGGTACGGACTCGGGGGGCGGCGCGAAATGACGCAAAAGGAGGTGGCTGATAAACTTGGGATCTCACAGTCTTATATCTCCAGGCTTGAAAAGCGCATCATAACCAGGCTAAAGGATCTGATAGTATCAAAAACGTAGAGGCACGGCGCCCATGTGTGCGCCGTGTTTTTGCGCTAACTTTTACTGTGTTCTTTTATAAAGTCATTGAAAAAAACTTCCAGCTATGATAGAATTAAAATATACAGTGTTTACTACCTGAAAGGATGATCACAGTAAATGAAACTCGGTATAATCGGGTTGCCGAATGTCGGCAAGAGCACTTTGTTCAATGCGTTGACCGGAGCCGGCGCGCAAAGCGCCAACTACCCTTTCTGCACGATCGACCCCAACGTCGGTATGGTAAGAGTTCCGGACAGACGCCTTGACGTTTTGAGGGATATGTATTCGCCTGAACTTTACACCCCCGCAGTCATTGAATTTGTCGACATTGCAGGTCTTGTGAAGGGGGCTTCCAAGGGGGAGGGCCTTGGTAATAAATTTCTTTCCCACATAAGGGACGTCGACGCGGTGATCCACGTTCTCCGCTGTTTCGAGGACGGAGACATCGTCCACGTTGACGGATCCGTCGATCCGAAAAGAGATCTTGAAACGATTAATCTCGAACTTATTTTTGCCGACATAGAAGTCCTTGAAAGAAGGATCGCCAAAACGGAGAAGATGCTTAAGGGAGATAAAACTCTCGCGGAATCTCTTGCCGTTTACACAAAAGTTTTAAAATGCCTTGAGGACGGTATGACAGCGCGAAGCATCGATCTCAGCGACGACGAGCGCGCGCTTCTTTCCGACGTGGAACTTCTTACCATGAAACCCGTCATTTACGCCGCAAACGTGTCCGAAGACGAGGCGTCCGGAGTGTCTGACGATAATCCGTATTATAAAACGATCTGTGATATCGCAAAAGAAGAGGGCGCGGAAGTTATACCGGTCTGTGCGTCCATCGAGGCGGAGATCGCAGAACTTGAAGATGACGAAAAATCAATGTTTCTCGAGGAACTCGGCATCGAACAGAGCGGACTTGACAGACTTATCACCGCCAGCTATTCGCTTCTCGGCTACATTAGTTTCCTCACGGCGGGACCGAAGGAGGTCCGAGCGTGGACTATCACAAAGGGCACAAAAGCCCCCCAAGCTGCGGGTAAGATCCACAGCGACTTCGAGAGAGGATTTATTCGCGCCGAGATCGTTTCCTACGATGATCTGATCGCCTGCGGTTCAATGGCCGCCGCAAAGGAAAAGGGCCTTGTCAGAAGCGAAGGCAAGGACTACGTGATGCAGGACGGCGACGTGACTTTGTTCCGATTCAACGTATAAGAAAAATTGCATGAAAGGCATACAGGAGAGGAATATGAAAAAGAGAATCGTATCGCTTATTTTAATTTTTGTCATGGCGACGGGAATACTTATTTTTCCTATTAGTTCCGCAGATAGCGGATCGCTGCCGTTCACCGACGTCAAGGTTGGGAAATGGTATTATAAAAGCGTTGAATTCGTGTATAAGAACGGGTACATGAACGGAGTCACCGGCAGCACGTTCGATCCGATGGGGAGTCTTACCCGCGGGATGGTTGTGACGATACTTTGCCGTATGGACGGCGGCACGCCCGAACTGACAACTGCTTTCTCCGACGTTGCACCGAAAAAGTGGTATGCAAAATACGTCGGATGGGCGGCAAAGAATAATCTTGTCAACGGCTATTCCGACGGCACGTTCAAGCCGGAGGCCAACATCACAAGGCAGGAAATGGCGGCGGTTATCTCCCGTTATATCGAGTACGCCGGGATCAATATGCCTCGCCGCTTCACCGCTCCGTCGGTATTCGCGGATGATTCGAAGATCGCCAAATGGGCGAAAACCTATATGGAGGATCTGCGACGCGCGGGTATATTCAACGGTGACAAAAACGGCAACTGCAATCCCAAATCCGAGATTACACGTGCAGAGACTGCAACGGTGGTCATGAACCTTATCGAAGCGAAGGAGATGGCGTGGCAGGGATATGATCCGCTCGATACGGACGGGCCGGTCATCATCGGAGCGAAATATCTTTACGACAACGCTTCTCAGGTGAGAGGTACTCTTGCCACAGATATCGATCTTTCAGGCGACGTTCCAACGCTTGACGCATATTACGATTCTTTTAAGGCTGGATATACATACGACTATCTCCGAGGCGGCTACGGAGGAAGGAACCGCATGAATTCCGTCGGAGTTTCTATCATGGGTATAGATCTGTCGATATATGAATATCCGGTTATGAAAGTCGCGTATAAATATTCCGATTACGATGAACCGGAAATTCTTGACGGCTCATACCAGCATAACTTTGAAGAGGAATACGGAACGGGCCATAAGCACCGCGATCCGTTTGTTTTCGTCAAAGGTGCGAACGACGGCGAATTCAGCACCGGAACGTATGATTTTACCGAGAAGTTCGCTGCGGATACCTTCGATTTCGAACTGGACAATTTGAATCTTCTCGTGTGTCCGTTCGATGAGTCCTACAGAGGAGAGATCGACGGGCTCCCGAGAGGTCTGTTCAAGATCGCGTATATAGCTTTCTTCCCGGATCAGGCCTCCGCTGACGCGTTCACGCTGGAATCGGCATCGCCCGAGATAAAAGATTACATCGACAACTATAAACTTTACACTGAATTGTTTTACGAATACGCGGACGAATCCTTGCGTGCAGAGTATGACAAGAAGCTTGCCGACAGGATAAGCGAGATAATGAATTCAGAGAGCGAGATCACGCCGGAAGACGTCAAAGCTCGCGGCGGCAAGGTGTATTATCTTTCATCATTCCGGGGAGACGACAGTAATGACGGCCTTTCTCCCGACAAACCCTGGAAGAGTATATCGATGCTCTGGACCTATAAAGCGGGCGGTCAGCTCAGATTTACTAAATTAAAGCCCGGCGATGGCGTCTTCTTTGAGCGCGGCTCGATCTATTTCCCCGAGAGATACGGCCAGGGGCAGATCATTACCCTTGACGCTTGTGACGGTGTGACTTACGGTGCGTACGGAGAAGGACCGAAACCCCAGTTCACTCACGCCGTCGATTTCGGTATCACAAGGTCTGATGAAAATGCCACGGGTACGTGGCTTGATACGGAATGGAAAAACGTCTATGTCCTTGATGATGATCTTCATGCTTTTACCGATCCCGTAAACGGCGGACACTCCGAAGGATCATGCAGCAATATAGTGATAAATCACGGCGAGTACGTAGGCGTCAGAATGGCTCCGGGCAGATCATACGAAGGGGAGGAGTCGCCCTTTTCCGAAAGCGATACTTCCCGCTATTTCGGCATGATGTGCAACGGCAGGGAATGGTTTGAGTGCGGCAATACACCCATGACGGATCCGGGCACCGTTCTCACTCATAATCTTGAGTTTATCCACGACCCGGTGGAACACAAGCTTTATATGTATTGCGATATCGGCAATCCGATGGACGTGTTCGAAGATATCAAATGTTCCACGGACGGATACGTGCTTTACGGATATTCCGAACAGTCTTTCACCGGAGCGAAAGGAACGCGTCTTGATAACCTTTCTATCCTTTACAGCGGCACCATGGGAGCTATGATCTCTGGCGACGGTCTTGTTATGTCGAATTGCGAGATCGGGTGGTGCTCAGGATCGCTCGCTTCAATTGAATCAGGCAAAGAAGCAAACGGTCCCTCAAAGAACGAAACTGTTTATAACTGTTTCCTCCACGATATTGGCGACGGGCCGCTCTCCACACAGTTCGGCGTTGACTGGGATCCCGAGTCAAAACCGAAACTGATCGAAAACACAGAGTATTACGACAACGTTATCGTTTCTTCCGGCAACGCCATCGAATCGCTCTGCTATAACGAGACGCAGCGTGATGAGACCGGCATCTACGGCAAGAACAAACAGATCAATTTCCACATTCACGACAATATGTTTGCTTATATCGGTTATGGTATCACTGAACAGCAGATCGACGGATGGTCAAAACCGGTCAGCCTTTTGATCAACGGAGAAGTCGTCGAGGGCAGTTCCCACAAGGGCGGCGAGGTCTACTGTTCCACCGGGGAAAAGATAAACTGCGTGATCGAGAATAATATCATCATGCACACCTGCGGGATGACCTGGAGTACTGACACTTCAACAGACGCACACAGACGCGGATGGATCTCACGCAACAACACGTATCTGTGTGACAACAGATATACTATCTTTCTAAAAGCAGAAGCTGATATCGATCATTTTGTGCTCAACGAGCCTATCAAGAAGTTCACCAATGAATCGATGCCTTATAACGAGAGGTATCTTGCATACTTCACCTCAAAGGGGCTCGAGGAAGGATCGAAGTTCTACTGGTTCGAGGACGACGACCCGCATCTTCCGTTCTGGGGAGCGTTCACCAACGGGTATTATATCTCGAAAGGCGTAGGAGCCATAAAATAACGATAAAACGGGACCGTTACTCATCGGTCCCGTTTTTCGTCACCGTCTCCGGGACGAACAGCGGTATTATCTGCTTTCCCGCTTTCGCCAATTCTATCGCTTGTTCCGTGTATGAGAGATCGGCGACCAGAGAAAACGGTTTCTTTTTCGGGTCATCCTCCTTCATCGGGATAAAAAATACGTTCTTTCTGTTCATCATACGGCCGATGTTTTCAAGATTTGCGCTCAGGGCGTCGTTAGAGAACAGCGCGATAACGATCGGCCGTCCCTGCCTCAGATGTGCTTTGGCAGCCATGGTGACAGGTGTGTCCGTTATCCCGTGCGCGAGTTTTGCCAGTGTGTTCCCGGTGCAGGGAAGTATTATCATCGCCTCGAGCGGGAGGACCGGGCCGAGCGGTTCGGCTTCCTCTATCGTATGGATGATCTCTCTTCCGCAAAGTTTCTTTACCTTTTCCGCCATGTCCGAGGATTTCCCGAATCTTGTATCTGTTGAAAAAGCAGTCTCGCTCATAATGGGTTGTATATTATATTTCATTGTCAGTTCTTCAAGTTTGGCGAGCGCCTTTTTGTGGGTGCAGAAAGATCCGCAGATCGCAAATCCAATCACAGCAATCCCTCCTCGCGAAGGATCGAGCTTACAGAGTCATAGATGATCCTTCCTGCGCTCTCCGGCGAACACTTTCCGGGTAACGACAATGCTTTTATAACTTTAATTCCCAGTTCTTCGGCTGATTGCAGATCCACTCCTCCGCTCATTGAAGCAAGTTCAATGAAAAGCGTACTTTTATTTATTTTTTGTAGTAAGCTACGGTCGAATATCATATGAGGCACAGTGTTGAATATTACGTCGAATGATACCGGATTTTCTCTGAACCTCTCAAGATCTATCGTATGACATCCGTCGCAAAAAGCCCATGAAAGATCTTTTGTGCTTCTGGCGACGCATGTTACGTCGGTGCTGAGCCCGGTCAATCTTCCTGCGAGCGTTCTCCCGATCCTTCCGTAACCCACGACGGCGCATTTTGTTTCCGCGAGCGTTATCGGAAGCGCTCTCATTGCGACGGCGATCGCGCCCTCAGCCGTAGGGACCGCGTTCTTTATCTGGAATTCTTCCGACTCGTAGTAATCGAAGACCCGTATCCTTTTCTCAGTGCAAAGACGTGAAAATGACGGGGGTATCTTACCGCCCAGGATTAACGAATTTTCCTCGGTTCTGTTGATCAGTTCAGTCAGACGCAGATCATAGTTCGGTATTGTTGCGGGGTCATCTGTCGGAGTTACGTTGAGTCTTACTCCGTCCCGCGTCATGGGAAGAGGGAGAATGAGAACTTTACTCCCGGTCACGGCGCTCATCCAGTCCCCGCATTTCACTGCGTTTCCGAACTCAACGCGCTTTTTAAGAAGTTCATAGGCGGGACCGTCTCCTCCCCCGATCCCCCAAACCGCACATTCAGCCCCGTCGGCTGCAAGGCGTGAAGAAACCGTGAGTTGTCGCAGATCCCCGCCGATGACGCCTATTTTAAAATTATTGTCCATTGTGTTGCTTTCCTTTCTTCCCGACTTCTCTTGGCATAAACCTTTTCAGTTCATTTTATGTGGGACCGGGAAAAGTGACATGGGATAAAACATGACGGTACAGACGAACTGACCGGATTGATCCCCAATAATAATGACTAAAAAAGACTGCCTGAACCTTTCTGACGGTATATATATTGATAAAAATCAAAAAAAACCCGAAAAATATGAAAAAATCAGTTGACTCGATCGCACGAATGTGGTAGAATGACTCTTGCCGCATGGCGTCAGGTCCCAAAATAACCATGTGTTTACCTGACCCGGCGAGTTCACAAAAGAAAGTGAGGAGCTTTTCATGTTTGCGATCATCGAAACAGGCGGAAAGCAGTACAAGGTCAGCGAAGGCGACGTTATCTTTGTTGAGAAGCTTGATGTTAACGAGGGCGACGAGGTCAAGTTCGATCGCGTTCTCGGCGTTTCCACCGGAGACGGTTTCACGGTAGGAAGTCCTCTCGTTGACGGCGCGGTCGTCACCGCGAAGGCGGTTGCCAACGGCAAGGCCAAGAAGATCTACGTTATGACTTACAAGCCGAAGAAGAACGAGAAAAGAAAAATCGGTCACAGACAGCCGTACACAAAGGTTCAGATCGAATCGATTTCAGCCGGAAAGTAATTCGGTAAGATGACAAAGATAGTTTTTCTGAGGCGGGACGGGGCCTTCTGGGGCTTCGAGGAACACGGCCACACGGGTTACGGCGAAGCCGGAGACGACGTGCTTTGCGCTGCGCTCTCCGCTATGACCATGCTTATCATAAATACCATTGAAATATCCTACGCGTCCGAAGTTGAATACAACGTCAACGAGGGAGCGACGGATATTTCAGTAAAGTGCAGAGCGGCCCTGCCGGATCTCGGCGCGGACTCCGATAAGCGATATGCGATCGAAGGTCTCTTTAAGGGTTACTATTATCAGCTCAATGATTTGCTGGAAGAATATTACGACTATCTTGACGTTGAAGTCATTGACGAATGATTTTTCGCAACTAAGATTGATGAAAGGAAAAGGTGTTATAGAATGTTCAGAATAAGTCTGCAGTTTTTTGCACATAAAAAAGGCGGCGGTTCCACGAAGAACGGTCGCGACAGCGAAGCTAAAAGACTCGGCGTAAAGCGCGCTGACGGTCAGGATATTTTAGCCGGCGGTATCATCGTCAGGCAGAGAGGGACCAAGATTCGTCCCGGTAAGAATGTCGGACGCGGAAACGACGATACTCTTTTCGCTCTTATCGACGGTAAGGTCAAGTTCGAGCACGCCGTAGGCGGCAAGAAGCAGGTCAGCGTTTACGCTGCTGAATAAACTGCATATCAAAATACAGAGAGTCGATCGTTTTATGATTAGACTCTCTGTTTCACTATACGCAATAATCGGAGGTTACAATGAAACTCGGTATTGTTCAGGTCGATTATAATTTTACCGACGGACTCGAGGAACGGCAGAACAAATTACTTTCTCAGGCCCGCTCGTGCTTTTCGGAAGGCGCGGATCTTGTTTTCTTCCCGGAAGAGTACCAGTATCTTACTTTTGGAGATGTGACCGTAGATCCGTTCGGGTTGTCAGTTATTGCGGCTGAGTGGAAGGAACGCTGCTCCTCTCTCGCAAGGGAAAGCAACGCGTACCTCGTTCCCTGGGATTATGAAGTAGAGGATGGAAAAATATATAATACGTCCTATATACTTGACAGGACGGGGAAGGAAATAGGCAGACACAGAAAAGTACATTTGCCTTATTTTGAGCAGAAACGCGGTTTTTCTGCAGGCGACGATTTCCGGGTTTTCGATCTTGATTTCGGCAAGGTGGGAATAATGATCTGCTTTGACAATTATTTCCCGGAATCCGCGAGCATCCTTGCAAACCGCGGAGCGGAGCTGATCCTTTTCCCGTTATACGGAGATACGCTGCGTCCCGGATGGGAGATCAAGTTGCGCGCCAGATCAGTCGACAACGCTGTATACGTTGCATCCGAGCAGATCGACGGCAGGTTTGACTTCTCTTTCTCCGGAGTCGTAGGCCCAGACGGAGAGATCATAGAAAAGATCACTTCGGCTCCGTCCTATCGCGTGATTGATATCGATCTGAATGAACGCTGCGTCACGCATACCACCGGGGATCCGGGCATATCGGAAGATATGAGCCTGTATCTTAAAAAATGCCGCAGACCGGACATTTACGGCATCCTTCAGGAGAAGAACGAAAGTCCCTCTTGGAACGACGTTTTTCTCGGAACGGAACCGTAAACTATAAAGGAGCCATATATGGCAGACAGAGAGTATCTTGCTGACGTTGCGAGAAGGATACTTCTTCCTTCCGTCGCAGAGGCAGCAGAACGTTTTTTCAGCAGAGAGAACTATGTAATAACAGATCAGGTCGGATTCCGACTTACGGAGATGGAGGCGCTTCTGCGTCCCCTGTGGGGAGTCGCGCCCTTGCTTAAGACCGAGGATCCTGAAGTTACCGTTAACGGAATGACGGTTCCCATTGGAAAGCTTTATCGGGAGATAATGCTTCTCGGAACGGATCCTGCGAGCGATCTTTTGTTTTCAAGATTTGCCGACAGAGATAAGAACGGATTTGCCAATCAGTCGATCACTGAGATCGCGGCTTACTGCGTGGCTCTTTTTCTCGCACCGGAGATCCTCTGGGATCCTTATACCGATGAGGAAAAACTTACCGTCGGCGACTGGATAAAAGAATGGTCCGTGTATGCGCTCAGGAATTCATGGGAGAATAATCATTTCTGGTTCCCGATTATTTCTGTTACAGCACTCGAGAGACTCGGTATCGACTGTGGCGACGTGACTGACACGATGAATCGCGCGTTGTCGTTTCTGGACGGAATGTATATCGGTAACGGATGGTATCAGGACGGGTGTTTCGGACGTTTTGACTACTACCTTTCCTGGTCGCATCACGTCTACCCGCTCCTTTGGTCTATGATTGCTCGCGGAACGCGGTTTTACGACGAAAATCGGGCGAAAGAGTACGTTGCAAGATGCGAGAGTTTTATACCGTATTATCTTCATTATTTTGATTCAGACGGCTCCTGCCCCCCGATGGGTCGTTCCTTAAGCTACAGATTCGCTGAGAGCGCTGTTTTTGCCGCTGCCGCGTTTGCGGGATGCGATATTCCTTTCGGTATGGCCCGACGGGCGCTGATAAAAAACGTTTCATATTTCGACAATGAATATAACATCAGTGGCGGGATCATGAAACCGGGATATTTCTACCCGTCGCCTGCTCTCGCGGAATCATATACGTCCGAGGGCGGTTCTCTCTGGTGCGCCAAGACGTTTCTCGCGCTTTGCATCGACGCCGATCACCCTTTCTGGACTGCAGCGGAAGAAAGCCTCCCGATAGAAAAAAACAACTATACGGTTTTCCCCGCGGCGGAAAACGTCATAATGCCTCTGTCTGCAGACTTGCGTTCCGGCGTGACGTTATATAATAATACGAGTAACTATCATCAGGGCGTATTCGGTCATTCGTTTAACGATATGGCTTCGTTTTACTCCAAATTCGCATATAATTCCCGATCGGGATTCGGTATCTCGACAGCCGACAGAACTTCGCTTGACAATATGCTCGCACTTATAACTCCGGACAGAACGATGATATCCCATCGGCGGGCTATCATCGATCTCGGCAGAGAAGGAAACGTGCTGAGATCGCAGCATACTCCCTTCGCAAACGATCCGGATTCAACTGTTGAGACGACCGTGATCGTCTTGGGCGGTTCTCTCCACGTTCGAGCTCACAAAATCACGCTTTCGCGCTCATATGCTGTTCGTGAAGGAGGATTTTCCGTACCCGTATGGGATGACTATTTTATCCCGGAGGGCGACAGGGTGACGTACGGGGGGACTGTAAGCCTGATAAAGACCGCTGCCTCCTGCAGCTTTATTAACAGAGTTGAGTTTCATACCCCGGAACGTCATCTTCTCGCGCCGCAGAGCGTATATCCCGTCTATGAGACCGAAGATCTTCAGCCGGGAGTTTATTACACCGCCTCCGTTTTCTATTTCGGCGACAATGATCTCCCGGAACTTCCGGAAATAAAACTTGACGGAGACTGCCTCATATTGACATACGACGGTAAAACGGAAAGGTTCTGTTTATCATGAAGGTTTTTGTTGCAATGAAAAAAGGTCCCATACGGGACGGATTCATCTCTGCCGATAGCGTAAAACTTCTTCGTGACAACTTCGACGTGGTATTCAACGAAACCGGAGAAGAGATGACGGAGGAGAGTTTATCCGTTACGCTGCGGGGCGGATACGACGCTGTCCTCACCGGATGGGGAAGCCCGTTTATCAACGACGCATACGGACTTCGTCTGATCGCACACACCGGCGGAAGCGTCGGAGATATAGTGGATGAAAAGACTTACGGAAGCGGCGTCAGAGTAATCAGCGCGAACAGCATATATGCCGAATCAACGGCGGAAGGCGTTCTTACGTACATTTTATCCGTACTCAGGAACATTCCCAGCGAAACAGCACTTATGAAAGAGGGCCATTACTGGAAGGAAGACGGCGTTCTCGACAGCGTGGGCCTCATCGGCAAGACCGTAGGGATCGTGGGAGTTGGCGCCGTGGCGAAGAATCTTATCAGAATGATGACTCCTTTCAGAGTGAAATTTCTCCTTTATGATGATTACGAAATTGATTTAAAATCTCTGGGACCGGTAGAAGCTGTGCAAACGACGCTTGACAGGGTCATTTCTGAAAGCGACGTCGTATCCGTTCATGCTGCGTTGAACGACAAGACACGCGGGATGATAGGGAAAAACGAATTTTCCATGATCCGGGACGGAGCGCTGTTTGTTAACGCCTCAAGAGGCCTGATAATTGACGAACTCGCGCTTATCGATGCGTTGAAGACGGGGAGATTTCGCGCGTTTCTCGACGTTTACGAGAGAGAACCTCTTCCCGCCGACAGTGAACTTCGCCGTCTTCCCAACGTTTTTCTGATGCCTCACAGAGCCGGACCTGCGAATGATCTGTATCCTACGATCGGACGCGAGATCATTCTCGATATGATACGGTTCCGCGACGGCGAACCGCTGAAATACGAGATCCGGCGCGATGACGCTCTCCGTATGACGCGGAACAGATGAGGTGATGTATGATTAAAACCGCTTTTTCCACGCTTTCCGTCCCGGATTGCAGCGCAGAGAATATCGCATCTCTTGCCCGTGAACTTAAGTTTGACTGCCTTGAGATACGGCTTGACCCGGACGGGACTTTTCGTGGATTGGGTCCAGATGATTCGGACCGTATCAACCGGATTTTTGAGGGGATCGAGATTCTTTCTCTAAATTCCGGGATAACCGTGACTCCTGATTTCCGTGAGAACGACAATCTTTGTCAAACCATCGATTTTGCAAAAAAAATCGACGCAGCAGGCGTCCGTGTATTCGGCGATCCGTCTGTCGACGGAAAAAAAGATTTCCCGGGACTCGCAGGTTCTTTTAAAAAAATCTGCTCTGATTTGACAGGTTGCGGTATAAAGATACTTCTCGAGACTCACGGGGTTCTGTCTTCAGCTTCCGACGTTCGCCGTCTGTGCGATCTCGTCGGTGACAGTTCTCTCGGCGTTATTTGGGACGTTCACCATACGGTGGAAGCGAGAGAGACTGTCGAAGAATCTTCATCATATCTTTCCGGTCTTATCTCTCACGTTCACATGAAGGACGCCAGGTTCGAAAACGGGCGGTTTGTCATGACCCGGCTCGGAGACGGGGAACTGTCCCCGCGAGCCGTACGGGAACAGCTTGAAAAGATCGCGCCTCAGTGCGCCGTGTCCCTCGAATGGGAGGAGTTCTGGCGCGAGGAGCTGAGAGGTATTTACTCATCTCCCGGTGAATTGCTTGTTTCATATTTGCGATGGATAAATGAATAAGAGGTGCGGGTACCCCGCACCTCTTTTAACTTCATTTTTTTACGAGCTTTCCCCGCAGCATCCTGCAGTCTTTCGGTTCGACCGGAATGAAAAATATATCCGACGCCTCGAATTTGTCTCCGTTCAGCACGTCTGTAAGGACCATTTTATAACCGGAGTTTTCCATAAGTCCCATGTCGTGAGGAACGAATGACATGTTATTCGGCGAATCGTTGACGTTGATGAGCAGGACCGCGAATTCGCCGCCGGATAAGAGCTTGCAAAAGGCAAAGGAATCGTCAAATCCGATGGGGAAAGGGGCCCTTCCTTCGGGATCCTGATTTATCCGGATAAGCTCCCGGTTGCAGAGAAGATCCCGGTATTTATCCGAGACGCTGCGCAGATCGCATCCCAGGATGAGAGGAGAGTTGAACATACACCAGACGGCGAACTGGATCCTGTAAACGCCCTCGGAACAAAGCTCGTTCGTACCGACGTTGCCCTGACCGTCCATTCCGACGGTTATCATATCGAGGTCGTTATAGCAGTTCGGAGCGGATGCGGAAAGCTTCATCACCTGGGAGCGGAAAATATCCGTAAAGCTCTTGAAATTGTCGCAGATGTCTCCGGTGGAGCGATACGTGTGTGCGCCCGTGGATCTGATCCATGACCAGACGTCGTCGCATCCCCAGTTACAGGCGGCGAAAAGAATGTCCCTCCCGCTTGATCTCAGTGCGGTGCTCATTCTTCGGTAAAGTACCTCGCCGACAGTCTTTTCGGGTCTCAGACAGTAGTCGTGCTTCAGGTAATCGACGCCCCATTCCGCAAAAGTGCGCGCGTCGGTGAATTCGTACTCGAAGCTGCCCATTTTCCCGCCGCATGTACGTGCGCCCACGCATGAATATACGCCGAATTTCAGACCTTTGCTGTGAACGTATTCGATTACCGGAAGGATCCCGTTCGGGAACTTGCCGGGACGGGGAATAAGCCGTTTCGTATCGGGATCGCGGTACTCCATCTGCCAGTGATCGTCGATTATCAGGTAGTTGTATCCCGCGTCGAGGAATCCGCGTTCCACCATTGCGTCTGCGGTTTCACAGATGACTTCTTCATTGTAGCACTCGCCGAACGTGTTCCATGTGTTGAATCCCATCGGAGGTGTTTTGATTATCATTTTCCGGTAGTCTCCTTTCTTTCGACGAGTTCAAGTATATACAGACGGGAATCTCCCGGCTCAAGATCCGGTGCGATGTGGTCTTCGGAGTAAACGATCTCTCCCCCGAAGACGTCGATTGCTTTGAGTACCATCCGGGCGTCGCTTGTGAGACCCATATCGTGAGCGTAAAAGGGTACTTCCATATATCTTTCGGTGTCATTTATAAGGGCGAGGGCGTATTTCCCGTCGTCAAGAACTTTGAAGAATACCTGACCGTCCTCTGCGTTCATTATTCTCGCCGGCCGGACCTCCGGGTCGTTTAAAACAGAGATTGCACCGGGGTTTTTAACGATATTCAGTATTTCGGGATGGAGCTGACTCGGGTCGCATCTTAAAGTGAGCGGAGAGGACGCCATAACAACCGTGATGAGCTCTCTTTTGACCGAGCGAGCGTCCTTTTTATGACCTATCCGGAGCTGTCCGCAGTCAAAGAGACAGCCGGGTCCGCTTCGCCCGTTTGTTTCAGGCGGCGGAAGCATCACGTTCTTCGATTCGAGATACGGACGACCATGATATGAGTCTGCGCCTGTGGTCCGTATCCTTTGAACGAACAGATCATCGGGGGTGAAGATCGAATAGTAGATCTTGTCTCCTGCTGCTCTCAGCGCCATGCTCATTCTTCGAATAAGCGTCACGGTGTCCACGAGACGGGGAAGATTCGAGAAGTCGTGGCAGATCATGGCGACGCCTTCATTCGTGAAGTATTCCGCGTCTGCGTATTCGTGCTCGAAAGACCCGGGATATCCCTCGGGAGTTCTTGTTCCGGCGCCGGTGACGATCCCGAGTCCGATACCGCGTGTGTTGAGCTCATCGGTAAGTTCCTGCAGAGAACAGCCCATCTTTTCCTTATTGCACATTATCGAGCCGGTGTCGGGATTTCTTACTTTTGCCATCCATGCGTCGCCGATGTTGATTATATTATAACCTGCGTCAACAAGGCCGTTTTTAACCATAAAGTCCGCGACGTCGAGGATCGTCCGGCTGTTCAGCTTTTCCCGGGATGCGGACGAAATGTTGACCGCCATCGGCGGGGAATATCGTATCATTTTCTTTTCCTCCGTGATGTTTTCATTATTGTTCACAAGTATATTATATTAAATATCTATTTTCATTTCAATACAAAATGTTGTTTGCAGACAATTATTTTTTTCAACATCTTGATTTGAATAAACATCCATGATAGAATAACATCTGGAAATATTACTGAGCGAAAGGTACGGTATCTGACATGACCGACAGAGTAAAACTCACGTTTTGGAATTATAACGATTTTTCAGGCTACAAACCCCATATGCTGAGGGACTGGGTTGAATGCGGTATGACCGACTCTATTTCTCCGCAGTTCTCTTTCAGGAAACACTCGCACGACGATTTCCGCGCGTTTCTCGACGATGCGCTGGCGCTTGGTACAAACGTCATCATTCAGGTTGACGAATTGTTCCTCGATAACGCTTTGAATCAAGGATACGAAGAAATTGTTAAAGAGATATACGATGAATTCGGAACTCACCCCGCCGTAACCGGAGCATACGTGGGGGAGGAGCCGTCTTTTGAAAGTAACGAACACTATAAGACCGGCGTGCGTATCCTTAAAAAGTATTTCTCCGAAAAGCATATCTATATCAACCTTGGATCGACGGAGAGAACGGAACGAATGCTTCTGATAAAGACCGGGCAGACTCTGGATCAATGGTGCGGCGAAATGGTGAACGATTCCCACGCCGACATGATTGGGTTCGGATGCTACTCACAGCTTATGGCGAATGGGATAGGGGTTTACGAGCACTTCGACAATCTGAGACAGTTCTCAAAAGTCGGCAGGGAGACGGGAGCGGAGATATGGGCGACCATGCTTTCAAGCTCACATGACACGTACAGGATACCCACGGAGGACGATTTCCGCTGGCAGCTCAACACCTGCGTCGCCTGCGGATGCCGCGGCGTGGTATGGTTTCGACTGTACGATAAACTTATCGCAGGGGATTATCACGGATCTCCCATAGACGAGTTCGGCGAGAAGACCGTCCATTATCAGGATCTTGCCCGTGTGCAGAAAAAATTCAACGAGCATTACGGAAAGATCTTTGCAAAACTCAGATATCGGAATACGTACGTTATAGGCAGATCTCACGGCGGGTATTTGTTTTTCCTCCCTGGAATGAACGATCTCGTTGAGAGTGCTTCTTCGAGAGCCGCGATCATCAGCTTTTTCAAAGACGAAAATGGAGACGACTGGATTGCGATAGTGAACACGCTTCAGACCGAATCCGGTCCCGTGATCCTCAATTTCTCCGAAAAAGTCAACAAGGCGGAAAAAGTTTACCGCAACGGTGAAGTCAAAAACGCAATGTTTTCGCGCAACGGACGGAGCGGAACGATATCCTCCGGTGAGATATGGCTTACACCCGGACAGATGGAACTTATCAAACTGAGTTGAAGATGGTGCCGGTAACGACCGCCTCCGCGCAAAAAACGCGGGGGCGGTTTTATAATATTTCAACGAAAAAAAAGAGAATTGTATCTTAAAAAAACATATTTCGTTTTGAATAAAAAAATGTTGACAAACGGAAAATCTTATGATAGAATGTTATGGCACGCTCGGAAACGGGCGTTGACATAGATGGCGGAATAGCTCAGCTGGCTAGAGCAATCGGTTCATACCCGATAGGTCGTGGGTTCAAGTCCAACTTCCGCTACCACGGGGCCGGGAGCGGTCCCGCAATACGGCCCGTTGGTCAAGCGGCTAAGACACCGCCCTTTCACGGCGGTAACGGGGGTTCGATTCCCCCACGGGTCAAAAAACGAAAAGCACCATCCGGTGCTTTTCGTTTTTGCGTGAGGGGAATCGAAGGAGGCGCAGGCGAGAGTAAACCCCCACGGGTCAAAAATAAAAAGTCGCGTGAGGGACGCTTACCTTAGAGCAGGCGTCCCTCGCGATATGTTTTTATGTCTGATTCTGCAAATTGACCGAATACTTTGCCTTGTATTCGGCAAAATCCTGCCTGAAATCTTCATCCGTGCTGCGAAGCATCCTCTGATTTTCATGAATGTTCATGGTATGTCCTACCGTATCAAGGACACAACCGGAAATGTTGGAACAGTGATCGGAAACGCGTTCGAGATTCGTTAAAAGATCCGACCACACAAATCCCGCATCGACCGAGCACTCACTTTTTTGCAATCTTATTATGTGCCGTGTACGCAGTTCCTCCTTCAAGGTATCGATGACCTGCTCGAGTGGCTCAGTCTTATGCGCGGCTTTGTAATCATCTTTCGAAAATGCAAGGAAAGACAAATCAAGAATTTCACAAACGGCGGAACAAATGGTCTTGTACTCTTTTTCCGCTCCTTCTGAAAAGTTGATTTTTTTCTGAACCATTTCCTCAGCCGATTCAAGAATGTTGACCGCATGATCCGCTATACGTTCATAATCACCGATCAGTTTCATATATTCCGTAGCTTTTACGCTTTCGTCCTCGTCCAAATGACGCGACGTCAGTTTGACGAGATACGTACCGAGAATATCCTCCAGACGATCCGTTTCATCCTCCGCTTTACGGATTTCCGCCGCCGTTTTGCCGTCATATTTTTCAATGCATGTCAGACTGTTTTTCAGCGCATTGACTGCTGCGGAAGCCATTCGACCCAAAACCAGACGGCACTGATTGAGGGCTAGAGCCGGACTGCCCAGCAACCGCTCATCCAGTTCTTTTGCCTTCTCCGGCTCCTTCGCATCCGGGATTAACTTGCAAACCAGCTTTTCAAGTAGCCCACTGAGCGGGAGCATCAGCATTGTACAGAGAATATTGAATACAGAGTGAGATACTGCAATCCCCATAAGACTTGCCGACTGTGTAAGGATGATCGGCGCAAAAACTGCTTTGATGATACAGAATACCGTTAGCCATAC
>JAEEGL012023397.1_pt1 | contig 20769 bp, 11 predicted proteins | sample 9134231 | NCBI WGS metagenome assembly JAEEGL01 (sample SAMN16246548, study PRJNA631951) | gut metagenome | biome: gut microbiome; feature: rumen; material: fiber-attached | host: Bos | place: Iran: Karaj | collected 2018-10
GCCTGTTCCTTACCCTCGAGCTCTTTGCCGGCCAGCGGGAGGAGATATGGCCCAGAAAGAAGATGCCGGATGCCCAGAACGGGCAGATTGCCGCGATGTCGGACGAAGCCGGCAGAAAGGATTTCAATCCCGACAAGCACCGGGTTGCCTATATAGAATGGTACGAGGCCCCCGCTCCCGAAGTGAGGAACGGAGGGTGCATGGTCTTGATCTCCGGAGGGGCCTATCAGGTGTGCTGCGAGATGGGGCTCATCGAATCCTGGAGAAAGACTTTCACGGACCTGGGCTTCCAGTGCGTCAACTTCGTATACAGGACGCCCCGTCCCGAAGGGCTGGCCTTCTACCAGTCCGCCTGGGAAGATGGCCAGCGGGCCATCCGGGTGATACGGAGCCAGGCGGCCAAGAGGGGCTTCGACCCGGAAAAGATCGGAACCATCTCAAATTCTGCCGGATCCCATCTGGCGATGCTCCTGGCTACCAGTTCACAGACCCCCGCTTATGAGAGGGTGGATGCTCTGGATGACACGCCCTGCCACATCAATTGGGCCATCGTCAACGCCCTGGCCTATGCCACAACCGACGGTGAAACCGGCACGCAGGCTTCCCGCCAGGGATATGGAACGGATGTCGGGCTCAGCGACATTTTCAAGTTTGACGAGAAGACCTGCCCGATGAGCCTCCACCATGGAGGGATGGATCCCTATTCCCCCAACGCCTCCACCTTGGTCTACAGGCATCTCAGACGCCTGGGCGTTCCTGCCGACATGCATCTCTATCCCGGGAAAGGCCACGGGGCCTTCGGGCTGGATAGAGGGATCGAGTTCCTGCGCCAGATGGGCTTCATGGGTAGTCTGGAGCCCGAGGTCCCTCTGACGGACCGGTTCACCAGCGACTCCTCCCGCGTGGAGTATGTCAAGGAAGACCTCTGGCCCGAGGGGAAGACCCCTTCATTCCAGGACAAACAATGTGTGCCGTACATAGAATGGCATATCCCAGCAGTCAAGACCACTGACGCGATACAGATTATTTATTCCGGTGGATCGTACACCAAAAACGATCCAGGCAATCCTGACGTCACTCCCGCGCGCCGTTACCTCAACTCCAAAGGCATGACGGTAGTAACCCTGAAATACCGTACCCCACGTCCGGAGGGGCTCGCCATCTACACCACCGCGTGGCAGGATCTCCAGAGAGCGGTCCGGCTGGTACGCAGCGAGGCGGCCTCCCGGGGCTTGGACCCTGACAAGATAGGCATTATGGGCAGCTCCGCCGGAGGACATCTCTCCGTCCTGGGTGCCACATCCTCCAGACACGCCTCGTATCTTAGGGTGGATGAAAAGGACACGGTTTCTTGCAAAGTGCAATGGGGAATAGCCATCTATCCCGCATACATTCTCACCGATGGTTCTACGGGCCCGAACAAGAACGGAGGGCTTGGAAATGATGATAGGATCTGCCCGGAGTTCTCATTCGACCTGGACACCGCTCCGTTGCTCCTGGTCCACGGCGACGCCGACAAATACGCTTCCATGAACTCCGTGAAACTCTGGGAAAAACTGAGGGCCATCGGAGTACAAAGCGAACTTCATATACTGGCCAAAAGGCCTCATGGCTTCTTACGCAAGGCCTCCCCAGGCACTGGAAGCTATACTTATCTCGACCGGATCTGGGATTTCCTCACAGAAGGGGGCTTCAATCAATGACATCTTATAAACGACTCAAACAATCCTGATAGATATGAAAAAGCTGTTATTTGTCTGTTCGCTGTTCGCGATGCTTGCGATAGGTTGTGAGCGGAACGGCGACATCAATAAGGAAGGAACAGATCCCGGGACCGATCCTCATTCCGAGGATGCGGCATTCGAACTCCCGGAATCCAACGCTGATGCTGTCGAATATGCGGATCTGCACGACCCTCTCGCTGATGTGGGCCAGTTCTACGTCCCCGAGAACAACATGAAACCGACGAAATATCTCGAGATTGTCTACACTGACTACAGTGGACGGTGGGATCCGGACCGAGAAGGTGTAAACAACGGTCTTCAGAATTTCCTACTCCTCCAGTCCGTAGCCGGACTGATTAACCGTGCCTGCGAGGATGGCAAGATAGACTTCTGTGCCTGGGTTCAGCAGGGAGGCATCGGCTATGATACGGAGCGGAAGGCCTTCGATCCAGAAGGAAAGCTTCAAGGAAGCACTTACATCGGTCGAATCAATGCCGTAAATCTTACGACGAAGACGTATGAAAGTGGTCCATATAGTCAGGTACGGAGTCTTTTCGACGGGTATGTATTGACTGATCTGAAGAACAACCCCGAGAGCGGAAATGTTGCGACTGTCGCTTCCCACGTGTTTAATTCCATCATTGTGGACGTGCGCGACGAAGCCATCTTCAAGCAGGCAGGCTATATCAAAAAGTGCGACTGCACCAAGATGACCCTGCGGGATGCATTCAACCAATTCAAGGACAAGTGCCATAATGACGCCCTCGTGTTGATGCCCGTCAAATGTGGCGAACTCAGGGATTATGTCATCAAGAACAAACTGTTCATCGTAAACGTGAACAAGGCATGGAGCGATCCTTCCCAAGGCCAGAACCTCAATGTCCTTGATGATGTCCTCGACTGGCTCAAGCCCAATTCGCAAGTCCTCGGTTGGGAGCAGGGCATCAGCGAGGAGGTTTTCGTAAACCGGGTATGCCAGCACGGACATATGATGCTTGCCGCCGACTGGAGCTACAATCACAACTTCACGTCGCGAAACTATAAAGAGCGCCAACCTGCCACCCTTGCCAAGGTTATCAATCCAAGGAGCATCAACTACGGTTTGAAGAAGAATTTCTACACGCCATTTCTCACGGACGGAGACAACTACCAGTTCATCATTACCGACAACTTCATCGACAACTACTACAATCTGTCTTCTGCCATTTACACCAAGACAGCTTTCGAAATCGGACTTCAGTCCCTGATTCAATTCTGCCCGACAAGGTTCCAATATATCATCGAGAAACAACCCTCCGCCCATTGCACCATAATGGAGACCTTCGGTGGCGGCTATTATTATGTCGATACTTACAGCACAGCGGGGACTTCTGCCGCACACAGGGCAGAGAACCTGAGAATCATAGCAAGAAGGACTGCTGCGCATATGCGCCAGCATGGAATCAAGGTGTTGCATGTTATGGCCCGGGACCTGCATTCTTCGGCAACGAAGGAAGCCCTGCAGGCCTTCGTAGACGCCAACGACCAACTCGAAGGCATTACTGCGGTGCAATACGACCCTTATACCGGCGGTAACGGAGACATCATCTGGCTCACCAATAAACAAGGATATGACATCCCTTGCATAACTACTAAATACATGGTATGGAGCGGCTTCACCACTCCTGCGTCAGTCGCCCAGACGATGGTGGGGAACGAGAAAGCACCTTCCTTCAGTACCGTCTGCATCCACGCTTGGAGCGAATTCGAAAATGCGAAGTCTTCCAATGTCGCAGCCAAGGTAAAGGCGGAACTGCCTTCTGACTTCCAAGCAGTTTCGATGCAGGAACTGATATGGAGGGTCCGGATGCATTACCGCAAACAACAGGTGATGAAGTATCTGGCAACGATTAAATGATTCTCCTATGTAACTTTTTTTGTGTGAGTATATTGCGGAATTAGTATTTTTTTGTATATTTCGCCCATTATGTTCTACATAATATTAATAATAAACCTCAGAAAATAATTCTTTAATCATAATACACCATGTCCAAATCAACAAATCTATTTTACATATCACCGGAAGCCATGGTTTTCGATGTTATCATGGAGGGCGTCCTCTGCGCCTCCGGAATAGAGTCGTCCCGCGATGGGTACGAGTTCATTGATGATCCTTCCAACAGCGGTTGGGTTTAAATTAAACAGGAGGACAATACGATGAAAAAGATTATTTCCCTTATTTTAACTGCTACGGCCGTAATCGCGGCCGCAATCTCCTGCCAAAAGATTGAAAAGTTTGTCATCCCCGCTGAAGGGAATAACGTTTATGAAATAACCGTCGGTGCCTCTTTTGGCCAGCCAGAAACCAGGGCTTTATCCGAAGAGGGTAACGTGCTTTCCGCCACTTTCGCTACCGCGGAGAGTATCTATGCGTACAACGTGACGACGGGCACCATGCTCGACGGGCATCTGAATCCCCTGAGCGACGGGGCAAGCACCACGCTGACAGGTACGTTGACAGGAACCATCAATAACGGTGACAACCTTAAATTGATCTATCTGAAGAGCGCCATCGACTACTCATCGCAGGACGGGACACTCCCGGGTCTTGCCGCCGGCTTCGACTACGCAACGGCGGAAGTGACGGTGAGCGAAGTATCCACTCCGACTGTCAGCACCAGTCCTGCGAGATTTGTCCCGCAGCAGTCCATCACGAAGTTTACCTTCTCCTCGCCCGTAAAGACCGTCACCATCAGCGGCACAGGTCTAGTGCAGAGCATCAATTCCAAGGGCGAAGAGAGCGTCGGCAGTGTTACCATTACCCTGGCCGAACCCTCCGCTACGGTGTACGCCGCCCTGCGTAATTCAAGCAGTGATAAAGTGACTTATGTCTTCGACGCCACCGACGGTGATGGCAAAACCTATCAGGGCAGCAAGCAGGCCATCTTGGCGGCAGCGAAGAACTATGCAACAGGCGTAACCCTCCATGAATACGTGGACTTGGGTCTTACAGCCAAGTGGGCAACCTGTAATATCGGAGCCACCACGCCTACCGGACGCGGAGAATACTTTGCCTGGGGTGAGACAGAAACTTATTATGAAGGGGAGGCACTCCCTGTAGTAAACCCGGAATTATCAGAGGAACCTCCGATGACTTGGAAAACGGATAAACCGGGCGGATACGTTTGGGCAAGTTACAAGTTTGGAGTATTCAACAACGCCGCCGCTGACAAGGGACTCTCAAAGTACAGCACTGACGGCTTGACAGTTCTGGAGCCAGTAGATGATGCCGCTGCAACGCTTTGGGGAGGGAACTGGCGGATGCCGGAAATGTCAGATCTACAAGAGCTGACAAAAAACTGCACGTTTGAATGGAAGGAAGACTATAACGGCTCTGGAGTGACTGGTTATCTCTGCACCAGCAAGAAAAACAATAATACCATCTTCCTGCCGGCAGCCGGATTTTTCCTCAGGAGGGATGGTTATCGTATGTATAACACCCAAGGCTATTATTGGTCTTCAACCCTTGTTTCGAACGTTTCCAGAGGGCGCACTTTAAAGTTCACAGCTACTGCCGCTCCGTCGGTCTCATATAATGACCGTTATTACGGGCTAACCATCCGTCCTGTATTTAAAGAGTAAGCGCTCAATCAAAGCAATACAGTGACCTCAGAGTTCGTAACATCATGTTACGGATCTTTGAGGTTTCTTTCTGGTTTTGTAGGGCATATCATACATAATATTTTATTTATGTTCCCCATAAAAAAGAATTCGAAAAAACGCATTGCCGCGTTTTTCCTGACTCTTTCTGCTTGCGTTCTGGCATTACCCTCTTGGCACGCAAGCGCAGCGGATAATCTATCATCCCCGGCTGAGGCACAACCAGACAGGGTGACAGTCACCGTCCTGGACGAGACCGGCGCGCCGGTCATCCAGGCCGGAGTCATGGTGGTATCCACCCGAACGGGCGGCGTGACAGACCTTGACGGACAGGCTTTCGTGTACGCAAGGGCCGGAGACATGCTCGAGATCACCTTTATCGGGTACGAGACCCGGAGGGTGACGGTACCCCCATCGCTGACTGTAACAGTCAGGCTGGTTCCGAGCGCTGAATCCATCGAGGAGACAGTCATCGTCGGTTATGGTACCCAGAAAAGGAAATCCGTGGTGGCTGCTGTCGCCCAGGTGAGCAACGAGACCCTGCGCCGCACAGGCAACACACCGGACCTGACCCAGGCCCTGATCGGCCAGGTCCCCGGACTTGTTGCGCTCACCGCCTCAGGAGAGCCAGGAGGTATCCTCACGGGTGAGAGCGCCACTAGCTTGTATATCCGTGGACAAAACACCTGGAACGGCGGAGGTCCGCTGATCCTCGTGGATGGTGTCGAGCGAAACATGAACAACATCGAGGTCAATGAGGTAGAGAACATCTCCATCCTAAAGGACGCCTCCGCCACCGCCGTCTTCGGCGTGAAGGGAGCCAACGGTGTCATCCTTATCACCACCAAGCGTGGTTCCGAGGGCAAGACCCGCCTGAGTTTCAACTACAACCTCACGGGCAAGATGCTGGCCAAGCAGCCGGGGAAACTCGACTCTTATGACGCAATGATGGCGAAAAATGCCATTATTGAGCGTGAAGGTGTTCTCAATGAGCAATCCTGGAATGACTACGTTCCCTACAGGATCATCGAGAGGTTCAGGACCCAAGGTCCCACCGAACTTGACAAACTGATGTATCCGGGGATTGACTGGGACAAAGAAGCGTTCAATTACTCAGAGCTTTATCCCAACGTAAGTTGGGTTGATGAGATGTTTAAGAAGATAGCGCTGAATACCCACCGGGTGTCAGTGAACCTCCAAGGGGGTACGAAGAGATTCAAATATTTCAGCTCGCTGGCCTATATTCACGAAGGTGATATGTTCCGGGATTATGACAACGGAAAACCCTATGATCCCAACTACAATTTCGACCGTTTCAATTTCCGTTCAAACATTGACTTCGACCTGACGAAAACCACCCGGCTAAAATTTGATATCGGCGGCTTCTTCTCCCGTAAGAACACCAACTTCATCAACGAGGGATCCACCAGCCGTTCTGACCAGACGATGTGGTCAGCTGCTTACTTCTTTGCACCGAACCTGTTCATCCCAAGGTTCGCAGATGGCAGGTGGGGAGCCTATTCTGATGGGACGAACCAGTCCATCAATCCCGTCGCCGCCGTAAACAACGTGGGCGTTCGCCAGACTCGCCAGACCCAGATCAACGCCAGATTCGCCGTGGAACAGGACCTGGCCTTTATCACCAAGGGCCTGAAAGCGTCATTTCAAATTAGCTATGACAACACGGTCCGTTCGGAGGGTGGCATCTATGATGTCAGCAACATGATCCGTGCCTCCGATGCCAAGACCAACGTTGCTTTCAGATATCTCAACTACAAAAAGTATTACCCGGGTGCAGATCTCAGTGAATATGAGTTATTGTTACCGGTCCCGGAAGATGAGTTTGACTGGACCTACAAGACCCCTTCCCTCCGCTACGAAACCATCACTCCTGCCAACTGGTCTTCCACGATTCCTGTAACGAGGCGCATGGTGTACCAGGCGCAGATTAACTATGCGCGAGATTTCGGCAAGCACGGCGTGACCGCGATGGGCGTCTTCAAACGAGAGCAGTATGCCCAAGGCACCATGTTCCCGAATTATCGCGAGGATTGGGTAGGCCGTGCGACCTACGACTATGACAGCCGCTACCTCCTTGAGCTGAACGGCGCCTACAACGGGTCCGAGAAGTTCGGCCCGGGATATCGCTTCGACTTCTTCCCGTCGGTTGCTGTCGGATGGTATATGTCCAATGAGCCGTGGTTTAAGATCGACTGGCTGAACAAGACCAAATTCCGCTATAGCATTGGTAAAGTCGGCGACGACAGTGGCGGATCCAGGTGGGCTTATTCTTCTTCATTCGCTTACGGAGGATATGCACGACTTGCCGAGAATACGACTGGCGCCAGTCCGTACAGATTTTACCGCGAAAGCACCCTTGGCAACCCCCATCTCCACTGGGAAACGGCCACCAAGCAAAACCTCGGTATCGAACTGAGCGGGTGGAAGGATCTCATTACACTTAGTCTCGATTACTACACCGAGAAACGCCGGGATATCATCATCGGCGGCAGCAGTCGCTCTGTCCCTGATTTCCTTGGAATTAGTCCTCCCGCCTCCAACCTCGGAAAGGTTAACTCTTGGGGCTTCGAGGTCGAAATGGGCGTGAACAAACGAATAGGCAAAGACCTCCTCTTATGGAGCAAACTCACCGTCGCCCATAATGAAAACACCATCATATTCCGCGATGATCCGGCTTTGCGGGAAGATTATTTGAAACTGGCAGGTTATCCGGTAGGTCAAGTGAGACGCCAGATCTCTTCTGGGATGTACACTAGTTGGGACGAGATCTATGCCAGTGTGCCCCAAGAGACCAACGACGGACAGAAACTCCCGGGTTACTTCAACATCGTGGACTTCAACGCCGACGGAGTAATCAAATCCGCTGATGACCAGGCTCCGTGGGGCTATTCCTCCATTCCGCAGAACACCGGTTCTATCGATCTCGGAGTCGATTGGAAGGGTTTCAGCTTTATGATTCAGTTCTATGCGGTTAATAATGTCAATCGTGCCATCGCGTGGGACAACTACCGGAGCAACTACGATGTTGTATTTGACCATGTCAAAGACTACTGGTCGAAGGAGAATCCAACCGGACAATCATTCCTTCCCAGGTGGCAGACTCAAGGAGAATTCATCGGAGATTTCTTCAACTATGATGCTTCATATGTCCGTCTGAAAACAGTGGAGCTCAGCTATAAATTCAAGGTGACTGGCCTGCTGAAGAAGATTCGCTGTGACAACCTGAGGATATTTGCAAACGGCAATGACTTGTTCTTCTGGTCCGATATTCCGGATGCCAGGGAAAGCGTGTATTCTGGTGGCAACGCCGTCAATGGTACTTATCCGACCTTGAGACGCGTCAACTTTGGTATCGATCTTTCGTTCTAATAATGGATTCCGATATGAAAAAGATATCTTCTTTTATATTGCGCCTTGCATCTGCCCTTCTTATCTGCTCGACGGTGCCATCCTGCGAGGACTACCTTGACAAGGCCCCGGAAGCCGAGATCGATCCGGCCGCTGCTTTTGGTGACTTCAAGTCTTTCCAGGGTTTTATCGAACAGGAGTATAACCTGGTTATGGGCTACGATAAAGGTAACGCATGGAACAGGTACTCTTTCGCAGATGAAGATCTGACAATCGCTGTTTCCAACTTCGACACAGGCAACTGGTGGAGCAATGAGAACTACTTTTTCGGTGCGGGGCCCAACGTCACCTCAAACGAAGGCCGAGACAAGAGGGTTTGGGAGTGCGCCTGGTACGGTATACGCGTTGCTAACATGGCTTTGGATCATCTGGATGGCAATGGGGATGAAATATTCATCGGCTCTGCCGAGGAGTACAACCTCCTTCGAGGCCAGGCTCTCTTCTTCAGAGGCTTTTTCTACTATGAGCTTTGCCGCTACTGGGGTGGGATGCCTTACATAACCCGGGTTGTGGATTCAGAGGAAGACCTTTTTGCCAAAGAATTCAACCGGCTCACGGCTCAGGAATGTTTCATTAAGATGGCGGAAGATTTCAAGGCCGCCGCCGAGTTTCTCCCCAACCACTGGGAGGAGACCGAAGCAGGCATCAAGACATCCGGAGACAACAATTACAGGGCCAATAAATTCTGGGCTCTCGGGTTCCAGGGCAAAGCTCTCCTCTGGGCTGCCAGCCCGATGCTGAACCAGGAGGCCGGAAAGGGCAATTCCTTTAACGGAGAGCTTGCCCGTCAGGCAGCCGAAGCACTCGGAGAACTCCTGACCCTCTCTGATAATACGAAGTACTATTATCTGGAGTCGTGGGAGAACTATGAGAATATTTTCGCCATAACCAAGTACAGGCGTCCCGGAGGTCGAGAAGTCATTATGAATGAGACGCTTTATGAGAGGACGCGTGTCAGGTCTTCTTGTATTGGAGCCACCGTCCCTGCCGCCTTCGGACTCAACTCCAATGCCACCCAGCAGGATTGCCCGACAGCAAACATTACTCATAACTACGGTATGAAAAACGGTCTCCCGATTGACGATCCGGATTCGGGCTACAATCCCCAAGACCCCTGGTCAAACCGGGACCCACGCTTTGACAAGACCATCGTTACCGATGGTGACCGCATTTCCAAGAATATCGGATCTGCTGCAACGGATTATTATGCCCAACTTTACAACGGTGGTCGTCACAGGGCTGGTGGTTCTTTCGGTGCAGGAAGTCCGACAGGATTGTTTTGCCGCAAGTTTAACCTTATGGGGCCGGACTTCGTCAAATCATCTAACTGTGACCAGATGCAAGCTTACATTCCTTATCTGAGGATGGCAGACATCTACCTGATGTATGCAGAGGCCGTTAACTGGATGACAGGAGGGGGCCCGGCGGCCAAGGCTTCAAACTACTATATGACCGCAGTCGAGGCTTTCGAAGCCGTACGTAGAAGGGCAACCGTCCCCCCGCTTCCGGCCAGATATATCTCTGACCAGGAGGTCTTCTTTGAGTCTATCGTACGCGAGCGTGCCGTTGAACTAATTATGGAGGCACAGCGATTCGACGACCTTCGCCGTTGGAACAGGATAGCCGATCCTCGGTATCTGGACAAGACCCGTTTCGATTTCGACCGCAACCCTTCTACTGGTAAGCCTGAAAACATCCGCGAAAATGTTACGATCACCAGGACAGCTTCCTCCCCGAAGATGAACTGGTTACCACTCCAGGTCAATGATGTTCAACTGTATGCGGGTTTTTCACAGAATCCCGGTTGGTAGTTTCAGAATAACTTCATATATATGAAAACAGCATATCATATAATCATTATAGCTCTGATAGCTCACCTCTATTTGGGTTCGGCCGTGTCTTTCGCCCAGACAGACACCCTGACCGCCACGCCCTCCCCCTACGGAAAAGGGGCGAAAGTGGACATGCCGTTTCGCACAGCGGACAGGGGAGATATCGCGAGTGCAGTAAGTTCGCTGAATGTAAGTGAATTGCAGAACTATGACTATCGGACTTGGGTTAATGTTGTTCCCACCGGACGAATGATCGGCCTGATGGGAGCTGCCAATATCCGCGGTATCGGTATCGGCATCGACGTCGCTTCAGCAACGAGCACGGGAACATCTTCTGGCAACGCCCTTTTCATCGTCGATGGCCTTCCCCGCGAGATTGGCACGATGCGAGCGTCTGAAGTAGAAAGTATCACGATTCTAAAGGATGTAAATGCTGCGGCCCTCTATGGAGCGCAGGCCATCAACGGAGTGATCCTGATCACGACAAAGCGGGGGTTTGAGGGCAAATCGACGGCAAATGTAAGTTTCAACTCCGGTCTCCGCTCGCCAATCGAAATCCCCTCCTACATGAATTCCGCCGACTATATGACCTGGTATAATCAGGCACGTATCAACGACGGACTGGAGCCGCGTTATAGTGACCAGGAAATCGAGAACTACCGTAGTGGCAATCCATACCGTTATCCCTCGACACAGTACTACTCGGATGAATGGCTCCGCAGGTTCAAGAACTACTACGACGTCAACGCGGAATTCCGCGGGGGCAATAAGACGGCAAAGTACTATGTAAACGCCGGTTGGTATTCGGAAGGGTCACTCATCAAATTCGGCGAGTGGTCCTCGGCAAGGCGCAACATCTTGAACATCCGGACAAATGCCGATATCAGGGTAAACAGCTGGATTGACACACAGGTGGACGCCACGGCAATGTTCCTTCACGGTCAATCCGGAAGGGGTAATATCTGGAATGCGGCTTATAGCAACGCGCCCAACCTCTTCGCTCCCCTCCTCCCAATCGACCTGATTGACCCCAGCAGTCCGGAACTGCTCTCTCATAAGAACGACGTAGACGGCAAGTATCTCTTCGGAGGAACGACAACCATTACATCGTCGGTGTTCTCCTTTGGTTATGCCGGTGGTACCACCCAGTCCATTAACCATCGTTATACCTTCAATGACAGGCTGAACTTCGATCTGAAGGCGATCACAGAGGGACTTTCTTTCCATACGAACATGAGTTTCGATTATGGCATCTTCTACTCCCAGAACGTTTTCAACAACGTTTCCGTCTATGTACCCACCTGGTCTGAAAATGAGGATGTCATCATAGGTCTTCAGCAAATCGGATCCGACAGCCGCCCTGGCAACCAGGCGGTCGCCAACCCGTACTTCCAGCGAAGGATGGGCTTTTCGGCATCTCTGGATTACGACAGGACATTCAACAATGTGCATCACATCTATGCCAACACGATAGCCTACGCGAACCAGTACAAGTACAGGTTGTCCTCAGGCACTTCCGAAGACTCCGGCAGCGCAGAAGAGTTACAGGGTGTCAAGCAGGCCCACTTGGGTTTCCAGTTCAACTACGTTTATGACAAAAAGTATGTTGTCGATTTCAGCGCGAACTATGCCAATTCGACCAAGCTGGCCCCGGGACATAACCGTGCTTTTTCCCCGACGGCGGGTTTAGCATGGATTGTCAGCAACGAAAAGTTCTTAAAGGACGTTCCTTTCTTGAATCTGCTGAAATTGCATATCTCCGGCGGTATCCTCAACGCCGACGTCGGTATCGATGATTTCTACCTTTATGAAGATAAATATCAGGTTTCCGGAACACTGAAGTGGAACGAAAACGGAAGGAGCCGTACCGGCGTCACCCAAACACGCGGCAGAAACGACAATCTCCAATTCGAAAAGCGCGCTGAAATCACAGGAGGTGTTGAAGCCGCCCTCTTCGGCAACACACTCGGTTTAGAGGCCAATGTCTTCTTCGAGAGATACTCCGGTATGATCAGCAGAACTTCCTCCATTTGGCCGGGATTCTATACAAACTTCATTGCGAATTCCAACTTCGACGAAGATAGTTACAAAGGTCTGGAGGCAGGTCTGTCTTACAATAAAAAATGGGGGAACTTCAGCCTATTCGCTGCGGCCAACTTCCTCTATTCCATCTCCAAAGTGGAAAAGCGGGATGAAATCTTTTCGGAGGATTATCTTTATCGTACCGGCCATCCTGTAGGTGGAACCTGGGGGCTTGTGGCCCTTGGTCTCTTTCAGAGCCAGGAAGAAATCGACAACAGCCCGACGCAGACTTATGGTACGGTCCGTCCCGGAGACATCAAGTACAAGGACCAGAACGGTGATGACCAGATTGATGACAACGACCAGATATTCCTCCGTAATTCGACCCCTCCCTTCTCGGGTGCCGTTGAGTTGAAGCTTGGTTATAAGGGCTTTACGCTCTATGCGTTGGGCAACGCCTCCTGGGGAAAGGATAATTATTCCATCCTGGGAAATGAGTATTACTGGGTAGATTCGACAGACCCTTATCCCACCCATGTGAAGGACTCCTGGACTCCGTCCAATCCGAACGCAAAGTGGCCCGCTCTTTCTACTACAATAGCAGCCAACAACAACCGCCGTTCGACGTTCTGGATGTACGACAACTCCTTCTTCCAGATGCGCAAAATCCAAATCAGCTACAGCCTGCCCGAGTCACTCGTGCGTAAGGCGTATATGAGCAAGCTTGACGTGTTCATTGATTGCTCGAACCCGTTCCAGATTGCCCCGAACCTCCACTACAGGCAGCTTTCGGTCAACAGTGAGCCTCAATACCGGACCTATTCCGTAGGTTTGAGGGCTTCGTTCTGATATTAAACATTGAAATGTCATGAAACATTACAGAATACTATTGGCAGCCATCTCAGCGACGATTCTCGCGTTTACTGCATGTGATGATCCGCTCCATCCAGAGGAGGATTTCCGGATGAACAAGGAGCATGTCATTGCCAGCCCCGACTATTCAGAAGGATTGCTCGCGTATGTCTACCTCCAAATGCCCTACCGCACGTTGCGTTTCGATGAGGTTGCCACCGATGACGCCGTATCCAATGATCCGTCGAACTCGTTCCGTAAGATGGCCGCCGGTGGCTGGAGCGCGACGGCTAGCGCACAAAATTTCTGGGTTTCCTGTAACAGGTCCATCATGTGCGTGAACAATTTCCTTTCCGTGATTGACGAGGTTCAATGGAAACAGTCGGAACCAGCCCTCAATGAAGCTTTCAAACAGAAGTTCCGCGGCGAGGCCTATGCCCTTCGCGGAATACTGAAGTATTATCTTATCCGAAACCATGGTGGGAAAGGGACTGATGGCAACCTTTGGGGAATACCCATCTATAACACCTTTGTCACAGACGCCGGAGAGTTCTCCCAACCCAGGAAAAACTTTGAAGAGAGTGTTGCCAGCGCCAACGAAGATTTTGACAAAGCCATCGCTGCTCTTCCATTGGATTATGTGGACGAATCAGCCGTTCCTGAAAAATTTGCAGGTCTGGGTCTAACTGCTGATCAGTATAACAGATGCTTTGGCGCCCAGTTTACCCAAAGGATCAGCGCGCGGATTGTGATGGCCTTCAAGGCCCGTCTTGCTCTTCTTGCAGCCAGTCCGGCTTTCAATGAATCAGATTCAAACGCCCTTTGGGAGACTGCGGCCAATGCCAATGCGGAGGTTTTGAAAGATCTCGGGGGACTGGATTACCTTGATCCGCAAGGCTGGCAATACTGGCTCAAGGCACAGATTACCGACGCCGACCTATCCCAGGGAGACAAAAAAGATACTAAGGAGATGATTTGGAGAAGGGAACTTCAGGATATGCGTGACTGGGAGGTGGACAATTATCCTCCGACTGATTTCGGCCACGGACGAATCAATCCGACCCAGAACTTCGTGGATGCCTTCCCGATGAAGAACGGTTATCCGATAACCGAACCTCTGGCCAAGTATAATCCTTCCAATCCCTACTCCGGGCGAGATGTGCGATTGGCACGGATGGTGGTATATGACGGAAGTTCACAAAGGAATTATATCGAAATATTTGACGGGACCACGGATGACGCCATTGATAAAACTCAGTACTCGACAAGGACGGGTTATTATCTGCGCAAGCATTTGCGTAATGATGTCGTTGCAGAACCGTCTATGCTGAACACCCAAAAACATGTCATCCCGCTTATCCGCGCCACCGAGATTTTCCTGAACTATGCCGAGGCGGCCAATGAAGCTTGGGGGCCGGATGAAAAAGGAGAGGCTGGTTACTCTGCCCGCGATGTAATCGCAGCCATCCGCAAGAGAGCCGCGATCAACCAGCCGGACAGATACCTAGCCTCTATCACAACCAAGGAGGACATGCGCAAGATCATACGAAACGAGCGTCGTATCGAACTCAGTTTCGAAGGCTTCCGTTTCTGGGATATCCGAAGGTGGAACGATGTTGACGCGATGACAGAACCCGCCATGGGCCTTCGCCTCGCTGAAGACGGGTCATTGGAGAAGTTCAAAGTCGAAGATCGAGACTTCAAGCCATTTATGATCTACGGTCCCATCCCGTTCAATGAAGTATTGAAATTCGGTTTCATCCAGAACCAGGGCTGGTAGATAACTTGAAAAACAAAATGATTATGAAAAAGAGACTTTTCACTGTTTTGGCAGCCACTCTCGTTCTAGCGGGATGCCATAACTTTGACACAGAATTCCCTGACTATAAGTACACCTCAGGTTACTTCCCTTACCAGTTCCCTGTCAGGACCATCATACTGGGTGACGACGTGTATCCGAATGACAACGACAATGCCGGCAAGTTCGTGATTTCCGCAGCCATGGGTGGTGTGTACAAAAACAAAATAGACAGGAACATCACATTCAAGGTAGATGAGTCCCTATGCAATGGTGTATGCTGGGGCAAAGATGCGGACGGTCAACCCATTCTCATCAAAGCTCTCCCGCCGTCCTATTACACGTTGAGCAACCCCAACATCATTACCATCCCGAAAGGGGAATATAATGGAGGGATTACCGTCCAACTGACGGACGCATTCTTCAACGATCCGGATGCAATCAAGAATACCTACGTAGTCCCATTGGTTATGACCGGCACGTCCGACCTTGACAGCTTGCTTGCCGGCTCGTCGGATCTTCCTTCTCCTGACAGGCGTTTTGCCAGCCAGTGGAAGGTTGCGCCTAAAGACTTCACGATGTTCGGCATCAAGTACATCACGGAACTCCACGGCAATTGGTTCCACTATGGTAAGGCCACCATCGGCTCTGAGACCGTTGAGTATAAGGTACCCGATGACTTCAACCACGACGTCACTGGCAACGAGGTCGTGTTGCTGACCACCACCGGAAGGCATACCTCCAAACTGACGCAGAAACTCAAAGGGTCATTGTCGGGCTTTGAAGCGACTCTCATCTTCACGCATGATGGAGAAAATGTGACAATCGGTGCTCCCAGTGGCGTCGACTATCAAGTCTCCGGTAGCGGTACCTATAAGCTTGACACGGCCAGCGCTTACAACCGGTGGAGCAACAAGGACAGGTATGTCTTGACCTACTCCTTCACCTTGACGACTTCTGACGGCAAGGTCTACAAAGCCAACGACGTCCTTGTTGCCCGTGATCGAAACGTCAAACACGAGACCTACACTCCGATGGAGATTTAATAGATCTCAAAAAATAGTTATATTTGTTTAATCAGGGATTGAAAAGAGTTTAGTGATTTATGAAACTTAAAGGCCTCACTGCCGCTGTGGCGACTCCTATGCATGCGGATGGTGAATTGAATTTGGAAGTAATAGGAAAATATGCTGAATTCCTGATCGGTCGTGGAGTGTCCGGGGTGTTTGTAAACGGAACGACCGGAGAGAGTCTCTTGTTGGAAGTGGAAGAAAGAAAGGCTGTCGCTGAAAAGTGGATGTCCTATTCTGACAAATTGAATGTTCTGGTACACGTGGGGAGTACAAGCTACAAGACGGCGATGGACTTGGCGGCACACGCCGAAAAGATAGGAGCTAAAGCGATTTCTGCGATGGGACCGTGCTTTCTCCCGCCCTCCCGTCCAGAGGAACTTGTCTCCTTCAACAAAAAAATTGCAGAAATGGCTCCGGAGACGCCATATTATTATTACCATATCCCTTCCGTTTCAGGTGTGAAGGTCGACATGAGAGGGTTCGTTGAACAGGCCGTCAAGGTAATACCAAATTTTAACGGCATCAAGTTCACATCTTATGACACATGGGAGATGCTAGACTGCATTAAGTTTGGCGGAGGAGTCCTGGATATTCTTCATGGGCATGACGAGACATTTTTAAGTGGACTAGAAATGGGTTGCACGGGAGGCATTGGAACCTCATATAACGTTACTTCCTATCTTTTCCGTAAGATTATCCAGGCATTTGAGAATGGAGATATTGCGGAAGCGACGGCCCTTCAGTATGAAGCGAACAAGATCATAACCCTTATGTGCAAGAGGGTTAATTCTGTCGTCGGGGTCAAGGCTATGTTGGAAATATTTGGTATTCCAGTAGGTCCATGCCGTCTTCCCATTAGGAGTCTTTCCTCAGAAGAGATAAGAAGTCTGGAGCATGAACTCGAGCCATTTATGGATATGCTATAATTGAAGGACCATCACAAAAACAATACTACCAACTAAACAATGAACGGACTGATACTGGAAAAACCCACGACGCTGGTAGACAGCGTTGAAGCATCGATCAACAAATACATCAAGACAAATGGTCTGGTTGCCGGGGACAAACTCCCCTCTGAAGAAGAATTTGCCGAGAGCCTTGGCGTCAGCCGGAACGTTGTCAGGGAGGCTTTGAGCAGAATGAAGTCTTTCGGCATGCTGTCCAGCCGCAAAAAAAGGGGAATCGTTCTTCAGACAATCAACGTGTCTGACAGTTTCGAGAGATTATTCGACCCGCATACCCTCGACAGAAAAACGCTCGTGGACCTAATGGAAATCAGACTGATTCTCGAGCAATCCATCGTCCCGCTCATTTTTAAGCGAGTCACTAATGATGATATTGCTGCACTCGAAGAAATCCTCTCTAAAGAAGTCATGACCAAGGATGGGGTCGTTCCAATTCCCAACGAGCAGGATTTCCATTCCAGAATCTTCGACATCGCTGGCAATAAAACGCTCTCAAAACTCCACAGTGCCCTGTTCCCGCTGTACAGATTTGCTCATGACAACATCGAAGAGTTCAACGAATTCAATCTGTTCATAAAAGCAAACAACCTCAAATCTACGCACAAGGACTTGCTGGAAGCATTGAAATCCCGTGACCAAGAGCAGTATAAGAAGTGTTTGAATAATCATCTTCTTGCCTACGAGAAGTATGTTGAGGCATTTAAACAGCATTACCGTTAAAGCCGGATAATTCTTTGAATACACTTATGACAAGGCGTTGTTTTCTTTTCGGCCTGGCCCTGTTGTTGGCCTTATTCTGCCTTCATTCCTGCAGCAGCGTAAAGTATGTAGCTCCAGGAGTTTTAAGCAATGAGCAGATCTGGTACAATGGTGATCACAGCGCTTTTACTTCTTTTGTCAAGTTCAAAGGCGAATACTATGTATCTTTCCGCGAGGCTGGGTCGCATGTTTTCGACGAAGACGGCAAGGCACGCGGTAAGATTAGAATCCTCTCGTCTAAGGATGGGAAGGATTGGGAATCTGTGGCATTGATTGGCAAAGATGGTTTCGATCTCAGGGATCCAAAGCTATCAGTCACTCCTGACGGTCGGCTTATGGTCAACATCGGAGGATCCGTCTATGTGGGCAAGAAACTGGTTGCTAGGAAACCGCAGGTATGTCTAAGCACGGACGGCCGATTATTCTCGGACCCGCAACAGATCGAATTCTCTGAAGGAGCCGATTTGAATGGACAGGAGTGGCCATGGCGGGTCACATGGCACAAAGGAACAGGATACACCGTCTGCTACACCTTGACGAGACCTTCCCACGCCTTCTTGACCTTATGGAAGACAACGGATGGAGTGCATTATGATTTCATCTGTAAGTTGGGGCTTGATGAGAATAATTATCCCAATGAGGCGACCGTCAGGTTCCTGACAGATGACAGGATGGTCATACTTATCCGTCAGGACGGCGACCGGAACGGAGCTTCTGCCAATGGCCTGCTGGCTGTCGCTGCGGCTCCGTACACGGAGTGGAAATATACGGACATAGGATTCAAGATCGGAGGTCCGGAGCTCCTGGTAACCAAGAAAGACCGTCTGGTGATTGGAGGGAGGGATTATGTCCAGGAAGGGAACTATACTGCAATTTGGACCGGTCCGCTGGATGGCCCATTCGAAAAGGTTGTCAGCCTTCATGAACCTGTGTCCGACAGTTCCTATCCGGGTTTCGTCGTGTCGGGGAAGGAGCTTTGGTGCTCCTACTACCGCTCATTCGGTGACAAGAAATCCGATGCAGCCATCTATCTTGCCAAGATTCCGCTGAAGATATTGAAATGAGACTGTAAAGCCAATCCTAGGGCGTCGGTGCCATTTCGAAGATCATTTCTCCGCCACGGCATAGGTCTTCATATCGTAGGGCAATGTCGTCGTATGGTTGTCCATTCAAAGTCATCGACCGCACATAGACATTCTCCGGGCCCGCATTCTTTGTTACAATCTTGAAGCGTTTGCCACCAGGCAGGTGAATGACCGCCCGATCGAAGGTCGGCGAAGCGAGGATATAGTCTCCAGAGACGGGGCAGACTGGATAGAAGCCAAGAGCGGCGAACATATACCAGGCTGACATCTGACCGGTGTCATCATTGCCGCTGAGGCCGTCTGGACCAGCATTGTACTCGGTATCCAGGATATGGCGCACGGCCGCCTGCGTCTTCTCCGGTGCGCCGGCATAGCTGTACATAAATGGAATCTGGTGGCCCGGCTCATTGCCGTGCCAATAGAAGCCGCCGGTAAAGACACTGTCCATCTTGGCGATGAAACGATCCCGCCCGCCCATCACTTCAATCAGGCCCTGCGGATCATGTGGCACGTAAAAACTGTACTGGCAGGGGCGCGCCTCCGTGACGAAACGCCTGTTCTCGAAGGCATTGTCTTCGTCGAGAAACGTTCCATCCTTGAAGCGAGCCTGGACCCAGCCCGTGCGGGGGTCGAAAACGTTGCGCCAGTTACCCGAACGTCGCATCAGATCGGTTGCTTCCTCCTCATTCCCGAGAGCGGAGGCCAGAAGCGAGAGGGCATAGTCGTCGTAGGCATATTCCAGCGTCCGGGATACCTGTTCCTGCTTATGGTATGCCTCTTTAACGGGGTTTTCATTGGGAATGTAGCCCAGGTTCTTGTAGTCCGTCAACGCGCGGCGGCCCTTTCCGTCGCGATACTCCTGATAAGACGTCGGCAGTTCATAAGCGTTTTTAAGCAGACCTTCGTATGCCTTCTCAACATCGAAATTGCGCACGCCCTTGAGAACGGCATCGGTTACGACCGAAGCCACATGATCACCGATCATCTCAGAAGTGTAACTGTTCCAGCAAGGGAAAATGGGCATCCAGCCACCCTGCTCGTATTTTAGTACCAAGGACTGCATCATTTGGCCCGTCAGCTCTGGGTATAATAGCGTCAACAGCGGATGCAGGGCCCGGTAGGTGTCCCAGAGACTGAAGTCATCGTAATAGACGCCGTCGATGCGCTCGATGGTATGGCCGCCGGCAAAGGACGGATAACGCCCATCGACATCACTGAAGGTCCGAGGCAGGAAGGATGCGTGATAAAAAGACGTGTAGAACTTCTTGAGTGCAGTAGAGTCAGGTGTACGTACCTCGATCTTAGATAGTTGCTTCTCCCAGATACGTGTAAGCATCCGACGCACGGATGCGAAATTCCAGCCGGGAATTTCAACCTTCAAGTTCGCCCGTGCACCGTCCATATCGCAGAAAGACGTAGCCATCTTGACCTCGGTCGTCTCACCCGCCTTCACGTCGAATTCTAGCCAAGCAGCGACGTTCGGGCTATTCGCGGCATCCGTCTCACCCGGCTGCAGTTCATCCTGACTGCAGATGCCGTAGCCAACGGGGTCCTGGCGCGTAATCAGGATGCAATGACCGCCGAATCCAGC
>JAEEGL014189628.1_pt1 | contig 20769 bp, 13 predicted proteins | sample 9134231 | NCBI WGS metagenome assembly JAEEGL01 (sample SAMN16246548, study PRJNA631951) | gut metagenome | biome: gut microbiome; feature: rumen; material: fiber-attached | host: Bos | place: Iran: Karaj | collected 2018-10
AATCTTCAGATATCTGTCAAAATATAAAAAGGTAAGAAGCAATGCCAACGGGAAATGGGAGACGGCCACAATGCTGAAGTACATCTCCGAAATATGTAGCGTTCTCGGTATATAGGGGATAGAATAGAGGATTCTTTAATCTTCTGTTTTTTTTTCTATGATTGTTATTATTTTTGTCTACGGAGTAAAGGTGGATAGGAGTTTCTTGTTTCAATGGCGTTAGCCCTCCGTGACTCCTGTACTCCGTAGACGCAAGTTCGATTTTTCTCTTACTTAATCACGACTTTCTTGCCGTTTACGATGTACAGACCACTCAAATCCTTAACCCGACATCGCCCCTATGTGTCAAAGGAATAAATTTCCTGCATTTCCTGCACCTAAGCTCTGTATCAGCGAGTTGCAGCGTTTTTCCTGCACCTAAACCTGCACCAGAACCTGCACCAGAACCTGCACCTAAACATGTTTTTTTCTTTTGTCTACGGAGTAATGGAGGATGTGGAGTTAACACCTTTTAACTACCGTACCAAAAAATATCCATATTGCTGGGACTGTCAGTCCAAGTAGCTTGGACACACAGTCCCTGCTGCATGGAGCCGTAGTCCCTGCTGCATGGACTGAAATAATCCATTGCATTTCTGCAGAAACCCACACAAATAACCATGTAAGTCTTTGGGTTTCGCCTGTGGCACTACTCCGTGGATAATAATCAGGTGCAGGTTTGGGTGCAGGTTTGGGTGCAGGAAAATCTGCGTAACCGCTTGATACTGAGTTCAGGTGCAGGAAATGCAGGAAAATTCTTGGGATATTCGCGGAAAGTGTGTACCTTTGCAGACACAAACTGATTCGCTGTGACATGAAATGTAGTATGCTGAGACACCTCGTGTGGCTGTTGGCTGTCTGGAGCATGACCTCCTCGGCACAGTTTCTGCAGCCTGGCGACACCATTGCCATCATCTCACCCTCCAGTGCCACCGATACGGCGACCGTCAACGGTGGCATCCGTACACTGGAGCGTTGGGGCTACCATTGCGTCGTGGGTGCCAACGCCCTGAACGACTACCACGGCTTTGCCGGCACCATCGACGAGCGACGTAGCGACCTGATGTGGGCATTGCGATCGCCGCACGTCAAGGCCATTATGTGCTCACGAGGCGGCGACGGTGCTGCCCATCTGCTGACCGGCCTACCGCTGGACACGCTACGGCGGTATCCCAAGCTCATCATCGGCTTCAGCGACATCACCGCCCTGCTCTCCGCCGAGGCACGTGCCGGCAATATGGGCATCCACGGCTCCATGTGCCATGCCATCAATACCTACGAGGGCAACGACACCGTCAGCCAGGCCCTGCGCCGCATGATGGCCGGCGACCTGCCCGTCTATCGTGTCGCAAGCCATCCGTTCAACGTCACGGGCCATGCCGAGGGGGTGCTCGTGGGTGGCAATCTCTCCGTTTACAACGACCTGGCGGGTTCCGACTACGACCCGCTGCTGCTGCCTGACATCATCCTCTTCATGGAAGATGCCGGCGAGAGCATGTCGAAGGTCGACCGCATGCTGCACAACATGGAGGTGCGCGGTCTGCTGAGCCATGTGCGGGCCATCGTTGTCGGACAGTTCACCAAGTACAAGCATCCGGAATGCGGCTTCGACGACATGTACCAGATGTTGCACGAATACCTGCGGCATTACGGCATCCCCGTCTGCTACGACTTTCCTGTGGGTCATTCCCACCTCCGCAACTTCCCGTTGCTGACGGGTGTCAGGGCTTCGCTCGACGTCACAACCGACGGTGTCGTCCTGCGGTCAATACCTTAATATATAGCGGTGAAAACGTCTGATGTAGCATGCAGACGCAGCTTTTCTTTTGTTTTCAATGGCATTTTATGTGAAATATGCTTGGTCAATTCATATAATATGTGTACCTTTGCCGCTACAATGACTACGAAAGAGATACAGATAAGCGACTACAACTATGAGCTGCCCGACGAGCGCATAGCGAAGTTCCCCATAGCCGAGCGCGACCACTCGAAGCTGCTGGTGTACCGTCACGGCGAGGTCAGCGAGGACGTGTTCTACCGGCTGACGGACTACCTGCCGGAGGGTGCGCTGATGGTGATGAACAACACAAGGGTCATCCAGGCCCGACTGCACTTCCGTAAGCGGCTGCCCGCAGAGGACGGCTGGAAGGAGGGTGCGCTGATAGAGATATTCCTGCTGGAACCGTACGAGCCAGCCGACTACGAGCAGATGTTCCAGACGACGGGCCGCTGCTCGTGGCTCTGTCTGGTAGGCAACCAGAAGAAGTGGAAGGACGGGCCGCTCGTGAGGAGCATCGAGGTAGGAGGCAAGCAGCTGGAGGTGAGTGCCGTCCGACGGGGCGAACACGGCACCAGCCAGCTCATCGAGTTTGAGTGGAAGGTCACGCCGCCTACCTCTGACGCCTCATCACTCACCATGAGCTTCGCCGAGGTCATCGACGTGATGGGCGAGCTGCCCATACCGCCGTACCTGAACCGCAGGACGGAGGAGAGCGACAAGACGACGTACCAGACGGTGTACTCGAAAATCAAGGGCAGCGTGGCAGCCCCCACGGCTGGCCTGCACTTCACGGAGCGTGTGCTGGCCGACGTCGACCGTCACGGCATAGAGCGTGAGGAGGTGACGCTGCACGTGGGTGCTGGAACGTTCAAGCCCGTGAAGAGCAATACTATCGGCGAGCATGCCATGCACACGGAGTACATCGCTGTACACCGCCACACCATCGAGCGGCTGATAGCCCACGGAGGACAGGCCATCGCCGTCGGCACGACGAGTGTGCGAACGCTGGAGAGCCTCTACTACATGGGACTGAAGGTGCTGGCGAACCCTGACGTGACGGAGGAGGAGCTGCACGTCAGCCAGTGGGAGCCGTATGGCGCAGATTCTGCGCCAAATGAGGATTTGGTTAGCGCAATGGAAGCGTTGGTGGCGCTGAGGGACTGGATGGCTGAGCGCGAACAGTCGGTGCTGCACTCGTCGACGCAGATTATCATTGCGCCGGGCTACAACTACAAGATAGTGAAGATGCTCATCACCAATTTCCACCAGCCACAGTCGACGCTGCTGCTGCTGGTGAGTGCCTTCGTGAAGGGCGACTGGCACAAGATATACGACTATGCGCTGGCCCACGACTTCCGATTCCTGAGCTATGGCGACTCGTCGCTGCTCATTCCATAGGACAGTTCATAGTTCATAGTTCACGGTTCAATGTTCAATGGTCAATGTTCAATGGTCAACGTTCAATGTTCAATGATCAACGTTCAATGTTAAAAGTTCAAAGATACATGAAATACGGATTCATCAAGGTGGCGGCAGCCGTACCTGCCGTAAAGGTTGCCGACGTGGCATACAACGTGGAGGAGATAGAGAAAATCATCGCTATGGCCGAGGGCGAGGGTGTCGAGCTGCTCTGCCTGCCGGAACTGTGCCTGACGGGATACACCTGCCAGGACTTGTTCAAGGAGTCATTGCTGATAACGAAGGCCGAGGAGGGACTCATCGAGCTGCTCGGCTTCACCCGCAAGCTGGACGTCATCGTCGTCGTGGGACTGCCCGTACAGGCTGGCGGGCTGCTGCTCAACTGCGCCGCCGTCATACAGGGTGGCACGCTGCTGGGCGTCGTCCCTAAGACCTACCTGCCCAACTACAACGAGTTCTACGAGAAGCGTTGGTTTGCCTCGTCGCAGGACCTGAATGCCACGGAGATCTATCTGGCTGGCTCGCCCGTCACGCTGTCTTCCGAACCCAAGGTGTTCGTGACGGCCGACGGTGTGAAGTTCGGCGTGGAGATATGCGAGGACGTGTGGGCCCCCATACCGCCCAGCAACAACCTGACGATGGCTGGCGCTGAAATCATCCTCAACTGCTCGGCCAGCGACGAGCTGATAGGCAAGCACCGCTACCTGCGCTCGCTGGTGGCCCAGCAGAGTGCGCGCACCATGGGCGGCTACGTCTATGCGTCCAGCGGCTTCGGCGAGTCGACGCAGGACGTGGTGTACGGCGGCAATGCCATGATTTTCGAGAACGGACGGCTGCTGGTCGAGGGTGAGCGCTACTCGCTGCAGCCGCAGATGCAGACGGCTCAGATTGATGTCGAGATGCTGCGTACGGAGCGGTTTACCAACTCGACATTTATCAATGCCCAGCGTCGCGCCCATGCTGCCCTCATCAGCGCCAAGCCTGCCGAGAACATCCGTGAGTTCAAGCTGGAGCGCAACGTCGAGGCACACCCCTTCATACCCTCTGACGCTGATATGGCCGACACCTGCGAGGAGATTCTGAACATACAGACGGCAGCACTGGCCAAGCGGCTGATGCACACCAACTGCCAGCATGTCGTGCTGGGCATCAGCGGAGGCCTCGACTCCACGCTGGCCCTGCTGGTATGCGTGCGGACGTTCGACCGTCTGGGTTACGACCGCCGAGGCATCGTGGGTGTCACCATGCCCGGCTTCGGCACCACCGACCGTACGCACGACAACGCCACCACGCTGATGCAGACGCTTGGCATCTCGCAGATGGAGGTGCCGATAGCCAAGGCCGTCACCCAGCACTTCAAGGACATCGGCCACGACCCGCAGAAGCACGACGTCACCTACGAGAACTCACAGGCCCGCGAACGGACGCAGATACTGATGGACCTGTCGAACAAGCTCAACGCGCTGGTCATCGGTACCGGCGACCTCTCGGAGCTGGCACTCGGATGGGCCACCTACAACGGCGACCACATGTCGATGTATGGCCTCAATGCCGGTGTACCGAAGACGCTGGTGCAGTACCTTATCCGCTACATCGCCCTGCTGCCCAGGTCGAGTGCAGAGCGCGACACGCTGATTGACATCGTCAACACCCCCATATCGCCTGAGCTGACGCCTGCCGACGAACAGGGCAACATCAAGCAGAAGACCGAAGATCTGGTTGGCCCCTACGAGCTGCACGACTTCTTCCTTTATTATATGTTGCGCTACGGCTTCCGTCCAGCCAAGATTTTCCTATTGGCACAGAGGGCTTTCGAGGGCCAGTACGACCACGACACCATCAAGAAGTGGCTCACCACATTCTGCTGTCGCTTCTTTACCCAGCAGTTCAAGCGCTCCTGTCTGCCCGACGGCCCCAAGGTGGGTAGTGTCTCGCTGTCGCCACGAGGTGACTGGCGCATGCCGAGCGATGCCTGCTCGACGCTGTGGATCAAGGAGTGCGAGGAACTGTGAGAGATAAGAGATAAGAGATCGGATGGAAGAATTGATCACGAGTGCGCAGAATCCGAAGGTCAGGCTGCTACAGGCACTGCAGCAGAAGTCCTCTGAGCGGCGACAGCACGGGCTGTTCGTCGTCGAGGGCAGGCGTGAAGTGGAACGGTGCATCGCTAACGGCTACGAGGTAGTGAGCGTCTTCTGCTGTCCTGAGATATTCGGTGCCAGCTGGACGGGGCAGGGTAGGGTGTTCAACGTCTCAGCGGCCATCTACGATAAGCTGGCATACCGTGGCGGTACAGAGGGTGTCATCGCCGAGGTGAAGGTCAAGGAACACACCCTCGACACGCTGACATTGCCCGACGATGCGCTTGTCGTAGTGCTGGAAAGCGTCGAGAAGCCAGGCAACCTGGGAGCCGTGTTGCGCTCTGCCGATGCCGCCGGCGTGGATGCCGTCATCGTCTGCGACCCGCTGACCGACCTCTACAACCCCAACCTCATCCGTTCCTCCACGGGAGCCTTCTTCAGTGTGCCGTGCGTTGCCTGCACGTCAGCCGACTGCATCAGCTACCTGAAGGAGCGTGGCATCCAGATTCTTACCGCCCAGCTGCAGGACAGCCGACTGTACTACGATGTGGACATGCGTCGCCCAACAGCCATCGTCATGGGTACCGAGGCCACGGGGCTCACCGACCAGTGGCGCCGTGCTGCCGATGCCCACATCCGCATACCCATGCTTGGCTGCACCGACTCGCTGAACGTCAGCGTCTCTGCCGCCATCCTCATGTACGAGGCCGTCCGTCAGCGGCAGACATGAAATATGTTGGCAAAACCGTAATATTATGCGATTTTCTGCGTTTATAATGGAGTAAGTATGAAAGAGACTCATGACGAGGGTTATCGTCACGTGTTGAAATACACGGGCGTGTTTGGTGGCGTGCAAGGCCTGATGATACTCATCGGTCTTGTGCGTAACAAGTTTGTCGCCCTCCTGTTAGGTGCCGGCGGCATGGGCTTCGCCTCGCTGCTGACGTCCGTCCAGAACTTCGCTTCGCAATGTACCAATCTCGGTGTCTCGTTCGGTGCCGTCCCACGCCTGTCGGAGCTATATGGCAAGGACGACGAGGAGCAGCTGCGGCGGTTCATCCAGGTGGTGCGACTATGGAGTATGATAGCCGCCGCCCTGGGTTTCGTGTTCTGTATCGCCATCAGCCCATACGCCGACACGATGACGTTCACCTGGGGTAACCACCAGCTGCACTATGCCGTACTGGCGCTCTCGGTGTCGATGCTGGCTATCACGGGTGGAGAGACGGCCATCCTGAAGGCTACGCGCCGACTGGGAGCATTGGCAAAGATACAGATTCTGACGGGGTTGTTGTCACTGGTCATTTCCATCCCGTTGTACTACTACCTGTTCCATTCCGGCGTAATACCCGTCATCGTGCTGATGGCCCTGACGACGATGGTGGCCACGATGGCCTATTCCTACCGCTGCTACCCGTTGAGGCTGTCGTTCAGTATGCCGCTGCTGCGCGAGGGTGCCGGCATGATACGGCTCGGCGTGGCTTTTATCATGGCAGCAGTCATCGGAAGTGGCGCGGAGATGCTTATACGTGCCTTTCTGAACGTCGACGGCAACCTTGACGACGTAGGACTCTATAATGCCGCATACATGATTACGATGACCTATGCCGGCATGGTGTTCACAGCGATGGAGAGCGACTACTTCCCACGATTGTCGGCTGTCAATCAGGACATTACAGCCACTAATGAGACGGTGAACAAGCAGATGGAGGTGTCGCTGCTGCTGCTGTCGCCGATGCTGGTGGGGCTGCTGATGTCGCTGCCGCTGCTGATTCCCCTGATGTTCAGCGACGAGTTCATTCCCGTCATCGATATGGCACAGGTGGCCGTGCTGGCCATGTACTTCAAGGTGCTGACGCTGCCCGTAGCCTATATCACGCTGGCTCGCAGCCTGTCGCTGTCGTACCTGCTGCTGGAGTCGGCCTACTACGTGGTGTTTGTGCTGCTGGTGGTGCTGGGCTTCCGATCGTGGGGACTGTACGGAACGGGTGTGGCCATCGTCGTGGCACACGTGTTCGACTACGTGCTCATCAACGGCTACGCCTACTGGAAGTACGGCTATCGCTGGTCAGCGCAGGTCGTCCGCTACGGAGTGATACAGACGCTGATAGGTTTTGTGGCATTCGCCGTCTCGCTGTCGTTCAGCGGCTGGCTGTATTGGACGACAGAAGCCGCACTGGTCGTTGCCAGCACGGCTTTCTCATTGCATATCCTGCGTCAGAAGACCCGCCTGTGGCAGTCGCTGACGGCTCGCTTTCAGAATCTGAAGTCCAGCTCCAAGTCGACCATGTTGTAGTTGTGCTTGGCAACGGTGCGGTCGTTGATGCGGGCGTACTCGAGGTGCATCTCAAGGTTCTTCGTGAAGAAATAGTTCACACCGACTTCGTATGACGTCTTAGCGCCTCCGTAGCGGTATGTGTTGCCTTGTGTGTCCTCAAGCGTCTGACTGTTCCAGCTCTTGTTCACGCGATAGCATTGGTAACGTGCCTTGGCGTGCAGCTTCGACTTGATGATGGGCACAATGCCAAAGAAGTACCAGCCATCGGCCTTGTCGCCCAGGTTCAGGTTCGCTCCCCAGCCCTGAGAGTGCAGATACTCAGCACGGAAAGTATATTCGTCCTTGTCGTACTCGGCAGAGATGCAGTAACGGTTCTTACGTGCGCTGCGAACGGTCTGTGAAACATTTTTCAGCTGGGTCTTCTCCATACCCTCGGCATCAATGTACGGCTCGAGATAGTTGAGGGTCGAAGCCATCTCACCACGTGTTCCCGTCCAGCCAAAGGCACCGATGCGCATTCCCTTGATGGGCATTACCCAGAAACCGCCGATGATATCCTTCTTGTTGTCCTTGTCTTTCGAATTGATACCCTCACCGTTGTATACACCTACCTGGTAGTGCAGCAAGCGGCGGCCGTTGGCATTGGGGAAGAGGTCGCCCGATAGCTGGACACCGATGTCGCGGCCACCGGAACTCTTCTCGCCGGTACGATCGCCAAAGCCCGACAGGTTGTTGATGACATCAGCGTAGGCGCGCCAGCCCTGCGTGATGGGGTGGGTGGGGTTCTCGTAGGTGAAGGCACGCTTGAACTGTCCTGCACGAACCTTGAACTCTGGGTACTTCCGCCACTCGGCATAGAGGTCGACCAACTGGACGGTAGGCTCGCCCGGTCCTTTCACATTAGTACCCTGAATCTGTGCGCGCCAGTCGAAGTCACCAATCTTGCCGTCGAGTATGAAACGCGCAAGACGCAGATTGAACGTGTTCGACTTGGCACCCTCTTGGTCAGTACCCTGGTACTGCAGCATGCCATAGCCGCTGAACTTGATGTTTTTCACCCATGCGGGTACCTCGATGGTGGTTTTCTTCTCTTGTGCATTGGCGGTCAATGCGAGGCCCATCGCTACGAGGACCAGTGTCATAAGTTTTTTCATAATTGTTTATTTTTGGGTTAGTAGTACTACATTCTCTACATGTGGCGTGTGTGGGAACATGTCCACGGGCTGTACCTCGACCACCCGGTACTGCTCGTCGAGGGCCTGCAGGTCGCGTGCCTGGGTGGCAGGGTTGCAGCTGACGTAGACGATGCGCCTTGGGGCAGCCCTGAGGATGGTCCTCACCACGTCGGGGTGCATGCCGGCACGTGGGGGGTCGGTGATGATGATGTCCGGGCGGCCGTGCGTGGCTATGAAGTCGTCGTTCAGGATGTCCTTCATGTCGCCGGCATAGAACAGCGTGTTGCCGATGCCGTTGATCTGGGAGTTCACCTTGGCGTCCTCGATGGCCTCTGGCACGTACTCGATGCCGATGACCTGGCGGGCCTGCCGTGCCACGAAGTTGGCGATGGTTCCCGTGCCGGTATACAGGTCGTATACGAGCGGATGCTCGCCGTTGTCCTCGTCGCCGATGTGTTTGAACGCAAAATCGCGGACGACGCTGTACAGCACGTAGGCCTGGTCGGTATTCGTCTGGTAGAACGATTTCGGTCCCACCTTGAACCTTAGGTTCTCCATTGTCTCGAAGATGTGGTCGTTGCCCTTGAACGTCAGTATCTCCTGGTCGCCGATGGTGTCGTTGCACTTCTGGTTGTCCAGGTACATGAGCGACGTGATCTGCGGAAACAGGTCGGCTGTGTGCTGCATCAGCCTGTCGGCCGCTTGTTCGTCTGCCTCCAGCTTCTCTGGTGTCGTATGGTCGTAGTGAAACTGGAATATAACGAGCCATTCGCTTGTGTTTGAGTTACGTATGATGACGTCGCGCAACAAACCCGTCTGCTGCCTCAGGTCGAAGAAAGTCATGCCATGCTCCAAGGCATAGTCGCGTATGGCGTTGCGAATCTGGTTGTGCAGGTCGTCCATCAGCCAGCACTTCTCGATGGGCAGTATCTTGTCGAAGGCTCCCGTGATGTGGAATCCCAGGGCGTCGCGTGGAAACTCCTTGCCGGAGGCTATCTCCTCGTTGGTCAGGTATCGGCGGTTAGAGGCTCCGAAGTCCAGCTTGTTGCGGTACTCCTGTGTCTTCTTGCTGCCCAGGATAGGGTTCATCTCCGGCAGTGCCACCTTGCCGATGCGCGTCAGCTGGTCGTATACCTGCTGCTGCTTCATCTTCAGCTGTTCGTCGTACGCCAGCTGCTGCCACTTGCAGCCACCGCAGATGCCGAAGTGCTGGCAGAACGGTTGTTTGCGCAGCGGACTGGGTGTCACCAATTCGGCTATTTCCGCCTCCATGAACGAGTGTTTCTTTCGCCGTACCTGCAGGTTGCAGACGTCGCCTGGCACTGCCCACGGCACAAACACCACCATGTCGTCGACACGGGCCAGCGACTTCCCCTCGGCGGCGAAGTCGGTAATCAGGATATGCTCCAACAGCGGTAATGGTTTCTTGTTTCTTGCCATATTGTTTTGCTACATTTACATTTCGACTACAAAGGTAATGAGAAAAAAGGAAAAAACAAAGAAACTGATGAAATATTCCACCTGATGATGGTTGAACTACTGTTCTTTGATGGATTACATTTATCATAATGCGCATTGTTTGCGTATTTGATTTTTTAAATTTCCTTATATCAGCAGTTCATAATTTCATTCAAATCTCAAGTGCCTATAATAGCCAAATAACTAAATCGTCAATAAATAGTAAATCGTCAAATAGTAAATGAACCAATCCTAATGAGCTGTGGCAAGTGGCTGATGCGGCTGGTAAAGAGCATCTTGGCGCGCGCGAAATGGCTCTTGGCTGACGTAAAGTGGCACATTACGACAGTTAAGTGGCACATTACGACAGCAAAGAGGCACATCGGACAGATGACGAAACTGATGCCCATCAATTAGGTATTTTTAACAAAAAAAAATTGAATGCAAGAGAACAACGAAACAATTTTTTTTGTAACTTTGCACCGCGAAAAAGGTATAGTTCAATTCAGTAGTCTGAAATTCAAGTAGTTAGGAAGATTTAAGGAATAAAAAGATGAGACAACTTAAGATTCAGAAGAGTATTACAAACCGCTCAAGTGAAGCACTGGACAAGTATCTGGTGGAAATCGGTCGTGCGCCGCTGATCAGCATCGACGAGGAAATCGAGCTGGCTCAGAAGATTCGCAAGGGCGGTCCTGAGGGCGAGCGCGCCAAGGACAAGCTGGTGACGGCCAACCTGCGATTCGTAGTATCCGTGGCCAAGCAGTATCAGCACCAGGGGCTGACACTGACCGATCTGATTGACGAGGGTAACATCGGCCTCATCAAGGCCGCACAGAAATTCGACGAGACACGTGGTTTCAAATTCATATCGTACGCCGTGTGGTGGATTCGCCAAAGCATTCTGCAAGCTATCGCCGAGCAGAGCCGTATCGTGCGACTGCCGCTGAACCAAGTAGGTTCGCTTAACAAGATCAGTCACGAGATCAACCGCTTCGAGCAGGAATTCCAGCGCCATCCGTCAGTGAGCGAGCTGAGTGACGCCACCAACATGGACGAAGAGAAGATAACCCAGTCGATGCAGGCTGACAGCCACCACGTATCGATAGACGCACCGTTCCAGGACGGTGAGGACAACTGCATGCTCGACGTGATGGCCAGCGGCGAGGACTCACGCACCGACCGCCATGTTGACCACGAGTCGATGGCTCAGGAGCTGAACAGCGTGCTGCAAAAAGTGCTGAAGGAGCGCGAGATTACCACCATCCGCGAATGCTTCGGCATTGGATGTCACGAAAAGGGCCTCGAAGAGATTGGCGACCAGCTGGGACTGACGCGTGAACGTGTACGTCAGATACGTGAAAAGAGCATCGCAAAACTGCGCGACTCTGGAAATGCACGCATTTTGATGAAATATTTGGGCTAAATGTTTTGCCGCTCCAGAAATTATTTGTAATTTTGGGGCCGTGAATCATAAACGGCAAATACTGATACTCCTGATGCTGGGCATGATGACCTTCATGACCAGCATTTGTTTTGCGCGTGGCCAGTACGACACGCTGGTCATCCATCGTGTGTGGTCATTTGCAGAGAAGTACCAGGAGAGCCGCGAGGGTGTCGAGCAGAACGCGTATATGCGCTATACGTTCAACACCATCAAGCGCAACGCCCTACTCTTGACGGTGCCGACGATGCATGCCATAGCCAAAGGCAGCAGACGGTATACTGGCGAAGTGTACTGCCGCATGCGTGCGCACGACGACGGAAGCTTCGACTTCAAGCGTCAGGTGGTGAACAGCACCATCCCTCGCAACCGTGATGTCATGACTCCAGTCGTTCAGTATATGACACCCAACTTCTACAACGAGACGCTGTTCGGTGAACAGGTGCTGTCGCCATTCTACTACCCCAACCGTTTCTTCTATAAATACCGCATCGTCGAGGCCAGCAGTTCGCTGAGCATCATCCGTTTCAGACCACGTACAGACAACACGCAGCTGGTCAAGGGGCAGGCCATCGTCGAGACGACCACAGGGCGCATCCGTTCAGTCACAATGACGGGCAACGTCGACATGACGGCGTTCAAGCTGATGGTGTCCATGGACAACACAAGGCCGAAACTGACATTGCCTGAACGCTGCAGCATCAACGCGGACTTCAAGTTCTTGGGGAACCACATCACCGCCACTTTCCAGGCGCACTACAACAGCCCAACCACCCTACCCGACTCCATCGGCAATGTGGACAGCCGCGAAATGATGGACACGCTGCGCCCAATACCACTGAATGACGAGCAGAACAATATATATAAGGTGTACGACGAGGAGCAGAAGAGAGCTGCAGCCGACACCACGCAGCGAGAAAAACGCAGCTGGTTTCGAGACTTCATGTGGAATGTGGTCGGCGACAACCTGCTCAACGGACAGAAGACTGGCACAGGTGCCGTATCCATGCGCATGTCGCCGCTGTTCAACCCCCTGTACTTCGGCTATAGCAAGAGCCAAGGCGTGTCATACAAGCTGAAGCTTGGCGTGCGCTACAGCTGGAACGCCCACCGCTACCTGACGCTGAGTCCTATGCTGGGGTACAACTTCAAACACAAGCAATTCTACTATGTGGCACCGCTTCGTATGACTTACAATCCTAAGCGCAACGGATACGCAGAAGTGAAATGGGCCAACGGCAACCACATCACGAACAGTGTGCTGAACGCCACCATCCGCGAGCAGAAAGGTGACGATGTTGACCTGCCGGAGTTCAAGGACCAGTATCTGCAGGTCGTCAACAACGTCGAAATGTTCGACTGGCTAGAGGTGATGACAGGTGTCGTCTACCACCGTCGCAAAGCCATCCAACGTCAGTTGCTCGAAGAGCTGCAGCTAAACAGCGACTACCGCAGCTTTGCTCCTTTGCTGACTCTGCGCATCCGCCCCTGGCAGCGAGGTCCTGTACTGACGGCCAACTACGAGCACGGCATCAAGGGCGTTGTGCGCTCAAACCTGAAATACGAGCGGTGGGAGTTTGACCTGTCACACCGCCAGAAGCTGAAGAGCCTGCGTGCCATCAACTACCGTCTCGGCACAGGATTCTATACACAGCGTAGCTCCAGCTATTTCGTCGACTTCACCAATTTCCGCGACAACAACCTGCCAACTGGCTGGGAAGACGAGTGGACGGGACAGTTCCAGCTGCTTAAGAGCCAGTGGTACAACGAGTCCGACTACTATGTTCGCGGCCATGTGTCATTCGAGTCGCCGCTGCTGGCTTTGACGTGGATTCCTGGCATAGGCCGTCTGCTGGAGATGGAACGCGTCTACCTCAGCGTGCTGTCCATCGAGCATACCCGCCCCTACTTCGAACTGGGCTACGGTTTCACCAACCGCTACTTCTCGACAGGACTGTTCACCAGTTTTCTCAACACAAAGTTCCAGGGTATAGGCTGCCGCTTTACTATCGAACTGTTCAGAAGATGGTAGTTTAAGGTAAAAAGGAAAAGTGAAAAAGGAAAAGTGAAAAGTGAAAAAGAAAAAGTGAAAAGTTGCTGCCGTACACAGTAAAAAAATGATAAAAAGACATGAAAGCCCTAACAGTCTATAAGGCCAGTGCTGGCAGTGGCAAGACGTTCACGCTGGCCACCGAATACATCAGGCTGCTGGTGGAGAACCCCACCAGCTACCGCAACATTCTGGCCGTCACCTTCACCAACAAGGCGACGGAGGAGATGAAGCAGCGCATACTCAGTCAGCTGTACGGTATCTGGCGACTGCTGCCCGACTCTGCCAACTACCTGCAAAGGATTGTTAGCATGACGGGCTACGACGAGCAGACGGTCAGCCGGCGTGCCGGCGAGGCCTTGCACCTGCTGCTACACAACTACAGCTACTTCCGTGTGGAGACCATCGACAGCTTCTTCCAGAGTGTGCTGCGCAACCTTGCCCGCGAACTCGACCTGACGGCAAACCTGCACATCGGACTAAACGACCAGCAGGTGGAGGAGAAAGCCGTCGACCAGTTGATCGACTCGCTGACACGCCAGGACGCCATGCTGCAATGGCTGTTGAGCTACATCATGGAACGCATCAGCGACGACCGTTCGTGGAACATCATCTCGCAGGTGAAGCACTTTGGGCGTACCATCTTCCGCGACTACTACAAAGAGCATAGTCAGGTGCTGACGGAACGGTTCGACAAGCAGGGGTTTGTCGAGGGCTACACCAACCAGCTGCGCCAGATGCGCAAGCAAGCAAAGGAGAGAATGCAGCAATATGCCATCAACTTTTTTGAAACGCTGGCCGCCGAGCATCTCACCATCGACGACCTGTCGTACGGGAAGACTGGCGTAGCCAGTTTCTTCATCAAACTGCAGAACGGGCAGATGGACGAAACGATTGTCGGCAAACGAGCATGCGATTGCCGCGAGGATGCCACAAAATGGTGTGGCAAGAAACATCCACAAGCCATCAACATCTACGCCATGGCCGACAGCCAGCTCATTCCCCTACTCTCTCAGGCGATGGACGACCGTCCACGCCAGTATTGCATCTACCAGTCGGCAGACTTGACACTACGCCATATCAGTCAGTTACGGCTGCTAGGCAGCATCGAGCGGAAAGTCCACGAGCTGAATGCCGAATCGAGCCGTTTCCTGCTGAGCGACACGCAGCACCTGCTACACACCATGATCAGCGACAGCGACTCGCCGTTCATCTTCGAGAAGATCGGTACCCAACTGGAACACATCATGATCGATGAGTTCCAGGACACTTCGACGGTACAATGGCAGAACTTCAAAGTGCTGCTCGAAGAGTGCATGAGCCACAAGGACAGTAGCAACCTCATTGTGGGCGACGTCAAGCAGAGCATCTACCGCTGGCGCGCTGGTGACTGGCGGCTGCTGAATGCCATCGACAGCCAGTTTCCTCACGCCGCTGATATGGTGGAAATCCGTCCGTTGAAGACCAACTACCGCTCTGAACGTAACATCGTCACATTCAACAACACCTTCTTTATCGAGGCTGCCCGTCAAGAGTACGAGCACATAGCCAATGACGACCCGCAGGGAGCCGAACAACTGAAAAATGCCTACAGCGACGTGGAACAGCTGGTACCCGACGAACGTTCCGAGGCAGGACTCGTAAGCATCCGTCTGCTGCCTGCCGACGACTATGAGAACGAGACGCTGAAGACACTTGTCGATACCGTCAGCCGCCTGCATGACAAGGGAGCCGCCTACAACGAGATGGCCATTCTCGTGCGTACCAATCGTACCATCACACTTATCGCATCCTATTTCGCCGCCAACTTGCCTGATGTGCGCATCATCAGCGACGAAGCCTTCCGTCTGGATGCCTCCACGAGCGTCTGTCTGCTGGTGCAGTCGCTGCACGTGCTGACACATCCTGACGACCAGCTGGCAAAGGCTACCGTGGCAAAGCTCTACCAGCGGGCAGTGCTTGGCAGTGACACTCCAGAGAGCGAGTTGATAGTCAGGGATCGCCCCCTGGACGAGCTGCTGCCAGAGGCTTTCACGCAACACAACGACGAACTGCTGCAACTGCCGCTATACGAACTCGTGGAGCGACTGTACGACATCTTCCAGCTACAGTGCGTCAACGAGCAGAGCGCATACCTCTGTGCCTTCTACGACCAGCTGGCGAAATTCACGCAGGACAACACCACAGATATTGATGCCTTCATCCGCGAGTGGGACGAGACCATCAGCGGCAAGACCATCCATAGCGACATCAGCGACGGCATCCGCATCCTCAGCATTCACAAGAGCAAGGGCCTGGAGTTCGACCACGTGCTGATACCCTTCTGCAGCTGGCGGCTGGAACAGCCCGACGTGCTATGGTGCCAGCCCCAGGAGTCACCCTATAATGCGCTGCCCATCGTTCCTGTTGACTACAGCGCACGCCAAATGATGGGTACCGTCTACGAGGACGACTACCGTATAGAGCACCTGCAGAACTGCGTCGACAACCTGAACCTGCTATACGTGGCATTCACCAGGGCTTCGCGCAACCTCTTTGTGTTCGGACAGCGTGGCTCAAAACTGTCGCGCTCGGCACTCATCGAGGGTGTGCTGCCCGCCCTTAAACTCGACGGCAGCACACTGGAGGGCGTGGACAACGAGGACCAGCCGCTATCGTTTACCTACGGCACACTGGCCGTCAGTTCCCGTCAGCATGCCGCATGCGAGAAGAAGTCGGCCAACGTCTTCCTGCAACCCGTGACCACAGAGTCTGTCACGATGGCGAGCTACTCGATGAAGACGGAGTTCCGCCAAAGCAACAAAAGCCGCGACTTCATCGAGGGCGACGACGAGTCTTCAGAACTTAGCTACATCAAGATAGGCAGCGTCCTCCACGATGTGTTCTCCACTATACACACGACGGCCGATATAGAGCCAGCCTTACAGCAGATGCAGCAAGATGGTGTGCTGTACGATGACGATGTAACTCGCGAAAGACTGCTCTCCATGCTCCACAAAAGGCTTGAAAGCAAAATTGTAAAAGACTGGTTCTCTGACCGATGGAAACTATTTAACGAATGTAGCATCTTACAAGAAGACGATAACGGCAACGTCATTGTACGACGCCCCGATCGTGTAATGACTGACGGTCATGAGACGCATGTCGTCGACTTCAAGTTTGGCAGTACGAATGCCGAATACCACGATCAGGTCCGCGAGTACATGCAGCTGCTCAGCGAGATGGGCATGCCCAACGTCTGCGGCTGGCTGTGGTATGTGTACAGCAATCGGATAGAAAAGGTAAGCATGAATAGTGAAAAGAAAATAATGCTGCTTCCAAAAGTGATATGAAAAAAGATTTCCTTGCATACGTCGCTGAAGACATTCTCGCCAAATACGGCACAGACCTGACGAGTACAGTGGTCGTGTTCCCCAACAAACGTGCCTCGCTGTTTCTCAACGAACACCTGGCACGACTGGCGCAGCGGCCTCTGTGGAGCCCTGCCTACGTCACCATCAGCGAACTGTTCCGTCAGCATTCCACCCTACAGGTTGCCGACAGCATCAAACTGGTCTGCGACCTCCACAAGTCGCTCTGCGCCGTGACTGGCAGCACAGAACCGCTCGACAAGTTCTATGGTTGGGGACAGCTGCTCATCAGCGACTTCGACGACATCGACAAGAACATGGCCGACGCCGACCGCGTGTTTGCCAACCTGCGCGACATCCACGAGCTTGACGACCTCTCCTATCTGACAGACGAACAGCGCGACATGCTACGCCACTTCTTCAGCAACTTCACCGAAGGTCATAAGACCCAGCTCAAGGAGCGTTTCCTGAAGCTGTGGAGCCGCTTTGCCGACATTTACCACGACTTCAACAACCGCTTGCGCAGTCTGCAGCTGGCCTACGAGGGTGCCCTCTACCGCAGCGTGGTGGATACGTCGGACGACAGCATGGTGAAGGACGCACCGGCTGCCGACCGCTATCTCTTTGTGGGCTTCAACCTCGTGCAGAAGGTCGAGCAGCGGCTCTTCTCACAGTTGCAGCAACAGGGCAAAGCTTTCTTCTACTGGGACTTCGACGCCTACTACATGCAGCACCACGAGGCAGGACGGTACATCAGCAGCTACCTGAAGGCATTCCCCAACGAGCTTGACATCCACAACGTCGATATATACAACAATTTCCGTAACATCCGTCAGTTAATCTGCATCTCAGCACCTACCGAGCACATCCAGGCACGCTATATCAGCTCGTGGCTTAGCCAGGAAAACGAAGGATGTACATCCCGCCTAAACGACGGCAGGCGTACGGCCATCGTGCTGTGCGACGAGACGCTGCTGCCCACCGTTATCCACAGCCTGCCCGACGAGGCACAGAAGGTGAACGTCACCACGGGCTATCCGCTCAACCAGACGTCCGTGGCGTCGTTTATCCAGCAGTATTTCGAGTTTCACTTAGGCGGCCGCACACCCCGTTTGCTGCGTATCCTCCAACGTCATCCATATGCCCGCTTCGTCGGCGACGAACAGTTGACTGCCGAACCTGCATCTCTGACGACACACCTGCTGACACTGCTGCGACAGATTGGCCGACAGTCGAAGGACAGTGCTGACCCGCTGTTCCAAGAGTCCGTTTTCCGTGCCTTTACATTGGTCAACCGCATCGATGGCCTCATTGCAAGCGGCGACCTTCTGGTGACGTCCCAAACCTTGCAGCGGCTTATCTGCCAGGTCATCGGCCAGACAAGCATTCCCTTCCACGGAGAGCCTGCTGAGGGAATACAGGTTATGGGCGTCCTCGAGACACGCAACCTGGACTTCGACCACGTGCTGCTGCTGTCATGCAACGAGGGCAACATGCCACGCGGCGTCAACGACAGCTCGTTCATCCCCCACTCCATCCGCCACGCCTACGAACTGACCACGATCGACAACAAGGTAGCCATCTATTCCTACTACTTCCACCGTCTGCTGCAGCGTACCTCCGATGTCACCATTGTCTATAATAACGCTACCGACGACGGCCATAAGGGCGAGATCAGCCGTTTCGTCCAGCAGTTGCAGGCTGAGAGCGGTCACGCCATTGTCATGCGCCAGCTACAGGCTGGCTGCGAAGTCGCACGCCGGCAGCCACAACCCATCGCCAAGACTCCCCACGTGATGCAGCTGCTCCGTGCTTTGGTGGCTCCCGATGCTGTCCCATTCTCGCCTACAGCCGTCAACAGCTACCTGCGTTGTCAGCTTGTCTATTACTACCGCTACATTGCCAACCTGCAGAAACCCGACGAACTTGACGACGAGATGTCGTTCGACCAACGGCTCTTTGGCACCGTTTTTCACGAGGCCGCCGACCGCCTGTACCGTCAGATGGGCCGCAACATCGACCGTCGCATCATCGACCAGCTGCTGTCTTCGCCCGCTACCATCGAGATGGCCGCCGACCAGGCTTTCCACGACGTGATGCCCCAGATAGTCACTGGCGGCTTGCATCTCATCAGCCGCGAGGTCATCATCCGCTACCTGCGCCAGCTGCTCACCGTCGACCGACGGCTGGCACCCTTCACTATCCTCGGCCTCGAGTGCGACGTTTTCCGTCAGTTGTCTGTCAGCGGTCTTCCCTCACCCATCCGCATAGGTGGACGCATCGACCGTCTCGACCTTACCAGCGACGAACAAGTGCGTGTCGTCGACTACAAGACTGGCAACAAGCTTCCCCGTCCGCTGCCCGATGTCAACAGTATCTTCGATTCTGCCCGCATCCACGACCATAGCGATTACTATCTGCAGACATTCCTTTATGCTGACTGCGTCAGTCGTGTCAGCCACGGCGACCCGTCGGCCGTCAGCAGCGTCCCCATACCCAAAGCAATGAGGGTTGCTCCTGCCCTGCTGTTCATCCAGCATGCGGGTGCTGACGACTATGACCCCGTGCTAACTTTTGGCCGTGAGACAATCAGCGATGTGGCCAATCATTCCATGCGCTTCGATGAAGTGCTGCGGCAGACGGTCTCCGATATTTTCGACAACACCATACCTTTCGTCCCCACCGACGATGTTACCACCTGTCATTCGTGTCCATACAGTCAGTTGTGCAAATGCTAACCGGCTGAGACTATAGGGATAGAATATCGGATTCTTTAATAAAACAAAAAAATCGTTTTTTGTTTTGTATTGTTCTCACTTATTCGTACCTTTGCAGTCAATTATGGAGAATAACAGCATATTACAAAAACTGGACGGACTGGAGGCTCGCTTCGAGGAGGTTTCGACGCTGATTACAGACCCTGCCGTGATAGCCGACCAAAACCGATTTGTCAAGCTCACAAAGGAATACAAGGACTTGGGCGACATCATGGATGCCCGCAAGCGTTACATCGCGTGTCTGAACAGCATCCGCGAGGCTAAGGACATACTGGCCAACGAGACTGACGCGGAGATGAAGGAGATGGCGCGCGAAGAACTGTCGGAAAACGAAGCCTTGCAGCCCAGACTGGAGGAGGAAATCAAGATAGCCCTTATACCGAAAGACCCGGAGGACGCCAAGAACGTGCAGATGGAGATTCGGGCTGGAACAGGCGGTGATGAGGCTTGTCTGTTTGCTGGCGACTTGTTCAAGATGTACAAGAGCTACTGCGACTCGAAGGGCTGGCAACTGAGTATCACCAGCGTCAGCGAGGGTGCCGTAGGCGGTTTCAAGGAGATAGACTTCGCCGTCAGCGGTACCGACGTGTATGGCACCCTGAAATACGAGAGCGGCGTTCACCGCGTACAGCGTGTACCGGCTACTGAGACGCAGGGCCGCATGCATACCAGTGCTGCTACTGTTGCCGTACTGCCAGAGGCCGACAAGTTCGAGGTACACGTCAACGAGGGTGAAATCAAGTGGGACACCTTCCGTTCGTCTGGTGCCGGCGGCCAGAACGTCAACCGGGGTTAGTCTGGTGGCCGTCCGCGCTATAGGGGGAAGAGCCCTAATACGGGCGATACTGAAGAAATCCTGATAGATTGTACCGAAACGCGCGACCAGCCTAAGAACAAGGAGCGTGCGCTCTCGCGCCT
>JAEEGL016002261.1_pt1 | contig 20769 bp, 17 predicted proteins | sample 9134231 | NCBI WGS metagenome assembly JAEEGL01 (sample SAMN16246548, study PRJNA631951) | gut metagenome | biome: gut microbiome; feature: rumen; material: fiber-attached | host: Bos | place: Iran: Karaj | collected 2018-10
AGCTCAAGGCTGGTGGGAACGGAGGTGGGATATACGCTGAAGCCGAAGTAGCCGTCGCCCACGTCGTAGCCGTCCATTATCTCGGCGGCGGCGACGCAGTTATCGAAGGTACCGCCGGAGCAGCCCGCGATAACGCCCTGATCGGCGTAGACCTTGCCGTCGACGACCTTATCGGTGAGCTTCAGATGCACCTTCTTGCCGAACTTCTTCTCGGCCTCGGCCTCGACCTTCTGCAGTATCTCAACGGGATTCGCGAGGAACTCGTGGATGGTGTAGGCGTTGGAGGGATGGAAGGGCAGCGCGATCATGGATTCGATCTTGGAAAGATCGAGCTCGATCATGCTGTCGTAATAAGCGACGTCCTTGGGATAGAGCTTCTTGAATCCCTCGGGACGGCCGTGGATCTTATAATACTTCTCGATCTCGGCGTCGGTCTCCCAGATGGAGGAGAGGCAGGTGGTCTCGGTGGTCATAACGTCGATGCCGTTCCTGAAATCGTAGGGCAGGTTCTCGATGCCCGGGCCGACGAACTCCATCACCTTGTTCTTAACAAAGCCGTTCGCGAAGGTCGCCTTGACGAGCGCAAGCGCAACGTCGTGCGGGCCGACGCCCTTCTTGGGCGCGCCGGTCACGTAAACGAGCACGACTTCGGGCGCGTTGATATCCCAGGTGTTCTTCAAAAGCTGCTTGACGAGCTCGGGGCCGCCCTCGCCGACGCCCATCGTGCCCAGAGCGCCGTAGCGGGTATGTGAATCGGAGCCAAGTATCATGTTGCCGCAGTTGGCCATCGCCTCACGCGCGTAGCTGTGGATAACGCTCTGATTGACGGGAACGTAAATGCCGCCGTATTTCTTTGCCGCGGAAAGGCCGAATACGTGGTCGTCCTCGTTGATGGTGCCGCCGACGGCGCAGAGGCTGTTGTGGCAGTTGGTCATGGCGTAGGGAATGGGGAATTCCTTGAGGCCGGAAGCCCTTGCCGTCTGTATGATGCCGACGTATGTGATGTCGTGGCTCATGAGGCAGTCGAAGCGGATCTTCATCTTCTTCGCGTCATCGGAGGTGTTGTGAGCCCTCAGGATCTGGTACGCAATAGTGTTTTCGCGGCCCATCTCGGGAGTAACGCCCTCAACGGGTTCCTTCTGAGGCTTGCCGTTTACAAGGTATACGCCGTTCTCAAAAAGGTCTATCATGTTGGTCTCCTTCTGTTGAATTTTATTGATCGGGAACGTCCCCGAATTACACGTATATGATACTATACAAAACTGTATATTTCAACATTTGTATGAAAAAAGAATCGGGTAATTCGCGGCAAAAAACAAGGGGTTCCCGCGGCGCTTTGCCTGCGGCCGAAGCCCCCGGATGAGCGCCTTCCCTGCGCCTTCGGCGCATATCGTGTTCGCGAAGCGAACATATCGCGCAAGGAGAAAGCCTTGCATATAGTGCAGGCGCAGGCCTGCATATCGCTCCCTTTTAAAGGGGAATATCGATTAAACCGCCTCAGGCGCCCGTTCGCGAGCCGGGTATGACCGAAGCTTTTCCGGGCAGCATGAACGCATAAAAAGCATGATACGGGCCTTTCCGCATCATGCTTTCAAAAAGCTTTAAGACTTACTTCGTCAGATGTACCTGCGCGGGAGTGAGCAGATCCTCCTCATCGGAGCCTGCGCCGAGGCATCCGCTGCCGTTCCAGCCCCAGGCGTAAATGCTACCGTCCATGCCCACCGCAAAGGTGCTTGTAAAGAGCTCCACTCCGTCGGTGCCGTCGTCATAATCGGTGTACTTGACGTAGATATGGGTGTACACGGCCGCGGCTTTGCCGACGTCGACTTTAACAAAGGCGCTGCTCGCATCTGCGCTTCCGGTGCCGAGGGCGCAATGCATGAACCAGTCCCTCAGGCCCTCTCCGGCGGCGTACACTTCGCCGTCGTACTTGATGATGAACGTCGAAGCGCCGTTCGTTGTGAAATCCCTTACGTTCTCCGCAGCGCAGGCGGGCTCGTACCATTTGGCGTCGTCGCTCTCGGGTTTGCCGAGCACGGGCGAATCCCAGTTGCCCCAAGACCAGAGCTCGCCGTTATCGCGCAGCGCGAATTTGTAATCGTAGCCCCAGTCCTCGTCGACCATGTAATCCGACTCGAACTTGATGACGTTCTCAATAAGGAGCTTGGGCTCGCCGACATCCTCCGCCGCGCCGGATTCGTAGGCTTCGCTGAGATCGTACGACCACAGCCTGCCGTCATTATCCAGCACGTAGACCGCGTTCTCGCTCACGCTGTAAGCTTTGAAGGAATCCGTTATGGGCAGCTTCACAAGGCCCGCGCCCCAGCCTTCGAGCGAGTAGAGCACGCCGTCCGTGCCCTCGCCCAGTATCATGCCGTATTGCATAAGGGCATTTTGGATGCCGTCGCAGAACTTCTGCCAGCCGCCGCCGTAGTTGACGTAAAGCTCGTCCTCATTGGTGACGTAGAACCTTACGCCGCAGCTTCTGACGTTCTCCGCGATGAGCTGAGGAGTCATGAGCTCGGCCTTCCTCTCGTCGGAGATCCCCGAGCCTTCGCAGCCCATGCCCCAGCAGTAGAGCTCGCCGCCCTCGGTCAGCGCCATATAGCCGGAGAACAGGCGCTCGACCTGCTTAACGAAGTGCAGCAGCTCAACGGGCGCCGTCCTGTTTTCGGTATCGCCGAGGCCGAGCTGCGCGGAATCGTTCCTGCCCCAGCCCCAAAGGATATTATCGGAACTCAGCGCGAACACCGTTTCGCCCACGATCACGGGCTTCAGGCCGTTCGCAACGAACACGGGAACGTTCCTGTCCTCGGTGCCGCCGTTGCCGATCTGACCGTAAGCATTTGCGCCGAAGCCGTAAAGAGCGCCGTCGGGATCGTAAATAAAGCTCGTTTCATCGCCCATGAATACCTGCGCGAACCCCGAAGGATCGACCGAGGGCATCATCGGAACGGGAGTGCTGTCCACGGGAGTGGGCTCGGGCGAGGCGGTCTCGTCGGGAGCCGGGGTGTCGGTCGGCGCCGCCGCGGGGCCCTCCGCCTGCTGCTGCGGCTTTTTGCACGCCGCAAGGGATAATGCCATTACGAGAATGAGTACGAATGATAATATGCGTTTCATATATGCCTCCGTTGTTTTGCGGATCGTGCCGCGTCCGCTCGGTTTCACTTATATAACGTCACGAAAGCGCAAAAGGTTCCCGGGAAAAAAATATTTGACGCAAATTTTTCGGCCGTTCCCTGCGCCTTTGGCGCATATCGTGTTCGCGAAGCGAACATATCGTGCAAGACGTAAGCCTGCATATCGATCCCTTTTTAAAGGGAATATCGATTAAACTGCCCCCCTTGTGCAAAGGGGGGTGTCTCCGAAAGGAGACGGGGGGATTGGTCTTACCCGAGTAATACCTGTTTCCGGGCTTTTTCCGATCTCTCACCGGTAATTGCAAAACAAAGCATGATACAAAAAGTCGATTCCTGCATCATGCTTTTTACGTATTTACCCGTTTGGCGACGCCGAGCGCATCCCTGACGCGCCGCGCAGGGCCGCCCGTTCGTCCGATCGTTTACGACCTCAGTTCGGCGCCGAGGCGGAACTTCAGGCTCTTTAAGATGGCGTTGACGGCCTGGCCGATCTCCTCGTCGGTGAGGGTATGATCCTCCGCGCGGAGCTGGAAGGTGAACGCCATGCTCTTCTTGCCCATGGGTATGCCCTTATCGCCGGGGAGCTTGGGACGGTAAACGTCGAACACGCGGACGTTCTCCACGAGCACCCTTGCCTTTGCGGCCTCGATCACGTCGATCACCTGCTGCGCCTGCATACCGTCGTCCACTATGAGCGCCAGATCGCGCTGCACCGCGGGATATTTGGGCAGGGGCTTATACTTTTTCGCCCTCGCGATATGCGCGCGGAGCGCCTCAAAGCTTATCTCCGCGATGTAAACGGGAGCGGAAACGCCGAACGCGCGCTGCACCTTGGGATGCACCGTGCCCATTTCGCCCAGCTTTTCGCCCGCGGCGGTGATTATCGCCTTCTGCGTGGGATGCAGGTATTCGGAGCCGCCCGCCTCGAAGCGCACCTTCTCGACGCCCAGCTTTTCAAAGAGCGCTTCGATGGTGCCCTTCAGCGTGAAGAAATCCTCATCCTGCCCGAAATGCACCGCGCCCAGGAGCTTCCTCTCCTCCGGCAGATCGCCGTTATCGAAATGCACGTTGCCGACCTCGAAGAAGCGGCCGAAGCCGGTCTTCCTGTTGAGGTTGAGCGCCGCCGCGCGCATGAGGCCGCCCGCGAGCTCCGTCCTCATGAGGGACTGATCCTCGCCGAAGGGGTTGAGGAGCTTAACGGTCTTCCTGCGCTCGTCGTCCTCGGGGATCATGAGATCCTCTATCTCCTTGGGGGAGATGAAGTTGTAGTTATAGAGTTCAAGGCAGCCGAGCGCCGCCATGGTATCCTTTATCAGATCCTCATCCTTAAAGGCCTGCCCTACCCTGCCGCGGAAGGTATCGCCGCGCATGAGGGTGGGAGCGATGTTGGTATAGCCGTAAAGGCGGCCCACCTCCTCCGCGATATCCCAATCGGTCTCGACGCCGTCCTCTATATCGGTGCGGAAATGCGGCACGCGGATGTTGAGCGCGTCGCCCACGGGCTCCGTGGGGATGTTGATGGATTCGAGCAGCTCCGCCATCTTCTCCGCCGAAAGATCGGTATTGAGTATCTCGTTGATATGCGAAACGGAGGCGGTCACACGCTTTTCTTCAAGATCCGCGGAGCAGACGTCTATCATGCCGCCCATAACGCGGCCGGCTTTGAGCTCCTCCACGAGCTCTATAGCGCGGTCGAGCGCCAGCTTGGCGTTGACGGGCTCCACGCCCTTTATGAACCTTGCCGCCGAATCGGTGACGTGATGGAGCTTCCTTGCCGTGGAGCGGATGTTTTCGGGGCGGAACACGGCGCTCTCGAAGAGGGTCGCCTTGGTGTTCTCCGTGATCTCGCTGTTGAGGCCGCCCATCACGCCCGCAACGCCCACGCCCTTCGTGGGATCGGCGATGAGCAGCATATCGGCGCTCATTACGCGCTCCTTGCCGTCGAGGGTATAGACGATCTCATTTTCGTTCGCGTTCCTGACGACGATATGGTTGTCCGCCACGCAGGCAAGGTCGAAAGCGTGCATGGGATGACCGTACTCGACGAGCACGAGGTTGGTTATATCGACTATGTTGTTGATGGGGCGAAGCCCTACCTGACGGAGCTTCCTCTGCATCCAGAGGGGCGAGGGCTCTATCACCAAATCGGTGACGACGCGCGCGGTGTAGCGCGGGCAGAGGTACGGGTTTTCGACCGTGACCCGGGCTATATCGGCGCAGCTCCCGTAACCTTCGACGCGCCTGATCTCGGGCTCGCGGAAGGTCTGCCCGAGCGCCGCCGCCGCCTCGCGGCAGACGCCGATTATCGACTGGCAGTCCGGGCGGTTGGGGGTGAGCTCGATATCGAATATGCAGTCGTCAAGATCGAGCGCCTCCTGTATGCGCTGGCCGTTGGGGTGCTTCTCGAAAAAGACCATTACGCCGCCGTTCTCGCAGCCGGGATACTCGACGTTGGTGATGCCGAGCTCCTCGTTGCCGCAGAACATGCCGGCGGAGGCCACTCCGCGCATCTTGGTGGGGTGTATGACAAGGCCGCCGGTGAGCTTTGCGTTATCGAGCGCGACCGGCACCTGATCGCCGACCTTGACGTTCGTCGCGTTGGTGACGATCTGAAGGGGCGCTTCTTTTCCGACGTCAACGGTGCATACGCGGAGCTTATCCGCGTTGGGATGCGGCTCTATCGCGGTGATCTCGCAGACGAAAACGCCGTCGATCTCCATCTCGGGGATGATCTCCGCCACCTCGAACCCGCGAAGAAGCATCTTCTCCGCGAACTCGGCGGGGGTCACGTTGAAATCCACGTATTCTTTAAGCCATTTGAGGGGCAGTTTCATAGTATTCTTCCTCCTTATTTGAACTGGCTGAGGAACCTTCCGTCGCCCTCGTAGATGAGGCGGATATCGCTTATGCCGTATTTGAGGCAGGCGACGCGGTCGACGCCGACGCCCCAGGCGAAGGCGCGCCACTCATCGGAGGAGTGCCCGCAGTTCTCTATCTCGTGGGGGTTGGTTATGCCGCAGCCCATTATCTCCATCCAGCCGGTGCCCTTGCAGGAGGAGCACCCCTTGCCGCCGCATATGGTGCAGGAGATGTCGACCTCGGCCGAGGGCTCCGTGAACGGGAAGTAGCTGGGCCTCAGGCGCGATTCGACGTTCTCGCCGAAGACCGCCTTGACGAACGAATCGATGGTGCCTTTTAAATCGGCAAGCGATACGTTCTTATCGACGACGAGCCCCTCCATCTGCATGAACACGGGGCTGTGGGAGGCGTCCGGCTCGTCCACGCGGAAGCAGCGCCCCGGGATTACCAGGCGGAACGGCAGATCGAGCGTCTTTAACGCCCTTGCCTCGCAGGGGGAGGTGTGCGTGCGCAGGAGCACCTTGTCGTTTACGTAGAAGGTATCCTGCATATCCCTCGCGGGGTGGTTGGGAGGCAGGTTCAAAAGCGTGAAATTGTATTCGTCGTACTCCACCTCGGGGCCCTCGAAGGTAGTAAAGCCGAGGCCCACGAGCGCATCCCTTATCTCGCGGTAGATGAGCGTGAGCGGATTCAAAGCGCCCGTGCCCGCCGCCTTCCTTCTGCCGGGAAGGGTGACGTCGATCGCCTCGCGCTCGATCTTTTTCTGCTCCGCAAGCTCGCTGAGCTTCGCCCTGCGCTCCTCAAACTTTTCCGCAAGCTCCTGCTTTACGAGGTTGGCGCGCTTGCCCAGCTCCGCCCTTTCCTCGGCGGAGAGCCTGCCCATGGTGCGGAGGATCGCCGTGAGCTTGCCTCCGCGCCCGAGAACGGCGGTATTGAGCTCGCTCAGCTCATCCGCGTTTTTGACGGCCTCAAGCTCTTTGAGCGCCGCCTCGCGGATCTGCTTCAGTTCATCGAACATTCTTATCTTGCTCCTTTCGGTTATTCAAACTAAAAGACCCTGCGTATCCCCGAGGGACGACGCAAGGCCGCGGTACCACCCTGATTCGCATAGGGAAAAACCCCATGCCTCATTAGCCGCGCTTTAACGGGCGCTCCCGCCCCCGGCTACACATAAAAACTTCACCGGGAGGGCTCCGGGGCGAACTTTACGCTTTTATCGCCATAGCGCGCTTTCAGCCGGCGGCGCGCCTCTCTTTCAAGGTTAAAAAAGCTTTTCCCCTTCAATGCCTGTACGAAGTATTATTTTAGCAGTATCGAAGGGCTTTGTCAAGCGCAAAAACGAGTTTTGAAAGCCCGCTCCGTCATATTGAGCCGCGGCGCAAAATATGGTATAATCCCGGTATAGATCGAAAGGAAGGTGCATCATGCAGGGGCCCGCGGCATACCACGATTCAACGGAGCTGTTCTTCCGCTCCCCGTTCGGGGCGGTCAAATGCGGCGAAAGCGTCACGCTGCGCCTGCGTCTTTGCTGCGCGGAAAAAGCCCGCGTGCTGCTTCGCACCTGGAACGGGGACGAGCGCTTTATAGAGGGCTCCTGCCGTAAAGAAGAGGACGGAAGCGTGTTTGAGTTTTGCTTCACCGCGCCCGAAAAGCCCTGCGTGCTCTGGTACAATTTCCGCGTTTATCTCGGGGACGGGCTTTATTACGTCGGCGCGGCCGACGGCGATCTCCGCTCCGGCAAAAGCGCGGTCTCAAAGGAAGTCCCCCGCGATTACCGCATTACGGTCTATGATCCGGCTTTCAAAACGCCGGATAGCTTCTCGGGCAGGATCGCCTACCAGATATTCCCCGACCGCTTCAAAAGAGGCGCCGGGTACGAAACGGCGCTTAAAAACAAGCTTCTTGAAAGCCGCTCCCGCGTGACGGTCAAGGATTGGCACGAGGAGGTCGACTACCTCCCCCGGGACGGCGAAAAGGATTACTCCCCGCAGGATTTCTATCTCGGCAATTTCAGCGGCATAACCGAAAAGATACCGTATCTCAAATCGCTCGGAGTCGAGGTCGTCTATCTTAACCCGATCTTTCTCTCCCCCTACAATCACCGGTACAGCGTTTCGGATTACATGCGGATCGATCCGCTCCTCGGCACGGAGGAGGATCTTGCCGCCATGGCCTCCGCGCTGCACGAAAACGGCATAAAGCTCATCCTCGACGGCGTATTCTCCCACACGGGGGCGGACAGCGTCTATTTCGACCGCTTCGGAAGATACGGCGGAGCGTACTCGCGCCCCGATTCGCCCTACCGCGAATGGTTCGATTTTTCTCCCGAATACAAGCACGGCTATCGCTGCTGGTGGGATTTCGAATCCCTGCCCGAGGTGGAGGAGCTCACCCCCTCCTTTATGGAGTTCATAGCGAAAGTGCTTGAAAAATGGATGCGCCTCGGCGCGGACGGCTGGCGGCTCGACGTGGCGGATGAGCTGCCGGACGAATTCATACGCTTCCTCAGGGAGCGCATAAAGGCGATCGACCCGGAGGCTATACTCATAGGCGAGGTCTGGGAGGACGCGGCCGTCAAGAAGGACGGCTTCGGCAAAAGGCGCTGCTACGTGAACGGGGCGGAGCTCGACGGGGTAATGGACTACCCCTTCATGGAGGCCGCCGCGGATCTGCTCACGGGGAGGATCGATTCCGCCCGCGCCAAGGCGCTGCTCTGCGCCCAATCGGAGGGCTACCCCGCCCCCTTCATGCGCGCGCAGCTCGGGATACTCGGCAGCCACGATACCTTCAGGATACTCTCACGCCTTTCCGGAGCGCCCGGCAGGGACGATCTTACGCGGGAGGAGCAGGCCGTATGGCGGCCGGAGCCCGCCCTCGCGGAAAAAGGCAGGCGGCTGGCGCCCCTTGCCGCCGCGCTGCAGTTTTCCATGCCGTTCATGCCCTGCATCTATTACGGCGACGAGGCCGGCATGACCGGTTTAGCCGATCCCTTCTGCCGCAGGCCCTATCCCTGGGGTAATGAGGACGCGGCGCTGCTCGATCATTACAGGGCGCTCGCGGCCTTCAGGAGCCGCTGCGCCGTGATGCGGACGGGCTCCTGCGCTTTCGCCTCCCCCGCTCCCGACGTGCTCGCTATACTCCGCACGGGCGAGGGCGAAGCGCTCACCGCCGTCAACCGTTCGGAAAAAGAGGTCGTTTTCACTTTGAGCGCGCGCGATTTTACGCCGAACGCCGCGCCGCGTTTTATTTACAGCGCCATGCTTGGCTCCGCGCGCATAGAGGCCCGGGGCGGCGAATTGACCGTCGCTCTGCCCCCGTTCGGGTTCTGTATGCTTGCCGGCTGACGGGCAAAAACCGCCCGCGATCCCTTTATGCTCCCAATTCACGAACATACCCTCTTGCCTTTTTACAGCGTTATGCGTTATAATAGGGTGAGTATTTTTATACTCCGAATCAACGGGTATAAGGAGCGCTTGAAATGGAGATCAAATTCTGCAAGCTCCACGGCCTCGGGAACGACATGATCGTTATCGACGACCGGGAGGATAATATCACCCCCGCCGAGATGCCCCGCATCGCGCGAAAGCTCTGCAACCGCAGGCTGGGCGTCGGCGGAGACTGTCTGCTCGTCGCCAAAAAGAGCGACGCGGCGGATATCGCCATGCTGGTCTACAATTCCGACGGGACTCAGGCTCAGATGTGCGGCAACGGCATCCGCTGCTTCTCCCGCGTGGTGTACGAGTCCGGCTGGATCCCCTTCGACGGGTTCACCGTTGAGACGCTTTCCGGCATAAAAAGGCCGCAGCTCCTCCTTTTGAACGGCGAAGTAAAGGCCGTTCGGGTGGATATGGGCGTGCCCGATTTTTTGACGGGCGACATACCCATGGATACCGATCTGGAGGAGTTCATAATGCAGCCGATCGTTTCCGCCGGGCGTGAATTCACAGCCACGGCGGTCAACACGGGCATACCGCAGCTCGTCGTTTTCGCGGACGACGTAAGGTCGCTCGATATCGAAAAATACGGCCTGCCGCTGGAGCATCACGAGCTCTTCCCCGAAAAGACCAACGTCTCCTTTGTGGAGATAGAAGACCGCAGAAGCGTCATCCTGCGCACCTGGGAGCGCGGCTGCGGAGCGACCCTCTGCTGCGGCACCGGCGCGACCGCCGCCGCGGCCGCCTGCATCAGATCGGGCCTGACCGACAGGGTCGTCAACGTGCGCGTGCCCCTCGGGTCTTTGAGGATCGAGTGGGACGGCGAGAACAACATCTACATGTCCGGCCCCGCCGAAAAGGTATTCGAGGGTACGGCTTTGGTTTGACGGCACCGGCAATCAGCCTCCGGCCTCCCTTAAAAAGAAGAAAGGAAAGGCGTTAAAATGCACTACACTTACAAAACTTCCGGCACCTGCTCCACCAGGATCGATTTCGACATAGTGGAAGGCAAGCTCCGCAACATCGTTTTCACCAACGGCTGCAACGGGAATCTTCAGGCGATCGGCCGCCTTCTCGAAGGGGCTGATCCCGCTTTCGCCATAGAGCGTCTTGAAGGCATAAGCTGCAGCGGAGGCCCCACCTCGTGCGGAGATCAGCTCGCAAGGGCCATTAAGCAGGCAGTAAATGGATAAGAAAAAGAAAAAAGATGCTTCAAATCCGCTCGGCACGGTCCGGCGGTCGATATGGTTCGTGCTGCGCGCGGTGCTCATAGTCAGCCTCGTGCTGGGCGTAGGCTACGCCGTATTCACCGAAGGCATGTACGTGAGCAATATGTACATCGTAACGACCGAGGGCATGCTCCTTCGCGCGGACGTCATATTGAAGAACGGCTCTCAAAACGAGCTTACCCAGTACTTTACCGACGATTTCCTCACCTCCGATACGCTTCTCAACAGCGGGACTTACGTCGATTTCGCGGTCGAATCGTTCGATTACCGTTATGAGATAAAGGGCTTTAAGGTGTTCCCCTGGTCAAAGACCGGCAGCATCACCTATATCGAGCGCATCCCCTCGATAAACGCCTCGCCCGTTTCGGATGAGCTCGTTGGCCCGATAACCCCCTGGGTGCCCCGCTGCTACAGGATCAACCTGATAAAGGTCGAGGGGCGCTGGCTCATAAACAGCCTCACCGTAGTTGAAGAGTACCCCGAAGAGGACGTGCTCCCCACCCCCGATTACAGTCAGCTTGAAAGCGGAAAACAACACTAAGTGGATCTGCCCGTATTCAAAAAACACAGTATGCCCGTCGTGCTCGCACCCATGGCGGGCATTTCCGACGTCGTTTTTCGCCGTATCTGCATAGATCACGGCTGTGATTTCACTTACACCGAAATGGTCAGCGCGAAGGGGCTTTACTACGGCGGAGCGAAAACGCGCGGCCTGATAAGGATCTCGCCCGGGGAAGCGCCCTGCGCGGTGCAGCTCTTCGGCAGCGAACCCGATATTGTCGCCGATATGATAAAGCGCATCCGCGACGAGGCCGGCGGCGCGATAGGCATGATCGACATCAACATGGGCTGCCCCATGCCGAAGATCACAAATAACGGCGAGGGCTCCGCGCTCATGCGGGATATCCCCAAAGCGGCGCGCCTGATGGAGGCGGCTTCAAGGGCGAGCGATCTGCCCGTAAGCTGCAAATTCCGAAAGGGCTGGGATGAAGAGCACGTCAACGCCGTTGAATTCGCAAAGGCCATGGAGGAAAGCGGAGCGGCGCTCGTCACCGTTCACGGGCGCACCCGCGAGCAGCTCTATCACGGCGAAGCGGACCGCGGCATAATAGCCGAGGTCGTGAACGCGGTCAAAATACCCGTATTCGGCAACGGCGATATCTTCTCCGGCGAAGCGGCCAAAAGGATGCTGAAAGAGACCGGCTGCGCGGGGCTTATGGCGGCGCGCGGCGCGCAGGGCAACCCCTTCATTTTCGAGGAGATACGCGCGGCGCTCGACGGGCTGCCCTACTCTCCCCCCACCGACCGGGAGCGCATGAGCGAGGCTGTACGCCACGCCGAGGAGTTCCTGAAGGAGAAGGATCCGCGGCTCTTTCCGGAGCTCAGAAAGCACATGTCCTGGTACACGAAGGGTATGCGCGGCGCTATGGAGCTGCGCCGTCAGGTGAACACCGCGGGCTCTCCCGAAGAGCTGCTGGCGCTTTTGTATTCGTTCCGCGACGGGCTGAACGGCTGAAAACGAAATTTTTCCATATCCCGCTTGACAAAAGGGTATCGTCTGCATATAATTCATACGCGGGCGACCGCTTTATAAGAGAAACAACTGAAAGGAATCATATAAAATGGCAGAAGTCTATTTAACTCCCGAAGGAAAGAAAGAGCTGGACGATAAGCTCGCTTACCTGAAGAACATCCGCAGGACGGAGATCGCCGAGCTTATCAGCGAGGCGCGCGCCCAGGGCGACCTTTCCGAGAACGCCGAATACGACGCGGCCAAAGAGCTCCAGGCCAAGAACGAGTACGAGATCGCCGAGGTCGAGGCCATGCTCAAGAACGCCATAGTCATCGAGAGCGCCTCCTCGGACGACAACACCGTTGCCGTCGGCTCCACCGTGCTGCTCCGCAACGTCGAAAAGAAGATCGACGTGGAGTATCAGATCGTCGGCGCCGCCGAGGCCGATCCCTTTAAAAAGCGCATTTCGAACAACTCCCCCGTCGGCGCGGGCCTCATCGGCCATAAGGTCGGCGAGACCGTCGAGATACTCACCCCCGGCGGCCTGACCCATTTCAAGATCAAGGGCATCAAGGGATAAGGAAAACTGCCTGAAAGGATCATTTGAATTAAAACAAAAAGCATGGCTCGACCTGCCATGCTTTTTTTATAATTACGGGGATCTGTCTCGCAGAAGCTTATAAGGCCGGAGTACCGATCCCTCCCTTTACGCAAGGGAGGCGATTTGATCGATATTCCCTTTAAAAAGGGATCGATATGCAGGCGTGCGCCTGCACGATATGCGCCAAAGGCGCAGGGAGGCCCCCTCATCCACCCCCGACCTGAAGGTCGGCGGTCCCCCTTCCCCACGGAGGGGGAAGGCTAAAAGAAAATGCGGCCAACCAAAAGGCTCCCTTGCGTAAAGGGAGCTGTCGGCGAAGCTGACTGAGGGATCGGAAAAAGGCTGCGCGCTCGCTTTTGCCGATCCCTCCGGCTTTCTCCCTTACAGTCGAAAGCCACCTCCCTTTACGCAAGGGAGGCTTTTTTATCGATATTCCCTTTAAAAAGGGAGCGATATGCAGGCCTGCGCCTGCACGATATGCGCAAATGGCGCAGGGAGGGGGAAAAAAGAAGCCGCTTATAATGCGGCTTCCCGATCATATTTCTGCGGCAGCGCCTCTTATTCTGCCCATTCGTGATCGGCGGCGATGATGGAGCGGATCGCGTCGATAACGGGGGCGTTTTCTTCCATCCAGGAGACCGCCTCGCCGACGGTCGTCAGCTTCTCGTCAAAGCGGGCGTTTATCTGCTCCGTCAGGAGGGAGGCTTCGCCGGGAGTTAGCGTATCGCTCTTTGCTTTTTCATAGAGCGCGGGCAGCAGCAGATTGCCGTATTTCGCCATATCCGCCGCGGTAAACTCGCCTTCGGGCAGGCTGTGCTTCATCGCGGTAAAGTCTTCATACCACATATGCTGCGCCAAAGCGTCGTAAAGGCCGTACTCCGTCAGCTCTATGCCGAGGAACCTTTCCAGCGCGACGAGCTTAAACGGCCTGAAAGCGGGCTCCGTGCAGGCGCGTTCCCAAAGCGCGGGATAGCTCGAAGCCGGTATTTCGCGGGAGGCCTCGACTATAGCTCTGCTCCTGCGCGGGGAAGCGGAGGAATACAGGCGGGAATAGGGATCGTCGGCTCCATATTTATCCGTCAGCTCGACCAGGCGGAATATCGCCAGATCGATCGGATCGGAGGGATCCTTATGCTCCCCGAGCCATTTTTCCTCGATATTGAGCTCCGCTCCGGAGTCCACCTTGGCGGTATCGGGCTCACCGCCCTCCTGCCCTGCCGAAGACTCGGGCGGATCGTTCTTTTTAGCTGAAACGCTTTTTGAAACGATCACCGCGCAAAGAACGACGGCGAGCGCAGAACACAGGATGATATAGAACATCCCGGAGGACGCGATCTTTTTTAAAGCGTTCAGAAACATTTTTAAACCTCTTTTTTTATAAGCCTTACGTGTTAATGACGTTTTTTCGATCGTCTTCTTTTATTTTACGGCCGCAGTATCCGGCCGTCAAGATCAGCCGTCTATAAAGTACAAGTCCGCCCAGTCGCGCAGGAAGTATTCCGATTCGGAACCGTAGAGCGCGGGATCGAGCGTGAATGCGTCACGGTGATCGTAGCGCGGGGTATTGAAGCCGGTGGCGAACCTGAACATATTGTATACGGGTATGCCGCCGTAGCGCCCGTAGTTGCTGGCCTCGCTGCGCTCGTCGAGCATGGAGGCAAAATCGCCCCAGGTGCCGCTGATCACGCAGCCGATGGCGCTCATGATCTCGGAATCCTCGCCGTAGAAATCATACATCACGAACGATTCGGTCGCCACGTCGTAAAAGTTTATCGCAAGGGGCATATAGTAATCGTCGCCGATCCTGACGGTCCTGTACTCATAGGTCGTTTCGACCGCGCCGGTGGGATCGTAGGTGCTGAATTCCACCTTATACTCCTTGTTCCTCGCGGTCATCAGCTCGCCCGGGATGCGCTTATACCTTATGCCGCTCTCATACTTTTCGCCCTTTTCGTTATACACCCAGCCGTCCGCTTCAAGCTCGGCTATCGCCTTTTCGACGCTCGTTTCATAGGGATCGAGCGAGAGCCCGTTCTCCGCGGCGTACTTATACTCCCGGGTGCTTTCGTGATATGGCGCGCTGATGAGCGAGCCGTATTTTTCAAGATCGTCCCGGCCGTACCCGTAGGCGTCCTCCAGGAAGAGCTCCATGGGTATGCAGTAGGCAAGCGCGCGTCTTACCGCCGAGAACTGCACCGGGCCGAGATCGGCGCGGAACCCGAATTTGCCGTAGCCGGCTCTGTAATAGCAGGTGCAGCCGAATTCATCGCCGCGTTTTTCGATCAGATCCAGCAGCCGGTCGACGCCGTACGCGCCGGTGATCCCGTCGTAAACGTCGAACCTGCCCTCCTCGATATCCTGCGTAAGCGTTTCGCTTATGGCTTTTTCAACGAAAACGGTCTCGACAGAGGGTTTTACGCCCTCGTAATTCCCCTTGAAATACGGGTTTTTAACGAGCTTCATCCTGATCAGCCCCTCGCCGAAGACCGCGGGATCCCTGCCGGTATCCTCCTTTTGCACAGGCACGTACGCCCCGCTCCAGGGGTATTTTTCAAAGGCCTCTCCATCAAAGGCCATAAGGTACCGCGCCAGCTCCTCCGCGCGGAGGGAGTATTTGTCCTTCTCGTGCCTTAAGTAAAACTCGTTCGTGATATAGCAGCCCTCGCCGTCATCGGCCAGATCCGCTTCCCCCAGCCACATCGCGTGCGGATCGGGGCTGTAATTGAAATAGGCGATGGAATAATAATCGTTCGCCTTCCCGCCCGGTATGGTGACCGAATACTCGGTATCGGAGAGCAGCCTTATCCACGGGCAGACGGGCGAATGTCCGCTCCCGTCCGCTTCGGAGTCGTCGTACGGGAAATAATTGCGTATCGGCTCGTCATCAGAAACGAAATCGAATATCGGCTCGGGCCTGACCTTTGCCTCCGTGTATTCGCCGGCCTCTCGGAATACGGGCGTGATCATCACAAGGGGCTTCGTCACGTAATCCTTTGCCGTGATGCGGCTCCCGTCGCTGAAATAAAGATCGTCCCAAAGGGTAACGGTATAGGTGACGCTGCCGTCCTCGTTGAGCTTTTCCTCATGGCTCCTGACCACAGTCGGGTTCCAGCAGTAGCCGCCGTCCTTGGTTCGGGCGACCGCCTCACAGCCGTTTGTGAGCTTATTGACGGCAATATCCGCGTCATTGAAATACCCGTCGATGAACCCGGGTATCCTGAAGCTGCCCGTGACCTCGTTCAAAAGCCCTATCGATACGCTGCCGTCCCCGCTCGACCAGTAAACGAGGCAGTCCGCGATATCCCAATAGGGGTTGACGGGCTCCTCCTCGACCCCGCTCAGCTTTTTATTGTAGACGGTGTAGATCATGTTCCGCGTGATGGGTATCTCGGGCAGGAGATAATTCCATCTCTTGATATAATACTTCCACCAGAAGGCGTGCGCCTCGTCGCTCGTGGCGATATCGCCCGCGGGCCGGGTGTTCTCTATCATCGCCTTTGCGAGAAAATCGAGTCCGAGCAGGTATTTATTGCCGTCCCTCTCGATATATGCGAAGCCGTTCTCATCCTCCTTAACGTCCGCGACGGTGGTATCCGCTCCGAATTTATCGTAGAGCGAAACGTATTCCGTGCCGTAGGCCATGAGCTCCAGCTTCATAACGTCGAATTCGCTGCGGTTGGAGTATTCGGGCTTCTGCTCCTGTTCCGGCTCCTGCCCGCTCTGCTGCGCTTCCTGCGCGGGCTTTTTGCAGGCGGAAACGGAGAACAGCATAAGAGCTGCAAATATAAGTGCCAATGCCTTTTTCATAACGGCTCCTCCTTTTTAGGATATTCCTCTTGACTTTTTTCACTTTAAGCGCTTTTCGGATATCGCCTTGACTTTTTCCACTTTAAGCGCTTTACGGCGCGGCGAAGGTCGTGTAGGCGACTATCATTTCGCCGTCGATCTCAACGTATTCGCGTTTGGCGACGTTGGCGGCCATCACCGCCTGTGTATTGACGAAGCCGGAGAGCTTCGCCTCCTCCTTCCCGTCGAGCCTGAAATAGCCTATGTCGTTCACGGCGAAACGCCCGTCCGAGAACTTGGTCAGGCGGAATATCCGCCTCCCGCGGGAGAGCATCACCACGTACTCGATCCCTTCCCTGCCGGGCTCGGGCGAATTATCGTGCACGGGCTCCAGCTCCCGTATCAGCTCCGTGAGCCTGTCGATATCGGCCTCGTTCGCGATATTGAACATCATATCCTCTCCGCCAAGCTCCATGCGAACGCACACCCCCGCGGGGCGCCCCTCGAAGCCGCTTTCGACCGGCTCGTTATACCAGCCCTCGGAAACGTACTCGCTGCCGTACCACGGATCGCCCGCGGGGCGGCGTATCCGATCGTATGAAACGGCTTCCCGGAGCGGTTTGGGAGCTTCCTGCCTGCCCTGCTTCAGGGCGATGGGTATGACCGCCGCCATCGCCGCGATGAAGAGAAGCGCTGCGGCCGCGGCCGTTATGCGCTTTTTGCGCTGCTTTCTGTATTCGTCCCGCCGCGTTAAAAGCTTTGCGGTTATCTCCTTTGCCTCTTTCATAGCGTTATCCCTCTATTGAAGCAGCTCCGCCGCCTCCGGCCCGAGCAGCTCCTTTAATTCCTTTTTCCCCCTGAAAACGAGGTTGTCCACCTGCTTCACGGTCTTTTTAAGCACGAACGCCGCCTCCGAATAGGTCATGCCCTCGAAATAAACGAGGTGCACCGCAAGGCGCATATCCTCCGGGAGCTTCGATACCGCCTCTGCCACCCGCCGCCGGAGCTCGTTTTCGATAACGGCGGAGGAAACGTCCTCCTGCGGGGCGCCCGAAGCGCTTTCGAGCGGAACGAGCCTTTCCGCCCTTCGCCTGCGCAGGGCGCTCAGCGCCTTGTTCCTGACCACGGCGAACAGATAGGTTTTGAGGCTCGAACGGAACGAGTACCTTTTGGGGTGTATCATCAATTCAAGCAGAGCGTCGAGCGCGGCCTCCTCGGCGGCGCCGTGATCGTGAAGATAGCCTTCCGCAAAGAATATGAGGTTGTTGTAATACAGCTCCACGATATCTTCAAAGGCTTCGTCATGCCCATTCAGATAGCGCTTATAGCTGTCCTCCGCTCTGCCCATACTTCCTCCGGGATGCGTTCTCATCAATTAGTCGCAAAAAACCGCTCGTTTTCCTCACGGTTTTGAAAATATATTTTAAAGGGCGGCATTAAGCTCCGCCCCAACGCGCGGCGCGGCGGATCTTAACGATCCCCCGCGCCGCTTTCCTCTATCTTTTTTTCGGTCTCTTCCCTTATCGCCCTGCGAAGCGCCGTCAGATACCCGGAGAACGCCGCCCGGTCGAAGGCGTAATCAAGGTTGAGCTGATACTCGTTCGGCTCCCACGTGGAGATATCCGATTCGTTATGCGAAACGACCGCCTCAAAGCCGTCCATGCACTTATAGATGCGCGCTTCAAGCGTTTTGCGCTCCGCCATCTCGTTATAAAGGGCGCTCATCTCGGAAGAATACGGCTCCGGAAGCGAGCGCACCCAGTCAAAGAGCAGCTCCTCCTCGCGTTTTTCATCCGCAGCGGTCTTTAAGAAGGTGGGGATATCGCCCGTGAACGCCTCCCCGAGATCGTGGATGAGGCACATCTTTATAACCTTATCCATATCCGCCTCGGGGAATTCGTCCGAAACGAAATACGCCATCAGTGCGATGCGCCAGCTGTGCTCCGCCACGCTCTCGCGCCGCCCGCCCGAGGTGTAACAATGCCGCGGAACGTCCTTTAATCGCTCCGCAAGGTGAAGGATGGAAAGCAGTTCTTTGGGGTCCATTATGTGCTCCTTTCTCGTCCCCTAGTGTAAGGGAGAATCGGTTCGCTCCATTTTGCCGAAACGGGGATTGGTTCGCCCCCCTTGTGTAAAGGGGGCGCCTCCTTTTTGAGGGGGGGATCGGATGCAGGCCCTTTCTTTGTTTTTCGTCTTTCCTGCCTTCCGATCCCTCAGTCAGCTGAAGCTGACAGCTCCCTTTCCGCAAGGGAGCCGGAATAACGTCGCCGATCGTGAACCCGGTCATACTCGACAGCTCCCTTTCCGCAAGGGAGCCGGAGGTCGCCGTACGATCTATTTGTATTCTCTGTCCTGCATCATCTGCTGCATCTTCCGTTCTAACGGATCATAACCGACTTTTTCCCTTACACGCTTATTGATCTCCGTGCAGACGCCTTCAAAATCCGTGTGGATATCATAGTTCGAAACATGCAGCACGGTAATGCCGTATCCTTCAATAAACAAATCCCTATCCGCGTCGTTCTTGCGGCCTTCCTCCGAATAATGCTGCGAGCCGTCAAGCTCAACAACCAGGCTTGCTTTGGGACAATAAAAATCCGCAATATATGTACCGATGATCTTCTGTCTGATGAAATTCAGCGGATAGCTCCTCAAGAAATCATACCAGAGGTGCTTTTCTTCCGTCGTCATGCCTTTGCGGAGCGTTTTCGCCAAAGGAACGAGTTCTTTATTATGTATCCTTTTATACGGCCCGTTCTCCATTCGGTTTCTCTTTTCCCTTTTTTCGCCCCCCTTGCAAAAAGGGGGGTGCCTCCTTTTGGAGGCGGGGGGATCGGTCTTGTCCTTCCCTGCCCGCATTCCGCCGCCGATCCCTCAGTCAGCTGAAGCTGACAGCTCTCTTTCCGCAAGGGAGCCGCGGGTTAAATCGTCTTTATACTCCCGTTCACGTCCGCGCCGTCAACTTCGAGTACGGCGAATGAGGGCTTCCTGCCTGCCCGAGGGCGGGAGGGGCTGCCGGGATTCATAAGGAGCAGCCGCCCGAAGGCGGAGAGCTCGCCGATATGCGTGTGCCCGTAAAGCGCGGCGGCGCAGTTAAGCTCCTCCGCGCGATAGCTCAGGGTATAGGGCGCAAGATCCACGTCGTAGGTATGACCGTGGCAGAGGAATATCCTCGCGTTCTCCACGCGGATCACCGCCTCGGCGGTAACGAGCTTCTGCTCATTGGGAAAAACCAGCTCCGAAACGCTCGTGAAAGAAGCCCCGTCGCAGTTGCCGAAAACGGTGTAAACGGGCAGGCCCGTCTTCTCCCGAAGATACTTCGCGTCGGAGGCGCAGTCGCCCAGATGGAACCAGCCGTCGACCACGCCCGCCGCAAAAACGCAGGCGTCGATCGCCGATCGGGAGCCGTGGGTATCCGAGATAACGCCTATCCTCGTCATTTCAATTCAGCGCCGCCAGCACGAGCGCAAGGGCGTTTTTCCTGTGGCTCACGGCGTTTTTCTCATCCGCGTCCATCTCGGCGAAGGTCTTTCCCATCGGCTCGTAGAAGAACAGCGAATCGTAGCCGAAGCCGTGTTCGCCCCTCTCCTCCTCCGTGATAACGCCAAAAACGCGCCCCGTCGCCTCTATATCGTTTTCGCCCTTTATCTTCAATACCATGGCCGTGGCAAAATGCGCACCGCGGGCCTCTTCGGGAACGCCCCGGAGCTCTTCAAGGAGCTTTTTGCGGTTGGCCGCGTCGTCGTGACCTTCCGTCGCGTATCTTGCGGAATGAACGCCGGGAGCGCCTCCCAAAGCGTCGACGAGCAGGCCCGTATCGTCCGCAAGCACCGCGTCGCCGTTTTCAAGCAGCCCCATGGAATCGGCAAGCGCATAGACCTCCGCGGCCTTCTTTTCGGCGTTGCCCTCGAGGGTATCGGCGTTTTCGTCCACCTCGAGCTCGAGCCCCGCCTCGCGCTGGCCCAGTACGGTATCGAAGCGCACGCCGAGCATCGCCTTGATCTCCTCGATCTTATGCCTGTTGTTGGATGCGATTATGAGTTTCATATTATTCTCCGTTCGTTATGAAAAGAGGGCGGCAAGGGTACATTCACTTAAGCAGACGCGGGTTTTCAGCCATGAAAACCAAACCCGATATAAGAAAACCGGGGATGGCGATCCAGCCCCGGTTCTTTCTATATTTGGCAGCTGAAAACCGCGAAGCGCC
>JAEEGL012445082.1_pt1 | contig 20768 bp, 11 predicted proteins | sample 9134231 | NCBI WGS metagenome assembly JAEEGL01 (sample SAMN16246548, study PRJNA631951) | gut metagenome | biome: gut microbiome; feature: rumen; material: fiber-attached | host: Bos | place: Iran: Karaj | collected 2018-10
CATCCTGGAGCTGGTAATGCCCAGCGTAGAGAAGACCAGCGTCGTGTACATCGGGGCGCCGCCGCGGACCGTCAGGTTGGTGGCCCAGGCGGAACCGGCGTCCGTAGGAATGTCGCCGTATCCTTTTTCATTGATCTTTTCGGCATACTCGCTGTTGTACCCCTCCCATTCCGGGCTCATCCAGTCGGAGCCGTCCGCGAGGATGACGCCGACGCCGTTCTGGTGGCCGGTATGCTCACTTCCCGCAGGACCGAGGTAAGAATAGTCGCGGTATTTGATGATCGGCAGTTTGCCGGCGCGGCCGTCGGTATAGGAGTCGGGGTATACGTAGCTGTATTCGAAGTAGGCGTTTTCATCGCCGTCCGTAGCATAGTACTTCTCGAGGTTCTTGTCCTTGATGTAGCGCCATTCGGCGATGATGCCGGAGAAGGTGGCTTCGGTCATCGTCTGGGCCATCCCGAAATCTTCCTTGCAGGTATGGCGGAGCTGGTAGCGTCCGATGTTGCCCCAGGTGTCGGAATCAGTGGAAGTGTTGTCCTGATAGCTGAACCGCGGGTAGAGTTCGTGTACGACGACACCGCTCATGTTGCCGCTTCCCTCCGGCAGGCGGGAACCGTCGCGGCGGTACGGGCAGGTGGTGTTGGTGTAGAGGTACATCGAACCGCCGCAGATATCGTGGAGCAGGATGCCGAACTTGTTGACCTTGTCGGCGCCCGTAGCAGCGGTGAACTGCTCACTGATCGGGGTGAGGGGGCCTTTCCGGACGGGGAATTCGCAGTCCTTGATGGTGACATAGGTGAAGATGTCTTCATCTGTCAGGCCGCCGATGTATTTCTCCTTCAGCGGAAGACCTTCCCGGCCGAGCGATTCGCAGGAAAGGGCCATATTCGCCTTGAATCCGGTTACATAGTAGTAAACGGGGTCCACGGCAGAGTCGATGACGGCGGCACTGAATACTTTGGTCCCGCGCAGTCCGAGTTGGACCTTGTCTCCCTGTTTGAAAACGTTGTCCCCGGGGGTTTTGGCATCGATCCGGATACCCATGGATCCGTCTGTTGCCTCGAGATAGATGGTCCTGAGGCAGCCTTCGTAATCAATGGACGTGACGCCGGTCTGCGGGTTGTCGCCGCAGTTCCCGTTCTCTTTGTTGCTGACCACAATGCCTTCGATGACGACATCTTCTTCGATGGAAGTTCCTTCCGGGGTGGCCAGCGCGCAGAGTTCCTGCAGGCTATAAACATCCCCGGCGGAATCTTCGGCGGAAAGCTGGCTGATCAGCAGCGGAACGGACAGGACATTTCCGAATGCGTCGGTATATGTCACGTCGATGTTGCCGCGGCGGGTATGGCTCCCGGGATTGGCGGTGAAAGAGAAGGACAGGATTGAATTCTTGACGGAGACGCCGGAAATCCAGGCCTCGCTGCCTTCATTGTCCCAGGAAAGCTTCAGGTCCTCGTCCTTCAGGTTGGTCTCGAAGGAAACGGTTTCCGTTCCGTCTGCCGATCCCTTGACGGTAATGACATTGTTCTCTACCGACAGGACAGGCGCGACATTTCCTTTCTGACGGACCGTCAGGGTGTCGTAGTGATGGGTCTCATCGATTCCGATGACGACCTTCGCCAGGCGGGGAAGGGAGGTGTTGGCCTTGTAGGCCATCTTGAACCCCTCTTTGCCGGCAAGGGCGGAGGAGGGGACCGTCAGCCATTCCGCTTCCGTTTGGACGGTGTAGTCCCGGGTTGCGATGACGGCTACCTGAACCTCCCCTGCCTCGGCCTCCAGATCACAAATCTTTTCGGGGTAGCCCAGTCCGGACCCCTCGTTGATGGTCCGCTCATTGATATCTTTTGAACAGGCCAGGACCGCCATCATGGCGGCGCATAGCCCTATATTCCGTAAAACTCGCATAGCTATTGAACTTTTACGCATCTGACATTTCCTCCCCAACGTCTCTGGGGATAGTTTAAGTTGATCTGACCGTTGTTGACATTGGTCCTGTACCACAGACGGTAAGATCCCTGATAATCGACATTCTCCTGCGGGGTGGCAGACCAGATCCAGCCGTCACCCATATTGCACATCTCACTGCTGGCGTTGGTCTGGCGGCGGTAGACGCCTCCGGGGACGAACAGGGTCGGTTTCCCGTCGTCGTCCGAGATGGTGATGCCGACCAGTTCGACGAACGTGGATCCGGCAAGACGCTGTGCCACGATGCTCAGTACGTCGTTCGCCGCAACGGTCCAGCCGCTGGGGCAAGGGTTGGCATTGGATGTCGGGGAAGCCCAGAGATCGTTGTCCTGGACACTCCTCCAGTCCTGTCTGCCGCTGTTGGAGCTGCCCCAGTAGTAGGTCGACGGGTTGGCGTCGGCGACTTCCTGGTCTACGCCGGCCTGCGCGGCTACGAAGTAGACGGCGTCCGGATAGACTTTCTTGTGACTGGCATTGCCCGTCGTCCGGGTTCCGTCGGCCGGCGGGAACGGATCCTTCCGGCCCCACTGGTAGTGCATGCCGATGGAAGCGTTGGAGTGGTCGCTGGCAGCGGCTTCGATGGCGCCGAGGTTACGGTCCATCAGGTAGAAACTGCCGAATTTACGGGGCTCTACCGGCTGGGCAGGCGCCCAGATATGGTAACTCCAGCGGATGACGCCGTCGCCGTTCATGACGGCTACGTGGGCGTTGCCGGGGAGGCTGGCTCCCTTGCGGAAGTAGAGTTTGCCGGCTTTGGCATCTACGGCCAGGTAGGTCAGCACGTTCGGAAGGGTCTGCCAGATGTATTCGCACCGGGCGATGTCATCTGCCGGAACGGTACCGTCGGGACGGCGGAGGTCGATGCTGTACATCTTCTCGGCCAGGTCCTCGACCAGATAGCAGTTGGCCCATTTCTGTCCGGCCGACAGATCTTCCGCACCGGTCGGCAGGGTCAGGGAGATTTCCTCCAGCGGAACGATGTCGTTCACCAGGCCCACCGTATTGCTTTGGGCGGTAATGGCTCCGCTCCATTCCGTCGAGGACGCATGTACCGTCAGGCGGTCAATGTCCGTGGCCGGAACGGTAAGGTAAAGTTCGGCCGGCAGGCTGACGCCTTCTTCCGGAAGCAGAACCTTGATTTCGGAGGATCCGCTGGCCATCGGGGTATAGAAGGGATGTTCCGCACTCATGTCGATACTTCCGTCGCCGGCCAGCGGGACGGCAGAAGTGAAACGCAGTGTTTTCAGGGTGCCGGATCCGGCAATCTTGACGCGCAGGATGGAGCAGGCACTGCTGAACCGGATGCTTTCACCTTCTTTCATGCCCACGAGGACCATCAGGTCGGTGGACTGGGAGAGGGAGGTTTTGTATTCCTGCTCGTCCGGTAGGCTCATGTAGACCTTTCCGCCGCTCCAGCGGGAAATGTAGTCCTCGGGGAAGACACCGCCGAGAATACCGCTCTTGACGGCTTCTCCGTTCAGCAGCAGGGTCGCCGATGTCGCGGAGAGGTCGCCGATCGTGGCCGGGATGGTCGTGCTTCCGTCCGTGTCCAGCAGGACGAACCGGTCATCTTCCGTGAGATGAATGTCATTTCCCGCAATCGGGGCTACGGTCGCTTCCAGCTCGATGGGCTCGGTGACGGACTGGTTCACGATGAAGCTTGCCTTGACCGGGGTGTCCCAGCGTGCCAGCGGGAAGGTGAGCTGTACCTCGGCACTGCGCGGTGCACCGGTATTGTTCTCGTCAACCTTGAAGGAGACGCGTTTTGCGGTCACTTCGATGTCGTGAATCCACTCCGGCTCTTCCTCACTGGCATAGACTACCGTGTTGATGACACCGGAAATGGTATCTTCATCGAGGTCGGTTCCGGCCATGATCCGGGCCTTGGCCGCGGACCTGAGGACATCCACGGATTCTTTGACGAAACTGTAGATGCCGCCGTCCGTCGAACCTTTATCCTGGGAAATGTAGAGTTCCCTGGTTCCGTGGCTGTTGGTAATGTACAGGGAGACCCCGCGGGATACGCCGGGGTTGAGGTCGGTCGTGACCTTCAGCTCGCAGTTGCCTTCGCCGGACTCGGCCGAAAGCGTGACCCAGGGGACTTCCCTTTCCAGCGTGGCGGTCCAGGGACCGTCACTGTAGACAAGGACATAGTATGTGTCGCCCGAGTTCTTGAATCTCATTTCAGTACGGTTGAGGGCGAGGGGAAGGTCCATTTCGTAGCGCTGCGTACACGCAGTCACTGCCAGCAGCATGATGGCTGCCCAGTATAAAATCCTTTTCATATTACAGACCGCACGCATTATATTCTTTGTTGTCAAGTGCATACCCGGAGTTGACTACCTGCTCGACGGGGATCGGCAGATAGCGGTGGCAGCGCTGCAGATGGGTAGGGATGCCCTTCTTCTCCATTTCCGGCTGCCAGTATTCTTTGACGGTGTCGTACCAGATTCCCCAGCGGACAAGGTCGAATTTGCGCTGGAACTCGCCGAAGAGTTCGCGGGCCCTTTCGTCACGCAATTCCTGCGTCGCCTTGTTCCAGTTGCCGGCCGTGTAGGGCGCAAGGCCGGCGCGGGTGCGGACCTGGTTGAGGTACTTCTCAAAGGATTCCTTATTCTCCTTGGCACAGTAGCATTCCGCCAGCATCAGCAGGACGTCCGCATAGCGGAATACGGGGTAGTTGTTGGAATCGTAGGTGGTATTCATTTCCGGGCACCAGAATTTGGGTCCCATCCAGGGATTTGTGATGCCTGTTTCAAAGGGTCTGCCGTCGTAGCGGCGGCCCTGGTTGATATCTGTGCGGAGATCCCTGCCGTCGTCGGGCTGAAGGGCGGCATAGAAGTAGGCGGTAGGCCGGTTGCACGTTCCGACCTTGGCGGTCGTTCCCAGGAAGGGAATGGAAAGGCCGTCATATGTCTTTGTTCCGGACGTGTAGGGCGGCATACAGTTCTGGGCCAGGTTGCCGGGGTAGGAGAGTGTGCCTTCCGTGTAGGTGTGCCGGATCTCGAAGATCCTTTCCGGCGTATCTTTCACGCTGAAGAGCAGGTCGCTCAACGGATACTGGGAGAGTTCCCCATAAACCGGGACCAGTTTCTCCAGCGCATCGATGGCCACCTGGTACCAGTCCGTTTCACCGGAGGTGTCGGTGCCGGCATTCCACAGGGCCATCTTGCCGATGAGCGTCATGCCCATCGCCCAGCCGGCGCGGCCTTTTTCTACGCCGTCATAAGTACGGGTCTGCTTAAGGGCGCCCGTATAGGAATCGCCATTGTAGCTATAGCATTCCTGCAGTTCCCGGATCATTTCAGCGCGGATGCCAACGGCGCTCATCCTTCCGAGATGGGCGACGCGTTCCATCGTGGCCTGGTCTACGACGTCATCCGTGTAGAAGGGGACGTCCCCGAAGAGGGATGTCAGCAGATAATACCAGAAGGCGCGCATCGTCTTGGCCTCGGCAATGAGGTCCCGGCGGGTCTCGTCATCGATGGATTCGGAGGCCTCGATGCCGGCAATGGCGGCGTTGCAGTACATTACGGCCTTATACCCCGTGCTCCAGGCATTCTTGGACATTCTGCATTGGGAAGGGTTGATGTCCAGGATCGCATTGACATCGGATACGGACGGGACGAAGACGAGGTCCGTCGTCCCCTCCAGATGGGTGAAGAGCATGGAGACATATATCGACCTGAGCCCCTCGTAGCACGAGTTGACGGCCGATATGCATTGGGCCTCGGTCTTGTAGTAGTTGTCCCTGTCGACGAAGGAAGAAGGCTGTTCGTCCAGGAAGTTGCAGGCCGCCAGCGCAAGGGCGGCAAGCGAGAGTATCAATGATTTTTTCATACGGCCCTAGAATTTAAGTTGAATCATGCCCACCACTTTGCGCGGCCTCGGGTAAGCGCCGATATCAGCCCTGCGGATGGTGGATTCCTGGTTATCGACCTGACTCGAAACATCCGGGTCGAAGCCGTTGTAACGGGTCCAGAGGAACACGTTGTCGGCGCTGACTCCGACGGAGAGGCTCTTGATCCATTTGGCCTTCTTGAAATTGAACAGATAAGAAAGGCTGATGTTCTTGAGCCTGAGATAGGAGGCGTCGTGCACCAAGAAGTCGCTCGGAAGCATGCTGCTGCCGCTGGCGCCGCCGGCCGGGAAGTTGGACTCCGGGTTGCGGTAAGGGTGCCATCCGTTCAGCATATAACGGTACTGGTTGGTGCAATAGGTTCCCGCCATGTAGAATTCAGAGTAGTTGTAAATGCTTCCGCCCACGGAGTATGCCAGGTAGATACCGAGTTTGAACCCGTAGATATGGAAGGTGTTCTGCAGACCGCCGTAGACGATGGGGTCGGCATTCCCCAGATAGGTGAGGTCCTGGTTGTCCAGGATTCCGTCGTGATTCTGGTCGACATATTTGGGACGGCCGCACTTGTAAGGTTTCGCGTAATAGTCGACATACTGGTGAGTGATGTCGTTTTCGGCAACTTCCTCCGCATTGTGCCAGACACCGCCGTACTGGAAGCCCCAGAGTGCATTCAGCGGATGTCCGGCCCTGTAGCCGTACATCATGTAACCCTTCGGGTCCGTCATCGCGACGACTTCCGCCTCGCTGCCGATGTCTTCGACCATCTGTTTGTTGTGCGAGATGGTGAATTCGGTGGTCCAGGAGAAATTCTTCCTGACGATATTGCGGGTTTCGAGAGAGAACTCAATACCCTTGTTGGAGGTACGGCCGAGGTTCTGCGTGAAGCTGCTGTAACCGCTCTGCTGTGCTTTCTGAACGCTCAGGAGGAGGTCTTTTGTATAAGCGAGATAGGCTTCCACCGTCATCTTCAGACGTCCGTTGAGGACAGACATGTCAAGGGCGGCATTATAAAGGTCGGTTTTCTCCCAGGTAAGGTCCGGGCTGTCCAGCCTTGACGGATAATAGAAGGTCGCCTGGCCGTCTCCGATCAGGTATCCGGAGGTGGAGCTGCTCAGTTTCTGCAGCGAAGTGTAGGGAGCGATGGCGTCATTACCCGTGCGTCCGGCACTGAGCCTGAGGGACAGGTCCTGGAAGACACGCGTCCGCTTGAGCCAGGGCTCGTTGGCCAGGTTCCACTTGAGTGCACCGGAAGGGAAGAATCCCCATTTGTGGTTGGCGGCGAAGTTGGAGGAGGCATCGGCGCGGCCGGTGAGGGTGATGTAGTAACGCTGCTTGTAATTATAGTTGAAGCGTCCCATGAAGGACATCCGGCGGATGACCTGGTTGCTGGATGAAATGGTGTAGTTCTCCTTGTCTCCGATGGCGTTGAGGTCGTTCCATTTGAGGTCGTCAACCAGCATGCCTCTTCCGATAACCTGCTGATAGTCACTCGTCTTGTAGTACAGGGACATACCGCCCATCACATCCAGATGGTGGGCGCGCTTGAAGTCGGCTTTGTAAGTAATCGTGTTATCCGAGTTGAGCTGCGTCATGTTGGTGTCCTGCCGCTGGACCTCGCCGCCCGTGCCCGCCAGTCTCCTGACCGGCAGGGTGCCGGGCAGGTACCGGTACAGGTGCGTATCGTATTTGTAATACGTGTTCCGGCTCACGATGGAAAGCCCCTTCACCGGCGTGAAGGTCAGGCCGACCGTCTGGGTATTGCCGAAGCTCTTCCGCTGATGGACCGATTGTTTGATCGTGATATAGGGGTTGTTGAAAGGCGTGCCCTTGCCATAATTAAAAAGGTCGTTCACTTCACTTTCAACGTCCAGCGCAGGCGAAATATAGACGGCGCCTCCGTACACACTGGTTCCGCCGATGCTGGTCTTGTTATTGTTGTTGTGCCTGTACAGGATGCTGGCGCTGTAGTCCAACTTGAACCAGTTCGTGAATTTGTGCCCGAGATTGAGCCTTGCGATCAGTCGTTTGGCGCCGGAGTCGAGGATGATACCTTCATCATCGGAAAAAGAGGCTGAAGCGAAATAGTTGGTCTTTTTCGTATTTCCGCTGACCGAGAGGCCGTACTCCTGGAACGGTGCCGTGCGGGTGATGGCCTTGAGCCAGTCGGTGCCGACGCCCAGCGCTTCCGGATCCGCGTATTTCGCAGCATACCCCGGTCTCTCCGGGTAGGTAAGGCCGTCGCTTGAAGACTTCGCAAAATCCACGCGGTCATTGTTGTAGGTCGCAAACTCCGTGGCGTTCATGATGTCCAGGCCCCGGGCGAGCTGGGAGAATCCCAGCTTGACGGTCGCCGTCACGTTCGCCTTGGCCGAACTGGAGGTGCCCGCCTTGGTCGTGACGATGATGACGCCGTTGGCTCCCTGCGAACCGTAAATGGCCGTAGAGGAGGCATCCTTGAGGATGGAGATGGACTCGATGTCGGCCGAGTTGAGGTCGCTCAGGTCCTGGACGGCATTCATGACGCCGTCCACGACGATCAGCGGCTCATTTCCCGCCGTGATGGAGCGGGATCCGCGGATACGGATGGAGGTGCCCTGCGTCGGGTCACCCGAGACGCTCATGATATCGGCACCGGCGATACGGCCCTGCAGCGCCTGGTCGATGGCCAGGGTGGGGGAACTCTCCACATCCTGCATCTTGACGGTGGCGACCGATCCGGTCAGGTCCTGTTTTTTCTGTTCACCGAAGCCGATGACCACCACCTCGTCCAGATAAGTGGCATCTTCTTCCATGACAACGTCGATGACGGTGTTTTTGCCAACCCTCATCTTTAAAGTCTTGTATCCGAGCGATTCAACGACAAGCACACTCTCCTGGGAGGGTACTTTCAATGAGAATTTCCCGGATCCGTCCGTTACGGTTCCGACGGAGGACCCCTCTACGGAAACCGTTGCGCCCGGAAGCGCTTTCGCGTCCCTGTCCACGACGGATCCGGTTACCTGAACCGGCCCCTGCGCGTAGAGCGCGAACCCTGCAAATGCGGCGGCCACCAGGGCCAAGCATCGTTTCAACATTGCTAAATATTTGGTTAAACATTTGGGACCTTTTGCGGGTCCTGGTTATTGTCTTTGTCGCTGACTGTGGCTGTCAGTGTGCGGCCGGCTCCGGCCTAGTGCAAAGTTGGAAAGAAAAAGCCCCTTTTCCGATACCCGCCTCTGAAATTATAAGTCCAAAAAGGGGTTTATAAGTTTTTTTAAATATAAAAACGGCCTCGTAATATGATACGAGGCCGTTTTTGGCTATTTGAACCTTCAAAAAGATAGAAGTGTTTTTATAAGTTTCTGGGTTGTTTTATAAGCACTTTACACGTTGTTCGAACTCCTCTTTGGGACACGTCGCCTGGTTCCTGAGCTTGGCCCGATAGGTGTAGACTGTCGAGAGAGAACACTTGAGAAATGAGGCAATCTTCGGGCTGTCGTCGATGCCGAGCTTGAGGGCGGCGAGGATACGGAGCTCGGTCGGAAGGCTCTTCCGGGCCGAGTATTCGTCAAAGCGGGCGTCTTCCCTGAGCAGGGCGTTGACATCCTCGATGAAGTGCGGGAAGATGCCGAGGAAGGTCTGGTCAAAGATCCGGTAGAATTCTTTGTAATCGGCAAAGCCGGCGGGAGAACGGAGCATCTTCAGAAGGGCGTCCGTTCCTTCGTTCTTGGCCACTTTCCGGAGCATATGACGCGTTTCTTCCACTTTGTCCAGGTAACTGATGGAAAGGTCCATATACCGGAATACGTAGTTCTCCTTGATCTTGTTGGCTTCGGCCAGGGCCGCATTGCTCCCGGCCAGGGCCTTGTTGGCCTGTTCCAGCGATTCGTTGGCCTCTGCCAGTTCCTCGTTGGCCTTCGCCAGCCATTTCGCCTGGCGGCGCGCCAGGCGCATCATATAAAGGATGACGATAAGCAGGGCCGAGAGAATGATGATGCCGACGATCAGGATGATCCTTCTCGAGCGTTCCGCCCGCATCGAGGCTTCTACGATGATGTTCTGAGCCTGGGAGGAACGGATGACTTTTGCCTGGAAATCACCGGCCAGTACATCGTCAAAATGGATTTTGATGTACCGGCTCGCCCGGCTCAGGTCTCCTTCGTTATAGAGCGTAAGGGCCAGTTCATAAAGGGAGAGGAAGTCCCGGTTGGGCGCCTTGAAGTCGCTGACGGCGGATTCCGCCAGCCAGATTTTCTTCTGCTCCGTATCGCCCAGGAGCCCGTACAGCAAGGCGGTGTTGTACTGGATCGAAGTCAGTTCGTGCCAGTTGCCCTTGTCGGCATGCTCATAGCATTCGCGGAAAAGGCTCAGCGCCTTGTCCAGGTGGCCTTCGTCCCTGAAATGCTGGGCCATCACCTTGCGGCCGTAGTACGATACGGTATCGACGGCCGTGTACTCTTCACGGAGCCTGTGCAGGTCATCGGAATAATTACGGCCTTCGCGGAGAAAGCGCGGGAAGCGTGAAATATTCGTATAGATTTCGATGCCCCCGGAGAGATACTCTTCCAGGAGCCCCATCGCCTTGATGCCGGTGGTGTCCAGCGCCTCGTACAGGTTCAGGGCACGGCCTTCGTCGTGAGACCATACCAGGAGCTGAATTTCCGAGAGCCGGGTGCGGAACTCTTCCTCGGGGGATGTCGCATATTGCTGCATCCGGGTAACGTAGCGCCCGGCGGAATCTACGCTGAAATGGTGATAGGACTGGTACAGCCGTTCCGAAAGGGCCCAGCGGAGACTGTCGGATCCGGCCTCATGCAGGGCGCTCCGGAGGGAATCATTCCGCTGTTCAAAGGCCTCTACATAGGTCTCCCGCATTCCAATCGTCCTGTCGAGGTCTCTGAAAGCCTGCTGGAGAGGAGATGGACTGCATGCAGTCAGGAAGAGCAGTATGCCTGGGAGAATCTTCATCGGCTTTCGAGCCGCTGCCCGGCGAAGTCGAGCCTGGCGATGGCTTCGGGGACGCCGACGAGGGAGATGATGTCGGCGATACCGAGACCGCTGGCGCTGCCCGTGAGGGCGAGGCGGAGGGTGTTCATCACCTTGCCCATCGGCCACTCCTTGCTGCGGATGTAGTCTTCGATGGCTTCCGACATCGCGTGTGCGTCGGCAAAGGACTTGCCCTGCAGCGAAAGGACCGTTTCCCGGGCCGCTGCGGCGTTCTCCGCATTCCAGAATTTTTCCGTATCCTTCGCAAGGAAGGGCGCGGTGAGCGAGTCGTCATAGACCTTCGCCCGCGGATCGGCCGGTTTCTGCGCGACGGCGGCGCCGGCTTTGACACCGAAGGCTTCGAACTGCGACGGCGCAATAAACAGATAAGATGCAATCGTCCAGAAATCCTCCACGAACGTGGCCCGCTCCTTTATCAGCGAGACGACTTTCAGGACATAGTCCCGGTCGATGTCGGTAATGCCGTGCTTCGCCAGCACGGGCAGGAACAGGCCGGTGAGTTCTTCCTCACTCTTTTGCCGCAGGTATTCCTTATTGAACCATCTGGCCTTCTCGGGGTTGAATTTAGCGCCGGCCTTCTGGACTTTCTCCATCGAAAAGGCCTGAATCAGTTCTTCCATCGTGAACAGTTCGCGGTCATCACCCGGATTCCATCCGAGCAGGGCCAGCATGTTGACGAAAGCTTCAGGGAAATAGCCGTCCTCACGGTATCCGTGCGAGGCGGTCCCGTCGGCGGCCACCCACCGGAGGGGGAAGACCGGGAATCCCATCTTGTCGCCGTCGCGTTTGCTCAGCTTGCCGTTGCCGACGGGTTTCAGCAGCAGCGACAGATGTGCGAACCGCGGCATCGTGTCCGTCCATCCGAAGGCCTCATAGAGCTGATAATGAAGGGGGAGGGAAGGCAGCCATTCCTCGCCGCGGATGACCTCCGTGATCTCCATCAGGTGGTCGTCGACGATGTTGGCGAGGTGATAGGTCGGCAGTTCGTCGGCCCGTTTCCAGAGCACCTTGTCGTCGAGGGTGTCGGTATTCATCTCAATATGTCCGCGGATCAGGTCGTCCATCTTGACGACCGTATTCTCGGGCATCTTGAAGCGGATGGTCCAGTCCGTGGTCTCCGCGAGAAGCCGCTCGGTCTCGTCCGCCGGCAGGGTGAGGGAATTGCGCAGCTGGAGACGGGTCTTCTGGTTGTAGATGAAGGTCTCTCCGGCGGCTTCGGCCGCAGTGCGGCGGGCGTCGAGGTCTTCGGCACTGTCAAAGGCATAGTAGGCCTTGCCGGCCGCTACCAGCTGTTCGGCGTACTTGCGGTAGATGGGTTTCCGCTGTGACTGCCGGTAGGGCGCGTGCGGATGCCGTGCTGAAGGGGTCTCGACGACCTGGCCGGTCGCCATGTCGACGCCTTCGTCGGGAATGATGCCGCACCAGCCCAGCGCTTCGATGATATACTGCTCCGCGCCCGGGACGAACCGGTGGGAGTCGGTATCCTCGATACGGATGATAAAATCGCCGCCTTTCTGCTTGGCGTACAGGTAGTTATACAGGGCCGTCCGGACGCCGCCCATATGCAGGGGGCCGGTCGGGGACGGGGCAAATCTTACGCGCGTTCTTCTTTCCATGGGTCTTTATTGAATCACTTTGTCTGCATTGAGCCGCTGGAGGGCCGACACATTTTCCAGGGAACTCCTGTCTTGTCCGGGCTCGATGGCCAGCACCGGTTTGTTCTCCGGGCCATACAGGAAGCGTCCCCGGGGCTCGGCGCTGCCGAATCCGATCTTGATGGTATTGCGTCCCTCATAGGGATCGACGGTCTCTTCTCCGTGATGCGCCGCCGGCTTGTAGGTGAAATCGGGCGAGAGGATGATCAGGTTGCCGAGGTTGATGTCGGTGATGTCCCCCAGTTTGCCCATGTCGAAGCCGGTCGCGATGGCCGTGATCATTACGGCGTCGCCGATCGTGTCGTCGTAGATGATGCCGGTCTTGAACTTGTTGGCAATGCCGGTGTATTGGGCGATCCGGTCGTTGATCTCCTCCATGTCCGACATCCGGATGCCCTGGTCGTTGTTGTTGACCGTGATGTTGATCAGGACGTTCTTGGCGGTCTTGAGGTCGAAGTCGTTCAGCAGCGGCGATTCGAAGGCGCCCTTGACGGCCTTTTCGAGGCGGTTCTCGCCCCGGCCTTCTCCGTGGCCCATCAGAGCCATGCCGCTGTCGCGCATCGTATTGGTGACATCCCGGAAGTCGACGTTGATATAACCGGGCTTGTTGATGATCTCGATGATGCCCTTGACGGCCGTCGAGAGGACTTCGTCGACCTGCGGATACGCCTCGTGGAGCAGTTTGTCCCCGAAGTATTCGTAGAGTTTGTTGTTGTTGATGATCAGCAGGCTGTCGACGTTGCGCTCCAGTTCGTGGATGCCGTCCACGGCTTTGGCCTGCGTCTCCAGACCGTCGGTCTTGAAGGGGATCGTCACGACGGCGACTGTCAGGATGCCGCGCTCCTTGGCCATCTTGGCGATGACCGGAGCGGCGCCAGTCCCCGTACCACCGCCCATACCGGCCGTGATGAACAACATCTGGGTGCCGTTGTCCAGGGCCTTCTCGGCGATTTCCTTCTGGGACTCCAGGGCGGCGTTGCGGCCCGCGACCGGATCGGTACCGGCGCCGAGTCCGGCGCCCATCTGGATCTTGACGGGTACGGCGCTGCGCTGAAGCACCTGCGAGTCGGTGTTGCAGACGATGAAGCTGCAGCCGGCGATCTTTTCTTTGAACATGTAGTTCACCGCGTTGCAGCCGCCGCCGCCCACGCCGATGACCTTGATGATGGAGTTTTCGGGAACCCAGTCGCTGGGAGTGATGGGGTTGTTGATATCGTTTGACATGGCCTATTCGTTTACTTCTTCGGTTACGCTTGTATAGAATTTGTCGACGGCGCGCTCGACCCCTTCCGCCACATTGCTGCTTACTTTGGAGAGTTTCTGCCAGATGACATGGCCCCAGCCCGGTTTCCGGGTTTCGGGTTTCGGTTTCGGCTTGCGGACAGGCTCCGGCTTCCGGGCAGGCGCCGGCTCGCGGACGGTGACCGGCTGACGCACGGGTTCGGGCTCCGGCAGGGGTTCCGGCTTCACTTCAGCCACCGGTTCTGGTTCGGGCTCCGGTTCCCACGCGGCTTCCGCGGCGGGAGCGGGCTCGTACGGTGGCGTATAAGGCTGTTCGACGGGAGGATAGGTGCTGTCCCAGGGCAGGGGAACCGTTGCCGGTGCATTGAGGCACGTGGGCAGCCGGTCGTCCCGCGCGGCGAGAATCATGCCGATGACACCGGCCGACCCGGTCTCGAAGGCGCCCGTGACACCATCCGCCGAGAAACGGTGCTTCGGGTAGCCGATCCTGACATTATAGCCGGACATGTCTTTGATGAGGTTGGCCAGGTTGGCCATGTTGGCCCCGCCTCCGGTGATGACGATGCCGCTGCGGAGTTCGTCCTTGAGATTGCTCTCCTGGATGGAATACAGGATGGCGTCGATGATCTCGCGTTCGCGGGCGTCGATGATGCTGGAGATGAATTTTACCGGAATCTCCTTGAACGGTCCGTCCTCGTAGCGGATCTGGAGCGTCTTTTCGCTCAGGGTGACGAGCTTGGCCGGCTGGCAGGCGCCGTAAGCGAGCTTGATGCTCTCGGCGAGGTCCGGGGAAATGGCGCATTCGATCCGGATGTCGCGCGTGACATTGCTGCCGCCGAACGGGATGGCATAATAGTGCCGCATGATGCCGTTGCTGTAGATCGTCACAGAGGTGACGCCGTGGCCGAAGTCGACGAGCGCCACGCCGTTCTCCTTCTCCTCGGCACTCAGGACGGCTTTCGCCGTCACATCGGGGAGGAAGTATTTCTTGGCAATCGCGATACCTAGGTCGTTGAACATCTTGTCGATGCTGATGACGCTGTTGCGGTTGCCGATGAAAATCTTGAAGTTGCCCACCATCTTGCTGCTGAGGGTGCCGACCACGTCGCTCTCGGACAGCTGGATTTCGTCGTCCGTCGAGAACGACTGCGCCACGGCCCCGTAAATGATCTGGCTCTTCTCATCGTCGAGCGGATAAGACTGCAGGGCGATCTCCTTGAGCGCTTCGACTTCTTCGAAGTTGATGTACTCGTTGGGATCGGTGCGGTCGATCATACCGTTCGCGACCTCCTGGGCGACGCTGTACCGCGGGAGGCCGAGAACCACCTGGCGGATTTTGATCTTGAGTTCGTCTTCGGCCTTGAGAATGGCGTCCTGGACCTTGAAGAAGGCCTTCTTCGGGTTGCGGACGACACTGTAATAGATCCCGTCCGAAGGGGTCTCGCTGTAGTAAATGACCTCTACGTTCTCCCCGCTGACCCGGGCAATGGCGAGCGCTATCTTGGAAGAACCGAGGTCGATGGCGGCAATGTATCTCTGTTCCATATCGTTATATTATTTTTTACAGATAATCTGTTTGTCAAAGCGCACGTCCACCACGCCGTAGGAAATCTTTTCCAGCGACGGGACGACGGCTTCGTAATAGGTCCTGATGCGGTCGAACTTGGCTTCGAACCGGTCCGGGGCCCCGAAGATGAATTTTTCCTTCCCTTCGGCGGGGACCAGCACCAGATTGCCGTCCGGCTGGACGGTGATCTGGGAAATCCGCTTCGACCAGCCGTTCGCCTGCATATACGTGACGAGCGCGATGATCCGGTTGAGCCACAGCTGCTCTTTTTCTGTATCGGGCTTCCCCTTGAAGCCGTTCCCGGCCTTGATCGGCACGGCCCCGTCTATGATCGGCACACGGGAGGTGTAGCTCGTCTGAAGCGGGAAGATGAAGCCCTTCTCGTCGGCGTAGAAACCCTGCTCTCCTTTCTGGAAGCGGATGGCGGGTTCGCGCTGGCCGATTTCGATGTTGAGGTAGCCGCTCCTGTCCATATAGGCTTCGCAGCCGAGGATGGCGCTCTTGTCGAGCATGATGGTCTCGATCTGCTGCAGGTCGACGTCGTCGACCAGTTTGCCGATGAACGGACCGTAGTCTTCCATGTATTTCTTGATATCGCCTTCGGACACGAACGAGAGCCGGGCGCTGTCGGTGATATGCACCTTCAGCCCCTGGCACGACAGCCCCCGCTGCCGCACCCGCTCCGCCGTCAGGACGAAGATATAAAGGGCTGCGAGAAGCAGGGCCGCGCAGAGCGTCAGTATGTGCCGGACGAAGGGTTTCATACGCGGGAGAGCAGCATTTCGGTGATGGCGCCGGTGAATCGGTCAATATCGCCGGCTCCGAAGGTTACGAGGACGTCAAGGTCTTCTTTCTCAAGTGTTTCCATCAGTTCTGCGCGCGGGATGAGTATCTTCTCCGGGGCGGTCACACGGTCGAAGATGATCTTCGAGGTAACCCCGGGGATGGGCAGTTCCCGGGCGGGATAGATGTCCAGGAGGATCAGTTTGTCCACGGCGCTGAGTGCCGCGGCAAAGCCTTCGGCGAAATCCCGGGTCCGCGTGTAAAGGTGCGGCTGGAAGACGGCCGTCAGCTTGCGGCCGGGGAAGACGTCGCGGATGGAGGCGATGGCCTTCGAGAGTTCTTCCGGATGATGTGCATAGTCGTCGATGTATGCGATCCCGGGCTTGTTGACGTGTACTTCCAGGCGCCGTTTCGCGCCCTGGAAGGTGCCGATGGCATGACGGATCGCTTCGGGCCGGATGCCGTACAGGAGGGCGATGGCCGCCGCGGCGACGCTGTTCTCCATGTTGACCCTGCCGAGCGTGCCCACGCGGATGTCGCGCAGGATGCCGCCGGGGCAGTGCAGGTCATAGATAAAGTGCCCGTTGTCGATGCGGATATTCTCGGGATGGAAGTCCGCCGACGTGTCTTCGGGATGATAGGTGAGGATCCTTGCTCTGGTATCTTCCTGCGTGATGGGAAGTCCTTTTTTGATGATGACGTCGGCGCTGACCTGCGAGGCGAAGGCCCGGAAGGCTTCCTGTACATGGGCCAGGTCGCCGTAAATGTCCAGATGGTCCGCGTCCATCGCCGTGATGACTGCGATCTCGGGATGCAGCTGCAGGAAGGACCGGTCGAATTCGTCGGCTTCCGCCACCACGGTGGGCGTGTGGCTGATGAGCGTGTTGGTGCCGTAATTCCGGGAGATGCCGCCGAGGAAGGCGGTGCATCCTTCGCCGGACTCCGTCAGGATATGGGCGAGGAGGGTGCTGGTGGTCGTCTTGCCGTGCGTGCCGGCGACGGCGAGGCAGCGCTGCCCTTCGGCGATTTCGCCGAGCATGCGGGAGCGCTTGATGACGCGGTAGCCCTTCTCGCGGACATACCGCAGTTCGCCGAGGTCCTCCGGAACGGCGGGCGTATAGACGACGAGCGTATTCTCCACTTCCTTCGGAATGAAGGAAATGTCGTCGCTGTAGTGGACGCCGATGCCTTCTTCCAGGAGTTTTGCCGTCAGTTCGGAAGGGGTCTTGTCATAGCCGCTCACGTGCAGCCCCTTGAAGTGGTAATACCGCGCGATGGCACTCATGCCGATGCCTCCGATGCCGATGAAATATACGTTCTTCATTTGACGGTCAGTTTATAGGCCTCTTCGCAGATGACGTTGGCCGCATCGGTGAGGGCGAGTTTGAGGATGTTCCGTTCCATGGCGGCGATTTTCTCCGGATCGCCCAGCAGCTCCAGCGCCGCCGGGAGGAGTTTTTCGCCGGCTTCGGCGTCCTTCACGATGAGGGCTGCATCCTTGCGGACCAGCGCCATCGCGTTGTGGGTCTGATGGTCTTCCGCCACGTTGGGGGAGGGAACGAAGATGACGGCCTTGCCGAGGGCGCAGAGTTCCGAAACCGTGCTGGCCCCGCTCCGCGAAATCACGACATCCGCCGCCGCGTAGGCGAGGTCCATCCGTCCGATGAAGTCGAAATGCTTCACCGCCGGGGCGGGATGTTCCGCGAGGAAGGCATCCACGCCTTTTTTATAATATCTGCCGCACTGCCAGATGACCTCGACGTCTTCTCCGCCCGGGCATCCGGCCGTAATCCAGGCCTTCATCGCTTTGTTGAGCGTGCCGCTGCCGAGGCTGCCCCCTACGATGAACAGATGTTTCTTCGCCGGATCGAGCCCGTAGAATGCCATTGCCTCCGCCTTCATTTCCGCCGTGGGCGGAACGGTCATTTCCTTGCGGATCGGGTTGCCGCTGAGGACGATCTTTTCGGCGGGGAAGAACCGTTCCATACCTTCGTAGGCGACGCAGATGCAGCCGGCCTTCTTGCCGAGGATCTTGTTGGTGAGCCCCGCGAAACCGTTCTGCTCCTGGATCAGGGAAGGGATGCCGAGCCGGGTGGCCGCCCAGAGCAGGGGAGCGCTGGCGTAGCCGCCGACGCCGACCGCGATGTCCGGCTTGAATTCTTTGATAATCCGTTTGGCCTTCCGCACGCTGGAGAGAATCTTGAAGGGTACCTGGATGTCGTTGACGATGTTCTGCCAGTTGAGCTGCCGCTGCAGTCCCACGATGGGAAGCCCGACAATCTCGTAGCCCGCCGCCGGCACTTTCTCCATCTCCATCTTGCCTTCCGCCCCGACGAAGAGGATCTCGTTGTCCGGGTTGATTTCCTTCATCTTGTTGGCGATGGAAATGGCCGGGAAGATGTGTCCTCCCGTTCCTCCGCCGCTGATGATAATCCGTATCGCCTTGTGTTCCATATCGTTAAATTTCTTCACTTTCTAATGATTCAAGGTCGTTCAGGCCGCTTTGCACTTCGTCGTCTTTCTCTACGAGCGGATCCGCCTTGCTTGAGTCCCTGAGCATCTGCGTGTGGGCCATCCGGCTGATCGAAAGGATGACGCCGAAGGCGCCGCAGAAGCACAGGAACGACGATGCGCCGTGGCTGATCATCGGCAGCGTCTGTCCGGTCTGCGGCAGCAGGTGCACGTTGATGGCCATATGCATGAAGGCCTGGACAGAAATGAGCACGATGAGCCCCGCCATCGCGAATTTGGCAAAGTAGTCGTCACAGATGCGCGCAATCATCGATCCCCGGGCCAGGAGGCTCAGGTACAGGATCATGATGATGATGGCGCCCCACCAGCCCGTCTCTTCGATGATAAAACTGAAGATGTAATCCTCGAAAATGACGGCGACCTTGTATTTCTGGTTGCTCCGGCCGATCCCCTTGCCCAGCGGACCGCCTTCCTTGATGGCGATCAGCGCGCCGACCGGCTGCTCGAGCTTCATGTCGTCGATTACCTTCCGCCTGTCGGAGGGCTTGGCTTCCATCACCCGCTCGAGTTTGCCGCTGACGCTGCCGGTCCGGGTCTCGACATTGACCTTCGTGATGCGTTCGTGGAGACTGAATCCGGTCGTCTTGTAGATCATGAATACCATGGCCAGATACAGTGCCATCACGGCCACCAGGGCGAAGATTTCCTTGAGGTCGACCCCGCCGACAAAGAGGATGAGAAACATCATCATCATGAAGAGCAGGGTGGCGGAGGTGCCGCCGTTCAGCATCATCCCGGAGGTGAGCAGGATCGGAATGTAGATGTAGAAACTCTTGATAAAGAGCGGATGCTCCAGCCATTTCCAGTTCGGCAGCTGCCGCTGCAGCCACGCGGTGATGCTGAAGCTGTCTTCCCGCATCGCGTTGACGGCCCAGGCCAGATACATCACCATCGCCACCTTGACGACCTCATAGACGTGGATCTGGATGCCGAAACAGACGATGATCCGCCAGGAGTCATTGACGACGGCGGCGCGGACGGGCCATCCTTTGGTCGGGTCTGCCGGATCGGCGCCAATCTTGAAGACGAGGAACAGCAGCAGCAGGAACGAGATGATGAATCCGAACTGCGAAATGAACTTGAAGAACCTGATATTCTTGATATTGTACAGGACGATGATGACCGTGAGGCCGATCCCGACGATCATCAGGTGGTCCTTGATGATGTCGAACCGGGTCGTCCGCTGCTGAATGGCCAGCAGCGGCGTGGAGGTGAAAACCGTGACGACGGAAATCAGGATGAGCAGCAGTGCGATCATCCAGATTACCTTGTCGCCTTCGAACCGGTCTATCAGGCTCCTGAGTCTTTTTTCGTCCGTCTTTACCATCGCTGTGTACCGTTAGAGGTTGCGGACGGCTTCCTTGAACTGGGCGCCGCGGTCTTCGTAATTCTTGAAGAGGTCGAAACTCGCGCAGCAGGGGCTCAGCAGGACGACGTCACCGCTGTCGGCGAATCCGGCGGCCGCTTCGACTGCGTCTTTCGCGGAGCGTGTGTCGACCATCCTGTCGGCTCCGACGATGCCCTCGAACGCAGCGTGGATCTTGGCGTTGTCTACGCCGAGGCAGACGATCGCCTTCACTTTTTCTTTCACCAGGTCGTTGAGGATGCTGTAGTCGTTGCCCTTGTCGGTGCCGCCGACGATCCAGACGACCGGCTTGGTCTGGCATTCGAGCGCATACCAGGCGGAGTCGATGTTGGTCGCCTTGGAGTCGTTGATGTACAGGACGTCCTTGATGCTCAGGACGGGCTCCAGGCGATGCTCGACGGGCTGGAAGGTGGCCAGGGAATTGCGGATGACCTCGTTGTCGATGTCGCAGGCCTTGGCCGCGAGGGCGGCCGCCATCGAATTGTAGATGTTGTGCTTCCCGCCGAGGGCCAGCTCCTTGAGGTAGAGGTTGGTTTCCTCCTTCTCGTAGCGGATGACAATCTTGTCTTCCCGGAGGAAGGCGCCCTGCTCCACTTCCTTCTCCTGCGTGAAGGGGAGCATCTTGCAGCGGAGGATGATGTTGTCGAGGTGACGGATCGTGATCTCGTCGTCGCTGTCGAAGATGAAGCAGTCGTCGGGGGCGAGGTTCTTCGTAATCTTGAACTTCGCGGCCACGTAGTTCTCCATTTTGTGGTCGTAGCGGTCGAGGTGGTCGGGCGTGATGTTGGTGATGATGGCGATGTCCGGCTTGAA